>Ga0170475_108171687_pt1 | contig 10034 bp, 10 predicted proteins | sample Soicark_Litter_5_FD_111474 | JGI IMG/M metagenome (GOLD analysis project Ga0170475, IMG submission 111474) | Avena fatua rhizosphere microbial communities from Hopland, California, USA. Combined Assembly of 48 SPs | reverse complement strand
CCTGCGCGCGGCGATCAGCGACCTCAAGCGAGCGCTTGGCGACAAGATCAGGATCCAGACCAGCGACTCTGGCTTGACGAGCCCCCCAACGGGTAGCTGTGATGCTGGGCGCAGTCCTCGCCGCGGCGGCCTCGATGATCTGCCTGGCCTGGGACACCCTGGCTGATATGGTGCATGGCCTGTCCGGCAGGTAACGGCGATTTTGCAAGATCAAGGCAAAGGGGTTCGACAAGAGAAATCACGTCCAGGGAGGCAGAACATGCAAATAAGAACAGTGCGCAGAGGTGGCTTCGCCGCCTTGCTTGCATTCGGAGCCGCGATGTCCGCCGGACAGGCCGAGGAGCCGCGGCGTCGTGGCGGCACACTGACTTATATGATTCCGGCGGATGCTCCACCGAGCCTCGACGGCCATCGCGAAGGCACGTTTGCAATGCTGCACGCGATGGCGCCGTTCTACAGCGTGCTGATCCGGGTCAATCCGGAGAACCCTTCGGATACCACGCAGTTTGTCTGTGACCTGTGTACTTCGGTCCCGCAACCCACGGATGACGGCAAGACCTACACGTTCACGATCCGTCAGGATGTGAAGTTCCACGATGGCTCGCCGCTGACCGCGGCAGACGTGGCGGCGACCTGGAATAAGATCATCTTTCCGCCGAAAGGCGTACTGAGTGTACGGCAGAACTGGTGGTCAGTTGTGGACTCGGTCGAATCACCCGATCCAACCACCGTCGTGTTCCGCCTTAAATTCGCCACCACTACTTTTTTGCCATCGCTCGCAGATCCGTTCGCGTTCATCTATTCCAAGGCGATCCTGGACAAAGACGTGCGCTGGTACGAGCAGCACGTCATGGGGTCAGGCCCATTCAGGTTCGTCGGTCTTGATATAGGCCAGTCGATCAAAGGCGAACGAAATCCGAACTACTATCACAAGGGATTGCCCTATCTCGATGGATTCATCGGCGTCTTCTGCGAGAAGCAGGTGGTGCGGGTAGAGGCGATCCACTCCGGCCGGGCAGCGATGGAGTTCCGAGGGCTGCCGCCGTCCGCGGTCACCGATCTGCAGCGCGAACTTCGCGACAAGATCAAGGTGCAGACGCATGACTGGAACTGCGGCAACCTGATCACGCCGAACGCGCGGCGCAAGCCCTTCGACGACGTGCGGGTGCGTCGGGCGCTGCTGCTGGCCGTCGACCAGTGGCACGGCGCACCGGCGCTGTCGAAGATCGCCAACGTGCACACCGTAGGAGGGATTGTGTTTCCCGGCTCGCCGCTCGCGGCAACCAAGGAGGAGCTGCAGAAGTTGGCCGGGTTCTGGCCCGACATCGAGGAGTCACGGGCCGAGGCGCGTCGTCTGCTGAAGGAAGCCGGCGCGGAGGGTTTGCACCTTGAGCTGCTGAACCGGAACGTCGATCAGCCGTACAAGTACGTCGGCACCTGGCTGGTCGATCAATGGAGCAAGATCGGCGTGACCGCGACGCAGCGCGTCCAGCCGACCGGCCCATGGCTGCAGGCGATGCGCACCGGCGACTTCGATGTCGTGGTCGAGGCCAATTGCAACAGTGTGGTAAACCCCGTACTGGATACACAAAAGTATCTGCCGCGCGCGCAGTTTGCGGCAAACTATGGCGGTTACGACGATCCCGAAGAGGTGGAAATCTACGAGAAGATGCTGCGCGAGACTGACTTCGACAAGCAGCGGGCCCTTATGCGGCAGTACGAGACGCGGATCATCGATACACAGGCGCACGAGTTTCCGATGCTGTGGTGGTACCGCATCATACCTCAACGATCCTACGTTCGCGGTTGGAAGATCGGGCCCAGCCACTTCATCAACCAGGACCTGTCCAATGTCTGGCTTGACGAGGCCCCCAACGGCTAGCTGTGATGCCCGACGCAGGCGTCCGTGACAGGCGCCTGCCACCAACCAAACCGGGAGGCCAAGACCGTGCCGCCATGGCTGTCGTCGCGCAATCAGACCGGGCTTTGACCGATGTATGCCTACATCGCGAAGCGCCTGCTGCTGGTCATTCCGACTCTGATCGGAGCCGCTGCTCTTGTCTTCATCATGATGCGGCTGATCCCCGGCGACATCTGCGTGGTCCGGCTTGGCTCGGGAGGCGGCTCATTTGATCCGCGCGCTGTCGAACTGTGTCACGCCGAAATCGGTCTTAATCGCCCGGTGATCGTGCAGTTCCTGGACTTCGTCTGGGGAACCTTTACGTTCAACTACGGCATATCGATGTGGTCGGGCAAACCCGTATCTATGGAGATCCTCGCCCGGCTACCGATCTCGCTGGAGATCGCGTTGCTGGCGACCGTGATCGCTATCCTGATCGCCGTGCCACTCGGCACCATCTCGGCGCTGAAGCAGAACACCTGGATCGACGTCGTGGTCCGCACCTTTGCCATCGGCGGCATCGCCACGCCGTCCTTCTGGCTTGGAATCATCTCGATCCTGTTCGTGCTTGACCTGACCAACGCGATCACCGGCAGGCCGTGGATGCCGCCGATCGACTACGTACCGATCTGGCGGGACCCGATCCGCAACCTGTCGATGGCTTTCCTGCCGGCGATCACGGTCGGCTATCGCTACGCCGCGGTCAGCATGCGCATGACACGGTCGGCGATGCTGGAGGTGCTGCGCGAGGACTATATCCGCACCGCCCGTGCCAAGGGACTGATCGAGAAGCTGGTGATCAACCGGCACGCGCTGAAGAACGCACTGCTGCCAGTGGTCACGGTGATCGGTATCGAGTTCGCCTTTCTGATCGGCGGCCTGGTGGTCACCGAACAGGTGTTCAACTTGAACGGCATCGGCCGCCTGTTCGTGCAGGCGGTGCAGAATCAGGACTACACTCTGACCCAGGCACTGGTGATGCTCACCGTCGTCATCTTCGTGTTCAGCAACCTGATCGTCGACCTTTGCTATGCGTGGCTCGATCCGCGCATTCGCTTTGCCTAGCCCGTGATCCGCGGCGGAGTCGTCAGAGGGTGAATCACGGGCAACGAGTTTAGGGAGACCGCGCATGTCCATCACGGTGCAAGGCCAGCCGGTCGCCGCTTCCGGCATTACCGCAGACGAAATTGAACTCCGGCGCTCGTTCTGGCACGCCGCGCTTCACTTCTGCCGCCGCGAGCCATTGGGCGCGATCGGCATGCTCATCGTGATCGTTATGGCGGTGGCCGGCGTTCGCCGAGCTGTTGGCACCGTACAGCCCGACCGCGAACGACTTCATGGCGATGACCGAGGCACCGAGCTGGGCGCACTGGCTGGGGACCGATCAGTTTGGCCGCGACCTGCTGTCGCGCATCATCTTCGGCGCGCGCACCGCACTGATCGTCGGCCTTACCTCGGCCATCGTCGGCGGTTTCGCCGGGCTGGTTCTGGGCGTCGCCAGCGCATATTTCGGCGGCGCGCTTGACCTGGTCTTCCAGCGCATCTTCGACATCGTGATGGCGTTTCCACTCATCATCATGGCGCTGGCGATGGTGGCGATCTTCGGCACCGGCGTACACAACGTCATCATCGCCATCACCATCCCGCTGATCCCGCGCTGCGCCCGTGTCGTGCGCTCCAGCGCCCTGGCGATCCGGGAAATCCCATATGTCGATGCCGCGCGCGCGTGCGGGTTCAGCCATTCGCGCATCATCCTGCGCCACATGGTGCCCAACGTGATGGCGCCGTTCCTGATCATGCTGACGGCGTTCGTCGGCCAGGCAATTCTGGCCGAGGCGTCGCTGTCCTATCTGGGGCTCGGCGTGCAGGAACCGACGCCGGCCTGGGGCCTGATGCTGCAGGGCGGTGCCGAGGAATACGCCTCGACGGCGCCGTGGATCGCGGTCTTCCCCGGGCTGGCGATTGCGTTGACGGTGTTCGGTGTCAGCCTGTTCGGCGACGCCTTACGCGACGTGCTGGATCCCAAGCTGCGGGAACGGTGAGAAAGGCACAGCGCCGATAAGCAGATCACTCAGGTATGCTCAATCTCCTCCACAGGCCGGGAAGGCGACAGCATAGACCCGATGGCTGCCAGTCTCCTCTCCAAGACGTCTGACGCCGAGGGTGCACTGTTATCTTGCTGCGACGAAGGCCTGATCTCCGGCGTCGGCGGCAGCGTCGCATGCAACACTTTGAAGTGCGCGGCCGCCTCAGCTGCCGGCATGCGCAGACCATCGTGGGCCATGTGCATCAGCGAAGGCCATTCATCCAACATCAGATCCAGCCGTCGCACCCGAGAGTTGCGCCGCCCCCGCCGCTGCTTGGGCAACGGCTTCGAGGTGCTCACGCAGACGCGGCTCGCTCGCCTGCGCAGTGGCAAGCATGCCCGGTCCGAATGCGGCGATCTCGTTATGCAGCATCCGTAGCCAGCCGGGTTGCCCGGCTCCTTGCGCCCTGACCAACCCGATCGGGGCAATCAGCGCGGCCAATTCGCCAATTCGCCGGGAAATGTCCTGCCGCTTCACCCCGATCGCCTTGGCGGCCTCCGTCACGACCGACTTTGCCTCCCGCGTCTGCCAGTCGCCTGCGAGCGCTGAAAGGTCGGCGCCGCACCTGTCCAGCAAGTGCAGAATCAACAGCAGTTCGATGTCTGAGCGTCGGGTGGGATCCGCATCCGAACGCGCGCATTCACGCGACTTCGCGTCCGGACCCAGAGCGCCGGAAAGGGCGAGGCGGCTGATAACGCCGCGAATCTGGGCCGGCGTACACGCATTCGCCTCCCCCACCCCCTTGTGCAGCGCTCGGTCGTGCTCTGTCATCGAGACCGCTAGGGGCAGGCTGCTCCAGGGCACGATATATGCCGTGCCGTTGTTGGCAAAATCGCGAAGAATGGCAATCAGCCCATCGCGTTCGTCGCTGCACACCCGTGCCATTCGGAGCTCAGGAGACTCGAAAGGTACCGCCGCGCCGCGCGGTTGTCGCGCAAACCAATTGCGGAAGAGCTTGGTGCTTGACCCTAGCCAGTGCGCCATTTCGACCCGGAGACAACTGCTGCAACCAGTGAGCCATTGTCGCCTCAACACCTGAACAATGCGTACCCGAACCTCGGATTCTTTGCGAAGCAGATGCCTTCAGGTTAGCGAGCGCACGATCGTCGGGTAGCCCGGCTACTCGGCGGCTGCCACCTCCGGGGCCTCCGCCGCCCGCCGCACCCTTACCCTTCGGATCCGTCGCGGATCCGCATCCAGAACGCGGAACTCGATGCCCGACGAATGGCTGATCACCTCACCCTTGGTGGGCACCCGTCCGGCCAGCGTGAACACCAGCCCGCCCACCGTGTCGATATCCGCATCCCGTTCGTCCTCGGACAGCACCGGGCCCATGCGATGCTCGAACTCTTCCACCGGCAATCGCGCATTGATATCCAGCGCGCCATCCGGACGCTCGACCACCATCGCTGCCTGTATCTCGTCGTGTTCGTCCGCGATGTCGCCGACGATGGTCTCGACCAGGTCCTCGATCGTCACCAGGCCATCGACGCCACCATACTCATCGATCACCAACGCAAGGTGCATGCGCTGTTGGCGCATCTGCAGCAGCAGATCCAAGACAGGCATCTGCGGCGCCACCATCAGCGGCCGACGCAGGAGCGCCTCCAGCGAGAACGCCTCCGGCCTGCCGACATAAGCAAAGATGTCCTTGATGTGGACCATACCGACGATGTCGTCGAGCTGTTCGCGATACACCGGCAGGCGGGAGTGGCCTTCAGCGCGGATCTGCTGCAGCGCCTCCTCCAATGTCACCTCGACCCGCATCGCGACGATGTCGGCGCGCGGCACCATCACGTCATCGGCGGTGGTCTCGCGCAGGCGCAGAACGTTGGCGATGAGCGCCCGCTCCTGGCGGTCGAGCTCGGGCTGTTCGCCCGCCAACACCTGTTCGTCCGCCGCTTCCTGGACCAGTTCGGCGATCGACTCGCGCAGCGAGTGCTCCGGCTGACGTCCGAGCATCTGGCGTAATCGATCGAGCAGCGTGTTATGACCGTTGCTCATGCGCGCTTCCATGGATTGGGTACGCGCAGCCGGTGCAGGATGCGCGCTTCGGCCAGTTCCATGCGACGGGCTTCGCCTGCACGGTGGTGGTCATGGCCGGCAAGATGCAATGCGCCGTGCACCACAAGATGCGCCAGGTGATGCGCCGGCCGCCTTCCCGTCTCGGCTGCCTCGCGTCGGACGACGCCGAGAGCCAGCAGCATCTCAGGCGCGGGAACGGTATAAGTGAGGATGTTGGTCGCCTTGTTGCGCCCGCGGTGGCGTGCGTTCAGCCGGTGCACCACGCGGTCGGCCACCAGCACCACCGTACCTCGTGCGCCAGCCGCACGCGCCGCGCGGGCCGATACAGCGTCGGCATGTGGCACCAGTCGTCGCCAGGCCGGTTCCGCCACAATGACGCTGACCTCGTCTCGGATCCCCGCTTGCGCGGGGCTACGACTTGCACCGGGGTCCATCGCCTTATTTGCCGGTCCCCTCACTCTCGCCGCGACGGCGCGCTTCGCGCCGCTTGTCGCCCTCCGCCGCCGCCCGCTGATCATACGCATCAACGATGCGCGCGACCAGCGGATGTCGCACGACATCGCGGCTGCCCAACCTGGCGACGGAGATGCCCTGGATGCCCTCCAGAGTATCCAGCGCGTCGCGCAAGCCAGAGCGCATGCCAGAGGGCAGATCGACCTGGGACAGATCGCCCGTCACCACCATGCGGGTGCCCTCGCCCATGCGAGTCAGCCACATCTTCATCTGCACAGGCGTGGTATTCTGCGCCTCGTCCAGGATGGCGTAACAATGCGCGAGCGTACGGCCGCGCATGAATGCCAGCGGCGCCACCTCGATCTCGCCATTCGCCAGCCGGCGGATCACCTGCTCGGACGGCAGCATGTCGTGCAGTGCGTCGTAGAGCGGGCGCAGATACGGATCGACCTTCTCCTTCATGTCGCCCGGCAGGAAGCCGAGCCGCTCGCCGGCCTCGACGGCGGGACGCGACAGAACGATGCGATCCACCTTGCCGGCCTGCAGCATGGCCACCGCCTGGGCAACCGCCAGATATGTCTTGCCAGTGCCGGCCGGGCCAACGCCAAATACCATCTCATGGGAGGCCAGCGCGTCGATATAGGCTGCCTGCCCCGGACTGCGCGGACCAACCACGCCGCGCCGGGTACGGATCGCCGGAAGGTCCGGCAGCGGCAGCCTGGGATCGGCATCGGCCTCTGCCATGCGCATCGCGGCCTCCACCTCCGAGCGACCGACACTTTCGCCGCGCTCCAGCCGACGCCACAGCGCCTCCAGTGTCGCCTGCGCCGCGTCGACGCGCGACGGCTCGCCGCTGATCGCCACCCGGTTGCCGCGGCACGACAGTCGCACACCGAGGGCCTGCTCGATGCGAACCAGATGTCGGTCATGGTCGCCGAGAAGCAGCGGCAGCAGCGTGTTGTCACTGAACTGAAGGGTCACGGCCTTGCCCTGTGCGGAACCGGGCGAAATGGCAGGAAGCGTGGTCGACTGGCTCAAGCGCAGGCTCTCTCCTTTATGTATCGCTCCGGGCGTCAGCCCGGTCTTCGATCGTCATGGCCGGAACTGTCCCGGCCACCAGAGTCCCAGATAAAGAGTTAGGCAGTGCGGAGCGGATCGCTACCGAAATCTCCCTACCAATCAGCTCTTGCGGTCCCGTTACATGCACCGGCTGAAGGAATGGTGAGCGTCCGGCGATCTGCCCTCGATGACGGCCGGGACCAGTGAACAGGACCGGCAAGATCTGGCCGACGCAGGCGGCGCTGAACTGCGCCTGCTGATCGCGCAGCAACCCCTGCAGTTCGGCAAGCCGGCGTTCCTTCTCGGCGTCGGGCAATTGGGCGGGCGCACCCGCGGCTGGCGTGCCTGGGCGAGGCGAATACTTGAAGCTGAAGGCCTGGACGAATCCAACAGAGCGGACCAGGTCCAGCGTGGCCCGGAAGTCGGCTTCGGTCTCGCCCGGATGTCCGACGATGAAGTCCGACGACAGGGCGAGATCCGGCCGCGCGTCCCGCAGCTTTTCGACCAACCGCAAGTAGTCGGCCGCGCTGTGCCGCCGGTTCATTGCCGCCAGCACCCGATCCGAGCCGGATTGCACCGGCAAATGCAGAAACGGCATAAGCGATGGCAGGTCCCGATGAGCGGCGATGAGTTCTTCGCTCACGTCACGTGGATGCGATGTCGTGTAGCGCAGCCGCCACAGATCCGGCAGCGACGCCAGCTCCCGCAGCAGGCGACCCAGGCCCCAACTGCGGCCATCCGGCGCTTCGCCATGCCACGCGTTGACGTTCTGACCCAGGAGCGTGATCTCGCGCGCTCCCTGCCCGATCAGCCTACGCGCCTCGGCAATGACCGCCGCCGCCGGGCGACTGGTTTCTGCGCCACGCGTATACGGAACGACACAGAAACTGCAGAAACGGTCGCAGCCCTCCTGGATTGTAAGGAAGGCCGTAATCCCCTGCGGCGCGGCAGTGTCCGGCAGAAAGTCGAACTTGTCCTCGGGTGGGAAATCGGTCTCGATTACCGCACCGCCCGCTCGCGCGACGCGCGCCACCATCTCCGGCAGTCGGTGATAGGTCTGGGGGCCCAGCACGATGTCCACGTAGGGAGCGCGCGCCAGGATCTCGGCGCCCTCTGCCTGGGCGACGCAGCCGGCAACAGCCAGAATCATCCGCTCGCCATCGGCCGCTCGCCGATCCTTCAACCGGCGCAGCCGGCCCAGCTCGGAAAATACCTTCTCGGCCGCCTTGTCGCGGATATGGCAGGTGTTGAGGATCACCATATCGGCGCCTTCCGGCACCGGGGACGGCGCATAGCCCAGCGGCGCAAGGACATCGGCCATCCGCCCGCTGTCGTACACGTTCATCTGGCAGCCCCAGGTGATCACGTGCAGGCGCCGCGGGGCGACCCCGGGTATGCTCATCGAGGCAAATGAATTGGCAGGCGCGTCGGTCCGGTCAAGCGTCGCAGCTCAGATTCGTCTCCAATCCGGGGCTGCAATCTGCCAGTAGATGAGGTCATCCTGTCAATCACATACTACGCGTAGGCCGGCCCGTCCGCGATGCCGGCCACCGAATCAGCGGCCTCAACCGGCCGGTTCTGCCGCAACCTGGCCGCGCCGTCAGCCACTGCCTGCCACACGGCGTGTGACAGCGCCTTGCGGCCAGCGAAGCGCGCGGGGTCCACAGGCGCATGCAGCAGGATCGTGGCGCGCAGACCGCGATGCTGCGCAAAGCGCCAGAAGTGCGTGGAAAGATCCATGTCACCGTACCAGGCGAATACTGGGCGGCTCGCGCGTCCCGTCGGCAGGCCGTCGAGCCGGTCGTAGACCACCGAAACGGGCTGAATCAGCGGTGGCTGATCAGCGCCCTCCGCAATCGCGAAGAACGAACTGCGGAACGGCAGCACGCGCGATCCGTCCGAGGTAGTGCCTTCCGGAAACAGCACCAGGTTGTCGCCCAGGGCCAGCCGCTCGCGCATGGCATCACGCTCCCGCCCTGTCGCATGGCGCTGACGGGAGATGAAGACGGTGCGGCCCAACCGCGCCACGGTGCCGACGAATGGCCAGCCGCCCACTTCGTCCTTCGACACGAAGCATGCGTTCAGGTGGCCCCCCAGCACGGGAACATCGAGCCAGGACGAATGATTTGAAACGAATACAACCGGGCGGCTAGTCTTGTGGTAGGCAGGCGTACCGATCACCCTCACCGCGACCCCTAATAGCCGGCAGACGATCGCCCAATAGACCCGCGCATGCACCACCTTCGCCCGTCCAGGGATCAGCAGACATACGGCCTGGATCACCATGCAAGGAACCGTCCACAACAGTACCGCGCCGGCGCGCCGTGCGACATGCAACGGGGCAACCAATCGCCCTTGAGGACCTGATGACAGGGGCAGCAGGTCGCCGTGCGGCGAGATGTCACTTTCCGGCAGCGGCGGTCGGCGCGCGGCCAGACGACGCGGAGGGGATCTGTCCATACCCTTGGCGTGTAGCTCGCTCAGTGTTTCCCTATAATGGCGCATCCGTG
>Ga0170475_130836842_pt1 | contig 10035 bp, 5 predicted proteins | sample Soicark_Litter_5_FD_111474 | JGI IMG/M metagenome (GOLD analysis project Ga0170475, IMG submission 111474) | Avena fatua rhizosphere microbial communities from Hopland, California, USA. Combined Assembly of 48 SPs | reverse complement strand
GAATGCTTGCCCGATCGAGAAGAAGAACTGGAATTTACCCAGCCGCTGAGGGCTTGGCGTGCAATTCTGCGTAACTCCGATTGTCGCGGCGTTACACCCAATCAGATCCTGGATGGTCTCGTTCCGGTTGAACCCGAGATACGCAGGCGGGTTGAAGGCATAAGACAAATCGACACGAACCGGGCCCAAGGGTGTCTTGTAGCGTATTCCAAATCCGGCGGCCTGTACTCCGTAATCGAAGTCCTGGTTGCCGTTTTGCCGGTAACGAAGCGAGACATCCCCGAAGTTGGTGTAGATGTTTCCCATGTCGTGAAACACAACACCGCTGATATTCGGGCCTAACAGCGGAAATCGCAATTCCAGGGTATTGAAGAACAGGCCATTGCCTCCAATAGGAAAACCTGTCGCAACAGCTCCGGGCGATTGAGCCGTGGCCGGTATTCCAATGTCTCGCGGACCCGCTTGGTTGTCGCCAAAGCCCCGCATAGAGACGCTGCCACCTCCGAAGAACCGCTCTGGCAGCGGAATCGAATCATAGCCGCTCAGGCCGGGCGGAATACTAAACGGGATAATGGCACCTACCTGAGTTTGCCGTGCAAATACAAGATTCCGTCCAATCGAAGTATAGGTAGCGTTGCGCGCCAATACCCGATAGAAATTTCGTTGCGATCCAAAGAAGTTACCGGCGAGGCCTGCATCGACGGTGTTCCAGAACCCACGATGAGCATCCGCCGGATTGTCACGGCGATCCTGTATATAGCTCGCGGACAATAGGCCGATTCGCACCGGCTGCAGCAGAGAAGGGATCAGCAAAGAAGGAATTTGTATATTTCCCGTGCTCACCCGGCGATACGCGAACCTGAGCAAGAAAGTCGAAGCGCGATTAACACGTTGCGATACCTGAACCGAAGCTTCGGCGCGTCTTGAGGAGAACGTCTGGACATCCTGGGTTGTGTTGTACAAGACGGAAAAGGTCAGCGTGCGATCGAACGAGCCCAACAGTCGAGGAACGATGTAGTTGATGCTCTCGCGCTGTTCTAACGTCGAGTACCGTGTCTGGGCTGACAGTGTTTGCCCTCGTCCCATAAAGTTGACCCGGCTCACATCAAACGCAACGATCGGGGAAACGCCATTCGCCCCGCCCGCGTTGCTGAGGTTGTTTGTCGTCCCACCGAATCGGCCTACCTGTAACCCGAATCCAACGTTGAACGAGTATCGGGCAGCCTCGTCGACGTCGTACAGAACCGTCTTATACAGATTCGTTCCGTCCGGATCCTGAATGGCGGAATTGACGTTTGCGAAGATGCCCAAGTCGTTCAAGTTCCTGGCGATTCCATTGACCTTCGCCATCGAGATCGGCTCTCCGCCTTTCAGGTCGATGCGTCTCGTAACGAGCGAAGGCCGGGTTCTGAACAGACCGGAGATGATCACCTGGCGCACGAACTCTCGCGGACCCTCTCTCACCTGGTACAAAACGTGTACCGTCTGCGTGTCCGGGTCAGGCGTCGTCTCGTACCGGAACGTAGCTGTCGGAAATCCGTTTGAGTAATAGTATTCGAGAATCCTATTGCGGTCCGTAGCGATGTTGATGTCGGAGTACGGCTGCCCTTCGGCGGACGTAAGCTCAGGCATGATGGGAGTCAGGTCGAGCCGCGAAGCCCCTTCTACCCGCAACCTGGAGACCGTCCATTGCTTTCCTGCGTTGATCCGAAACTGGACGGAGAGGTCGCTCTGCTTCCCCTTGTAATTCGTAGCAACTGTCGAGGTGACTTTTACGTCACGAAAACCATTTGCCTGGTACAGATTCTCGATGGCTTCTTCGTCTTTCTTGCGGAAGCTCTCGCTGTACCGGCCATAACGAAGCACAATGGATTTCGTGCGAAGAAACATACGCTCCTGTAGCGTTTCTGGCAGAAAATAGTCGTTTCCGACGATGTCGATATGAGCAAGCTTGCGCCTTGGGCCCGTAGCGATGTAGTAATTAATGACCTGCTCATCGTTTTTAGGCTCCTCACTATGGAAGGTCACATCGACATCCGGGTAGCCCTTCGCCTGAAAGTAATCCCGCAGGTTAGTGGCGCCCTCCGCCAGTAAGTCGTTGTCCACCGAACCTTCCTGGTAGACCGGGACATACTTACGAAGCTTCCCCGTCGATATCTTCGCTTCGAGCGCCTTGATGGTAATCTTCGGACCTGCGTCGATGTTGATATGAGGAGTGGCTCGGCGCTGATCGGCTTCGTAATTGAGACTCTGGAGATCAACGGACGCAGTAAGACGACTTTTCTTAGCGTACTTACGTTGAATGCCATTGATCCCTTTGTCGGTTAAGGATTGACTAACCCTGCGCCAGCGATTAATCAGCGGAATGTGCCATCCAGTCGCACGAATGATGGTACTGTCCGAAAGCTTGGTATCGCCGCTGATATCAGGCTTGGCGTACCTCGCCCGCTTGCCGGAGTCGACCAGAAAACGAATCGTAACCTGGTTGGTCTCCGGGTCCGTAATAGTAGTTACGTTAACTTTTGAGTCGAAAAGACCGTTATTTCGGAGCTCTTGTTCAATGCTCTTCTGAGCAGTAACGAGGTCCGCTTCATCGAACGGCGTGCCCAAGTTCATCTGTGCATTGCTGATGATGATGGCGCGGCTCGGCGGGTCGCTGATGTGGCCCTGGGCGTCTACGTGGCCGATGAAGCGCCGAGCACGGGTGATGAATGTGACGGTCACACCATTGCCGGATTCCTGGGCATCGACCTGCAGGTCATCGTAAAGGCCGGTCGAATAGAGTCGATCCAGCGTGGCCGCGACTTGTCTGCGGTTGAGCGGTTGCCCCACCTCGACGAGTTGCATCCGTGCGAGATCACGCGGGTCGATCGGTTGCCGCTGCGGCCGGTATTCGATTGCGCTGACCGTCTTCCCTACAACTTGTTGGCTGTATCCTGGTATAACTACCAGGAACAGTGTGAGAAGGGTTGCGCGGAGCTCGATGTCGATCCTATTCATTACCTGCCGGTCTAAAGCGTTGTTCTCTCCATGGACACGAACCCCACCCGGGGCAACTGGCTGGAGAGGTCAAACCTAGGACGCCCGGGAGCTTTTATCTGTTTCTAATGTTGCAGACAGCCGCTCTTCGCTATCTAATGACTAGCAAACACGTATGACGTTTAAGGGGTTTCTCAAACTTTTGAAGACTTCTGGCACGAAGTGGAGCGATTGCAATGCGCCTCGTTTAGGAGCTTCCCTTGCATTTTATATGTTGCTCTCGCTAGCGCCTTTGCTGATTTTCCTGGTTGCCATCTGTGGCTATGCCTTCAGTGCTGCGACAGCTCAGGAGAAGCTGCTCTTGCAGATTAATGCGATAGCTGGGCCTGCCGGCGAAAGAACCGTGCGCATGCTGATCACAAATGCGGCGCAACCGAAGAGCGGCATCTTCGCCTCTGCGATTGCCTTCGCAACCTTGCTATTCGGCGCCTCCGGCGTTTTTCTCGAGCTCCGAGAATCCCTGAATACGATCTGGAGCGCGCCCAAACGAGTGGCCTCCACAGTGCGGTCGTTTGTTCGTCAACGACTTTCCTCCTTCGGCATGGTTCTTGGACTTGCGCTGGTATTGATGGCGTCGCTGATTTTGAGCACGGTGTTAGCTGTTATCCAGCGTTTCTTCGTCGGCTTCTTCCCCGTGCATTTGGCTGTTTTAAGTGAGATCGCAAATTTTTCCATCTCCCTCGCCGCAATCTCGGTCCTCTTTGCTTTGATCTTCAAATACGTGCCTGACGTACCGATCAGCTGGCACGACGTTGGCATTGGCGCCGTCTTCACCGCGGTCCTGTTCATGATCGGGAAAATTATCCTGGCGGTTTATTTTGCGACGGTAGGTGTCGGCTCGACGTACGGAGCCGCCGGTTCACTGGTTGCGCTCATTATCTGGGTCTATTACTCAGCCCAGATTTTCTTTTTTGGCGCAATCTTTACGCACGAGTACGCGATGACGTGTGGTTCCCGAGCAGTCTCCCGTACCTCGGACAACGCGCCGCGAACGGGGCAATTCAAGGTGCGAAGCCAGACAGCGTAAGGGCGTCGACTACGATTTTAGGCCGATTCCGGCTGAAATCTACGTTAAACTGGAGTTTCCCCCCTCTACATGATTTCAGTCAGCAATGTCAGTATGCGCTTCGGCGGGAAAATTCTGTTCGAGGATGTGACAACCTCGTTTCTCGATGGCCGGCGATATGGATTAACCGGACCGAACGGAGCCGGCAAATCCACCTTCATGAAGCTCCTCTCGGGCGAATCAGAGCCCCAGAAAGGAACAGTCGTCAGGCCGAAGAAACTCGGCATTCTCCGCCAGGATCAGTTCGCATTCGACGAATACCGGGTGATCGACACGGTAATCATGGGCAATCTCCCGCTCTGGAAGGCCCTGGAGGAAAGGGAAGAGCTGTATTCGAAAGCCGAACTGACCGATGAGGACGGGATGCGGCTGGGGGAGTTGGAGGGGGTTGTCTCCGAGGAGGACGGCTACACCGCCGAGAGTGACGCGGCCGTTTTATTGGACGGTCTTGACATTCCGGAGCCGTTCCACGAGCGCAAAATGGGCGAGCTTCAGGGCGGCCAGAAAGTACGCGTTCTCCTGGCCCAAGCTCTGTTCGGACACCCGGAAGCGCTGCTGCTGGACGAGCCCACCAACTATCTCGATTTGGAATCGATTCACTGGCTCCAAAACTTCCTGACGCATTACAACGGCTCTCTGATCGTGATCTCCCACGATCGGCACTTCCTGAACAGCGTCTGTACTCACACCGCAGACATCGACTACCAAACGATCATCACTTACACGGGCGGTTACGACGACATGGTTCTGCAGAAAACGCAGGTCCGTTCGCGTATCGAATCCCAGAATGCCCAGCGCGAGAAGAAAATAGCGCAGTTGAACGAATTCATCGCGCGGTTCTCTGCCGGAACTCGTGCAAGTCAGGTTACTTCGCGTAAGAGGGAAGTGGAGCGCCTGCAAACTACCGATCTCGCGCGGTCCAACATCCAACGCCCGTTTATTCGTTTTGAAATGAAGCGGCCCTCCGGCCGGCATGCGCTTGAATTCAAAGGCGTAACGAAGGGTTACGACGGGCAACCTGTTATCAAGGGCTTTTCTGCCGCCATACAGCGGGGCGAGAAGATCGCGTTGATGGGCCGGAACGGCATGGGTAAGACCACCATGCTGAAAGCGCTGCTCGCTAATGCGCCGGGCGTGGACGACAAAGACGTTGGCCTTGATTCCGGCGTTGTTACGTGGGGGCATGAAGCCCAGGTCGGGTACTTCGCGCAGGACCACCGCGAGACCATCCGTAACGGCACGACGGTTTCTGAGTGGCTGCACGACTTCGATCCGCAAGCTTCGAAGGAAGAAATCCACGGCCTGCTGGGACAGATGTTGTTCCGCGGGGAAGAAGGATCAAAGCCGACTGACGCTCTGTCGGGAGGCGAAGCTGCTCGTCTGATTTTCTGTAAGCTGATGCTGCAGAAACCCAACGTGCTGGTTTTCGACGAACCCACGAACCACCTGGACCTCGAGTCCATCAACGCTTTAAACCAGGCACTGCAGAAGTATGACGGCACAGTGCTTCTGGTGACGCATGACGAAGACCTGTCGACGAAGTCGCAACCCGAATCTGGCACTTCTCTCCGGAAGGGATCTAGGACTTCACCGGACCGTACGCCGAATACATGAGCGCCGCGACGGCGCGTTAGGGCCAAATCCTAGCCGTCGAGCGACGAGACGAGAACGGCGGCTTGCGCCTCGCAGGATTGGCCCAAGCCGACCGGGCCTACCCTTTCTGCTGTCTTGAATTTCACCGAAACGGCATCCACCGGGACGCTAACCGCGTTCGCTAAGCTCTCCCGGATCGCCACCCGGAAGTCCTTCAGCTTGGGTCTTTCCAAAATGATCGTGGTATCCACGTTGACTAGGCGGTAACCCTTCTCTTTCAGCAACTTGACCGCATGTTGAAGAAACTGAAGGCTGGCAGCGCCCTTCCACTCCGGTGCCGTGTCCGGGAAATGCATACCGATGTCACCTAGCGCCAGGGCCCCCAAGACGGCGTCCGTGACCGCGTGAAAAAGAACGTCAGCGTCCGAATGGCCGACAAGGCCGAAATCGCTCGGAACCGTCACGCCGCCGAGAATCAACGGACGACCGACTTCCGTCCGGTGAACGTCCCACCCCTGCCCAATACGAAAACTCGACATTTCTACGATTCGAACCCAACTCAGGACAAGTTGAGGGCAGTGGATCCTTCCAAGGTCAAATACAGGCGAGCAAGATCCATGTCTCCGGGCTTGGTGATCTTGATATTTCGGTCCGTACCGAGCACGACCGAGACCTCTACCTGCTCCAGCCTCTCGACCAGGGAAGATTCGTCCGTGCCGATGAAGAGGTCTTCGCGGGCTTTTTCGAAGGCTCGGCGCAGCAGCCCCAGGCGAAACACCTGAGGTGTTTGTGTCAGGATCAGCCGTTCCCGTGGGAGCGTGGACCGAACTTTGTTGCGGTGAACTTGTTTTACCGTATCGACTGGAACGATCCCGACAATGGCGGCCCCCGTTTCGGTTGCCTCCGCAATTACCTTTTCAATGACTTCACGTTCGATAAAGGGCCGGACGGCATCGTGAACCGCGATCAAGTCCTCTTCGTCGTGATCCGACAGACTGGTAAGCGCCTTCTCCACCGATTGTTGCCGCGTTTCTCCCCCCTCAACGAGGCGAACAGCTTTGGTGAACCCCTGGGCCGCGAATAATTCCTCTGCCCAGTGCAGATCGTCTTCACGCAAGGCAACCACGATCTCGGAAACGATCGGGGTGCTTACGAACTTCCGGACAGTGTGGATCAGGATCGGCGAATTATTAAGCAGCATGAACTGCTTACGGCTCACGCCCGTTTTTTCCGGCGCACTCCGGCCCATGCGCGTGCCTAATCCTGCAGCCGGGATGATGACGGATACTTTCATGGAAAGTCACCGTAGGTCGGCGACAAGAAAAGCCTCTACGAGTGAACTTCCATGATAGTTGACGCTGCCCTCTCTAGCGAGGAGCCGGAAGGGTCAGGGGCGCTGCGAGGCGGAAGGTCAGGATCGTCTCAGATGGAATTTTCACCTGTTGCCCGTGCGTCAAGGCATTCCAGCCGAAGCCAGCACCACCGCCGGCAGCAGACCCGATTGCCGCACCCTTGCCTCCGCCCGCGATGGCGCCGATGACCGCACCCGCAGCCGCGCCAATTCCGGTCTTAACGGCGGTTTGCTTCCCTCGAGCTTGTCCGGCATCGGCATACGTGCTGCTGTTGATCTCGTAAGTCTTGCCGCGATATTCGATGCTCGTCACTCGAACCGAAAGTTCGCTGCTCCCCTTGATTCGGCCGGCCGCCTGGACGCTTTGAATCTGCAGAGTCGCGGGGGCGCCCGCAGGCACTATCACCCGCCCTTCGGACGTGAGCGGAGCATCCAGCGAAGCGCGAAAGGTCTGTCCTACCGACGCTTTTCCGGAATCGATCGCGTCGGCAGTACGAATCGAGATGCGATCTCCCACCGGGATTGTGACCTCGGCTGGCTCAACCGGTCTACGTTTGGGTTCTGCCGAGTTTGCAGCTTCCGCCGGTGTCGAATTCGCAACCGAGGGTGCCGGCGTGGTACGAGCGGGTTTCACATCCGGAGCCGTAGACGCCGCTGTTGCTGCGGGCTTGTTTCCTGAACTGCCGGAAGAGGAACCCGCCAGCGCGTTTCCGGGGGTGCCCGCCGCTTGAGAAGGGGCTTCGTTGGCAGCCATCGCACCGGGGGCGCCATTGATTTTCATCTGATCGTTGACACTACGAACACCTGCCGTGCCATTCGCGATCTTCATGGCCTGCAGTTCGACGTCTGCGCTAGGTACATCACCGGACAGGGTTACCACCCCATCCTTCGCGTCAACCTTAACGTTTGCCTGGCGCGTCGTGTCGTCCCCGTAGAGCTTGGATTGGATATTAGTCACGAGGGACTGGTCGCTAGCTCCAGATTTCGGACCACAGCCAATTGCGATAGTGCTCAACAGAATTGCGGTGATGCCAGTGAATTTCAACGTACTCATGGGACTCCTATATTGTTCCGCATTTTTAGTGTTCCGCATTTGTCGCAAACGCGGTGCAGAGGCTTGTACAAGCTTTAGATACCCGCTCTAGCGCGGGAATGGCAAATTCTTCGACCTTCGGTAATCCATAACCATTTTCGGACCCGAGATCGATATAACTCACAACAAATCTATACTGAACCAAACCGGATGGCGACCAGGATTAATCACCTGAGCGCCGACGGTCGTATCCCGACGTTCCGGAACCGAGTGTCAGTTGATTCTGAAGACGTACGCGTAAGGATTCGGCTTTCCCTCCGGCAGCGTCAGCGCGAGCCCGTCTGCCGCCTGCTTGAAAGTGACCGGACCGTGGCCGAGCAGTTCCACTTTTTGCACCGACCGGCGGTATTGCGGTGAATTTTCCCGAAGCGACTTAATCAGAATGCTCCCGTTCGCGGGCCAGCCAAGCGCCGTAGCGTAGAGAGTGTCCCCCTTACTAGTGAAGCGGATATCTTCGGACGTATACGCACGCGCGTTTCGCTCGTTGAAATCAGTTGTTTCCTCGGTCGCGGGAGGCCCCTCGCCCGAGATGGCGAACGGCCTTGTGCCGAAAATAGCTTCGCCGTGTGCCGGAATCCAGGTCGCGATTTCTGAAAGGAACCTTCGCTCGTCTTCGTCGATGGTTCCGTCGCCTCGAAGCGGGATGTTCAAAAGCAGATTGCCGTTCTTGCTGACGATAACCATGAGCGAATGGATGACGGTTTGGGCCGTCTTGTATTTGTGATTCTCGAAAACAGCTCGGTTGTAATGCCAGTCACCGATGCAGGTGTCTGTCTGCCAGGCGTCGGGCAGAATGTCGTTTGCGCGACCGCGCTCGATGTCCAACACGACAGCACCCACGTGCTCGGGTTTCAACTTTTTCGAATTGATCACCGCTTCGAGGTTGCCCTGCCGCGCGATGTTGCCGTTGTAGAAGTGCGCAGCAATATCGAGGCCGGCCTGTTCGAGCGGAAGTTCGGTGTCGTCGAAGTAGAGCAGGTCAGGCTGATACCGGTCGACAAGATCCTGACAGCGGAGAAACCAGGTACGGACGAATTCCGGGTTGTTCGGTGGCACGGATTCTGTCCAGATGCGGTCATGCTTGTCATGCCACTCCTTGACCGCTGCAATGCTTCTGATGCCGTCGGGCATCACCATATTGCGCCCCGTGTAGAGTTCCTGCGGATCAAGGCCGTCCCACCACTTGCCCTTTCCGCCCTGTTTCGTTAGCTGGTAGGCGTCGTAACGAACTCCCGCTTGTGGCCCATCGCCATCGTAGCCGTACGCCGTTTGGAACCAGTGCCACGCGTGAGCCGAGTGATTCGTCACGCCGAATCGCAGACCGCGCTGCCGCGCGAGTTTCCCCCATCGTCCGACAATGTCTTGTTTGGGCCCGATCCGGACGGAATTCCAGGCATGGTAGCGCGAGTCGTAACAATCGAAATTGTCGTGGTGATTGGCTAATGCGACGAAGTATTTCGCTCCCGCTTTCACGTAGAGATCCATCAGCTCTTCGGGCTTCCAGTTCTCGGCTTTCCACAAATTATCGAGTTCCATGAACCCGAAACGGGACGGATGACCATACTTCGAAACGTGGAAATCGTACGCCTTGTCGCCCTGAATATACATGCGGCGGGCGTACCAATCGCCCTGTTCGGGCACACATTGCGCCGTCCAATGGGCCCAGATCCCGAACTTCGCATCCCGGAACCACTCGGGAGCTTTGTAACTCTTGAGCGAATCCCAGGACGGCGCAAACGGGCCCTTGGCGATCTTCCTGGCGGGGTCGGCTCCGGGCGCCGGTTGTCCCAGGGCGGCGAGCAACGGAAGCAAACCAGGCAATGAGATGCCGGCCGAAAGCTGTTTTAACAGAGAGCGGCGTCGAATGGTCATACGAAAGGCGGGCGCCTCTAT
>Ga0170475_113115454_pt1 | contig 10035 bp, 9 predicted proteins | sample Soicark_Litter_5_FD_111474 | JGI IMG/M metagenome (GOLD analysis project Ga0170475, IMG submission 111474) | Avena fatua rhizosphere microbial communities from Hopland, California, USA. Combined Assembly of 48 SPs | reverse complement strand
GCTATATCCGGATCGGCGCGAATATCGAGATGCACAATCCGGGCAAGCAGTCGCAGAAGGCGGCGGGCTTTGCGTTGAGTGGACCGGATCGCATGAATGCGAGCCATCCAGCCTTCCCGAAAAATATGCCTACCCAACCGCTCATGTTCAATATGGACCATGCCCCCCAAGGTCTCGGCAGTGGCTGGGCTGGCATGCCCTATAAACTCTTTGCAGATGGCGCGCTTGTCAAGGAAGGCGTGCTGGAGAACAATGCACGGTTGCGCATCGATCACCCCATCCTGACCAGCAAGTACAAACTGGAATTGGCCAATGGCCTTGTCTACGAGGTGCCGGTAGTAACCGATTACACCAATCTCAAGCAGGGCGATCCCGCAAACCAGGGATTCCATCGTCATACCCCGGGAAAAGCGCCCGATAACGGCGCGACGTCACCTCTGACGTCGGCAAGAGAAGCCTATTTTCAAGCGCTCAATGGTCAGAATGAAACGGATTGCACATGAGCGCCCAGAAAATCATCACCCCGATCGCGACGAATCAGACCAACCAGTGCACCATCACGCCTCCCTGGTTTGTAAACGGCTCGGAATATCACCCGCTGGTTGCCGCCTTCCAGCCATTGGTGAACGGAGAAAATGCATTCAGCGCGGTGTACGAAGCGATCAATGCCGCCAAAAAATCCGTCTGCATCATCTGCTGGGGATTCCAGCCATCAATGTATTTTGTGCGCTCCGAAGCGGGCAATGCAATGCCGATCGGAGGGCTGCTGCAGCTCAAAGCCATGCAGGGCGTCAAGGTCCGTATCTTGTGCTACGCCTTTGAGGTTACATTCGGCCCTGATTTCGTACAGCGCTACGTCAATGTCACTGGCGTCAAGCAGGGTCTGGATGAATCCAACACGCCGGGGCGTCACGATTTGCACATGCAGGACCGGCCGCCCACCAGTATCGACGACCAATATCAATATGATGTCCGATGGTATGCCCTGTATGACGAGAGCCAGGAGATCGAAGATGTGGCCCGGAAAAAGCTCAAGGCGATGTTTGGCGACACACGGGCCACGAACCTGCATTTCGTCAGCCGTGGATTCTCCACCGAAGACCGTGCACGGATCGGCATGCAGGATCATGCCGACAAGAGTTTGAGCACTGCGACGAAAGCCACGCTTTCCGCCACGCCGAGCCATCACCAGAAAATGGTACTGATCGATTATGACGACCCGCAGCATGCGGTGGGCTTCGTGATGGGGCACAACATGCTTGACGAATACTGGGACACCAGCAAACACAGTTACCGCCAATACCGGAACCGGCCTGCACAGGGACGCAATGGCGCGCTCCCGCGCGAAGACTTTTCCAGCCGGGTACGCGGCCCCATCTTGGGCGATTTGTTTGCCAATTTCTCCCAGGCATGGGAAAAAGAGACTGGAGAGTCGCTGCCCAAAGCGGATTTCAGCCATTACCCGCCAGGCTCGCGTCGGCGCGAAGAACTGGTCATGGCGCAACTGCTGCGCACTCAGGCGCAATACGGCGTTCAAGACATCAAGAAGCTTTACCTGCAAGCCGTCAACAACGCCACCCAGTACATCTATATCGAAAACCAGTACTTCCGCTGGCCGCCGCTGGCAGAAAAAATCAAGGCTGCCGCCAAGGCGCAAACCGGCGCGGGCCGCTATCCGGACCAGCATGGCGTTCTCCATTTATTTGTCATTACCAATTCAACCGACAGCGGCATGGGCGCGGGTGTCGTCAACACTTACCGCATGCTCGACAGCCTCGGTCGGGCCGACACCATGCCGGCCGTGACCCGGCTTGAACGGACAGAAGATGTCAACGCCAGACTGGGCCAAACCAGAATGGAGGCCGACAGCGTGCGCCGAAGCCTGCCGGATCTGCAATTCGCCGCCAGGCAGAACCCGAATGGTATTCTGGCCAGGCGCTACGCCGAAAAAAAGGAACAACTCAAGGCGCTGGAAGAAAAGCAAAAAGCCCAGGAAAAGGAGCTGGCCAAGCTCCAAGACAAGGATGGCGCGGTACTGCCCGAAGAGCGCCCCGGCCTGAAGATCCACGTCTGCACCCTCGTCGCGCCCGATACGCCGGACAAGACAGACTGGATGGACGTCTATATCCACGCCAAGCTGATGCTGATCGACGACGCCTTCATGACGCTGGGTTCGGCCAATATCAACACCCGCAGCATGGAAGTCGACAGCGAACTCAACATCGCCCATCACCGGCCGGAAATCACCCAGCCGCTGCGAAGGGAGTTGTGGAATTTGCATACCAATGGCGTCGGCGCGCAGGATGATCCGGCTATTGCGTTCAAAAAGTGGGAGAAAGTCATCAATAGAAACAAAGAACGCCAGCTCAAAAAACAATCGCCGGTTGCCTCCCTGGTGGAGTTCTACCGGGGCAGCCCCGAACGCAAGAATATGGATTGACCCATGAAGCCCTGGTTTCCTCTCGCCCTTTCCGTCATCGTCGCCCTGGCTGCCTGCCAGGGCCAAGCCTACTCCAACCCAAAGGAGCGTCCCGTGCCCGATCTGCCGAATATCCGCGCCAACCTGGCCTTTGCCTGCGCCAAAGAAAAAGAGGCGATCCCGCCCCGCGATCCCGAGGCGGACCAGCTCTACCGGCATGCCCGCTGGCTGCGCAAGAACAACCTGCTCAAGGAAGACCCGGCGGTCTATCCGAAAATCGAACGCCTGATCCGCATCGCCGCCGCCCACGGGCACGACAAGGCGAATCTGGAATTGCGGCAGATGATCGGCAAGGGACAGGCCGACAGCGACGACGTGGTGAAGGAGACGCTGGACCTGACCGAGGACCTGATTCTGCGCGGCATTCCGGGCGGGTACTACGACATGGGCCGCTATCTGGAAAAAGGCTATGGCGTCAGGCAGGATGCGGAACTGGCGCTCAAGTACTATCGCAAGTCGGCCGACATGGGCAGCCCGGAGGGGCAATACCTGATCGCGGAGAAGCTTGCGCCGATCGATATCGCGCCGGATATTGCACGGCAGATGCGGCGCTGCGCTGCGGAACAGGGGCATGGACAAGCGGCTACGGACTTGGGCATTGATTTGTCAGGTGACAATCTGTTTCCCGAAGCGCTGCTTGCATTCCAGCTTGGGGTCAAGGCAGGGAATACAACCGCCGCCCTTTCTTTGGAAGATGGTTTCGACGGCCCAGCGCCCGATGACCGTCTTAATTACCTCGGCCAGCAAAAAGACCCAGAACGCGTGCGCCGCTACAAAGCCATCGGCAAGATTTTGGGCGACTACTCCTACCTCAACCCCAAAGTCCCCGAAATCGACGCCATCGTGCCGCTGCCGCCCGCCAAACTGCCCCAATGGGACGGCACGCTGCAATGGCTCAAGGAGCACGAAGCCAACGTGCCGCCTCCTCTGCCTTCCGACGCGCGCATCATCGCGATGGCGCGGGGCAAGGGTCTCGACCCCGCCACAGGGCATCCGCTGAAAAAGAAACAGGCATCTGCCGAACCGGCATCCAGGCCGGTTGCGGAACAGGCAAAAATCGCTCTCGGAACCCAACTCGCCAGCGGCACACGTTGCCCCCAAAGCGGTGTCTGGGCCTGTGCTCACGCCAACACGGAAGGAGGCAATCAACGTAGTTTTCAGGCGGGAGAAACATTGCCTGAGGCCCTTGTTCCGACTGATCGAACCTTATGGCAGAAACTCAAAGGCGAGCCGACGTTGCATGTGGCCGACACAACTTGGACCTTGGTGGAATATTCATAGAGATGTTCCGGGACGCTTTAGTGTTGTCTCTAGTAGCAGCGAGTATCAATCGATTAGATACGATTATAAATTCGAACGAGGTCATTTAAGATTAGTATCTGGCGTTGCTTTCATCCCGTGCAAAGAAGGGAAAAGTACAGCGATTGGATCAGCATTCGCTTCAAAAATGTATGGAGGACGTCGGTCCATGTATGCCTACTCATCAAAGGCAATAACTTTATGACATATTTCACTCGCTTTTTGATAAAAGGGTGTGAGCGAGTCTGACCGACGTGCAGTGACGAAAAATGTGAACGGCACAAGAGACGGTCTGCGGACGGAAATCTTCTGGCTTGCCCGTGCGCCTGATACGCCCTTGCAGTAGGCGCTACCGCAATGGCGTGATTTGAAAGCGGCGTATCGCTTTTTCGACAACACCAAGCTGTGCCGGAACACATTCTTGCCGGACATATCGCTGCCACGTGGCTGCGCTCACGCGTCGTGCCGATCATGCTGGCTGTGCCAGACACCACTTACCTCACGTTGGAACATCATACGGCCATCGAAAGGTTAGGCTGACTGTCGGATGCAGAGCGTGGCGTCATTTGCCACAGCACCGCTGGCGGTCGCGCGCGAGGCAGCCCCGTAAACAACATTTATCAGAATCGGCGACTGAGAAGTGGACGTGTACTGCATATAACGAAACTGTTGCCCACCATTCACGAAATTTAAACTTGAAGCGCAGCTTTCACGGCATCGGCCATTTTTACCAAAATCGAATAATCTGCCTTGCTCGCGGTACGCATCAGAAAATCTCTCAGTTCTTCAGCAGACGGTTTGCTATCAAAATCAAAAAAATCCTTCAGTTCCACCTCCAACGCAACGCGAATCCGCTCCAACGTTTCAAGTGACGGGTAGTGCTGACCACGCTCCAATCTGCTAAGGGACTTTGTATCAATACCGATCCGGCTGGCCAATTCCTCTTGCGAGAGTTGTTTCCGCTTACGCAGAATTTGAACGCGCTCGCCGACCAAATGCCGAACATCCTCCATGTAAACCTCCAAAGTTGAGTACTGTCAGTAAATCAACATCAGAGGCTTCTTAAAACTTCCAAGTACGCTTATAATTTGCAAAAATATACGTACAACGTTTACTTTGTATATTCTGACGGCAGAATTGAATGGGCTGACACACCGGTCGACCTGAAATTTCTACTTAATATGGACTTATCCAGCTTCCCTCTTGCAAACCAATAGGCTTGCCGGAGGCTATTTATTTGGGCATAAAATGACGGGAATTGTAAAAACCGTTGGGACTGCACTGTTCGGTACATTCGCTATTCCAGTGGCTGGGTTGTCCGGTATTGGAGCAATAGGTGCATTACTCACTTGGCTTCTTTCCGCACAAAATAGAACAAGTGGCATTTTCCTCTTCTTCATCTGTGCGGTCTCAATCTGTTTTCTGTCTATACGACTTCTAATCGGCCTTCAAAAGAAAGCTCACAGCTTCGTCGCAGATATCAACCGCCAAACAGCACTGAACTTGAATCCAGCAAATATGCTGGGTTATCCGAGTCCAGCTTTTCTTGTTTTTGATAAACAAAACCGCAAATTGGCGATGTGCAATAGCAGTACGGGTGACTTCCAGATTTACGAACTTTCCTACCTGCTGTCGTGGAATTATGAATGGCGTAATGTAGACAGCATGGAGTTTTCTGGCCGGGGCAATCGGATACAAGGCACCAATATGAGTGCGCCAGCTTTTGAACGTGTACAGCGTCGTCAAGGCTTTACTCTGGTCCTTGAGGTCGCGGACGAAAATAATCCGATATTGAAATTTTCCATGAGTGAGCGAGCCGCGAAAGTGTGGTGCGCCAAACTGAATGCGATAGTCAATGGATAACGTTTGGATGTTATCAATTAACCGAAATGTTCCAAGATTGCAAAATACAGAATCGTTTGAGAAGACATTAGTTCATACCTCCAGAAAATATGAAAACGGCTGAAGAATTACAGCAGGTAGCCGGAATGCTACGGTCACAATGTCTGGATACCATCACGAAATTTGTGTGCAAGCATCCTGATATTCCAGCTCACGCAGTGATGATCAGTTTGGGAGAATTACTGATTCAATTCTCAGTATCGCAAGTTGGCAAGGTGCATACCTTGCATTTGCTCACGTCTTTGCAGGAAGCTGTCCATCATTTCAATGACCGGATCGTGTCGCAATACTGAAATTCTATGTCCCGACCACCGTTTTTTGAACACGCTGAAACGCTCATAAAACGAAGGGCAGCAGGCGAGCGATGTTGAGAGCGTCAGAAAGCGCCCGCTGGTGGTCGCCTTCCAGCTCAAGCCCGGCAATCAGCAAGGCCGTAGCCACAGTGGGCCAGCTCGGCATAGCGTCGATCTGGGGCGGCTGGCCGTGGCCCAGCAAGCGCCTACCTCGATGACTTCCATCACCTCGGGTGGAATGGTGCCAAGGTCGCAGCAGGTGGACTCAAGATTGATGACGAGGATCATTTGCCTCTAGCAGTCCAGACAAACGGGCCAGCACGGCAGAATCAGACAGCCCGGTTTCACCGTTAGTGTGGATCAGGCGGGCGCGGTCGGCCTCGGCCGATTCCTCGGCGTGATCGTCAATCGCAAGCCAGCGGGTGACACGGTACAGGTCAACCCAGCGTCGCACCTGCTGATAGCGGCTCGCGGTCTGCCAGTAGGAGAACGGCAAGCCCTTGCTGTAGTCCGCTTCGGTGCGGATGCGATGCCACGTCGAGCCGATGACGCGACGGCGCAGCATGGGCGGAAGATAGCCGCACACCTGCATATAGGGCAGACGCCGCACCCAGCTCGTACTGAGTACGATCTGCACGCCGGGATGCTCGGCCAGCGCAGTGGCCAACAGGTCAGCCCACATAAAGAGCGAGCCATCCCCGGCCAACTCGGGGCCATGCTGGCCCATGTAAGCCCGCGAGGGGTGCATCACGCCGTCAAAGTCGAGAAAGAGGATCACACCTCATCCTCGATGTACTGGCGGCACTCTTCGATCAGCTCGGCCAGCTCGGTGGCATCCGAGCGAGCCTCCAAAATGGTTTTGACTTGGCTGATTTGGACCACGCTCGGGATCAGCTCTGACGGGCTTTCGTGGAGCCAGTCAATCAGGATCGGGCGCAACGTTTCCGGGACCATAGAGGCGACTTCGCCACGGGTCGGAACGTACATCCCAGCCCGGACAGTTGGGGCGCTGCCGTGTGACTTCCTGGCGGTCAGAAAGGCACTTTCCGGCACGCCGAAGCGGTCTTGATCGTTGCTCATAGTTCGTAGTCCTCGCGGTCTGTGGCCGACGGTGAGTCATGACGCCCTGGCCATTCATGTAATTATGCGCAGCAAACTATTGTCCACCGCGCGCCTCTGCAAGTGCAATTGTCAAATGCTGCACCTTCTTTTTCAGCTGATCGCGCTCTTCTGTGAGCGTTGTAACCAATAACGTCAGGCGGTGAATTGCAAGTTGATCGGGTGTGGCATCGCTGGGTGGGGGTGCCGGTTCAGGCTTGGGTGGCAGTAGGGCCTCGCGCACCTGTCTCGCAACTTGGCGCAGTTCCTTCTTGCCTCCAGCAACAGCCGCTACCTGCTTCTCGCCAGGCAAGGAGGCTACGGCAGCCGCAGCATTAATAGAAATTACGCCCGCCTTTACTGCGCTGACCAGCTCGGGCGCAGCCGTCTTCTGGATTTTCTCGATCTGACCAAGTGTCGCACTGCTCACCCGCGCCGTGCGCGCAACAGCCTCGCGCGTCCACACCGAATCGGTCCCGGATTGCGTGGTGACATTAGCCCCTGCAGGTTTTTCAGAAGACTGCTGGGCTTGTGCGTGTGCCAGACGCGCGGATACAATTTCTTTCTTCCTCAGTGCGAGTACGCCTCGTTGGAAATCCGATACGCTGCGCCGCCCAAGGTGATTGTCAATCATCCACAGGTGCACATCATCCATAGACTGGAACGTCTGGTTTTGTACGATATTGAAAGGGATTCCGTGCTTCTGGCAGATGCTGTAGCGGTTGTGTCCGTCCACCAGAAGATCGCCCCACAACACCAGTGCATCGCGGCACCCTTCGGAGAGTAAGCTGCGTTCCAGCGCCGTGTATTCGTCTTCTGTCAGTGGATCGATATAGACACGGAGGTCTTCGTTGATAGTGATCGTCATGGGCCAAACAAAAAAACGGTAGCGTGGTAGTGTACACACTGCTGCCTTTTCATGCCGTGTGGCAATCCTGCATTTTTCAGAAGCAGCGCCAAAATACCGTACGTTGTTTTGCGCGTCATGTTTGAATGCCTGCTTCGGGACTCGAGGCGATTCTGCCCATGGGGCAGAATCAGGCCGATTGTAGCCTGTCACGGAAAAATTCGAAGGACCGCTTCCGACCCAATGCAGTCCTTCGGGAACACTAGTGGATGACCGTCTGGCAGCCACTGCAAACCTTTGTTCTAGCCGATAATTGGCAGCACACTTCGGAGGCTCGCAGTTAATAACGATCAGGCAGCAACGACCAAGATTCTTAACGCGCATAGGTTATGCTTCCATTTTCTCTTTCATAGCGCGAGACGTATGACTCCGGTAAAACTAGCCTTTCTAGTAGGTGTATCAGATTACGGCGAAAGTGCCAAAAATCTCGAATTCTGTGAGAAAGACATTGAAAGATTGGCCGAGGTTTTGGATAGGAAAGGGTTCCGCTGCGAGAAGTGGGTCAACAAGCCGCTCCCGGAAATCCTTAAGCAAGGGGTCTTGCCGAACTTTTTAGCAACCGCAGTTCACGCAACAGATACTGTTATCTTTTACTTCTCTGGACATGGTGAAGATCTCGGCGGAGAACAATTGCTTCTTGGTAAAGGTGTAAAGCGCGCCAATATGCAACGTGCTCTTTTTGAGGATGATGTGCTTCCGCTATCTCGTGTGCTCGAGCTATTGGCGGGAATTGCAGCTCAGAAGATTGTAATCGTCGATGCATGCCGAATTCCATCGGCAGACCAAACCCCGGCTCCTGACCTGTACAAGGAGCGCGCTCAGACGATGCAGTCGCTGAGGAACTGCGCTGTGGTTTTTGCGTCGGCTGATGGCGAGAAGTCGTTCGGCACCCCAGATAACACACATAGTCGTTTTACGCATTCACTGACTGAAGAGCTAAAACAGTACGGCAGAGGACTTCTCTCCATCGTCGAAGCTACAATCAGTCGCGTAAGCCAATACAACGATGGTAAGAGTCAGACGCCGTGGGTTTACGCCTCCCTGCAAGAGCGAGCGCTTGATGGATTTGAGATAGCTGAGAGCCAACTTGATCGACGCCACTGGCCACGTCATCTCTGCGGCGATCCGGTACACGGCGTATGGTCCACATTATCTGGATCAAACGCACTGGCGAAATATCAGTCGGGTGCCTGGGTACTCAAGGCACGGCTTCCCGAGTCCCTGCTGGACGGGCTTATCAGTTTTGACTGCAGGCCCAGTGGAATGGAGTATGTCTTTGTCAGGGCTTGGCGAAAGGGTCTTGCAATAGCTCGTGTAGGCCTTGCCGATAAGTGGCATGCAAGCACGGTCAGCATTGAGTCAATCGGGGCACGAAGCATTGAGCGTTACTTTGGCGCACTTTGGTCCCCTGCAGGAGATCGATTGCTTGCGTTTGGAGCGCCAATTCAGGGAAAAGCAGGAATCAAGTGCTGGAATCTGGCCGACCCGAATAAGAAGAAATCTGAGGATGTCGAGGGGATACCTATTGATGTTGATTGCAATGCCGTGGCGTGGATCAGCGACTATCAGGCAATTGCGTCGTTCTGCCAAGGTGAGTCAAGTCGTAGCCACATCCATCTCCTCGAAACAGAGGGCCGGAAGTGGACGGGCTCGTACCTATGTACGACGCTGCATCCCATGAGAATCACAGCAATAACAGTACGCAAGGATAAGCTGCACGTTTACTTCGGATGTGACAACGGAAGTGTGGCCGTCATCGACTTGCAAAACCCAGTTCAGCCGGTTTTCGTTGCAAGACAGCATAGCTCCTCTGGACTCAATTACCTTGGACCGGTTCCATGGACTGTGCCCAGCACAACAGGCGACGACTTGAGTCAACTGGGTGTGACCTACATGGCTTATGACGAGCATACAGGGCTACTGGGCATAACTTATCTAAGCAGGTAATCAGAATTTTTTTGACAAAATCCGATGCAGCCAAAAGTGCCTGGATAGGACACCGGAGGTGCGTAGTGCTTCCTTGTTCGACAGACTATACAAATACGAGATGAACAAAT
>Ga0170475_133344108_pt1 | contig 10036 bp, 7 predicted proteins | sample Soicark_Litter_5_FD_111474 | JGI IMG/M metagenome (GOLD analysis project Ga0170475, IMG submission 111474) | Avena fatua rhizosphere microbial communities from Hopland, California, USA. Combined Assembly of 48 SPs | reverse complement strand
CCCAGAGCCCACGGGTTCATACGCCATGTACAGCTACATCGTGCGTCGCCTGGCCTTCGGCGCGGTCACCGTGATCGGCGTGTCCATCGTCGTGTTCGTGGTGATGCGCATCCTGCCCGGCGATCCGCTGATTGCGATCTTCGGCCCGGAAGGCTTCACCAAGCTGACCGCGGAGCAGCGCGCCAACTATATGTCGGAACTCGGGCTGAGCGATCCGCTGGTGTTGCAATACCTGCATTGGGTGCGGGATATCGCCAACGGCAGCTTCGGCAGGTCGTTCTTCCGATCGGAAGACGTCGCCGACATGATCCTCCGCCGCGGACCGTTGACCGCGGAAATCGCCCTTCTGTCCGTCGTGCTGTCCTGGATCGTCGGCATTCCGGTGGCGATTGTCAGTGCGCTGCGGCCCAACAGCCTGGGCGATAATTTGTCGCGGTTCCTCAGTATCCTGTTCCTTGCCGTGCCGGGCTTCTGGGTCGGCATGCTGATCGTGCTCGGTCTGCTGTTCTGGTTCGGCTACCGCGCCCCGTTGGCCAATGTCTCGCTGTTCAGCGATCCGGTGGCAAACCTGCAGATCGTCATCGGCCCGGCCATCGTACTGGGCCTGGGACAGGCGGCCTATATCGCGCGCATGGCCCGCTCCAGCCTGCTGGAGGTGGTCCGCGAGGACTACGTCCGCACCGCCCGCGCCAAGGGCCTGAGCGGGCGCCTGGTGATCAGCCTGCACGCGCTGCCCAATGCGCTGCTGCCGGTGATCACCCTGTCGGGCATCCTGCTCGGCTTCGTGCTTGCAGGCTCGATCCCCGTGGAACGGGCGTTCGGCACGCCTGGGCTCGGTTACGCGATGTACACCGCGGTCAGCGAACGCGATGTCTTCGTGATGCAGAATCTGGTGTTCCTGTACGCCGTCGTCTTCGTGCTGTTGAACATCGCGGTCGATTTCACCATCGCCTGGCTGGACCCGAGGATCCGATATCAATGAGCATCACTCAGCCCGAAACCACCTTTCCAGTACAACCGGGTTCGCTGACCGCTGGGTCCTCGTTGCTGCGCCGGGGTGGAAGCGCGCTCAGGATGTTCGTGCGGCGGTCGCCGATGTCGGCGGTATGGGGCTGCATCGCGGCCGGCATCATCTTCATGGCCATCGCGGCGCCTGTTCTGGTGCCCTACGAGCCGTTGAAATCCGACTTCAGGCGGATGACCAAGCCGCCGGAGGCGCCGCACTACTTCGGCACCGACCAGATCGGCCGCGATACGCTCAGCCGGGTGATCTACGGCAGCCGAGCGTCACTGACCGTGGCATTTGGGGCGGTCCTGCTGGGCACCACCGTGGGTGCGTTGTGGGGACTGGCGAGCGGTTACTTCGGCGGGCGCTTCGACATCGTCAGCCAGCGCCTGATCGAGTTCATGCAATCGTTTCCGGATCTTATATTGGCAATGGCCATAGCCATGGCGCTCGGTGCCGGCATGGGCACCGTGATCGTGGCGATCGCCATCACGCGAATACCATTCGGCGGGCGCGTGATCCGCGCCGTGGTGCTGTCGCTGAAGGAAATGTCGTACGTCGAGGCGGCGCGCGGGCTCGGCGCATCGCACCTGCGGATGATGGCACAGCACATCCTGCCGCAGTGCGTGGCGCCTTACCTGATCCTGGCGACGACCCATCTGGGTGTGGCGATCATCATCGAGGCGGCGCTGGGTTTCCTCGGCGTGGGCATCCCTCCGCCGATGCCGACCTGGGGTAACATGCTGGCAGACTCGTTGAACGCGGGACTGGTGCCGCCCTGGTGGCTGGTGCTGTTCCCCGGCCTTGCCATCACCATCACCGTGCTGGCGTTCAACCTGCTCGGCGACGGCATCCGCGACATACTCGATCCACGCCTGCGCGGCGCGGTGAAGTAGTAACACCAGCGTTGTTGACGGCCGTGCCGGTGCGCCCCTCATGGTCATCCCGCGCAGGCGCGGGGACCAAGGGGGACGCCAACGTGCGTGTCGCTGCCCCTGAGTTCCCACGTGTGCGCTTCGCGCGTTAAGTCGGCTTCGCCAACGGGAAGGTGACGCCGCCGTCGTGCAGGTGGCACGAGGCCCAGTGCCCGGGCCGCAACTCGCGCAGTGCCGGCGCTTCGTGGCGACAGCGCTTCATGGCGTAGAGGCACCGCGTGTGGAAGTGGCAACCCGACGGCGGATTGATCGGGCTCGGCACGTCACCCGTCAGGATCACGCGATTGCGGCGCTTTGAACGCGCCTTCGGGATCGGCACGGCCGCGAGCAGCGCCTCGGTGTACGGATGCAGCGGCATGTCGAACAGCGTTGTCTTGTCTGTCACCTCGACAATGCGGCCGAGATACATCACCGCCACCCGATGGCTGATGTGCTCCACCACCGCAAGGTCGTGGGCTACGAACAGGTAGGACAGCTTGAGTTCGTCCTGCAAGTCCATCAAAAGGTTGATAATCTGCGCCTGGATGGATACGTCGAGTGCCGACACCGGCTCGTCGCCGATGACGAGTTCCGGGCGCAGAGCCAGAGCGCGCGCAATGCCGATCCGCTGGCGCTGCCCGCCGGAGAATTCATGCGGGAACGAGTTCATCAGTTCAGGGCGCAGCCCCACCCGTTCGAACAGGGTCGCCACCCTTTCCTGGCGCTCGTTGCCTGCAGCCACCTTGTGGATCGTCAACGGCTCGCCGACGATCTGGCCGGCTGACATTCGCGGATTGAGCGACGCATACGGATCCTGATAGATCATCTGCATCTGCTCCCGGTAAGGAAACATCTCCGCCTTATCCAGGTGGGTGATGTCCTTGCCGTTGACGATGATCTTTCCGTCGGTCGGCTCCAGCAGCTTCAGCAGGGTCCTGCCCACCGTCGACTTGCCGCAGCCGCTCTCACCGACAAGGCCGAGCGTCTCGCCGCGCTCGATGTGGAACGACACGCCGTCGACGGCATGGACTTGCCCGGAGATGCGCGAGAACACGCCCTTGTGGATCGGGAAATGCTTCTTGAGGTCGCGGACTTCGAGCAGCGGGCTCATGCTGTGGCTCCGAGCAGGTTGTCGGCATGCCAGCAGGCGATCCAATGGCCGGGGCGGTGCTGTAACAGCGGCGGATACGCCGCGCGACATTCGTCGGTGGCAAAGCCACAGCGCGGCGCGAAGCTGCAGCCCTGCGGCAGGTTGAACAGCGAGGGAACCATACCCCTGATCTCGGTCAGGCGGGCACGACGTGCTCCGCTGCGTGCCGCGACATCGACGTGTGGAATCGAACCCAGCAGGCCTTGCGTATAGGGATGACAGGGATGTTCGAACAGGTCATCGACGGCCGCCTCCTCTACCTTTCTGCCGGCATACATCACCACCACCCGATCAGCGGTTTCCGCGACCACGCCCATGTCGTGGGTGATCAGGATGATCGCGGTGCCCAGGGTGTCCTGCAGCTCGCGCATGAGGTCGAGGATCTGCGCCTGTATGGTCACGTCCAGCGCGGTGGTGGGTTCGTCGGCGATCAGGACCTTCGGATTGCACGACAGCGCCATGGCAATCATGACACGCTGACGCATGCCGCCGGAGAGCTGGTGCGGATAGGCATGCACACGCGTCTCCGCCTCTGGGATATGCACGCGGCGCAGCATCTCGACGGACTTGTCCATGGCATCGTGGCGTGACAGGCCCTGGTGAAGCACGATGGCCTCGCTGATCTGGCGTCCCACGGTCAGCAGTGGATTGAGCGACGTCATCGGTTCCTGGAAGATCATGGAGATGTCGTTGCCGCGGATGGCCTCCATCTCCCGTTCGGTCAGATCGAGAAGGTTGGCGCCTTCGAGCCGGACCGATCCGCCAACAATCCTTCCCGGCGGGGAGGACACCAGACGCAGGATCGAGAGTGCGGTTACACTCTTGCCGCAGCCCGATTCGCCGACGACGCCGAGCGTTTCGCCGCTCCGCACGGTGTACGACACGCCATCGACGGCCCGGACGACCCCGACCGGGGTGAAGAAGTGCGTCTGAAGATTGTCGATCTCCAGCAACGCGGGAGCGGGCACGGACATCGCGATTTCGGCCATGGTTTCAGTTGATTCTACCTGATTCAAGACGTGACTCCCAGGATTCCGGCTCGTTATGTCGAGGGGCCGGCGCAAATTAGGCTGCATCAGAGCACGCTGTCGGCGGTCCTGGAAAGGCCAAGGTTGCGTTGGCAGGGCTACAACCGTGTTTCCGACGATCTCACCGTTGTTAAACTCCCGGTTCGGTGGCTATCTTACCGTCGCGACGGCCGTACTGGCCGTTCGTCGGGGGCAACAAAAAGACCCTTAGCAAAAAGTCTATCGGGAGGATACCGCCACCATGAGCACCGAGCATCCCACGCGCACCGGTTGGTCCCGCCGCGACCTGCTTCGCGGCAGCGCCGCGGCAATGATGGGAGCTTACGGTCTGGCCCCGCGCTACGGGCTCGCCGCCGATATTCCGTACGAATATGACGGGTCGAAGTTTCAGATGGCGGCGCCGGAGCCCGCCCCGAAGCGCGGCGGGGTGCTACGCTACGGCATCCTCAATCGGCCGCCCCACTTCGACGTGCATCAATCGGGCACGGTCGGCAACATCGGCACCCAGGGTTGCATGTTCGACAACCTGATCCGGCGCGATCCGCGCGACAGCGGCAAGACCATCGTCCCCGACCTGGCGCATAGCTGGGAAATCGCCAAGGACGTCAAGACCTACACGTTCCACTTGCGCCAGGGCGTACAGTTTCACGATGGGACGGATTTCACATCAGCCGACATAAAGGCGACCTTCGACCGCATTCGCAAGCCGCCGACTGGTGTCAGCATCCCGCGCACCCCGCTGTTCGCGGCGGTCAGCGAGATCAACGCGCGGGACAAGTACACCGTCGAATTCAAGCTGGCCGCGCCGCGCTCAGTCAATTTCATGATGTCCGCATTCGCCAGCGGCTGGAACGTGATCTTCAGCAAGAAGACGTTGGAAGAGAACAATAACGATCTACGCAAGGTCCTCAACATCCCAGGCACCGGCCCCTACAAGACGCAAAGGCGGGTCGAGAACGAGATCTGGGTTATGGAGAGGAACCCGAACTACTGGAACAAGGGCCTTCCCTACCTCGATGGTATCGAATTCTACCATCTGTTGCCGTTCTCCCCCGAGCTGGGGGCCGCCATTCTGTCGGGCCGGGTGGACTATGCCCGCGCGCTCGACCCGGCCACCGCACGCAGGGCGGCCACGATCTCAGGCATGTCCACCGCGAAATTCTACCAGAGCGTGATTCACGCAACATGGATGAATGCACAGAGGAAGCCGTTCGATGATCCGCGTGTCAGGCGTGCCCTGCATCTGCTCTGCGAGAAGCAGGTCCTGGTGGACGTCGTGAAGGATGTATCCCCGCTGATGGTGGGGGGCTTCATCTACCCGTTCTCCGAATTCGCCACGCCCATGGACCAACTAGCCAAGCGACCCGGCTATCAGGAGGACTCCGCTGCCGCGATCAAGGAGGCCAAATCCTTGTTGGCCACCGCGGGCCAGGGCGGCGGCATGCGGAAACTGGATTTTATGGTGCGAGACCTCAACCATCACAAGCTTTTCGGGCAAGCCATCCAGGCGATGCTGCGAGAGGTGAATATTCAATGCGACCTGCGGACGGTCGTTGAATCGGTGTGGTTCGGTGACGCGACGGCCGGCAACTACGATCTGGCCGTCGGTGCCATCGTTTCGACCCTGCTTGATCCCTCCGACTACTTCAACGCCTGGTACCGCACCGACGGTCCGCAGAACTATTCATTCTGGCACAACGCCGAGTTCGACAAACAGGTGGACCAAATCGACATCGAAGTCGATGCCGGCAAGCGCCTGGCGCTGATCCGGCGCGCCGAGGAGATCATGGAGCAGGATCCACCACTGGTGCCGGTTGCCTGGGAGAACATCCTCGATGTCTGGTTCAACTACGTCAAAGGCCACAATCCGAAAGATTACTTTGGCATCTACGACGTGGTCAGGTTCGATACCTACTGGCTCGACAAATAGCCACGGTTGTTGCGGTGGCGAATAATCAGGCGGCACATTGGCTGCCGACAAGGGAGGAGACGGCACGATGAACGAACTGAACTCCACGCCTGCATGGTGGACCCGCCGCGGGTTCCTCACGGGCAGCGCCGCCGCTTTGGCGGGTGCCTACGGGTTGTCCGCGCACCGTGGCGTTGCGGCGGTTTCCGAACAGTTCGATGGCACCAGTTTTCAGCTCAAGGCACCTGAGCCAAGCCCGAAATACGGTGGAGTCCTGCGCGTGGGGCTTACCAACCGGCCACCGCATTTCGACGTGCACCAGTCCGGTACCTACAACAATCTCGGTGCCATGGCGTGCATGTTCGACAACCTGGTCCGACGTGATCCGCGCGACAGCGGCAAGACCATCATCCCGGATCTCGCGCATAGCTGGGAGATTTCCAAGGACAGCAAGACCTATACCTTCTTCCTGCGCAAGGGCGTGCAGTTCAGCGACGGCGCGGACTTTACCGCCGACGACGTGAAGGCGACGTTCGACCGTATCGTGCGGCCGCCTGAAGGGATCAGCATTCCCCGCAGCATCCTGTTCAAGTCGGTCAGCGAGATCAACGCGCGCGACAAGTATACCATCGAGTTCAAACTTTCCGAGGCGCGCTCTCCCGAGTTCATCATGGCGGCAATTGCCAGCGGCTGGAATATCATCGTGCGCAAAAAGACGCTGGAGGACAACAACTACAATCTACGCAAGGTCATGCTGGCCCCGGGCACGGGTCCGTTCCGGCACGTCCGACGGGTCGAGAACGAAGTCTGGGTTATGGAGAAGAAGCCCGACTATTGGAATAAGGGCCTGCCATATCTCGACGGCCTCGAGTTTTACAACCTTATTCCATTCTCCCCCGAACTGGGGGCGGCGATTTTGGCGAACCGGGTGGATTACGCGCGCGTGCTTGACCCCGTCACGATGCGCAAGGCGAAGGCCACGACTGGCATGTCGGGCACCGCGTACAACCAGAGCGTGATCCAGGGCACCTGGGTCAATGGCAGGCGGAAGCCGTTCGACGATCCGCGAGTTCGGCGCGCACTGCATCTGACGATGGATCGGCCGGTGCTGATCGATGTCGTGAAGGACGTGGCCCCGATGCGGGTTGGTGGCTTCATCTATCCGTTCTCGGAATATGCCACGCCCCCGGCCGAGCTCGCGAAGCGCGTCGGCTATGAGACGGATCCCACCGCGGCGGTCAAGGAGGCGCGCGAGTTGATGGCGGCGGCGGGTTACGCGAACGGGATCAAGGGACTGGATTTCCTGGTCCGCGACGTCAGCAGCTTCCGGCTCTGGTCGCAGGCCATGCAGGCGATGTTCCAGGAGACGCTCAACATCCAGTGCACCCTACGTACTGTCGTGGAATCGGTGTGGTTCGACGACATTGCGACCGGGCATTTCGACTTTGCCATCGGCGCAGTGGTGTCGACGTTGCTGGATCCTTCGGACTACTTCAATGCCTGGTATCGCACGGGAGGCCCGCAGAACTATTCGTTCTGGAGCAATGCCAAGTTCGACGCCCTGGGGGATGAGATCGACCGGGAGATCGAGCCGACCAAGCGCCAGGCATTGATCAAGCAGGCCGAAGCGATTTTCGAACACGATCCGCCGGTACTGCCAGTGGCCTGGGAGCAGCTCAACGACGTTTGGTACAACTACGTCAAGGGCCACAATCCGTACGGATACTTCGGCGCCTACGACGTCACTCGCTGGGATACATTCTGGCTGGACAAGTAGTCATGGTTGTTGCGGCGGCGAACGATTGGCGGCACACTGGCGGCTGACAAGATCGAAGCGAGGAGACGCCACGATGAACGAACCATTCCCCATGCCCGCATGGTGGACCCGCCGCCGTTTTCTCAAGGGTAGTGCCGCCGTCGCGGCAGGAGCCTATGGGCTGTACCCGCGGCGCACCTTGGCCGAGATTCCCAACCAGTTCGACGGTTCGAAGTTCCAGCTTGCCGCCCCCGAACCCAACCCGAAGCGCGGCGGCGTTCTGCGCGTCGGCATCCTGAACCGCCCACCGCATTTCGACATGCAGCAGTCCGGGACAGTCGGCAACATCGGCACACAGGGGTGCATGTTCGACAACCTGATCCGCCACGATCCGCGTGACAGCGGCAAGACCATCATCCCGGATTTGGCGCACAGCTGGGACATCTCCAAGGATGGCATGACCTACACGTTCTTTCTGCGCAAGGGCGTCCAGTTCCACGACGGGGCCGAGCTGACCGCCGACGACGTGAAGGCGACGTTCGACCGCATCGCCAAGCCGCCGCAGGGTGTCAGTATTCCGCGTAGCATCCTGTTCAAGGCGGTGAGCGAGATCAACGCGCGCGACAAGTATACCGCTGAATTCAAGCTGTCCGCGCCGCGCCCTCCCAGCTTCATGATGGCGGCTATCGCCAGCGGATGGAACATCATCCTGCGCAAGCAAACGTTGGAGGAGAACAACTACAACCTGCGCAAGGTCGTCACCTATCCCGGAACCGGTCCGTTCAAGACCGTCAGGCGGGTGGAGAACGAAGTTTGGGTGATGGAGAAGAACAAGGACTACTGGAACAAGGGGCTGCCGTATCTCGACGGCATCGAGTTCTACAATCTGTTGCCGTTCTCGCCCGAGTTGGGTGCCGCGATCCTGTCAAACCGCGTGGACTATGCGCGCATCGTGGATCCGGTGACCGCGCGCAAAGCGAAGGGCACGCCGGGCATGTCCACGACCGCGTTCAACCAGAGCGTGATCCAGGGATGCTGGACCAATGACAAGAAGAAGCCGTTCGACGATCCGAGGGTGCGTCGGGCCTTCCACCTGGCATTCGATCATCATGTGCTGGTGGACGTGGTGAAGGACGTGGCACCGATGCAGGTCGGCGGCTTCATCTATCCGTTCTCCGAGTTCGCAACTCCCAAGGCCGACCTGCTCAAACAGGTGGGTTACCAGGAGGACCCGAGCGCAGCCATCAAGGAGGCGAAGGCGCTTATGGCCGCCGCCGGCTACGCCAACGGCCTCAAGGGACTCGACTTCATGGTGCGCGATATCGCCACCTTCAAGCTCTGGGCGCAGGCCATCCAGGCGATGCTGCAGGAGGGCATCAACGTCCAGACCAACCTGCGCACGGTGGTGGAATCGGTGTGGTTCGACGATGCCGCGGCCGGCCATTTCGACCTGTGCGTCGGCGCCATTGTCTCAACGCTGCTGGATCCGTCGGACTACTTCAACGCCTGGTACCGCACGGAGGGGCCACAGAACTATTCGTTCTGGGACAATCCCAAGTTCAATGCTCTGGTCGATCAGATTGACGCCGAGGTCGATCCTGCCAAACGCAAGGCACTGGTACGACAGGCCGAGGTCATCATGGAGGCAGATCCGCCGGTGCTGCCGATCTGCTGGGAGCAGATCAACGACGTGTGGTGGAACTACGTGAAGGGCTACAACCCGTACGAGTATTTTGGCATCTACGATGTCGTGCGGCAGGACATCTTCTGGTTGGACAAGTAGACCTGCCGGCGGCGGCCTCATCGCCTTCCATGCAATGAGGCCGTCGCGCGGGCGTCACCTGGACTTGGGCTGCCACAGCCCCAGTACCGCGCCGGTAGGATCGCTGATGATCGAGAAGGAACCCGCGTTCGGCACCTCGGTCACGTCCTTGACGATGGTGGCGCCAAGCGATTTCGCCTTGCCGGCCGCGGCGGCGACATCGTCGACCAGCACGTAGGGCAGCCAAGCCGAGCCGTGTTCCGGCATCGGATGCTTCATCATGCCGCCGCCGGTGCCCTCGCCGACCCCGATCATCGTGTAGATCATTCCGCCCATATCCTCGTCCTTCAGCGTCCAATCGAACAGGGACTGGTAGAAGGACTTCGCCTTGGCGACATCGGTCGTCGCAAGTTCAACGTGCACGAATGGGTTGGCCATGATTTCTCCCCTCGGTTGCCGAACCGGGGATACTGAGACCTGGATCGCCGATCTTCTCAAGGGATCAGTTGGG
>Ga0170475_126297687_pt1 | contig 10036 bp, 6 predicted proteins | sample Soicark_Litter_5_FD_111474 | JGI IMG/M metagenome (GOLD analysis project Ga0170475, IMG submission 111474) | Avena fatua rhizosphere microbial communities from Hopland, California, USA. Combined Assembly of 48 SPs | reverse complement strand
TTCCAGTTCAGTTTAATTCGGGTTTTATCAGGGCTCTGGCCGATTTTGCTTCGAGGGTTAGGCGTTCCCGGTTCACTAGCGGCAGCCAAACAGGCCTATGGCGAGCGATGAATGGCAGATTTTCCCAACCAGAATGGTCTCACTGGGTCCCAAGAACCCGATCAACCCGCGTCCCCAACCTGCGGCCGGAAACGAACTGCGTTAAATTGGTCACGGGATCGCTTTCAGTACTCCCGTACCGCGGAGCGTAGTCCGCCCGCCTCCGATCGAGTTGGCGCGATACCTTCCCCGGAAAAATTACGTCTGTAATATACACGGTATAGTCCTTAGTTGGTCAGCCGGGGTTCAGATCGGATGACAAAAGGGGATAGGGTTGCGGGTTCATTTAATAAATCCAAGCGATACGGCTTTCGGTACTGCCGTTATAACGCCACGTTGGTTGTTTGTGTTGGCAGCAGCTACACCTGAGGAGTTTGGAGATCCCATTCTTTGGGACGAAACTCTGGAGCCGCTGAATGCGGACGCGATTCAGCCCGGCGACATTGTGGGCATCGGCATTCACACCGGGAACGCTCTTCGAGGTTATGCCATGTCGCGTCTTGCTAAGGAGCGTGGCGCGTTCGTTGTTCTGGGCGGTATTCATTCCACTCTGTATCCGGAGGAGGCGCTTGAGCGGGGCGGGGCCGACTGCGTGGTGCGTGGCGATGGGGATCTCGCCTGGGGCCAAGCTCTTCGGGACCACCAGAAGGGACTAGTACAACGCATTTACGAAGGCGGCCGGGTGGAAGCCGACCAGTTCAAAGTTGCCCGTTGGGATCTGCTCGATCCGTCTAAATATATGTGGGCCTCGGTCCAGACGGTTCGTGGATGCGCAAAACACTGCTCGTTCTGCTCTGTTTGGCGCACCGACGGGCAACGTCCCCGCCAGAGGCCTTCCGACCCGGTGATTCAAGAGATCGTGGAACTGCGCCGGCGCGGCTTTCGATTCATTGCGCTCGCGGACGACAACTTTTACCCGGTCTCCCTCACGGATATCAAGCTCGCAGAACGACAGAACAACGCCGCGAGAGTCGCATCGTTGAAGGCGATCCGGGCGGAGCGCTTCGAATTGATGGACCGTCTCGCCGATCTTCCCAAAGGCATGGTGTTCTTCACGCAGATTACGATGGAAGCTGCCGAGGATCCTGAGTTCCTCGACGCGATGCGGAAGGCGCGCATCATGGGCGCACTCGTCGGCGTGGAGGCGGTGACTGCGGAAGGCCTTAAAGCGGTCTTCAAGGACTTCAACCTGTCCGGTGAGAACCTGGTACAGCGGCTTCGACAGTTTCAGGATCATGGAGTTCATGTCCTTGGATCGTTCATCTTTGGGCTACCCACGGACCGCCACGATACGTTTCAGGCGACGCAGGAACTTGCGCAACGTTCTGGCATAGCGTTCGCCCAATTTGTGATGCTCACGCCGTTCTGTGGCACGGTCGATTTTGAGCGATGGGAAAAGAGTCTCGGCGATCACCCGCCCGAAGTGGACGGCATTCCGATCAACCGCTACTGGCTCATCCCACCGGATAAGAGGCCGAAAATGTTCATGCCCCATCCGACCATGAGTTCGGAAGAAATGCGAGGCCGAACGCAGGGTGTCTGGGACGCCTTTTACAGCCTGCCTGCTATCTGGAAACGTTCGGCATGTACGCCGAACCTGCGAGCACGGCTAGCATTCATCTTCATCTCGAAGCTCTATCGCCAGATGTATGCAAGCACTGGCATTGCAACTGATAGCGCGCGGCGCGAACGGGCGAACGCCTGGGCCAGACGTATTGCGAAAGTAACGCGACGATTGTTCCAAGCGAAACCTATGCCGGAACTCCAAGTACCCCGTCGAATGCCTGCACGTGTAACGGCCAATCCATTCGAGGTGTTGAGATAGCAGGCTGGTGCGGACTCAAGGTCGGATGAGTCGGCCAGTCGGTTTCGAATTGAGTTGATGCTGGTCGAACGGGCCCGCCCGCATGGTTTCCATCCATGAGGCCCATCGGCCCCGGATCGGCTAACGCAACACCTTGAGGGCAGCTAGGCCGCCGAGGTTGGGGCCTGTTCGCTTCCACCTGCTCCGCCGTAATGATAAGCCCAACAGGCCGGACAGAGGCGATTGCGGGTCTCGGCTGGCATGGCCTCAACGAACTCGGGGACCCACTGCCACAAATTGGTTCTCTTGTTCTCCACGCGGCGGCAATGGCAGCACATGGTCACGCCCGGTCCATAATCGGCAAAGTTACCGCGGGCCTCTGACGGCGGCGCCAGCGCGTCCTTCATCACCACGTTTCTGAAGAGCAGCCCAGACCCAAACGGCGTGACGGTCATACGCAAACGGCGCGTGACCCGGGCCGACGAGCAGTCAAAGTCATGCTGCCATCGCCCTTGCTGGCGGGCGACCTGGAAACCGGAATCGTAGTACTCGGAAAGAACTTGCGGGATCACCGCGAACAGGGATACGCCGCGTACTTTGCTTTCCTTTGCACCAGAGCCATTGTTTTCAAGCGCAAACGTATCCCAAGCGGGGTTGCAGCGCACGATACGAAATTTCTCATCCACTGCGTATATAACGTGAGGATCGCGGTCGTAGTCGGATGGCCAACTCAGTATCACTGAAAACCCTATTTTATCGAAAGGGAGCGTTTCGTTCGCTCGGAAACGTAAAGGCCATGTTGCGGAACCTCTTGTTACTCCTCGTCTAAGACTATTAGCCGGCTGTTCTCACGAAGGTTTGGTTCCAGGCGAGAGGCGCATGTAGTAGTCGCTCTTCTTTTCTGCCGGCGCCGGTTCAAAAAGGCGAGATTTGACGACCCCAAGCTTATGGAGGAAGAATTTCACGGTCACGCCCAGAACCCCGAGGCCATAACGCACACTCCGACGGAAGTTAATGGAAGAGGCTTCCTTGAAGTATTTGGTAGGGCAGGAGACCTCGCCGATTCGAAAGTTAAACATGACCGCTTGCGCCAGCATTTCGTTGTCGAAAACGAAATCATCGGAGTTCTGCTCGAGCGGCAGGGCTTCAAGAACGCGACGGGAAAAGGCGCGGTAACCGGTGTGATACTCGGATAACTTGACACCGAGGAAGATGTTTTCGAAGGCTGTGAGAAGCCGGTTGAAGATGTACTTGTAAAGCGGCATCCCACCCGGGAGTGCGCCGCCTCCGATGATCCTCGACCCGAGGACGACGTCGTACACGTCATAGGCGATCATGCTCGACATGGCAGTGACCAGGAGAGGCGTGTACTGGTAATCGGGGTGGACCATGACCACAATGTCGGCGACGGTCTTCAGTGCCTCGCGGTAGCAAGTCAGCTGGTTGCGGCCGTAGCCGTAGTTGCGGTCGTGCACAAAGGTCAAGACGCCTAGGCGGTTAGCCAATTCGACCGTGTGATCCGAGCTGTGATCATCCGTCAGGATACGTACGTCAACCGTCTCCGGCAACTCTGAAAGAGTTTGCGCCAGCGTTCTCTCGGCGTTGTAAGCAGGCATTACGACGGCAATGCGCTTCCCATTGATCATGCGTTCCTCGCCCCGTCAGTTAGACGTTCTCACAAACATGATAGCCAGCGATGCGCATGACTCTAAGGACGATCGAGTTCGCCGGCTTTCTTCCAGGCAGCGCCTACGTGCTCGTTTTTCACTGGCCCGCAGAAGGGCTGGGAGGCAGCATCTTGATCGTTCGAAGCCAGGTCTCGGCAAGGGCCGGCCAATCGGCGACCGGAAGCCCGGTTTTTCGCATGCCATAACCGTGGCCGCCTTGCGTAAACAGGTGCATTTCTACCGGAGCGCCAACATTCTTAACGGCAGCGTAATACGCCAGCGAACTTTCGACGTGCGCCGTGGTGTCGTCTTCGGTCTGGAGTAAAAATGTCGGGGGTGTTTCTTTCGTCACCGGCAAGTCGGGGCTGGGACTAAGTGACTGCGGAGCGCCGGCAGTGTAACCCGGATAGATGACCATCGCGAAATCGGGACGGCAACTTACCTGGTCGGCGGCGTCCTGGTTGGGATAGAGGCGCTTATCGTAGTGCGTACTCAGGGCAGCGGCCAAGTGGGCGCCGGCGCTAAATCCGATGACACCGATCTTGTCAGGACTGATTTGCCACTCCGCCGCACGCGAACGCACCAGGCTGATCGCGCGTTGCGCATCTTCTAAAGCAGCCGGGGATTTCGGGTACGGGCCGGAGTCCGGAACGCGGTATTTCACTAGCGCGCAGGTGGCGCCTATGCTGTTGAGCCAATCGCAGATCTCACTTCCTTCAAGGTCCATTGACAGACGACGGTAGCCGCCGCCGGGAAACACGAGCACGGCCACTCCGGTGTTCTTGCCTTTGGGCGGATAGCGCGTGATGGTCGGCGAGACAACATCGGCTAGACGGAATACAGGCTTTCCTCCGGGTGATCCGTCTTTCGCAGTTGTGACGTTGCGCTCGAGCCCGGCGGCGGGCTTCCCGTCCGGCACCTGACCCGGCCAGAGTTTGATTTGGGTCAGGCCGTTTCCGGGTTCCCATGTGTTTCCTTGGCCGGCAGCGGCGATGCTCACGAGGCTTGTTGCCGTGCAGAACAGTAAGAGTGCTCTTGACATGCTGGCAACATATTTTAACCGGAACGTTTCGATCAAGCGTGAACGGGCCAGTTCACCTGCCCCCCACGATGCATCGCGAGATTGCCGATATGACCGGCGCGGGCCGCGGCAACTCCGGCTTCGACCGGCGCGTTTGGCTCTTTGCGGGTTTTCACGCACTCGAAAAAGTTGCCCATGTGATCGATCGTGCCGTCTTGATAGGCCTTTTCCGTCATGACCGGGTTGCCCTTCGCGACAGCTTCGCGATAGAGCTCGAAGCCGGCGCGAGTCAGTTTGATCGTTCCGTTCGTTCCGCGGAATTCGAGGCCGCCGTCGTCGATCGACGAGACCATCGTGCCCTCATACACAACGTCGTATCCCGGGTAGCGGAAGCTGGCCTGTACGGTGTCGGGGCATTGCCACTGCTCGAACACATATTTGTCGCCGATCATCTGCGCAAGGTTCGGCTGGGGCGTTTTCATGGCCCACTGCACGACGTCGATCCAGTGGCTGAAGAGATCGGTCATGGCTCCCCCGCCGAAGTCCCAGAACCAGCGCCACCGCCGGAACTTTTCATCGCTGAAAGGCTGGTCTGGTGCTGAGCCTAACCACCGCTTCCAGTCGAGTTGTTGCGTGTCGACAGGATCGGCCGGCCAACTGGTTTGGTAGTTCTGATACCAGTAAGTACGGACCTGGGTAACTCGACCGATGCTGCCCCCTTGGATTAATTCCACGGCACTGCGAAAGTGGGGCCAACTACGCTGCTGCGTTCCGCACTGCAGGATGCGCTTGTTGGAGGAACGCACGGCCCGGATGAGCACGTCCGCTTCTTCGATGGTGTGGGTAACTGGCTTTTCGAGGTAGACGTCTTTGCCGGCCGCGAGTGCATCGCACGCCATCTTCACGTGCCAATGGTCCGGCGCGGCGATGATGACGACGTCGATGTCTTTGTTATCCAGCACCTCGTGATAATCCACGTGGGTGGTCGCGGTATTATTCGGACGCGATTTGACTTTGTCCAGATTCGGCGCATAGACATCGCAGGCGGCCACCAGCTGAAACGGGCTAGACTTATCTGCTGAATGCAGCAACGTCTTCATGCGGCCCCCCGTGCCGATGAGCCCCACGCGGAGCATGTCGTTGGCGCCCATTACTTGTGTGGCGGTCAGCGCGGTCATTCCGCTAGCCATCAGAAAGCTGCGGCGGTGTGTCTTGGATGGCACTTCTCTCCCCTCCTGTATCGTCCAGTTTTGCGTGCAGCGAGCTCGCACGGAAGAATGTTGATTGTATCGCTGTCAACCAGCCAAATTTGATCGCAGACCGCACAGGTGGTACCACCTCAACCGGCCTCTCGCGAGACCTTGATCAGGAACTAGGTGCAGTCGCGGTACTCCAGGACGGTGCCAATCATGACCTGTCGAGATTGCTTTGCTATCAATCTCTGGTGGATAGGAGAGCGCTAGCTCGTTTTCGACGAGGCGGCAAAACGGATGCCGCGCTCAGGCAACGACGTAGGGCTCGCGATAGTTCCGGGTTAACAGCTTATCGGCTTCGGGGTCATTGGCGAACTTTGGCCCTGGTGTAAGGGTCAGCTTGCGCCCGGTCCGATAGCTGATGTTTGCCAGGTGGCAAAGTCCGGCGCTCAGGTAAGCGTTCCCGATTTCGTCATGCAGGTCTTTGTAGTTGCGCGATTGGCAGGCGGCCAGGAAATTCTGCATGTGAAGAGCCGTCGCGTCTGATCCAGAGCCGCGCTCGGGCCGTTCGTCCGCGACTAGTTCGTTGCTCTCGCCCTTGAATGCTTGGAAACCCTGATCGCTCATGGCGGCCCAGCCTTCCGTGCCATAGAAGAGATTGCCGACCATGACGTCTAAGGGCGCACCCTTGCTAGGTACGGTCTTGATAGGAGAGGAGGCCGGAGGAGCTGTAGCACCGGCGGCGGGCGCTCCGGCTTTTCGGGCGACGGGTGTGCCTTCCGCACCGGTCAACAGGCCGCGGACTTCGAATACCAATTCGCGCGGTCCGTATTTGTAACTGGCGAGCAGGGTGTTGGGAGTTTCCTGGTCGTCCTCGTAAGCGTATTTCCCGCCTTGCGAATGGGCGGTGTCGGGCCATTGCGGATCCTTCAATGCCCAGCGCGCGATTCCCATTTCGTGTACGCCCTGATTGCCGATGTCACCGTTGCCGGTATCCCAGAACCAGTGCCAGTTGTATTTGAAACGCAGCGCGTTGAAGGGCCGCATGGGTGCAGGACCCAGGAACATGTCCCAGTTCACTCCCGGCGGTGTGGGGCTGTCGGGCTGGTGCCCGATGGAAGCGCGACGTTTGAAGCAGAGGCCTTTCGAGAGATAGATATCGCCGATCAGGCCGCCTTGCAGCATTTCCATCGCGCGCATCTTGAAGGGCGTGCTGCGGTGTTGAGAGCCAATCTGGAGCATGCGGTTAGTGGACCGGGCGACTTCCAGCATTTTTTGACCTTCGTAAATGTTGTAGCAGGCGGGCTTCTCGCCGTACACGTCCTTGCCCGCACGCATAGCCCAGATGGCGGCCAATGCATGCCAATGATTGGGCGTGGCGATGGAGACGGCTTGCACCTCGGAATCGGCGAAGGCCTGCCGCATGTCTTCGAATTCTTTGGCTTTTTCGCCGGTGTTTTTGAGGAGCGTGGCTTGCGCCTTCTCGCGGGCAGCCTGGTTGACGTCACAAAGTCCGACCACGCGGGCTTCGGGCAACTTTGAATAGACGCTCAGGTGGTTTGAGCCGCGGCCTCCGAGTCCCACGATGGCCACGTTCACTCGACTGTTCGCACCCCAGACCCGGGTTGCTGCGGCGGCGGTTGCAGCTCCCAGAAAGAAATGCCGCCGAGAGCTGGAATTCCTCATATACGTCCGATCTCCTTCACCGCGGCCATTCTAACAATGACGAGATTCACTATCGCCTGCGTGAACGAACCGCGGTCGTTCCCGCTTCACTGGGCGCTTCCGCCGTGCCGTGTCGGGTCGAATGTGGCGAGGCTCTGAATCGGATTATTCGTAGCGAAGAGCTTCCAGCGGTTCGACGCCTGTGGCTCGTCTGGCGGGAACCAGACAGGCGAAGGTTCCGATCGCGAGAATGATGACGATGACTGCGACCATTGTGAGCGGGTCATGTGGCTGGACGCCCCATAGCTGGTTCGCGATCAGCCGGTTTAGGAGGAGGCTCGAAACGAGACCGACGGCCACTCCGATTGCGATCAGGATTGCGCCGGCGCCAAGCACCATCCAGAACACACGCGATTCCGCGGCTCCCAGCGCCATGCGGATTCCAATCGCATGCGTTTGTTGCGAAACCGTGTAGGACAGGATGCTGTACGTACCGATGGCGACCAGGACCAAGCCGATTCCGGCGAAGATCGACAGAATCGTGAGCGCAAATTGCGGTCCGGAATACGAGAACGATTTGAGATAGCCCTTCAGGGTTCCGGTCAGGGTGAGCGCTACGCCGCGATCAATGGACCAGATTTCACGGCGCACCGCGTTTTGCAATAGCAGAGGATCGGAAGAGGTTCGGACGAGAATGCCGCGCTCGTAGGATCCAGTGACCGTGTAGGGGACAAAGACCTCCGGGAGAACCGGGTCCTGAAGGCCCTGATTTTTTGCGTCGCTGATGACACCGACGATGGTGAAGGAGGGATCTTTGACCGGGTCCGGAGCTTTGATGAGGCCTTTCAGCGTAACGGCACGTCCAATCGGGTCTTCCTTCCCGAAGAAGTTTTTCGTCAAGGTCTGGTTCACGACGGCAACGTGGCGATGGTCGGAAACCTCTTCCTCCGTAAGCACTCTTCCGCGCAGGAGCTTTAAGCCGACGGCCGGGAAGTAGCCCTCACTACATAGCTGGTAAATGGCTCGCCACTTCTCGGCGTGTGTTTTTCCGGGAACGTCCGCTTCGCTCCCAATCCCGCCATAGGGCGGAAGCGAACTCGTTTCGGACGCGGCGATAACGCCGGGCAGATTCTTGAGGCGACGGAGAAGCTGGTCATAGAAGTGTTGGATTTGAGCTGCGGTTTTGTACTGCGCCTTGGGGAGCGGGAGCCGAATGACCAGGATGTTATCGGGATTGAGGCCTAGATCCACGGTTTGCAGAGCCACCATGGTCCGCATGAGAAGACCGGCGCCCGCGAGCAGAATAAGGGATAGCGCGATTTCGCCAATAACCAGGAGCTTGCGAAGACCCGCGTGGCGAAAGCCGCCGTTCACGCCTTTCCCCGAATCTTTCAGGGGTTCGGCGAGTTCTTTGCGCGCGGCCCGCGCAGCCGGAACCAGGCCGGCGAGAATCGTCGTCAGCGCAGCGACAGCAAGGCTGAATAACAGAACACGCCAGTTCAGCGTGATGACGGCCTCCGATGGGATGGTGTCCTGGGGAATCATTGTGACTAGCGCTTTTACGCCGCCATAGGCAAGAAGGCAGCCGAGGACCAGGCCACCGCTGGTTAAGAGCGCGCTCTCTACCAGCATCTGGCGTGCGATGCGCCAACGCGTGGCGCCCAGCGCCGAACGGACTGCAATCTCCTTTTCGCGAGCAGTGGCGCGCGCCAAAAGCATGTTTGCCACATTGGCGCAGCCGATAAACAGCAGCAGACCCACTGCCGCAAGAAGCGTCAACAGCGTACTCCGGAAGCGGCCGACCACCATGTCGGTGAGATTGCGGATCTGGATCGTGAACTTTTCGGGGTAGCGATCCGGATAGCTCTTCGCTAACCGATGAACAGCGATCTCGAACTCACTCTGGACATCTTGCAGGCTAGCGCCAGGTTTCGGGCGACCTTGCAGAAAAAAGAAGTTGCGCTCTGCATCGGGCTCGGCAAGGTCAGGATCGTGCGGATACCAGATATCGGCGCCGAAGTAAGTAAATCGGGGCGGCATGATGCCAACCAATGTCCTCTTTTCGTCATTGAAGAGAAATGTTTTGCCGAGTATCCGCGCATCCTGGTTGCAATACTTGGTCCACATCTTGTAACTCATGACGAAGACGGGCGGAGCGCCGCTTTTTCCGTCACCCGGGAGGATGCCGCGCCCTCGCAAGGGAGGGATCCCGAGGAAGTTGAATGTATTTGATGTCACCTGGACACCTTGCAGACGCTCCGTGCCTTCTCGTGTGGTGTAGAGAACGTCCATCTGATTGACCCCGACACTGTCTTCGAGCGTTTGGGTCTGGCGGCGCAAGTCAACGAACTCCGGCGTGTTGTACGCTCCACGTCCACCCGGTTGCGTGCGTTTCATGTCATGGACTTGGATCGTGATAATGCGGTCCGCTTGACGGTATGGAAACGGCTCAAGCAGGACGTTCTCAACGACGCTGAAGATCGCGGTGGCCGAACCAATGCCAAGGCCGAGGGCGAGGATAGCCATCGCGACGAAGCCAGGCTGCTTCCAAAAACCGCGAAGGCAGTAACGGACATCCTGTCTCAGG
>Ga0170475_118477980_pt1 | contig 10037 bp, 12 predicted proteins | sample Soicark_Litter_5_FD_111474 | JGI IMG/M metagenome (GOLD analysis project Ga0170475, IMG submission 111474) | Avena fatua rhizosphere microbial communities from Hopland, California, USA. Combined Assembly of 48 SPs | reverse complement strand
TGTCCTTCCCCTGCGGTTCTACGGCCTAAACGCTTCCTGGGATCGGAAGGGCACGACTCCGCTCGTGACTCATTAAGGATGGCTGCCTCTAGGCCAACCACATAAGAGTACTCAACTAGTAATACTGTAAACTGGCGCCGATGGAAAGGAATCGAACCTTCCGACCACCCTCGAGATAGGAGATAACCATCCACGGGCGGTTGCAATACAACAAAGATTGCGGACGATGTTTTAGGTGCTCTACCACTGAGCTACATCGGCATTTAAATCTAATGGAGGAGAGGGTGGGATTCGAACCCACGAATCACCGGCTTTGCAGGCCGTGCCATTGAACCACTCTGGTACCTCGCCATCAATTGAGTTGATAAAGTAATTATACTCTAATTGAAGTGCTGTAAAAACTTACAGTCTGTATGAATCTGGTAGTGGATAACGGTTCCGACCCGTTTATTCAGCCTTATGAGAGCCGCGTGATAGCCACTTCACTAATCCACCAATAGAACTTTACTTTCTTTTAAAACAATGTTGTTCGTAAAAATCGTTAAGATATCGCCTCATCCATTTACTAACATGTTGAGTCCTAATTCCCAGCATAGTTGCTACCTGCCCAACCCACCCAAATTTTGAAAAATCAATTCCTGAATTTAGAACTTTTTGCTTAAAAGGTTCCCATTTGGCGTCTGTAGCATTTTTCAATTTTTGCCCCGCAGGCAAACCAATTTTCTTTTTCTTATTTAATTTACGGAGAATAAACTCAGAATAATCAGCGTGATGCCTAAGCGTTATTATCTGTGCTAATACTTCATCATTAAAGCAGAGCGAATAATGTAATTCAAGCAATTCCCACCCAGCGCTTTTAATCAAGTCATGTCGCTCTTGATAGTACGATTTTAAAGTTCCATCTCGGTTATAATGCTGATTACCATTTACCTCAATGCCGAACTTGATGTCTGGGAAAGCAATATCAATTGAAAAGTTTCTATCTTCAAGTGGTGAAAATTCCTCGACGAAGTTCATACCTTCACTTGATAAGAACTTCTTAACATTTTCACATGGAACAGATTTACCTCTATTCTTTTTCCACGGATGTTTGTCGGGATTTTCTTTTAGATACTTTTTCCTACCTTCAGAAATAGCAAGGCGACTTTCTAATTTCATTTGAACCACCATCTATGGATAATAAAATTATTTACTTCAATGGTGGTTCAAGTATTGGTACCTCGTGAAGGAATCGAACCCTCCTAACCTGGTTTAGAAGACCTGGCGCCAAATCCATTGGACGAGATATAATTTATTGGTACCTCGAGTAGGAATCGAACCTACTAATAGACCTTCGGACAGTCCATACTACGTCCAGTAGTCGAGATAAATTTAGATTTCTTCATAATCACCACTCTCTAATGCGTCAAGCGCATTATTGATGGCCTTAGCGATTTCTTCTGGTGTCGCGTTTGGATTAGTGCCGGGAAAGATGTTGAATTTTGTCACTTTCATCTCTACAAGACGCGCATGTAATTTAGCAAGTTCAGTCATTATATAAAGTCTCTAAAGTAAAATAAACTAATGTGCTCCCACTCAGGATTGAACTGAGGTCTGTGGATTACGAAACCACTATTCTGCCGACTAAACTATAGGAGCGTTGGACAAATTACGTACTTCCACCATGTCTCGGTATCGATATCATTGTACCTACTCTCTTGAAGTAGGTACAAATTCCAATCATCGTCATCATCCAGCAGACCTAGTTCGAGTAGAACTAGATTATGTTCATGTCTGTCGTAGATATATTTCGTCATGAAAGGTTAAACTGATCCTTATCAACATCGTTGAATAACCACTCATTGCAGTCCTCGCTCAAATGCATATGAGGAATTTCAACGGTACTGGTATCATCTTCTTCCAAATGGATAATAATGATGGGAGATGAAAAACCTTCAACTTTAAACTCAATAAGCTTTTTCATAGTACCTCCAGGTTGTGAAGGTATTTATGAAATGGCAGGTTGACATGATTAAATTGGCAGGTGATAGAGGACTCGAACCTCTGTGGACTTTCGTCGACGGTTTTGGAGACCGTTGCAATCGCCGCTATGCGAATCACCTATTGTACTGGAGGCCCAAGTCGGGATCGAACCGACGTCTCAAGTTTTGCAGACTTGCGCGAGAACCACTCCGCCACTGGGCCGTTGTTTTGGCACCGCATCTTGGAATCAAACCAAGTCACCCACTTTCAAAGAGTGGTATCTGCTTCAATCGATTTATGCGGCATTGTATTAGATTTAGAGAAAAGATATTCTTTAAAATCCGATATCTTCTGAATAGTGTTTTCAAACATTGTCTTCCACTCTATTCTATAGACATTCCATCCTTTTGATATCAGATATTCATCCCTGATTTTGTCTTTAATTTGAACTTCTGGTCTTTTATGATGTTCACCATCTACTTCCAACACTACCATAAACTCAGGAAAGGCAAAATCTAAAAGATATTTTCCTACTCTTAATTGCTCAATGACCTGACACATACTTAGATCAGTATCATTTTGAATTACTTTTCTAAACCACTTTTCTGGGTAAGTACGTCTTTCGGGATCAGCATTTTTGTGGTGCCATCCCAAATGTCTTCCTTCTTGATGCGCTCTTTTTAAGGCAATAGAAATCTTTTCTTTTTGTTCCTTTGTCAAAGGCGATTTTATTAATCCTTTTGTAGACGTCGATACTTTCTCAGAAAGCTTTTTAACTCTAGAATCAGAGTCTTTTGTTTTTCCTTTATTCCAGATGGGCGTGGTATGCGAGGGAAGTTTTGCGTTAGGATTATGTGTTCTATGAAAATGCGAAGGCAGTCCTCTAAATGCAAACCATTTGTTGCAGATAGGACATTGAGACTTGCCATCTGTTGTTTGTACTGTGTAGTCTGTAAGTTTCATGCATCTATTTAATTGGTAGATGCGCCTGACTACATGTTCATACCTGGGCAACGGTGTAGAGAATCGAACTCTATCCATTCTGGTTCAAAGCCAGACGTACCTACCAAGGTTCACCGCAATTGTTCTTAACTTACCTTTTCCCATTCATCATCGAAATCACCAACTTCAATAATTCTAGGATTTGGAAACTTCTTATCAAATTGACGTGCTGTAAAGTCCACAACATACATGCCAACTTGAACTGCTGTATGGCCATCACCTTCGCCATACTCTTTAGGAATATCATTCCACTTTCTATTTGTAGCAATTTCGCCAGAGATAAACTTAGAATGAATACCTTTGCCTCTTAACCAATCGATAAAGGTATTTGATACCATCGAACAGGTTCCGTTCTCATCTTCCAACTCGCTTAGTGGTGCTCCCCATTCTTCATCACCTTTCTCACCATCAAATTCTTTCTTGAATTCATTGGCAAGCTTTACCAACTCCGCGTAAGATGGGGCGGCAGCTTCTAGCAGCTCTCTAACTTTCATGCTATACTCCTAAATTTGATAGGAGTATTTATTTGGCGGCGGTAGTAGGAATCGAACCCACTCCATTCCGGTTCAGAGCCGGATGTATCTCCAAGACTTACCGCAATTGATCTTTAGTTAATGTCGTCGAGTGTCCGTACACGCTCTCATTTTGTCGCACTTGCGGTAACATCAACTTAAATTTGGTAGGAGTAGAAGGTACCGCCCCTTCTTTTAGTGGTTAAAAGCCACTTACTTCACTTTAAAGTTTTACTCCCGATGTCTTTATTCACCAAGACCATAATGGTTCTAGTGGTAGATTTATCTTTATTGATTCACATACTTTATCTAGTTTATTTTTTCCAAAGATTACGACTAGATTTTTATCTTGATGCTGTTCTTTTACGCTTAGCATTTTAGCTTCATCATTTCCCCACCAATACCCCTTTATTTCAACATAGATGTCAAAATCTGGTAAGTAAAAATCAGGCGCATAAGATTTGATTTTAGAATCTTGCTCATACTTGAACAGACGGTTGTGCGTTTTTATTTTATCCCATCTTATCTGCTCAACTTCTAATTTTTCAGCGAATTGCTTTTCGTATGTCCCCTGAACTCTTTTACCAGCTACTGTAAACCATTTAGATCTGCCGCCAGTATTGTGCAGAGATTGTCGTTCTGATAATCTTTGTCTAGCAGCATCACCCATTTTCTTTGGGATGTATGTTCCATCTAAAATTTGCTTGCGAACTGTTTTTGAAAAACTTTCAGCGAATTTAGCAACGCGTGGATCATCTTTTGTTAGTCCTTTGTTCCATGCCGGAGCTTTTCTTTTTGCGCCATTTTTAGAACCTCGTTTTCTACCGACACCTACAGCTACATGCTGTTGACCAGATTCGGTATGTTGTCGCCACCAATGTGATGAAGTACTTTGTACCGTTTTTCCAATAAAATCACATTCTACACATTTATATCCTGATTCAATAGAGATTGATTTCTTTTTCTCTTTAGAATTTAGATATTCAATCCACTTGTCAGGACCATGAGTTTTAACGTGCTTATGTAATCCAGTAGATTTTCGCTGTTCAGTGCAGAAAGGACACTGCACTAATTCATAAATGTATTTTGGCATAATATCCAACTTTTAAAGTGGATATTTATTAGTGTGCGCTATCACTATTTTAGCTTGGTGCATAGGGTCGGAATTGAACCGACATATCCGGCTTTTCAGACCGGCACAATAGGACCACCTCTGTCACCTATGCAATGTTTTGGACCCGCGTACAGGAGTTGAACCTGTCTAACCGTGGTTCGTAGCCACAGCACCGATTCCGTCGGACGCGAGATATTGTTTGGTGCGCGAAGTAGGAATCGAACCTACGTATCAACCATGGTCGCCATGGCAGCTTTACCACTTAGCTATTCATGCATTGGTCCTTCTACATGGTATCGATCCCGCTACCTCTTGCGTGACAGGCAAGTGCTCTCCCGATTGAGCTACAGCTCCAAATGTTCTGGTCCTTCCACATGGTATCGATCCATGGTCTTCGCATTATCAGTACGATGTTCTACCTTTGAACTATGGAAGGTTTGGCGGTCCGTAGGGGTAACGATCCCCTTCTTCGACAGTGACAGTGTCGTGTGCGTCCATGAACACTTACGAACCAGATAATTTTGGCGGCGCCGTTAAGGATTCGAACCCTAGACTTGGAGGTTGGAGCTCCACGTGTTTCCAACTACACTAACGACCCGTTGATTTGTTGGTACTATGTACCTTGGTGCTGATGGTGGGACTCGAACCCACGCTCTCTTCCTTACCAAGAAAGTGCTTTACCATCTAAGCTACATCAGCATAAATTCTTTTGCTACACCAATCCAGTGTTTTGGATTGTTAAACATTTCTTTCCATGAGATGCGAAGTACTTGCCAACCTTCAGCTCTCAAAGCTGCATCTTTGCGCTCATCTCTTGCTTTATAATCTGCAAATCGTTCGTGCTGTTCACCATCAATTTCGATGCACTTACGTTTTTCGACCCATGCGAAATCTAAACTAAATCGTTTAAAAGGTAACTCACGAACATAATTCTTATCTTCAAATTCATTCTCAATAACCTTCATAAAGAATTTTTCTGGATAAGATGGTTCGTTATTCCATCTACTGCTTCCAATATTATGCGCTCTACCTTCAGCGTGGGCTTTCCTCATTGAGGCAGAAGTCTTAGCTTTTGTCTCTTCACTTGGCTTATGGCCAGGTTTACCTTTTAATGAATTAGAAACTTTTTCACTCATTTCCTGAATGCGTTTATCAGTTTTCTTGGTAAGACCTTTATTCCATGCTATCGCAGTATGCGATGGTAGCTTCGCATTTGGATTATGCGCTCTATGAAAATGAGATGGTAAACCTCTAAAAGAAAACCAATCATTACAAATAGGACATTGCGATTTATTACCTTCGCGAAGGATTTCATAGTCTGTAAGTTTCATGCATCTATTTAATAGGTACATGAGTCAGACTGTGTTTGGCTCCCCAGGTAGGCTCCGCCCCTACAACCTTACGGTTAACAGCCGTCTGCTCCACTCGTTGAGCTACTGGGGAATTGTTGGCTCCCCTCGCAAGCTTCGAACTTGCAACCTTGTCCTTAACAGGGACCTGCTCCACCAATTGAGCTAGAGGGGAATTGTTTTGGTGGGACTGGAAGGTATTGAACCTTCTTTTATCGGTTAAGAGCCGATTACATCACCTTAATGTTTCAATCCCATTTTGTTTGTGAGAACCAAATAAACAGCGCTCATTATAAAACTCTGGTATTTCTCTTTTCATCCATCGCCTAACAGCTTTGGGATTTACTCCAATAACGTTAGCTGCAAATTTAGTCCAGCCGCGAATTGTGAAGTTTATTAAAGCTAGCTGCTGAGTAACTTCACTAATCCTATTAACTTGCTCTTCAGCCTTTTTATTTTGTTGCTCTTGCAACAATGCATCGCGATGATCTCTGTAATTTACAATGCCAACTGTCCGAGATGTATCTAAGCAATCTAGAAAAACTAATAGTTCTGCTATCACTAAGTCAATATCTTTTAAAACGCTTTGTGCTGTTACTCTAAATATTCTCCATCCTAGTGATTTAAGTAAAGCGTCTTTTCTTTGATCTTTTTCTTTTACATCAGGATTGTTATGTTGTGCTCCATCAATCTCAACTGCAATCTTTTGATCCTCAAAAGCAAAATCTATAAAGAATGGAAATACACTTCGCTCTCGAATTATCAAATACTGTTCATCTAATTTACGATGTTGAATAGCATTGAAAAAGCATTGCTCTGGATATGACATATTTGATTTTCTCCAAGCAGTTTCACCAGGATTTTCTTTCATATATCGCAAACGTGCATCTCTTAATTTAGCTTTCGTTTCATCAGAAGTTGGTCCACGTTTTATAGCTTGGCACTTATAGTCACCGCACGTTTTACGTGGAACATTTTTAGATTTGTATCTTACTGGTTTTCCACAACTACATAACATGATAAAAGGCTGTAAATTAAAAATGTATTTATTACACCCTCAATCAAGTGTTAAGCTTGGTGACTGGCATCGCACGTGGGACTTGAACCCACTAAGACTAGTTTGAAGGACTAGTTACTCGACCCTTTGTATTGTGCGATAATGATTTGGAGTTCCTAGGGGGAATCGAACCCCAGCTTTAAGCGGTACCTTGAAAGGGTACTGACCGTTACCAGCAGTCATCTAGGAACATTGGCAGGTGATAGAGGACTCGAACCTACGTGGATTTTACTCGACGGCTTTGGAGACCGTTGCAATCGCCGCTATGCGAATCACGCGTTGAATTTGGGTGTGACGTCGGGTTTCGATCCCTATCTCCAAGTTTCACAGACTTGAGTGCTCCCATTACACTATCGTCACCACTGGGTTGATTAAGTTGTTATGTTTCATCCATTCTTAGAAGACGGGGTATTGAAACCGTACTCATAACATTTAATCAGGTACTACTAAACTACAGAAACAACAAAGGGATAATCTTTCGATTATCCCCTAGGTTTGAAGTTCTTTTGACCTGTGCTTGTCAGCTTCGGTCCTTCTCACTAGGGGCTACGCTAATATTCTCATTGCGTTCAAAGCGCACGGTATCGCGTTGGCAATCATGCTGCCAATTTTGCTTTACGGTGTGTTTAAACATTGCGTTGATCATATCAAGCTCCAGAATTATTCAATGCAACTATTTGCATCGTGAAGTTATTTATAGGAAGTCGAAGAAATTTGACAACCTGCTCCAACAAGATGGATGTGCATCATCGTTGTGCTGTTATTTACAGTGAAGTAGACCAGTAAAAGCAACTACGTTGTTTTGTAGTTGAGAAAGTAATTATAGCTTGTTTCCATCGCTATAAAAACTTCTGTTGCACTATTCCCCGAATTCTTCTAGCTCAGAATCGAATACAATTGTGTCGCCGCGAGTATCTCCGAGGAATGGATCAGTGATCACCAAATCTTTACCTCTCATCATAACGTTGCCTTCGTGCAAATCGTGAAGAACACCACTTGGGAGGGGGTGGGAGTTAATGAGCTCTTCGACAATTTGCAGGAAGCTATCAGGGAGCCAACCCGATCCCTTTAAATCGTCAACATAGTATCCGACTTTCTCCAAGCTGTCGAAGAATCGATTGATACCTGCAGCTTTTGCGCTGTCTAGCGGCTCTAGCTTTTCCAACTTGACGACGTTAACATACTTTATCCGGCTTCTTGGAAAGTTGATGTTGACTTTCTTAACCCGACTAAGAAGTTTGACGAGGTGCTTGTTGCTAGGATGCTTCTTAACAAAGCTTAAGAAGCTGTCATACCCAGAGTCTTCATGCCATATTCGATACACATATGGCTTTCCCCTTGGTGCAATAACAATAGAGACTGAACCCTTCGCAAAGTCAATCTTTCCCTGCTTTACTAGGGTGGTGATGATTTCGTAAATGGTTTTCGTGCTAGATCGATATCTAGCTAATTCTTTTAGTAACATAATTATCTCAATCCAGCGATAGTGACAAATGAAGAATTGCTAAAGTTGGAATCAGCAAATGGATCAATGTTGATCAATGATGACTAGAGTCTTCCCACGCTTCATGATGCTGTTCTCATGCAGGTCTTCGTACGATCTAGCCCATGCATCTGCGCCAGGACTAGTCATACTTTTGAATCGTTTGTAGGTGCCACTCTTATTTTTGATTTGAACAGAGTTTGGTTTTGCTTCGAATAGTTCGGTGACTTTCATCTTTTTGCTCCGCAAGGATATGTTTGAAAAGCTTATTTATGCTAATCCCCGCGCAAAAGAATGCCCGCAATCTTAGCGGGCACAGGTTAATTTAGGCGCGTTCAGCCACGTAAATTCTATATTCCTTTTCATCAATGACGTTGATAATACGAAGGGGAGTTCCCATTATCAACAGCCATTCAGCTTCCTTTTCGCACGTCTCGATTAGAAAATCTCCATCGCATTGCTCATATTCTTTGGGATTTTCAATCTTCATCTTTTGGTGTAGATCGATAGCCCATTTACAAAGTGGAAATCCTCTGATCGAGTTTATTTGAAGTAGAGATTTTTTGTTGCCAAATTTTTCAGCAACACATCGATGTTCTGTAAAGCTCGTATAGTGCGATAAAGTCCATCTCGCATTAAATCCAAATTGCAGCAACTTCGTAATTTCATTCACCTCCTGCTCGTATAGGCCTCTCCACAGGTTCTTCCCATCCTCGCTTAGATACCGAAAAGCTCTATCCAACGCAGGAATCTTTTCACCGCGCCTGCCAATATGCTCCTTGTCATGCACTAGGTAAAGTAGAGTGGCCTCATCATCTGTAGTTAACATCATTTACCCCGAATTGTTATGAACAAAATTTGATGCAAGTTAATTATAACACAACTTTTAACAAAATAATTTAAGTAAGCTATTGTTAACAATAGGAAATTATCACTACGCCACGCAAACTACATATAGTACGCATGACTTTCGCACTGTTTATTTCAAATGCTTTAGAAGTGTCTCATAAAGATTATCATCTTTGGCGGTTATCTGTTCGCCCGTTATCTTAGATAATCCGATCGCCGCGGATAAAGGAGAGACAAGATAGTATCCGTCCGATTTGTAAAACATAATTTCGTGTTTAGAGGTAATAGCTTCATCTAAGTTGCCTTTGCCGTATAAGTCCTCAAAACTTTCTTTAACAGCATGAAGTGCGTTTTTATCTCCTTCTTCAATCCAGGCGCCAGCCGTGCCATATTCAGAAGTTAACCCTTCAAACTTATATTTGATTTCATTAGCTGTGGCTGGTGGCATGTATTGAAAATCTCTAATGTCCATTTCATTGAAGCCCCAAATCTTATTACGGTAGAAGCTTAACGCTAGTGATTTATAGACCGGCTTGGCATCTATTGGGTCAACTAATGATTGAGACCAAAGCCAGTTAATCTCACCCCTAGGGAACACCATGTATAGATCACCATACACGTTCGCAGAAATTCTGCTACCTGTAGTGAAGAAACAATTTTGCCGGATGTCTCGCACCCCAAATGCCAGCTCAATGCCGGCATTTAGTAG
>Ga0170475_102643805_pt1 | contig 10037 bp, 6 predicted proteins | sample Soicark_Litter_5_FD_111474 | JGI IMG/M metagenome (GOLD analysis project Ga0170475, IMG submission 111474) | Avena fatua rhizosphere microbial communities from Hopland, California, USA. Combined Assembly of 48 SPs | reverse complement strand
GATTGTTTGGCGCGCAGCTGCCAGTCAACGGTGTGACGGCGGCCTTCATCACACATCTGCATAGCGATCACGTGCTCGGCTTGCCCGATCTGATTTTCAGCTCATGGATATACGGCCGTTCTACGCCGTTCGGTTTGTATGGTCCTCCCGGACTGCGCGCTATGACCGAACATCTCTATGCGGCCTTCAGCGAAGACATCCGCATTCGTACGAACGGCCTCGAGCACGAGGCCCGCAACGGCTATCGCGTCTCGGTACACGAGATCCAGCCTGGCGTCGTGTACGACAGCGGCGGAGTCCGCGTTCGCGCGTTTCGGGTGAATCACGGCGCGTGGCGTGATGCGTACGGTTATCGTATCGACACGCCCGATCGGAGTATCGTCATCTCCGGCGACACGCGGCCGAGTGAGGAGCTGATCAAGCAGGCAACGGGTGTCGATATTCTGGATCATGAGGCGCAGATTGGCGCGGCGGTTGCCCCGAGCGGCCGCCGGGATGTTGATTGGCCGCGTTATGTCGCTGAGTATCACACGACGGCCATACAACTGGGAGAGATCGCCGCGCGGGCAAATCCTCGCCTGCTCGTCATTTCACACAACGGGCGGGTCGGGGCCGAGGCCGATTCCACCATGCTGGCGATGGTACGTCGCGGCTTTGGGGGACGGGTCGTCATCGGCAAGGATCTCGATCGATTTTAGAGTAAGCCTCGGCTGCATTCCTGTTGGAGCAGCGAACGCCCGAACACCGGGGAAACACCGCTCAGGGCAAACCCTGAGAGTGTCGTGACCAGGTTCCCGACGGGTTTCCAAATCGTCTAACTAGGTCGGCCCCTTGCAAGTCTTGACTGCGGCATCGCGGTAAGCACTCGAGCAATGAATCGAATTCTCATCAAATGCCCGGCAACCGGAAAATTCATTTACACCGGTTTCGCCATGGACCCGGATATTTTCATGCTCTCACCGATAGAGCTGAATCCGATCGATTGTCCAGCGTGCCGGCAAAAGCATTCGTGGACAAAGAAAGACGCCCTTCTGGAAACTGATCAACAGAAGAGCGCATAAGTTTCGCGCCGTCGGGCTCAGCCCGGCGGTTTTTTAACGGGTGTAGCCCGCCTCCAAAGCTCGATCATCCCGTGAAAGGAATGTCGCTCCCAATCTGACGGGACGGGCACCAGACGTCTCTTTTCGCCTTTGCTGCTCTCAAAACACAGCCAGCCTTTTGCGAGTTGCGGGTCGACGAACCCCTGGAGTGCGCCAGTCGCATTCTCCAGCGACGAAGACGTGACCTCCCAGACTTTCCACTCGATCGCATCGGTATCGAAGAACGTTCGATGGGTGGATTGTCCGGGCTGATCGGGCCGGGTTGATTCGTCCGGCGTGCCGCGATTCAACGAATCAGCCACCGACGCCTCTCGATTGAACTCTTGCGACTACCAAACTGCCTCGTCCTTTCTTTCTCCTGACGTAAGGTACGCAACCGGACGCAAACCAAGAAGGCTCCGCTGGCCAGTCCCCTCTATATCTCTGGCCAAGCCCCTCTATACTGTATGAGATGAGCACACGCATGGCGGAGAGCCAAGGTCTAACGACCCCGGCGCGACTCAGCGCGTTGTTCTCGGAGAAATTCGGTGGACAGCCGGACGTGATCGCCTCCGCTCCGGGGCGCGTCAACCTCATAGGCGAGCACACCGATTACAATGGTGGCCAAGTCCTTCCAATCGCCATCGACCGCCGGACTTACATCGCCGTTCGGAGGTCGGACCTCGGGCGGAGCCGAGCGTCGTCGGTATCGGAATCGGTGAGCGGCGAGTTTGATGCACGATCGCCGGTGCGGGCGGGCGGCTGGTGGGATTATCTGGCGGGAGTTGGTGTGCAGCTTTCCGCGATGGGAATCGCCGTTCCACAGTTCGACGCGGTCGTCGCCAGCGATGTTCCCACTGGGGCCGGACTCAGCTCGTCGGCCGCGCTGGAGGTCGCGACCTCCCTTGCGCTTTCAGCGCTCACCGGCACAGCGATCGAGCCAAAGGAATTGGCGGTCGTCTCGTGGCGGGCTGAGAACGAATTCGTCGGCGTCGGCTGCGGCGTGATGGATCAGTTTGCGTCGGCCCTCTGTGAACCGTCCGCTGCTTTGCACCTCTGGTGCGACACGCTGGAGACCAAGAGCGTCCAGATGCGCGAATCGGTGCTCATCTTCGATACCGCGACTACCCGGTCGCTCCTCGGTTCCGAATTCAATACCCGCAGGGCCGAGTGCGAGGAAGCCCTTCGCCTGATCCAGCGGATCTTCCCGGATGTAAGCCATTTGGCGGCGGCGACGGTGGAACAGGTCGTAGAAGCCAGACTCCCGGGTAAGCTGCGGTTACGGGCGCTCCATGTCGTCGAGGAGAACGCGCGCGTCACGGACGTCGTGGCAGCGCTCGAGACGACCGGGCAGGTTCCGGGGGAAAAACTCTACGCTTCACACGAATCCCTCCGATCCCAGTACGAGTGCTCCACCCGCGAGCTGGATTGGTTTGTGGACCGGATGGCCCGAACCAGTGGTATCACTGGAGCGCGGCTCACAGGCGCGGGGTGGGGTGGCTGCGCCATCGCCCTCGGCCAGCCCGAAGTGCTGCGTGCGGTAGGTGACGCAACCGCCGCCGACTATGAGGCTGAGTTCCATTTGAGACCGCGTACGTGGCTGACGTTTGCAGCCGCGGGCGCGCGACTCGATCCGGTGGAGTCGAACGCCGAGGATGTTAACGGGTAGTGAGCGAAATCGTCTAATAGCTGCGACGAAAAGAACCCTAAAAATTCATTCCGCGCGACGCTATGTTGTCGCACGCGAATCCTCATTTCTATATGAACAGCCCATTTTTGTTTTCCACTGGAATCGAGAACAGCTACCCCGTCCTCCCGAACGGGCGGCGCATCGACGAGATGGAGAAGTGCGGCCATTACGCGCGGTGGCAGGAAGACTTTGAGCTCGTGCGCGAAATGGGTGTGAGGGCACTCCGCTATGGGCCGGCGTACTACAAGACCCACGTCGCGCCGGACAAGTTCGATTGGAGCAGCGCGGACGAGCCGATTCATTGGCTGCGCGACCAGGGCATCGAGATCATCGCCGATCTCTGCCACTTCGGAGTTCCCGACTGGCTCGGTGGATTCCAGGATGAAGCGTTCCCGGTTCTGTTCGCGGATTACGCGCGCGCCTTCGCGCGCCGCTATCCCTGGGTGCGCTATTACACTCCCGTGAACGAGATCTTCATCTGCGCCAGCTTCTCGGCGCTGCGCGGATTCTGGAACGAAGGGCTCACCGACGAGAAAGCGTTCGGTCGCGCCATCCGTAACATGTGCATGGGTCACGAGCTGGCAATCGAGGCGATCCTGTCCGAGCGTCCCGATGCAATTTTCGTCCAGAGTGAATCGATCGAGCACTTTCACGCCGCGGGGTCGAAGGCGGAGCCGCACGCCGCTCGCGAGAATGCCTTCAAGCATCTGTCTCTCGACTTGACGCTCGGCAGAGAGCTCGGGCCGGGTATGGCGGGCTTCCTCCAGGACTGCGGCGTCACATCGAACGACCTGAGCTTCTTCCGCGAGCGTCGCGCTGCGGGTCAGCGGTGGCTCGGGCTGGACTACTATCCGACTTGTGAGCATCGCGTCGCATCGACCGGACGCTCTACGACATCCCGCAAGCCGTTTGGTTTCCGCTACCTCGCCAGTGAGTACTACTCGCGGTATCGGATTCCGCTATTTCATTGCGAGACGAACCGCGTGAGCGGTCTCGCTGTCGACTGGCTATCGAACCAGTGGTCGGATATCACGGCATTGCGCAGCGCGGGAATCCCCGTGATGGGTTTCACCTGGTTCTCCCTGACGGACCAGATCGACTGGCAGCACGCACTGCGTGTCGAGCGGAACGACGTCTATCCGGTCGGGCTTTACGATCTCGACAGACGCATTCGTCCGGTTGGAGTTGCGTATCGCGAGCTGATCGAAGCGAACCGCGATCTCGGAATGCTGTCGACTCCGACGGAGGTCGTCGCGAAGCAGGCGTAGTACCTGCAGGATCGCTCTGCATGACGGAGGTAAGACGAGCGCTGATTCCGTGTGGTGGCAAAGGCACGCGGATGGCTTTGCTGAGCGGCGGGCGCGCCAAGGAGCTGATGCCTGTTGGCGGAGTGCCTCTCCTCCTTCGCGTCATGGCGGAATGCGCGGCCAGCGGAATCGAGGAAGTCCTCGTCGTCGCCGCGCCCCATAAGGAAGATGTCATTGAAATCGCGCGTGGCGCGGCGGGCACGGAAGACATGCCCGCGCGCGTACAGACGCTGATCCAGCACGAGCCGCGCGGGCTTGCCGACGCGATAAGGCTGGGTAGAGAGTTTGCTGCCGGCGATTCCTTCGGAGTCGCCCTGCCCGACAATCTTTTCGTGGCGCAGGTGCCGGCGCTGGCGCAGCTGATGGAGACGCACCAGCAGACGGGCAAGAACGTCGTGGCGATGGTGGAGCTTTTCCCCGAGGACGCGGTGCGCGCCGGTCCGACTGCGATTTATCCCGGTAGATTATCCGGCGATGAATTCGCGATCGCAGAAATTCCGTCGAAGGGATCACGCTCTTCGACCTTCGACCTGAAAGGGAAGCCATCGGGCTTTACCGGTGTTGGTCGTTACGTTTTTCTGGCCGAAGTATTTGACGCGATCGACGAGATCGATCGGCAGCTGAAAGCGGGCGAGGAGCTGGACGACGTCCCGGTGATGGCGCTGCTACTCGAGCGCGGCCGGCTGACTGGCCGCCGAATCATCGGAGACTTTCTCGACGTGGGCCTACCGGTCGGCTATCGAGACGCAAACGAGCGATTCGCGCCTGAGGATCAGCAGCCGCGTTTGGCTAGATAAGTCAGCTCTTCCTTTTTCTCGCCCTTCACGATCCGGTTCACCCACTCGACGCCCTGCGCGACAGAGTGATCCATGTTGCCCACCTCGTAGCGCCAGGCACCGAATCGTCCGCGCGAATAGATCTCCTGTGATTCGAGCCACGGATGCACCGTCGCCAGGACCTTATCTCGTTCGAGGCTTGGAATCGGATAGGTGTATTCGCGCTCTATGACGTGAGTATCGACGATATCATCCAGATCACCCTCGCTCAGCATCCTCGTATTGACCATTCCCTGCAAAGTCTCATCGACGACGCTCTCACCATCCACCGGCTTGAATTCAGACTTCGATATTTCGGCGAGCAGTGAGTAATGGGTCGAAGCATCCGGAACGACTTCCGGTGAATAGTTGGAGAGGTAGGTGAGCCGGTAATACGGGCAGTTCTTCTCCGGGAAATACATCCAGCATTTCTTCGACGGTGACGGCTGCTTGACGCCGACACCGACGATGTATGATCCCGAGTGCCGCAGCTTCGACGCTTCTTCGTGGATCATGTCGGGTGCGCCGCCGTTCATCGAACCGACGAGCAGATCCATGGGCATCGTCGACATCAGATGATCGTAACGCTCTCTCGTGCCATCCTCGAGGACGACTTCGCGGCTCTGGGTATCGATGTGAACCGTTCGGCTATTGAGACGGAGATTCTCGGCGACGTACGGCTGAACCCGCTCGAACAATCCGCCGGTACCGCCGTGACGTGGATACTTGAAGGTCGCGTTCGGGCCCCAGCCCGCATCATCCCGATCCAGAACGACGTTCCCGAGGACGCGCTTGATGTCGACGACCGAGACGCGCTCGCCTATCCATTCGCGGTTCATCATGCACGGCGGATGCGCCCACACCTTGAAGTTGTATGGCATCATGAAGTACCTGGCGATTCCTTTGCCGAAGACACCCATGATGAACTCTTCGAAATTCGCGAAGCGAGAAAGATCGAACTCCTGCTTCTGCGCTTCGATAAGTCCCATCAGGCACTCGAGTACGACTTCGCGCGGCAGGTACTTGATGTTGTTCTGAAAAGGGTAGGGCAGGAAGCGATCGCACATCCACACCCACGATTCGCGCAGCAGCTCCTGATACTCGCCCTGCATCAGCTTGTCGAACAGCCGGTCGAAGTACTCGTAGTGCGAGAAAAGAACGTGGCCACCGATGTCGTAAGTGAATCCGTTGGGACTCTTCTCCGACGAAGCCAGGCCGCCGACTTTGTCGCGCGCCTCGAGGATGACAAAGTTGCGGTAGCCGAGCTCGCGGAGCCGGTAACCTGCGCCGAGTCCGGTCGGGCCGGCGCCGATGATGACAATTCGTTTTTCGTCAGACATTGTGTGCAGTTTCGAGCTGAGCGGACTTCCGTTCAGACAGTGTGCTTTGAGTGAGATAACGCGCGATCGCGTCATCGAGAGAAGGCATCAGTGATCCGCGTGAGCTCTGAAGCGCGCTGTACGCAGGTCGTTTGGCGCGCAGACCCAATTCAGTTGCGGGAACGGACCGAATGAGATCAGCATTCAACCCAGCGGCGCGTGCGGCCTTCGTCGCGAAGTCCGCCCAGCTCACTTCGCCGACGTTTGCCAGATGCCAGATCCCGCGCTCGTCGTCGATGAGGAGGTCCAGACAATTCTGCACGAGGTCCGGCACATACGTCGGTGAAACGACAATGTCGCTCGCTGCGTCGACCCGAGCATTGCTACGCAGCGCGGCCAGGGTCGTCGAGATGAAGTTGTAGGAATCCCACGGACCGAAGAAGGCGCTCGTCCGAACCACCAGCGTGTTTGCCAGCGCGGTCAGCCGTGCTTCCGCGCCGGCTTTACTGGCGCCGTAGACGTTGAGCGGATTGATCGCATCGCCTTCCACGTAAGGCCGGTTGGCAAGACCGTCGAATACGAGGTCAGAGGAGAACGACAGGAGAGGGATTCCAAGCGCGGCGCACTCTTCCGCGAGAATGACTGCGCCCTCGGTGTTGTTCCGGCGGCACGTTTCGGTGTCGGTCTCAGCGTCATCGACGCGCACGTAACCCGCCGCGTTGACCACGGCCCACGGCGCGACGGTCTGTAGCGCTCGGCGCACCGTAGCGCGATCACTGATGTCGAGACTCGCTCTGTCGAAGCAATAAGAGCACAGATCTCTCTCGGCGGCGATGCGCTTGAACGCGCTGCCAAGAGTGCCGTGAACGCCAGTGATCACCAGCGGCCGCGCGAACGAAGCTGATGCCTGTCGCGGTGAGCGCCCGAACAGTTTGCGAGAGATCGAATGACGCGGATACGTGAACCGCGAGTCTTTGCGCCACCAACCTTTATCGTCCAGCGCCGCGTGGTCGTAGCGACCGTCCTTTGCGAGTCCACCGATCATGCGAGCCAGAGCTGTCTGCCGAGGGATTGTCGAGCGAACGTCGAACGCGCCCGGCTCGTAAGCATCGAAATCGCGAGTCAGCAGCGACTTCCAGCCGAACGATCCGAACAGCGACCAGGCGGTAATTGCCCGGACATCGATGCCATCGGCTCGCAGCGCGACCGCTGCCTCCCACGCTTCCCCCAGCCAGCGAAGTTGGTGTTCGCGGGTGCAGCCGAGGTGGGCTTCGGTTACCGCGAGTGGAAGCTCGTATCTGTCCCAGGCTTCTCGCAGTAAGCCGCGATGTCCAGCGATTCCTTCCTCGAGTGATCTGACCGCTTCGACGTCCGCGTACTCGTGACGGCCGTTTCCTCCGACCTGATCTGCGGGGTAGAGATGCACGCGATGGTCGAGAAAGCGTTCACTGGTGACGTAGTGATTGACGCCGAGGATGTCGGGCACGCACGGTTGCGCAAGAAAATCCTCGAGCTCGGCTCTCTCGGCGCCTTCCTCGAGCAAGTACCACCACAGTGGATGCCACTCGTCGACACGCCCGGTGAGTAGATCGAGAGTCAGCCAGCGGCGGTGATTGTCGAACGTCGCCTGGTATTCGAGCGGCGCGGTGCTATAGGTCTTTCCCAGATCTTCCGTCTGGATCAGGCGCGCTCGCGGATTGACCGTTCGTACCGCGCGCATGGCAGCGCGGATCGCCTGGCACTGGACGATCACGGCGCGCACAAACGATTTGTCGTCGCGCGCGTGCGGATACCAATGCCCGTACAGGCAGGAGAATCTCGCGGTTGTGAGCGGCTCGTTGATCGGAGTGTAGCTCTCGATCCATGGATAACGCTCTGCAACTGCCAGAGCAAAATCCGCGAGCTTTGGCGGAAACTCCGGATCGAGGAGACTGGTATGACGCGGACCGCTCCCGTGGTGGACCAATCCGACGATCGGAATGATGCCATCCTCGCGGAGCTTGTTCAGCGAGCGATCGGTATGACTCCAATCGGCATCAGCCAGAGTGTTGGGCGCGACGCGCTCCCACAGCACCGGATAGCGAAGCGCCCTGATTCCCAGACCCGCCAGTAGATCCAAATCTTCGAGACGTGAGGCGTGGCCGCACAGCTCGATCTGATCGACGTATCGATCCCCGATACGGTTCACAGTGCATTCGACCCCGCCCCACACCTCGACATTCTTGCCTGCGGATAGGGGCGTTGATTCCGCCCCGGGAATCATTGAACCGCCAATTCCCCCAGGGCGACGAAGCGTTTAGCGACGCGCGGCTCCGGGGTCGTTGCTTCGGTAACCTTGGCAATGATTCGCTGCATCTGACCGACGATGCAATCCCAGGATTCAGCACGGGCTTTGGCGAGTCCCTGCGCTATGAGTGCGTCATCAGGAGCAGCCGCGGCGCGAGCAGTCATCGTCACGAATTCCTGCTGCGACCGCGCGACCTGAACGATGGGCGTAAAGTTTCTCACGACATCGGGCACCGCGGTGGAGACGATCGGCTTGCCGGCCGCCATATACTCGAGCGTCTTCGTCGGATTGATGAATTCAGTGGCTTCGTTCAGCGCGAACGGCATCAGGCAGACGTCGAAGCGCTTCACGTATCCGGGCAGCGACTGGTAATCACGCTGACCGAGCCAGTGGATGTTGCTGCGTTGCGGCAGACTCGCAGGGTCGACTTTCACGACCGGGCCAACCATTACGACGTTGGCATCAGTGTTGGCATCGGCGACGGCGGCGATCAGATCGTAGTCCACGCGTTCGTCGATTACCCCGAAATAGCCGAGGACCGGCTGCGGAATGTTGTCGATATCGGCGGGGACCGGCGTCCCGGCGAGCATCGCCTTTCCGAAGTGCCCGACATCGACACCGCAACCGAAGAAGTGCACGTTGTTGTGATATCGCTTCTTGGACTCGTAGAGCCTGTATCCGCCGGTGAAGACGACGTCGGCCTGCGCGAGCAGCAGCCGCTCCCGTCGCGCCAGATCGGGGTGCGCGAAGCGGAACTGCGCCAGTTCGTCCATGCAGTCGTAGACTACGCCGACTTCGTTGAATGCACCGAGCATCGCCGGCGCGGTGAACGGGCTGTAAAACCATTGCACCGGATTCTTGAACAATCTCTTGAGATGTCCCTCGGGCGAGATCGCTTCCTGGACCAGGTTGCGTATGTCCGCTATCCCACGCTCCGAATCGTCGCGCAGCCTGCCGGGCAAGCGCGGCACCGCGCGAAACACGTTCGCGTAAGGAATGGTGATATCGAGCTTCGGTGATGGAATATCATCCAGAAACAGAGGCTCTTCGACGAAGAGCACCGGCGAATGTTCAGCGAGTCGTGAGAGAATTTGTTGTGGCCGTTGCCACACAAAGTCCCATCGCAGGTGACTTTGGACGATCAGGGGTTGGGCGGTGGGCGCAGACGAGGCCCCGCCTTTCGTCGATGATTCTGTTCGGCGCATTGGAGTGAATCTTTGAGGGTTTGATTGCAAAAGTATTTTGGCAATCTGTGTGCCGATTCCAACGCACGTTGACAAACCGGATTTTGCGTACGGATGCGAACAAAAAAAATTGTCCGCGCACGCACATTTTCAATTTTTGTTTTGTGAAAGCGAGAGCTGAGCGCTGCTCAGGGGCGTGCGTCGGGAGACCTCGACGTATTCGCGCTTCTCGGACCATCGACCGTTTTTCCGCGGCACGCACCATCTTCGGTGATTCTGCCCGATCGATATAACTCTTCGATGAAAACACTGACGTAGCGCTCGAGTATCGACGTGCTCTCGGAACCGAAAGGAAT
>Ga0170475_102488914_pt1 | contig 10037 bp, 10 predicted proteins | sample Soicark_Litter_5_FD_111474 | JGI IMG/M metagenome (GOLD analysis project Ga0170475, IMG submission 111474) | Avena fatua rhizosphere microbial communities from Hopland, California, USA. Combined Assembly of 48 SPs | reverse complement strand
TTGCCTCGCCGCCCTCGTCGAATCCCGCTGCGCTCGCGCGCCAGGCCGATCTCGACGCGCCCGCGTTCAGCCCGCTGTACCAGCAGATCAAGACGCTCATCGTGCGCAGCCTGCAGGCAGCCGAATGGAAACCCGGCGAAGCCATTCCTAGCGAAATCGAGCTCGCGTCGCGCTTCAAGGTGAGCCAGGGAACGGTGCGCAAGGCCATCGATCAACTCGCCACTGAAAATCTGCTGGTGCGCCGGCAAGGCAAGGGCACTTTCGTCGCCACGCACGCCGAGCAGAATGTGCAGTTCCGATTCCTTCGCCTAACCCCCGACGGCGGCGACGCGGCAGGCGCGCAACGCCGCTTTATCGACTGCCGCCGGTTGCGCGCACCGTCGGACATTGCGCGCGCTTTAAACCTCAAGTCCGGTGATACGGTGGTGCAGGTGCGCCGCGTTCTGTCGTTTCGCGGCTCGCCCGTGGTCCTCGACGACATTTGGTTGCCGGGCCAGTTGTTCAAAGGGCTAACGGCAGAAAAGCTGAGCGAATACCGCGGGCCGATGTATGGTCTGTTCGAAACCGAATTCGGCGTGCGCATGATTCGCGCAGAAGAAAAGATTCGCGCCGTCGCTGCGGACGAAGCCGCGGCGCAGTTGCTGGGCATCGCGATGGGTGCGCCGCTCTTGAGCGTGGAGCGCCTGTCACTCACCTATGACGACAAGCCCGTGGAATTGCGCCGAGGCTTGTACAACACCGCGGCGCATCACTACAGGAATGAACTGAGCTGAACCTGACGAAAGTCAATTGCGGTTGACCACGAAACCGATCGCTGCATTGCAATAAAATCCGCGGGTTTCATCCGATTACAAGGCTGCTATGGCAGAGACAACGACAAGACAACGTCCTGGGACCATGCGTCTGACCGACGCAATCACCGGATACAAATACCCGCTAGCCGCAATCGTTTCCATCCTCCATCGGGGAAGCGGCATGTTGATGTTCTTCCTGCTTCCCTTCATCGTCTGGCTCTTCGACGCCAGTCTTACGTCCGAAATCACCTATAGCCGGTTCACCAGCGTGTTCATCGCCGGTGCATGGTTCCTCCCTGGCTGGTTCATCAAGCTCATTGCGCTCGCACTGATCTGGTCGTACTTGCACCATCTCATTGCCGGTCTGCGCCATCTGTGGATGGACGCGACCCATGCGGTCGGACTCGAGTTCGGCCGCCAGTCCGCCGTCTTCACCATCGGTGTCAGCGTGATCCTCACGATCGCGCTCGGCGTGAAGCTGTTCTTCTTCTGAGCGACGACCATGGCTGAAAAAAACTACGGTTCCCAACGCGTCGTCGTCGGCGCCCACTACGGCCTGCGTGACTGGCTCTCGCAACGCATCACGGCCGCACTGATGGCCCTGTTCACGCTGGTGCTGATCGTGCAGGTGCTGCTGCCGTCCTATGCCAGAGACAACAACGGCGAACGTCTGAAAGATGCCGCCGGCAACTACATCCAGATCGTCGGTTACGACAAGTGGGCGGGCATCTTCAACCCGCAGTGGATGCGGGTTCTGACGCTCGTGATCATCGTGGCCCTCGGCTACCACGCCTGGGTCGGCATGCGCGACGTGTGGATGGACTATGTGAAGCCGGTCGGTGCGCGCCTGCTGCTGCAGGTATTCACCATCGTATGGCTCGTCGGCTGTGCCGGCTGGGCAATTCAAGTTTTGTGGAGACTGTGAACGTGGCCGCTTCGATTTCAAAACGCAAGTTCGATGTGGTCATCGTCGGCGCCGGCGGCTCCGGCATGCGCGCCTCCCTGCAGCTCGCCCGGGCGGGCTTGAGCGTGGCGGTGCTCACCAAGGTCTTCCCGACCCGCTCGCATACCGTGGCTGCGCAAGGCGGCATCGGTGCCTCGCTCGGCAACATGAGCGAAGACAACTGGCACTACCACTTCTTCGACACCGTGAAGGGCTCCGACTGGCTCGGCGACCAGGACGCGATCGAATTCATGTGCCGTGAAGCGCCCAAGGTCGTGTACGAGCTCGAGCACTTCGGCATGCCCTTCGATCGCAACCCGGACGGCACGATCTACCAGCGTCCCTTCGGCGGCCACACGGCCAACTACGGCGAAAAGCCCGTGCAGCGCGCCTGCGCAGCAGCCGACCGCACTGGCCACGCGATGCTGCACACCCTGTACCAGCAAAACGTCAAGGCCCGCACGCAGTTCTTCGTCGAGTGGATGGCGCTGGACCTGATCCGTGATGCCGAAGGCGATTGTGTCGGCGTGACCGCGCTGGAAATGGAAACCGGCGACGTGCACATCCTTGAAGGCAAAACCGTGCTGCTCGCCACCGGCGGGGCAGGGCGTATCTTTGCTGCGTCGACCAACGCCTTCATCAACACGGGCGACGGCCTGGGCATGGCAGCGCGTGCCGGGATTCCACTCGAAGACATGGAGTTCTGGCAGTTCCACCCGACCGGCGTGGCCGGCGCGGGCGTGCTGCTCACCGAAGGGTGCCGCGGCGAAGGTGCGATCCTGCGCAACAGCAATGGCGAGCGCTTCATGGAGCGTTACGCACCGACCTTGAAAGATCTGGCGCCGCGAGACTTCGTGTCGCGCTGCATGGACCAGGAAATCAAGGAAGGCCGCGGCTGCGGGCCCAACAAGGACTACGTCGTGCTCGATATGACGCACCTGGGCGCCGAGACCATCATGAAGCGGTTGCCCTCAGTTTTCGAGATCGGCCACAACTTCGCCAACGTCGACATCACCAAGGAACCGATCCCGGTCGTGCCGACGATTCACTACCAGATGGGCGGGATTCCCACCAATATTCACGGCCAGGTGGTTGTGCCGAAGGGTGGCAATCCGAATGCCGTGATCAACGGCTTGTACGCCGTCGGTGAATGCGCTTGCGTGAGCGTGCACGGCGCGAACCGCCTTGGCACCAATTCGCTGCTCGACCTTCTGGTATTCGGCCGCGCGGCCGGCAACCATATCGTCGACACGGCGCTCAAAACCAAGTCACACAAGGAATTGCCGAAGGATGCGGCAGACTACACGCTCTCGCGTGTCGCGCGCCTCGACAACAGCACCAGCGGCGAGTACTCGCAGGACGTCGCCAACGACATCCGCAAGAGCATGCAAGCGCATGCCAGCGTGTTCCGCACGCAGGCCAAGATGGACGAAGGCGTCCAGCAGATCAAGGCGATTGCGGAGCGCGTGAAGAACATCCATCTCGCCGATAAGTCCAAGGTCTTCAACACGGCGCGCGTCGAAGCGTTCGAAGTCGACAACCTCATCGAAGTGGCCCTGGCTACGATGATCTCGGCTGCTGCACGCCACGAAAGCCGCGGCGCACATACGGTAGATGACTACGCCGACAGCCCGGAGTTTCCGAACGGCCGCAACGACAAGGTGTGGATGAAGCACACCTTGTGGTACCGCGACGGCAACCGTCTCGACTACAAGCCTGTGAACCTCCAGCCGCTGACGGTGGAGTCGATTCCTCCTAAGGTTCGTTCCTTCTGATCGTTGGGACACGAAAGATTCAAATGACCAAGCGCGTATTTCAGATCTACCGATACGACCCCGATACTGACGCCAAGCCGCGCATGCAGACCATCGAGGTCGATCTCGACGGCAGCGAACGCATGCTGCTCGATGCGCTGATGAAGCTGAAGGCTGTCGACCCGTCGCTGAGTTTCCGCCGTTCCTGCCGCGAAGGCGTTTGCGGTTCGGATGCGATGAACATCAACGGCAAGAACGGTCTGGCGTGCTTGACCAACATGCGCACGCTTCCGGGGGTCGTGGTACTGAAGCCGCTACCCGGCCTGCCCATCATCCGCGACCTGATCGTTGACATGACGCAGTTCTTCAAGCAGTACAACTCGATCAAGCCTTACCTGATCAACGACGAAATGCCGCCCGAGAAGGAGCGCTTGCAGTCGCCCGAAGAGCGCGATGAGTTGAACGGCCTGTACGAGTGCATCTTGTGCGCGAGCTGCTCGACGAGCTGCCCGAGCTTCTGGTGGAATCCGGACAAGTTCGTGGGGCCAGCCGGCTTGCTGCAGGCCTATCGCTTCATCGCGGACAGCCGCGACCAGGCCACGGGTGAACGTCTCGACAATCTCGAAGATCCGTACCGCCTGTTCCGCTGCCACACCATCATGAACTGCGTCGATGTCTGCCCCAAGGGACTGAACCCCACCAAGGCCATCGGCAAGATCAAGGAGTTGATGGTGCGCCGCGCGGTTTGACCGCGCAGCACCTGTTCAGCCTTCTGCCAGCCACCATGCAGACTCGCATTGACGAACGGGCTCTCTCCAAGCTGCGCTGGCGCTGCCGGCGCGGTTTGCTCGAGAACGACCTGTTCATCGAGCGATTCTTCGCGAGGCACGCTGACACCTTGACTGTCGAACAGGCAACCGGCGTCGAGGCCTTGATGGACCTCTCCGACAACGACCTTCTGGATTTGCTTCTCTGCCGCAAGGAGCTCGAAGGCGATATGGTGCGCCATGACGTGGCGCAGGTACTTCGAATGATGCGCGTGCCGCAGTAGAGTGCTCCAGATAGCACACCGAGACAAAAGCGAACTCTCTCCAAAATTTTGCAATAAGGAATGACCATGATCCCGTCAGATGTGAAAGCCACCCTCGCGTTCTCCGACGGCAGCCCCAGCATGGATTTGCCGATCTACAAAGGCTCCATCGGGCCGGACGTCATCGACATTCGCAAGCTGTATGCGCAAACCGGCAAGTTCACCTATGACCCGGGCTTTTTGTCGACCGCCGCCTGCCAGTCGAAGATCACCTACATCGACGGCGACAAGGGCGAACTGCTCTATCGCGGCTACCCCATCGAGCAACTCGCCACCAACTGCGACTTCCTCGAAACCTGCTACCTGCTGCTCAAGGGCGAACTCCCCGACGCGACGCAAAAGCAGGACTTCACCAAGCTCGTGACCAACCACACCATGGTCAATGAGCAGATGCAGTTCTTCCTGCGCGGGTTCCGCCGCGACGCGCACCCGATGGCGGTCATGACCGGCCTTGTGGGCGCCCTGTCGGCCTTCTATCACGACAGCACCGATATCAATAACCCGCAGCACCGCGACATCTCGGCGATCCGCCTGATCGCGAAGATGCCGACGCTGGTGGCGATGGCCTACAAGTACGGCATCGGCCAGCCCTTCATCTATCCGAAGAATGACCTGTCGTACTCTTCGAATTTCATGCGCATGATGTTCGCGACGCCGTGCGAGGAATACGTGCCCAACGACGTGCTGGTGCGCGCGATGGATCGCATCTTCATCCTGCATGCCGACCACGAGCAGAACGCGTCGACCTCGACGGTGCGCCTGTGCGGCTCGTCCGGCACCAACCCATTCGCGGCCATTGCGGCCGGCGTGGCCTGCCTGTGGGGTCCTGCACACGGTGGTGCCAACGAGGCGGCGCTGAACATGCTCGAAGACGTGCAGAAGATGGGCGGCGTCGAGAAGATCGGCGACTTCATCAAACAGGTGAAGGACAAGAACTCCAACGTCAAGCTGATGGGCTTTGGCCACCGGGTCTACAAGAACTACGACCCCCGCGCCAAGCTGATGCGCGAAACCTGCCACGAGGTGCTGGCAGCGTTGGGGAAGACCAACGACCCGATCCTGAAGCTCGCAATGGAGCTCGAGAAGATTGCGTTGGAAGACGAATACTTCGTCGCCCGCAAGCTCTACCCGAACGTCGACTTCTACTCCGGCATCGTGCAACGTGCGATTGGCATTCCGGTGTCGCTGTTCACGGCAATTTTCGCGCTCGCACGCACGGTCGGCTGGATCGCCCAGTTGAACGAAATGATCGGCGACCCCGAGTACAAGATTGGCCGTCCGCGCCAGCTCTACAACGGCGCACCCAAGCGCGATTTGGTGCCCATCGAAAGGCGTTGATTTGGGGTTTGCGCGAACAAGCCCCTGGCAGCGCGTCCAGGGGCCTTTTTTGAGTCCTCCACCAAGTGCTTGCATTTGACGGCTGCGCATCTATTAACGGGAAGCGCCAGGTGCGGATTCGGGTAAGTGCCTAAAATCGCAGGTTCACCTCAGTCACCGCCAAGAGACCATGGGCCGCACGCTGTACGACAAGATCTGGGACGAGCATGTCGTCCATACCGAAGAAGACGGGACCGCCGTCCTCTACATTGACCGCCACCTGGTCCATGAGGTGACGAGCCCGCAGGCCTTCGAAGGTCTGGATCTGGCCGGGCGCAAGGTCTGGCGCATCTCCGCCAACCTTGCCGTCAGCGACCACAACGTCCCCACCACCGACCGATCGCATGGCATTGCCGACCCCATCTCGCGGTTGCAGGTCGACACCCTCGATTCGAACTGCGACCGCTTCGGGATCACGCAGTTCAAGATGAACGACAAGCGCCAGGGCATCGTTCACGTGATCGGGCCGGAGCAGGGCGCCACGCTGCCGGGAATGACGGTGGTCTGCGGCGACTCGCACACCTCCACGCATGGCGCCTTCGGCGCATTGGCGCATGGCATTGGCACCAGCGAGGTCGAGCATGTGCTGGCGACGCAGACACTGCTCGCCAAGAAGGCCAAGAACATGCTGGTGCGTGTCGAGGGTCAGGTGCCGCGCGGCTGCGGCGCGAAAGACATCGTGTTGGCTGTCATCGGCAAGATCGGCACCGCCGGCGGCACGGGCTACACCATCGAATTTGCTGGTTCGGCCATTCGCGGGCTGAGCATGGAAAGCCGCATGACAGTGTGCAACATGGCAATCGAGGCCGGTGCGCGTGCCGGCTTGATCGGCGTGGACGAGACAACGCTGGCTTATGTGCAAGGTCGGCCGTTCTCGCCCAAGGGCGTCGAGCTTCAGCATGCGCTCGACTACTGGCGCACGCTGCGCTCCGATGCCGACGCGCACTGGGACGCTGTCGTTGAACTCGATGCCTTGACCATCCGGCCGCAAGTCACGTGGGGCACCTCGCCTGAAATGGTGCTTTCAATCGAAGACCCGTGCCGGACCCCGACCGCGAGAAGGACCCGAACAAGCGCAGCGCCATGGAACGTGCGCTCACCTACATGGCGTTGGAACCCAACAAGCCTATCTCTGACATTTTGATCGACAAGGTGTTCATTGGGTCTTGTACCAACTCGCGCATCGAAGACATGCGCGAGGCTGCAGCGGTCGTGCGGCGCCTGGGTGGCAAGATCGCATCGAACGTGAAGCTTGCGATGGTGGTGCCAGGCTCCGGTCTGGTGAAGGAGCAGGCCGAGCGCGAAGGTCTCGACCTCATCTTCAAGGCCGCAGGCTTCGAATGGCGCGAGCCTGGCTGCTCGATGTGCCTTGCCATGAACGCCGACCGGCTGGAGCCGGGCGAGCGTTGCGCGTCAACCTCGAACCGTAATTTCGAAGGCAGGCAAGGGGCGGGTGGCCGTACTCACCTCGTGAGCCCTGCCATGGTGGCGGCGGCAGCGATCGAAGGTCACTTCGTCGACGTGCGCCGGATTGGCTGAGAGGCTGAGAGTATTTCGATCATGCCCGCTCATCACGCCAAAAGACCCCTGCTCGTCGTTGCAAATGCTCGCCATAGCCCGGGCCATGGCTGTGCTTTGCGCCTGGATCAGGTGCCTTTTGACGCGCTGCTCGGACACGCTCGAAAAACTCTCAGCCTCTGAGACTGGTCACGCCAAGGAAACATGCTAGGAACTGGAAGGGAAAAACGTTGAAGAACCTGTTGCTCGTCGCCGCAGAATTGTTCGTCTTCACCGCCTGCAACACCATTGACGGGCTTGGCAAGGACATCAAGAAAGCCGGTGAGTCGATCGAAGACGCTGCCAGGAAGAAGTAAGCCATGCAACCGTTTCGCATTCACAAGGGGCTCGTCGCCCCCATGGACCGTGAAAACGTCGACACCGACGCGATCATCCCGAAGCAGTTCCTGAAGTCGATCAAGAAGTCGGGCTTCGGCCCGAACCTGTTCGATGAGTGGCGCTATCTCGATCCAGGTTTTCCGGGGCAAGACCAGGCGTCGCGCAAGCCCAACCCCGACTTTGTACTGAACCAGCTGCGCTACAAAGGCGCATCGGTACTACTCGCGCGCAAGAATTTCGGCTGCGGGTCCTCACGGGAGCATGCGCCATGGGCGCTCGACCAGTTCGGCTTTCGCGCCATCATCGCCCCGAGCTATGCCGATATCTTCTTCAACAACTGTTTCAAGAACGGGTTGCTGCCAATAGTGCTGCCCGAGCATGAAGTGGCGAAGCTGTTCAACGAGGTGGCGGCGTTCGTCGGCTATGAGCTTACCGTCGACCTTGAGCGCCAAGTCGTCCTGAAGCCGGACGGCACGGCGGTGTCCTTCGACGTCGAGGGCTTCCGCAAGTACTGCCTGCTCAATGGCTTTGACGACATAGCGCTTACCCTGCGCCACGCCGATAAGATCAAGGCGTTCGAAGCCGAGCGTCTGCTCAAGAAGCCGTGGCTCGCCCATGGCATCTGAGACGACTGACTGTGTACAGCCCCTCTGCGCCTTCCCCCTTTAGGCGCTGATGGCTGGCCATCATCCTGATGGGCGTGAGCTTCGTGTCGTTCGGCTGGTTGATGCTGAACTTCTCTGATGCAGATGATCGGGATCATTTTTTTCGGGCTACATGGCTGCCGCTCTGTACGTGTTCTTCAAGCTGTGCGAGCAGGTGCTGGTCGAGCGCCTATCGATCACCAAGAAAAGGAATTGATTCGTGAAGATTGCAGTGCTGCCGGGTGACGGCATCGGGACGGAAATCGTGGCAGAGGCCGTCAAGGTCTTGAAGGTACTGGACCTGCCGTTCGAGATGGAAGAGGCGCTGGTCGGCGGTGCGGCCTATGAGGCGCACGGCCATCCGCTGCCGGAGTCGACCTTGAAGCTGGCGAAGGACGCGGATGCGGTACTGTTCGGCGCGGTCGGCGACTGGAAGTTCGACAAGCTGGAGCGATCTCTGCGTCCGGAACAAGCCATCCTGGGGTTGCGAAAGAGCCTGCAGTTGTTCGCCAACTTTCGCCCGGCCATCTGCTACGACGAGCTGAAGCACGCATCTAGCCTGAAGCCCGAATTGGTGGCGGGCCTGGACATCCTCATTATTCGTGAGCTCACCGGCGACATCTACTTCGGCCAGCCTCGTGGCCGTCGCCTTTCACCCGACGGTGCCTTCGAAGGTCAGACGGAGGCCTTCGACACCATGCGCTATTCGCGTCCCGAGATCGAACGCATCGCCCACGTCGCATTCCAGGCCGCCCGCAAGCGTGGCAAGCGCGTGACAAGCGTGGACAAGGCCAACGTGCTTGAGACTTTCCAGTTTTGGAAGGACATCGTCACCGAAATCCATGGTCAATACCCTGACGTCGAACTTGACCATATGTACGTCGATAACGCGGCCATGCAGCTAGTCAAGGCGCCTAAGAGGTTCGACGTGCTTGTCACGGGCAACATGTTTGGCGACATCTTGTCCGATGAGGCGGCGATGCTCACCGGATCTATCGGCATGCTGCCCTCGGCGTCGCTCGACGTTAACAACAAGGGTCTGTACGAACCCAGTCACGGCAGCGCCCCGGACATCGCCGGTAAAGGGATTGCAAACCCTCTGGCTACAATACTGTCAGCTGCCATGATGCTCCGCTACTCCCTCGCCCAACCCGAAGCTGCCGACCGTATCGAGGCGGCCGTCAAGCATGTGCTTGGGTCGGGTCTGCGCACGGGCGACATCTGGTCCGAAGGCACGATCCGTGTTGGTACCCGCGACATGGGTGACTCGGTCGTTGCGACCCTCGTTGGCAAATTCGCCAAAACCATTACCAAGAGCTAGCAAGCTTCGGATCGTCTCGCCCCTACCTCTGCGGCGATTCGAGCCGGAGAGGCGGAGAGGTTTCCTGAAACTCGAAAGGGCACTGAGATGAGAGTCGTAGGTTTGGTTGGATGGCGCGGAATGGTCGGTTCTGTGCTGATGGAGCGAATGCAGGCGGAGGGTGACTTCGCCCTCATCGAGCCGGTGTTTTTCAGCACCAGCGCCGCAGGCGGCAAGGC
>Ga0170475_117702156_pt1 | contig 10038 bp, 7 predicted proteins | sample Soicark_Litter_5_FD_111474 | JGI IMG/M metagenome (GOLD analysis project Ga0170475, IMG submission 111474) | Avena fatua rhizosphere microbial communities from Hopland, California, USA. Combined Assembly of 48 SPs | reverse complement strand
GGCGGTAGTTTTTTCGCCAGTCGCAGATATTCGCCGATAGGCCAAAGCATCCAAAATGATTGCCGCAGCCACGCACGCCACCCCAATGAAAAGCAGGGCTGGGTAGCTAGGTTCAATGCCCGCTAACTTTTCATCTCGATACGTTACAATCACACCAATAACGAGCGCCAATCCGATACCAATTGGGAAAGCCACGGCCATCCCGGCGATATCGATCGCTGCAACCAACAAGATATTGGCGATATTGAAGATCACTCCGCCGATTAACGCGGAGCCGATCGATGACGTATTCGCTTGCTTCAGGTCTGCCATGAACGTGCGACCATGGTCGCCCATGCTGCCGAGCGTAAAGGCGAAAATGAGCGTAAGTAGCAACACGCCGAGACAATAATCCCAGTAGAACAATTGAAATCGCCATTCTTTCGAGGCCAGCTTCTGTGTGTTTGCCCATGATCCCCAACAGATCATGGTGATAATGCACATCAGGACCGCAACTGAATACGATTCAATAATCACCATAGAGCTGACCCGCCAAATTGGAAACGGAGCGAAAGGGCAACGCGAATGTCACCCAAATGGGCGATGTACGTGCGATTATGACGTGTGCTATCACCGCAAGTCTAGCGCAGCACGTAGCCAAATTCGCAAGAATTCGGTCGGTTCGGTTGATCCGAATTCTTGCGAATTCGGCTACCTCTCCGACCGCGGCGAAGAATTCTGCCGCTTGGGAGGTCCGATCGATTCGCGCTCGACGAACTCGACCGGTATCCGATGAAGCAACTGTTGCGGTTTGCGTCCGGTGCGAATCTGCTCGATCAGTAATTCAGCCGCACAATGACCAATGGCGTCGATGTCCTGCCGAACGACGCTCAACGGCGATGCCAGGTACTCGGCAAACGGCGCATCGTCGAACGTAACCAATGAAATGTCGTGCGGCACTTTCAGTTTGCGCTCGGCAAACGCGCGGAGCGCTCCGAGGGCGTTCTGATTACTTAAGGCAAACAAGGCAGATAAATCCGGGTAGGCGTCAAGCAATTGGCAAGTGGAGCGATAGCCAGACGCTTCGTTGAAGTCGTCGCCTCGGACGAGGTCCAAATCGGCTTCGATATCGTTATCCGACAGCGCCCTGGCGAACCCGAGCAAACGCTCATCATTGGACGATGTGCCCGGGCGACCCTGCAGGCAGCCGATGCACCGGTGCCCCCTTTCAATGATGGCGCTGGCGCCGATGAAGGCACCATGCTCGTTTTCCGAGGTCACTGTCGTGAGCTCGACATCCGCAAACCAGCGGTCGACCACGACAACTTTCGCACCGCTGCGAACAAGCGAGCGGAGTTCAGAACTTGAATCGCCGATCGGGCAAACGATGAGTCCCTCGACCTGCCGCGATTGAAGATGCGTCAATAAGTCTCGCTCGTGTTCGATCGAGTCGTGGCTATCGGCCAATAAAGTGGAGAGACCTTGCCGCTCCGCATGGACGGTAGCTTTTCGCGCAATTGCGGCGAAGAATGGGTTGGAGGCGTCCGGCACTAACAGGCCAATCAAGCCGGTTTTTTGCGTGCGAAGCGATCGAGCAACGTGGCTGGCGTGAAAACCCAAACCCTTGGCCGCCTGAAGAATCGCGCGTTCGGTCGTTACGCTGATCCGGCATTGCCGGGCCTTCCCCGCCAACGCCCGGGACGCGGTCGAAGGCGAAACGCCTGCAGCCTGGGCAACCTGTTCGAGTGTTACGGGACCGTTGGCCATCAAATTCCTGATCGGCGAAAATCGAAAAAATTCGCTTGCACAATCGATTGTGCATTGCCATAATAACCGTCGTCAAGCGAAAAATCAATAAATTCGTTACAGGCGGTCCGCGGAAAAGTCTTTCGGTCGACAGGCGTCGAGCGATATGAACGTCGTTTGTGGCGCCCCTTTTCACGCGGTTCAACCAGCGGCATTGTTCGACAACGTTTTGATTGGGCGGTGTAGCGTAAAGGCGTATCGGTTGGCAGCATTTTTCCAGGTGGATAAAGCACATTCGTAAGCGGCTTTGTCAAGCCGCGGATTCTGCTTTTGATTCTGCCTGGACACCTTCGTGACGGCGCTGCGCAAAAATATTTAAAGCAAATCGCGACAGCCAATAATTAGCATCTGAAGGAAATAGCAATGGCGGTTTACTACTCAGTTTGGCGGTTCTCTCGCACCACGCTGGCAATTCTGCTGGCGACTGTGTGCAGTGCACAACTCGCGCTCGGGCAATACACGTACGTCCAAGATAGCGATGGCGTCGGTAGTTGGGACGACATTAATAATTGGACGCCGACTCCTCCTGCCACCGGTCCCAACGCCATTGGCGCCACGGTCCTAATCAATCAGCCGATCAAGTCCGGAGTGGGTGGATACACTCTCGACATGCCAGCCACGGACGTAACCGTCGGCACGCTCACGATCGACAACACGAACGACCAATACGCCACCAAGATTACCATGGCCGGTCATGGCGGGCGGCTGGTTTTCGAAGATCCCTCAGGCACCGCCAAATATATCGAAACGACAAATGGCACACCCGGCAACGCTCCCGCGAGCGTTCAGAACTCGATTCAAATGCCGATCCTGGTGAAAAATTCCCTGGAGATCACGCAAAATAATTACCCGAACCTAAATACGGGAACCACCTTCACGAATCGCTTTGATGGCGACATTAATAGCGTGATTGTCAAGAAGGGCACCGGCGGAATTCAGCTCCAGTTGAATTCAGCGCCAGCGGCCGGCTTCGGTTTTCTCGGGCAGATGTTGATTCAAGAAGGCCCGGTTCGATTGATCAACAAGACTTTCGCGATTGCCTCGGCTAGCGGCATTACTGTTTCAAGCGGTGGCCAGCTCCAATTGGCAGATAATGCGACGGCGGTGCCCGATTATAACATCGCGACTGGCGCTGTTCTTAACCTAAATGGTAACGGGCCCGCAAACACCGGCGCGCTGCAGTTCGGAATTACCGTCGACGGCCGAACAGAGACATTCCACAATTCCGTCAATCTCCAGTCAGACTCTCGCATCCAGGTGTCCCGGGCAAACTCAGTTGGCGCTATTGATCAAGCCGTAACGGGCGGCGGTGACCTCATAAAAACGGGACCCGGCAAGCTTACGCTTTCCGGTAGTAATACCTATACGGGTGATACGCAGATCAACGCGGGCACATTAAGTACAACCACCGCAACACTGGCCGACACGGCCGACGTTTCGCTCTCGACGGGCGCCAAGTTTAATCTCGGCTTCGGCGGCCCCGATACTATTCGTTCACTGTATTTCGGCGGAGTGGCACAGTCAGTCGGCACCTGGGGCGCAACCGGCTCCGGAGCCACTAACATTAATGACACGTTCTTTACCGGAACGGGCGTGCTCAACGTTACGACGTTGCCCGTGGTAGGCGTGCCGGGCGATTTCAATGGTAACGGCACTGTGGATGCCGCCGACTACGTGCTCTGGCGCAAAGGCGGGCCGCTGCAGAACGAAATAGACACGCCGGGAACTGTGAACGGCCAAGACTATCTGGACTGGCGATCGCAATTTGGCAAACCGCCCGGCAGCGGCAGCTCGCTCGGTGCCGCAGCGGTCCCTGAGCCTTCAACCGTGATGTTGCTGGTATTCATTGCTCCGCTCTTTGTGAGCGGCAAACTCAGACGGAAGCGAACATGACTTATCTTATGACGCGTTACTTAGTAAAGCGGGCGATTAGCGCGGCTCTGGCGATCCTCTTGGCGAGCCTGGGCAGCGCGAATGTCGCATGGGGGCAATACTCCTACGTTCAAGATGGCGATGCCGTCGGCGCCTGGGACGACGTTAATCAATGGTCGCCGACCGCTCCGGTCGGCGGTCCCAACGGCGTTGGCGTCACGGCCCTAATCAATCAACCGATCAAGTCAGGAGTGGGTGGATACACTCTCGATATGCCAGCCACCGATGTCACCGTCGGCCAGCTCACCATCGATAACGCGAACGACCAATACGCCACGAGGATTACCATGGCTAATCATGGCGGCCGGCTGGTCTTCGAAGACAGCTCTGGCACGGCCAAATATATCGAAACGACAAATGGTACACCCGGCGCTGCTCCACAGGCCGTTCAGAATTCGATCCAAATGCCGATCCTGGTGAAAAATACTCTGGAACTGACGCAAAGTAATTATCAGAATCTGAATACGGGAACCACCTTTACAAATCGGATCGATGGCGACATCAACAGCACGATTATCAAGAAAGGCCCCGGCGGCATTCAATTCAATTTGAATTCAGCGCTAGGCGCTGGCCAAGGCTTCTTCGGGAAGATACTGATTCAAGAGGGCGGGATCCGCACGATCAACAAGACGTTCTTTCTTTCCACGGTTGGCGGTATTACTGTTTCAGCCGGCGGCCAGTTGCAACTGGCGGAGAATGCCGGGACAGCAGTACCCGATTACAACCTCGCGACGGGGGCCGTTTTAAAGCTCAACGGCAACGGCTCAGACGCTATCGGTGTTCCGCCTCTTGCTCCCCAGGGGGCCTTGAATTTCGGAGTTATCGTTACGGGGCGGACCATGACATTCCATAACCCGGTCGAGCTTCAATCCGATAGCACGATTAGCGTCGAGGCGTGGGTACCTAGCAGCGGCATCCAATATGGCGTGCCTGGAACGACCGGAGTTCTCGACAACGTCGTTTCCGGTGCTGGTGGTCTTACCAAACACGGCGACGGAAAACTTTCCATCACGAACGCCGGAAGCGGTTGGGGCGGAGACACGCACATCCTCACGGCGCCGTCCGACTCTTCTTCACCCTTCGGGGCTGGGCTGAGCGTCTTGAGCCTTTCGAATCCTATCTTACCGGATGCAAAAGACGTCTATTTGTCGGCAACACGAACCGCCCTTGATTTGAACTTTGCCGCGACTGACACCATTCGCTCCTTGTATATTGACGGCGTTGCCCAGGCAACAGGCACATGGGGCAAGGTTGGCTCGGGCGCAGCCCATGTGAGCGCCCTGATTACTGGCAACGGACTTTTGAATGTCGTTGGCGTCATCGTCGGTGTACCGGGCGATTTCAACAGCGACGGCAAGGTCGACGCCGGCGACTACGCGACTTGGCGCAAGAACGACACAGCCAACGCTACGCTGCCGAATGACAACTCAGTAGGTAATCAAGGGGCGCGGTACACGTTGTGGCGCGGCAACTTTGGCAACCCGCCGGGCAGCGGCAGCGGGCTTGGCGCAACAGCCGTTCCAGAGCCGGCTACATTCGTCTTGTTCATGCTCATTTTCCCCTTCTTCCTGGGACGCACACGCGGACGGACTCGATCATGAAAACGACAAATCACGGGATCAGGCTTCTAAGGGTTCATGGCGGCGCTCCGGCAAGTAGCCGCATCCGCCGCAGCGGCCGATCTGACGGCTTTACATTGGTCGAGCTATTGGTTGTGATTGCCATCATCGGCATCCTCGTGGCGCTCTTGTTGCCGGCGATTCAGGCAGCTCGCGAGGCGGCGCGGCGCGCGCAGTGCCAGAACCATTTGAAGAATCTTGGGCTGGCGCTTCAGAACTACCACTCGGCAACGAAACACTTTCCTAAGGGCTTTGTCAGCACCGGTAGCGCCGCAATCGAGGCCTGGTCGTGGAGTGTGTACCTGCTGCCTTATATAGAAGAGCAAGCGATTTTCGATCAACTGCGACCGGCGTCAGAATTCATGGTACCAGTTGATAAAAATCGAACTGGCAAGCGCAACCTGGCCGATGTTTTGCAGGCCGGGGCCAGCAATCCGGCGGAGCTTGTGCCTTTGCAAACTCCGATTGCGGTATTTCGCTGCCCATCGGACACCACGCCGCCGCTGTGTCCGGTTGGTAACCCGATTGACCCGGTAGTGACCCGCTCTACCGATACGGGAACGTGGGAGCGGCATTTCAATGGGGTGTATGCCCCGGCTGGGTTCCAGCCATCAACGTCGAACTACGTTGCTTCGAAGGGAGCGATCGATGAGGGGTGCGACGGCGCGCTTGTTGGCGGCAAGTGGCTCATCAATCAGCCGCGTTGCAACAACACCGGAGTGTTTTTTGGCAACAGCGAGATTTCTATTAAGAATATCACTGACGGCACGAGCAAGACGATTGCCATCGGCGAGCGGGACAAGTTTTGCCTGGCTGCAACATGGATTGGAGTGCGCAATCCATTTGGGGCAGAAATGTGGAGCTCAAATTGGGGCTTAGCGCACGTATACTTTAAACTGAATTTTCCTGTCACAGGAAACCACGATACTTGTGTCGAGTCGTTTAGCAGCGCCCACCCAGGAGGCGGATTTTTTGCTATGTGCGACGGATCGGTGCGTTTCATCAGCGACGATATTGAATTTGAAAATGCTGGCAATGATAAGGCTTGCTATTACACACCGCCTCCGAGCAGCAAACCGTGTTGGACACAAAACCCCACTACCGGCGCTCAGATTGGAATCTATCAACGACTGGCTGGGCGAAACGATGGGCTTGTAATCGACAGCAGTGCTTATTAGTAGTAGCGTTTTCGTGACTTTTTCCCCTTGGGAGAGCGATGGCCGCCGGGGGCGACTTGCCGTGCCGATGAGGTGCATTGGTTTTCGCTGAATCACCCTCGCCACAAGCGTCTCAGAGAGGGAGAGAGAGTGTATCTATGACGAAATTCAAAATTGACATTTTGCCAATTTGTTTCGTGTTGTTGGCGATGAGTTTTGCTGGCTGCGGCAAAACCGGCCCGGAGGTGGCGCCGGTGACTGGCCGCATCACGCTGGATGGCAAGCCGCTGGCAAATGCGGATGTTCTCTTCCAGCCTGATGGTTCTAAGCCACCCTCCGCTGGCCGAGCCGGCGCGGATGGGCACTACGAGCTTGCCTATAAGCGGGGTGTGATGGGTGGCATGTTGGGTCAGAACACCGTGCGGATAACGATTTCATCAGACGTGGTACCCAACCCACCGAATATTCCCGCGCGGTACAACACCGAAACCGAGTTGACGAAAGAAGTCAAATCCGGTCCGAACGAATTCAATTTCGATCTGACGACGAACGAGAAATAAGGCCGAAGCCCGACTACAGATAGTCGCGATCGCCAACTATGAGCTTAGCGAATTCAGATCCGAAGTATTGGAGGTTGTGTTTTTCGCTTCTGCTGTTGGGATTGCTGGTTGATGGTTGCCGCAAGGCGGGACCGGAGCTTGCACCGGTGAGCGGGCGTGTCACGCTGGTTGGAAAGCCTCTGGAAAACGCGGATGTGGTATTCCAGCCAGACAATGCGAAATCGCCCGCATTCGGTCGAACGGACGCGGAGGGTCACTATGAGCTCGCATATAAGCGGGGCGTGAAGGGCGGTCCGGTTGGGCAAAATTTAGTGCAGATTCGGGTATCCCGAGAATTAGTGCGTAACCCGCCGATCATCGCGGCAAAATTTAACTCGAAATCGGAGCTACACCGCGAAGTCAAAGCGGGCCAGAACGAGTTCGACTTCGACGTGACGATCGAAAGCAAATGAACGCTTCGCCGGGGCGTAGTCGACTGTTTGACGAACAATAAACCGATCTGTTCATGTATTGCGAATAGGATACCGACGGGCTCCAGCTTGAGATGGTCGGCGGTGCCGGGGCAGTGGCCGCCGCATTAAATTGAACTAATTCGAATATGCGCCGACCATTCATTTTCTTTTTACCATTCGCCCTTTCGATCATCGGGAATACTTCATTGTTGGCTGACGCCAATAAGCCGAACATCATCTTCATTCTCGCCGACGATCTCGGCTACGGCGACGTCGGCTGCTACGGTCAGAAGCGAATCAAAACGCCGAATATCGACCGGATGGCATCGGAAGGAATGCGGTTCACGCAGGGTTATGCCGGCGCCACAGTTTGTGCGCCGTCGCGATGCGTGCTCATGACCGGTCTGCATAACGGTCATGGTCGCGTGCGCGGTTTGGATCCGCCCTATTTGAAAGGGCTGTATCTCGAAGATCGTGACGTGACGGTCGCCGAAGTGTTGAAAGATGCCGGCTACTCGACCGGCCTGATCGGCAAATGGGGTTTAGGTGTCGTAAAGCCGGACTGGAAGGTCGCCGAGCAAGGTTTGCCGCGCCGACAGGGCTTCGAATATTTCTATGGCTATCTAACACACGGCCATGCTCACAATTACTATCCCGACTTCTTGTGGCGGAACGAATCGAAGCAGCCGCTTAGGAACGTTCTCTCGCGCAATCCAGAGTACAAAGGCCTCGTAGCTGAGAAGAAGGTCGACTACGCCCACGATTTTCTAGCCCGCGACAGCCTGAAGTTTATTCGCGAACACAAGGATCAGCCGTTCTTTTTGTATCTGGCATTCACGATACCGCACGCCAACGATGAGGCCGGCGATAAAGGCATGGAAGTGCCGGATCTCGGCGAGTATGCGAATCTCGATTGGCCTGAGCCACAAAAGGGCCACGCTGCCATGATTACGCGGATGGACGGCGACGTCGGCCGACTATTAGCGCTGCTTCGGGAATTGAAAATCGATGACAACACACTCGTAATTTTTTCATCCGACAACGGGCCTCACAAAGAAGGCGGCTGCGATCCAAACTTCAATGATTCGAATGGCCCGTTGCGTGGAATGAAGGGCGATCTGTGGGAAGGCGGCATTCGCGTGCCCATGATCGCGCGGTGGCCCCGGCATGTTGCCCCGGGTAAGTCGAGCGAATCACCCGTCTATTTTGCCGACGTCATGCCGACATTGGCTTCGCTTGGCGGCGGCAGGGCGCCGGTAAAAATAGATGGGATTGATTTCTCGCCCACTCTATTAGGCAGCAATCAGCCCGAGCTATTTGATCGATTCATGTACTGGGAGTACGACAAGGATGGACTCCAGAAGCAGGCTGCCCGGTGGCGAAATTGGAAGGCGGTGAAAGCGCCGCACACCAATCCCATCGAACTGTATGATCTATCGAATGACGTGGGCGAGGAACACAACGTGGCCGCCGCGCATCCAGATATCGTGGGGAAATTGAACGAGTACATTCGCACGGCCCGCACGAATACGCCCGACTGGCCTGTCGCGCCACAGCCGTCGCGCTCGAATAAGAAGAAAAAAAATTCCAGCTGCTTTGTAGACGTTACTAGTGATGAATCGACCGCGCAGCTGGCTTGATCGAATTGGGGGGGAACGGAAACGAGAATGGGCGAACGGTCGCCGGTGCGGTTGCCGGCGCCGACAGGCAATGCCGTTGGGAAGAGAGGCCGAACCGGAGCCACGCGCGTGCGTGACGACAGCGGGTCGGTCATTTTTCCGTCGCTCTCAAGAAAGGGTCGCTCATGACAACGTTTTCGAAACTGGCTGCGTTCGTTTTGCTCTTAAGCTTATTGACGTGTCCCGCTACCGCAACGACGTATTACGTCGATTCGGTTAATGGCAACGACAACAATTCCGGCACGAGCTCGTCGCTGCCATGGAAGACCATCTCGAAAATACAGAGTACGACTTTGTCTTCCGGAGACTCCGTGCTGTTCGCGAAGGGCTCTAGTTACACCCAATGCTATTACGTCGATTACTCGGGAATTAATGTTGGAGCATATGGGACAGGCGCTGCGCCCGCTTTCACAAACGCAACATTCGCCCAGGGCAATTTTGGGAATTGCATCAGAATTCGCAACGATTCCGTGACGGTTGACGGTCTTTACTTCTACAGCACCGCCGCGGTCGCCGGCGATCCAAATCAATATTCACCAGGAGACGGACCCTTGGTGTGGCAACTCGGCGCGGTCAATATCGAAAGCGGGTGCGATAGCTGCACGGTCCAGAATTGCGAGTTCTATGATTGCGTCGCGGCAATCAGAACTCGCGGGCAGTACACAGTCGCGCAATACAACAACATCCACGATTGCAGCCGCGTGATGGTGCCATTCACCGGCAATTGGGGACCGCTGGGCATTTGGATGGGAAATGACCACCAGACGGCGAACAACAATATTATCAGAAACATGATCTCGGGTGCCGGCGGTGCGAACATCAAGGGAGGCGCCTTCGAAGTCGATGACAACCGG
>Ga0170475_112933563_pt1 | contig 10039 bp, 5 predicted proteins | sample Soicark_Litter_5_FD_111474 | JGI IMG/M metagenome (GOLD analysis project Ga0170475, IMG submission 111474) | Avena fatua rhizosphere microbial communities from Hopland, California, USA. Combined Assembly of 48 SPs | reverse complement strand
CCCTGGTGGGATGCCGTTGGTACGCGTCGAGCCTGACGACATTGCTCAGGTCACCGCAGTTGCCTACATCGAGGAGGCGGCGCGGCAAGTCGACGACCCCGAAGCGTTCCCGGTTATCGCCGAAATGCTCGCCGGGGAAATGCGTTACGGCTGGGATCTCGAGCCGCCTGAGCACTATCTCTACGTACCTGATCAGGCAACCGAGCCGGTCGGAGCGCTCGCGGTGGAGGTTCCGACCCGAGACAACCTGCATTTGATCTGGGCTCAGATCTGGGTGCATCCTGATCATCGTCGCCACGGGCATGGTTCAGTGATCATGAATGAGGTGCTGCGGATTGCGCGGGAAGCGGGCCGGAGCACGATTTGGGTGGGAACGGCTGAAGATGATCAAGGTGCCCAGTGCTTTGTCGAGAAGTTCGGTTTTCGGTACGCCAGCCATGATGCGCGGAGACGCCAGGTCTTGGCTGACATCGATCAAACTGAGATTCAGCGACTCTGGGCCTCGGCTCAAGTGGCTGCATCTGATTACTGTCTTGAGCGATTGCGGCCGCCGAGTTCCGACGATGTCCTCAGTGAGCTGATTGCGGTGACCGCCGCCATCAATGACGCGCCCATGGGCGATTTGACGTATGAGGACGAGAAGTTCGATCTGCAGCGAGTCCAAGATTTGGAGACGGCGTTGATCGGGCGCGGGCATCTCGGTTATCGCGTCATCGCGCGTCATCGCAGCACTGGTGAGGTTGGTGGCCACACGATGTTGATCACCCATCCGTTGCTGCCTGACGTCGGCATGCAGGCTGACACTGCTGTCGCGCGCCACCACCGCGGCCACCGGCTGGGGCTACTGCTCAAGATGGACATGATGCGCTGGCTGGCTGAGGCCGACCCGCAGCTGACGATCATCGAAACCTGGAACAACGTCGACAACAGATTCATGATCGACGTGAACGAGGCTCTGGGTTACCGACTGTCTCGCATCTTCAACATGTACGAGCTGCGTCTTGAGCCTACGTTCAGGTAGGTTTCCGACCCCGGTGAGGTGCTCGGCCCCCTGATGCGTTCTTACGCAGACGGCCAACGAATCAGGTCGATTTGGCCGAATCGTGCTGCCAGATGCGGCCTTCTGCGGAGAAACGCGAACGTAACGGACTTACTGCCTCAGCGGGTGTGCGCCATTTCAATGTTGATCGCGTCGAAGGCGGCCAGCGTCGAGAACAGCTTCCAGGGGTCCTGCGGCGTTGGCCAGCTGGAAACCTTGACCGCCACCAGACCGGTCTCCCGATCGACGAAGATCATCTGGCCGTGAATGCCCAGGCACAACAGCACCTGGCGCTCGGGCCAGGGAAACCAGAACTGATTGCGGTACATGCCACCCGGCATCCGGGTGTCACTCGGGCTCGCGGCAAAGGCCTGCCGAGAATCGGGTCCACCGGCGAAGCTGTCCGCTATCCAGGCCTCTGACACCACCTGGTGATTGCTCAGCGACATGCCACCTTGAGCGATCATCAATCCAAAGCGAGCAAGATCACATACCGCGGCCGAGATGCTCCCGTCGAACATCCCGGTACCTTCCGGGTCGACCGCGATGTTGGCATCAAAGTCGGTACCCAACCGCGACCAGATCAGCTCGCTTGCCAGCTCGGAAAAGCGTTGTCCGGCGGCCGCCTCACAGACCCAGCCCAAGACGTCGGTCTCGCAGCTGCGGTAGTCGAAGGGACCACCATGCGGCCTATCGGCCGCAAGCGTCAGCAGGAACGCACGAAGCGTGTGGGGAACATCAGGGCTACGGCGAGGGGCCCAGCCGATCGCTTGCTCGAGCACTCGGACCTCGGCGTCAGGGTTCAGGTAGTCCTCGGAGAAGGCGATGCCTGAGCGCATATCAAGCAGGTGTCGCACGATGGCGCCGCGGTAGCCGGTCCGCTCGAGCTCTGGCACGTAGGTCGTAATCTGCTCGTTGACATTCAGCAGGCCCTGGTCGATCAGTGCACCGGCCAGGATGCCGACGATGGACTTGCTGACCGACATCAGCAGGTGCAGTGTGGCGGGCTCCATGACTCCGGCATAGTGCTCGGCCAGGACATGACCACCGTGAACCACCATCCAGCCGTCGGTGTCGGTGGCTGCAATCGTGGCACCCACGGTGGTTGGCATGCCGTCAGCAGTGAGGCAGGGCAGGTGGTCAAATGACTCGATGCGCCTCAGTAATGGGGCCGCCGGCTGCAATCCGCGTGAGATTGCCACAGTCGGAAAGATTTCTGCGATGTGGCAGAAAGTCCAGCCGATCTGAGCCGCTGTTTGCCAGTTGTCGAGGGTGACCGGGAATGGCGGACGGCTCGCTGTTGAGCCGATCACCGCCGGCCGCGCTCACTTTGCCATGGAGGGAGCGGTTGCCAACTTGGCGGCGCTGACCTCAGCCCCGGCCAGAGGCTGGCCGGCGTACTGGTCGCGAAGTGAGTCGATGAGATGTTTCGCACGGATGGTCAGCGTATCCGCCCCACCATTGGGTCGTCGCTGCAAGCGTCCCTTGGTCACCAGCACGCCGAGATCGGCACCCTTCCAGCGATAGTCACCAGTGCCGTAGATGCGCAGGAAGAACGCCTCGGATTCGTTCTGCAGTTGATGCCAGTCCAGCGCAGCCCGTCGGTAGACCAGGGCTCCGGAGCGGTCGTAGGAATACTGGCCAGTGAGTGGAGCTGCGGTGATCAATTGCACCACCGGGGAGGTTTCCTTGATCACCATCTGACTCCACAGATCGACCGCCGCCAGCTCACGCCAACGCGCATTGATCTCATCGACGTCCAGCTCAAAGGCGACATCGAAGTACTCCAGCAAATGAAAGGCGAATAGCGGGATGTCGGCGTACGCCCCTGCGGTGACGTTGGTGATCGAGGACGCGCCGCTGATCCGGGGATTGAGCTCACCGAGGTAGACCTTGTCAGTGTCGGTGTCCACCAGCACATCGACCTCGAAGAAGCCGCGGTAGCCTTCCGCACCCAGCCGGTCCCCCAGTCGCCCGACAAGATCACCAGCTTTGCGACGCAGGTCCTCGGTAAGCACCTCGGGATACATTTCGTTGCCACACCAGCCGCCGCGGTACGGAGTGAGCTCCGGATGCCCGGTCAGCTCCGACATAAAGGGACCAACGATCGTGCCATTCCGAGTGAGAACGGCCTCCACAGCGACCGGGCGGTTGTTGATCCGCTTCATCACTTTGATCTCGTTGCCGATGATGTCGCCTTGGTAGCGCTTCCAACCGGTCTCGTCGTCGATGAAGAAGGTCGTCTTTCCGGAGTCTCCGTACGCCGTTTGGACGACCAAGTCCGTCCCCAGGCCAGCAGCCATTGCGGCATCCAGCAGAGCCTGATACTCCTCGACGGTGATAAGCACATTCGGCACACTGGCCGCGCCAACTTCATTGCCGAGCCGGGTCGTGACGAGCTTGGAATCCAGGTGCCCGCGGAGTTCTGCAGCGGGCAGGATGAGGTCGTAGCCGAGTTCCTCGCAAATCCGCTCGGTCTCGGCGTCGAAGAAGACCATGGCAACTTTTGGCTTTATGCCCTGAGGCGACCGGCGTGACATGTAGGCCCGCACCTCGGGATTGATCAGCAGCCAGTTGTTGATCTCTTCGCCACTCTGGAATTCGATGTACGGCTTGTGCTTAGGGCTGAATACCCGGGGATGTGCGCCATCCCAGCCGTCGTAGTAGGTGACGTAGCAGAAGTTGCGTACCCAGCGGTCCAGCCCCAACAGGTTGAATGGCGTCGCGCCTACGAAGTAGATCGGCACTTCATTGGTGCGAAAGAAGTGCCGGACCTCAGAGATGTTGCGCAATGGGCGCTGGGTGTGCCTGAACGCCGGTGGGGCATATGCCGCATCCGTTCCTACGGTGATCTCCGATGCGGATGACGTTCCTGGTGGGACGTCTGGTAGAGCGGTATCAGCCTGCACTTCTGATGACGTGTCATTCATGATCGTCTTGTCGCTCCTGATCATGGCTGAGGTGGGTGTGGTGATGCGGCGGAATCGCACCCTCCGGGATTGGCGCTGCCCGTTCGCTGAGCAGGGGTAGCAACGGATCCCAGCGCCTACCCTCCTGCAGATCCTTACGTTTGCGGGCAATAGCGCACAAAGTCTCCAAGACCACTCGATTGGCCAGTGCCGCGGTGATGTCGGCATGATCATACGGCGGGCTGACCTCGACGACATCCATGCCGACGACGGGCAGCTCGAGGCAGATCCTGCGCACCGCGTCCAGCAGTTCGCGGGCAGATAAACCCCCCGGCTCGGGAGTGCCGGTGCCCGGAGCATGTCCGGGATCGCAGACGTCGATGTCGACGGAGAGGAATACCCCGTCGCAGTCGTCGGTGGCAATGCTGAACGCCTCGGTCAGGCAGTCGTGCAGACCGCGCTGAACGATCTCTGTCATCTCATAGGACCGCATGTGCTGCGATGCCATCCAGTCCAAGGTTTCCGGCGGCGGCCAGTATCCACGAAGGCCGATCTGCAAGAACCGGTCGCCGCGTACCGCTCCCGACTCGATGAGCCGGCGCATCGGCTGCCCATGCCCCCAGAGCGAGCCGAACTCGACATCACCGGTATCGGCATGGGCGTCGAAGTGGATCATTGACACGCGGCCGGTGCCCACCACATTGGCACAGCCTTTCGCGTCGGGATAGGCGATGGAATGATCACCGCCCAAGATCACCGGAATTGCTCCCGCTGCTGCGACCTTCTGCACGGCAGCCTCCAGCGCCGGAAGAGCGACCTCGACGTCGCCGGAATACATTTCCACATCGCCTGCGTCGTAGACCTTCAGGTCCTGCAAACCGTCGGTCCGCAGTGCCAGCGAGGGTCGCGCCCCGTCGTGCGGCAGGTAGTCGGTCATCCGAATCGCCTGCGGTCCGAAGCGCGCACCGGCGCGGTAGGAGGTACCGCCGTCGAACGGCGCGCCCAAGATCACCGCATCGGCGTCGGCATAGCTCGGCTCATCATCAAGATCACATTCCGGCACGCCCAGGAAGGTAAAGTCGGGACCGAACTGCGGACCGTAACGAGTCATGCCAGTAGATGCTCGTGCTTGGCCATATGCTCATGTGCCGACTCGTGGACGATCGTCTCGCCACGGAAGAACGCCGGCTGGCGGGCCCGCAGGATCGCCAAGAAGACCAGACCGACCAAGATCAGCCCGAGACCCAGGATCAGCACCAGGCCGACACCGCCGATGCTGGCACCACTGCCGTACGAAGGATCCGCACTGTCGCGCAGGGTGATGATCAAAACGAAGAACAGCCCAAGGCCACCAAGCAGTGGGAACAAGAACTTGAAGAAGAAGTTGAAGGCGTTTCGGAAGAGCTGGTGTCGGAAGAACCAGATGCAGCCGAAAGCGGTCAGCCCGTAATAGAAACAGATCATGATGCCTAGCGAGTAGATGGTGTCGGTGAGAACCCGCTCACTGAGAAAGGTCATCACTGCGTAGAACGCCGCAGCGCCGATTCCGGCGGTGAATGTGGCGACGCTCGGCGTCCGATGTGTGGGATGCAGTCTCGCGAATGCCTTGGGCATTGCGCCGTACGCACCCATCGCGAGCAGGGTACGCGACGTCGGCAGGAATGTAGTGATCAAGCTGGCAGCCGATGAGGCCAGCACCGCAAGGTAGAGGGCAAGATCAAGAGGGTGCCCGAGGACGGGCACGGCCAGATTGCCGAAGACGTTATCCGACACTTCTGGATTTGTCAGTCCTAGTCCGGCCTCGCCCAGCCCGGCGTACATCTGAGTGGCGACCCCAACCAGTAGATAGGTCAACAGGATCGAGAGCACGCACAAGAGTGCAGCGCGTCCCGGATTGGTGTCACTGTCCTTGGATTCCTCGTTGACTGTCAGTGAGGTATCCCAGCCCCAGAAGGCGAATATCGATCCTGACAGTCCTGCAATGAACGCCGACAGCGTGAGCCCGGCTGGACTGAACCAGGACCAGCTGAACGCCTCACCGACGTCGGAGCTGCCGGACTTCACTATCGCGAGGACCGCGAAGACCAACAACATGATCAGCTGGAAGATCACCAACACCATCTGCACGTGCTCGGTGGTGTCGATGCCCCGATAGGCGACGTAGGTCGCTATCGCCAAGAAGACCAGGCAGGTAACCACGTTGATCAACTTGTTTTCCCACAGACCGCTGATCATCTCCGAGTTCACCGCACTGCCGATGAACTGGTAGAGGAACTGCACGGCGACACCGGCTAGGTTCGACAGCACGATGATGGTGGCCAGCACCGCGGCCCAGCCGCCGAGCCAACCGATGTAGGGGCCGAACGCCTTCGACGTCCAGGTGAAGGACGTGCCGCTATCGGGCATGATCCGGTTGAACTCCCGGTAGGCGTACGCCGCGAAGAACATCGGCAAGAAGCCCGCGATGATCACCACCGGTGTTTTGGCTCCAACGCTCGCCGCCAGTATGCCGAGCGTCGCGGTAAGAGCGTAAGCCGGAGCCACCGAGGAGATGCCCAGCATGGTGCCGCCGAACAGACCGACGACGTTGCTCTTGAGTCCCTTATCTGCCATCTCGACGACCCTTCTCGCGGCAGTTGCTGAAGTTGTGGCTAGTGTCAACCCTCGAATCCGTGGTACTGCATGACGTGCTTGATGCGGGTGTAGTCCTCCAGCCCGTACATGGAAAGGTCCTTGCCGTAGCCGGAGTGCTTGAAGCCTCCATGCGGCATTTCTGCCTGAAGAGGGATGTGACAGTTGATCCAGACACAGCCGAAGTCCAAGCGGGCAGCCATGCGTACGGACGTCCCGGCATCGCTGGTCCAGACAGAGGATGCCAGCGCATATTCCGAGTCGTTTGCGAGGGCGACCGCATCATCCTCATCCCGGAACCTCTGTACGGTGATCACCGGTCCGAAGATCTCAGTTCTGATCAGTTCGTCGTCCTGCGCGACATCGGCGATCACTGTTGGCTCATAGAAGTACCCGCGATCGCCAGTCGTCCTCCCGCCGGTCACCACCCGTGCATGATCAGGAGTCCGCTCCACAAGTCCGGAGACATGGCGCAGCTGGTTGGGGTTGTTGATCGGCCCGTAGAACAGCTCCTCGTCGTTCGGGTCGTACCCGGTACGAGTCTCTGACGCCGCTCGGCCAAGTTCGGCCACGAAATCGTCATAGATACCGGACTGGCAGAGCACTCGGGTCGCCGCCGTGCAGTCCTGACCGGCATTGAAGAAGCCGCCCACCTTGATGCCCTCGACGGTAGAGGGAAGATCGACATCGTTGAACACCACGACCGGAGCCTTTCCGCCCAGCTCAAGGTGGCTGACCTTGACATCGGCGGCAGCCGCTGTCGCAACAGCGATACCGGCCCTCGTGGAGCCAGTGATCGACACCATCCGCGGGATCCTGTGGGATACCAGGCTGGCACCGGTATCCCGATCACCACAGATAAGGTTCGCGACGCCATTGGGGAAGATGTCCTGCATCTTCTTGACCATCCAGACCGACGAGGCCGGCGTTGTGTCGGACGGCTTGAGCACCACGCTGTTGCCTGCGGCCAGTGCGGGCGCGAACTTCCAAACCGCCATCATCATCGGATAGTTCCACGGCGCCACCTGAGCGACCGGACCGCGTGGTTCCCGGCGCACGTAAGAGGTGAAACCCTTCATGTACTCCCCCGCCGATTTGCCTTCCAGCACCCGGGCGGCACCGGCGAAGAACCGGATCTGGTCGACCATTGGAACGATTTCGTCGGCCATCACCGACGCAAACGGCTTGCCGGTGTTCTGGCACTCAATGCGAGCCAGCTCCTCGGCCTTGCTTTCGATCACGTCTGCAAGCTGCAGCAAATATTTCTGACGCTCTGCCGGCGTTGTCCAGCGGTATTTGTCGAACGCCTCTCCCGCCGCCCGGCATGCCGCATCGACGTCTTCGGCACCCGAGTTCGGAGAGGTGGCGTAGACCTCGCCGGTGGAGGGATCGATGATGTCCAACACTTCGCCCGATGCCGCTGGGCGCTCCTCGCCATTGATGATGTTGGAGAAGACTTCCTTGTCTGCCATCGCCGTACCTTTCAGCCCTTTTAGTTTGGTTCCAAATCATCATCTCCCCGAATGCTCCGGGTGGCTATGCCCGCCGGCGCTCGACATCGTGCTCGGTGCGTCCAGAGCCGGATTTTGATCAAAGAAGCCGAACGGCTTCAGCCAGAAGGAGATGATGTCGACCGGCATGATCGGCCAGTCCTCTGTCCGTGTGATGTGGTGAATCCCGAAGACGTACCACAGCACGACATCGGTGCCAACCAACGGGGCGTCGTCGGCAATCCACCGGGTAATTCCGGTGTCCTCAGTCGACTGCGTCGGATAGTCGCCTGCTGGCCATCGCTCGGTGTCGTCGTACGCGGTGACCCAAACTGAGTGACCGATGACCGGCGCCCGCTGATAAACCGGTGAGGATGAGTCGATCAGCGAAGGTATCGCTGCCCCGGGCACCAGTTTGTAGGCGGTGTTGCTGCCGTGGCGGTTCCGCTTGCTGGGGTTGATCACCTTCCAGGTCCGCTGACTTTCCCAGTTGAAGTCCCGAGCCGATTGGCTCTCCGACTCCACAACGGTGCTCTGGGTCGACACGCCCAGCCCGAGCGGATTGTCCTCGCTGATCGGATCGGCGACCGAGTCCACCTCGATCACGGTGTTCTCGTCGCCGTCAATATCAAGATCGAGCTTGGCGATCACAAAGTGCTGATGGAACGGCGCGTACGTCCGCACGTCGACAGTCGTGCCGTAGGGCGAATTGTCATGCGTGCTCTCCAGCGGCGTGGTGACCATCAAGCCGGTGGCTCGAACCTCGCACTCGATGTTTCCGTCCTGATAGAACCGCCAATAGACCAGGTACTCATAGTTCGCGACCGTAACGTGAACTGAAACGACCATCCGGCGCATGCGACGTACCTCGGCGCCCGTCTCGCTGTCGACGTGCTTCCACAGCACGGCGTTGTCCTCCTCATGGAGGCAGATCGCACGGTCGATGACTATCGGCTCACCGCGACTGTCGGGCACTACGGCATCGACATAGACAATCTCGCCGAGACAGTCGCAGCCCAGCTCCAGCGAGGTGGTCATATAGCCGAGGCCCCATTCACCAATGTCGAATGCGGTCCGTCGGTAGTGATCAAAGCCTGGGTCGCGGTAGGGCACCACCATCTCGGCGAATGACATGCGGTACGCGATCTCGCGCCTAGTGCCTTGATCATCAAAGGCAACCTGATAGATCACCGGACCCTCGCGGAAGTTGAAGCCCAGCCGCATCGACCAGTTTTGCCAGCGCAGTTCGTTGCCCTCGAGGCTGAAGGAGACACCCTCGGGCTGGCTGATCTCGAGAGGCTTGAGGTCGGTGCGCTGCTGGGTGCCGCGTACTCGGGGATCGTACTCGGCATCGACCTCAGGCAGCCCATAGTCGTGATGATCTTCGATTTCGAGCACCTCAAGGGTGTTCACGTCGACGATGATCTTGAGACCGGAGATCGGGTGGGCGTAGGGATTGCCCTCCGGCGTTTCCCGCATCCACAGATCGCACCAACCAAGTCGTCGATCACGCCACTGCTCAGGCATGACCGCCTTGCCGTAGGTCCATACGTCGAACAGCACCAGCGAGGGATCGCTAATGCCGCGCCCCTTCAAGACAGCCAGGACACCCTCGTGCTCATGAAGAGCGTGATCAACGTCGTGGTACTCATCGATGGTGAAGTTTGGACAGACATCCGGGACGTGGGTCCATGACTCGACGCTGTCGGCAACAAGATCGACAACCGCCTCGTAGGTCTGATTGGTTTCCTTGTTCCACAGCACGGAAAACGATCGCCTTGACACTGGATTGCCCGGGCGCCAGGCCTTGACGTCGACCTTCGGCGGTTCCTTGAGCTCGATCGACGCGAAGCGCCAGGAGTCGGTGACGCCTTGGTCTCTTCGCAAAATGGCCGCCGTGTTTCGATACTCGGTCGGAGACAACGGATCAAGGGGATGGGGATCAAGGGGATGGGGATCAAGGGGATGGG
>Ga0170475_103309932_pt1 | contig 10039 bp, 6 predicted proteins | sample Soicark_Litter_5_FD_111474 | JGI IMG/M metagenome (GOLD analysis project Ga0170475, IMG submission 111474) | Avena fatua rhizosphere microbial communities from Hopland, California, USA. Combined Assembly of 48 SPs | reverse complement strand
GGATGCTAAGCGCGACCGTCGCCGCGAGGACAGTGGCCACTCCCAGGGGAATGATGGCAAACGCCCTCTTGATGGGCAGGCTCGACAGCAACAGCAAAAATCCCAGCACAAACCCTGCCCAAGGCGCCCGCGCCAAGGTAAGGAGCAGCGCGGTACCGCCGAAGGGCAGGCCGAACCAATGGCGGGGCCGAAGCTCGGCAAGGGTCAGCAGCAGACTGGCAACGATGACGCACGCCAGCGACCCCGGCGAATTCATGGTGCCAAACACCCGCACCTCGAACGGGAGCGGCCTGCCGATCGACACCATTCCTGACTGTATCATCCAGAACGCATCCCACTTGGTGGGGCTCAGGAACTGGGCGATGCTGTAGACGGCGATGGCTGGAACCGCGATGGCGAAACTCACCGAGATCACAGTGCGGAAATCAGGCCATTCGTCCGCATGACGCACGATGAAGGCGATCATCAGGATCGGTGCCAGCCAACGGGTCACGTCCACGGCGCCGCTGGCCAAATTCCCATGGAATCCGGCCAGGATCAGGCCATAGACGCAGGCCATGCCGGCTATCCAGGTTGCCACCGCGGTCAGCCCTCGCCCCCTTATCAGCAGATCAAGCCATGCCAGCGCCATGGGAAGCGCGGTGAGGTATGTTGCCAGCATGATGACATTGCCCGCCTGCCAGCCAAGCTGGAAATCGACCAAGCGGCGGATGAGGGGTGTTAGAAAAAGAAGCCACAAAAACAAAGTCAGGTAGGCTGGACGCCAATAAAAATAGGAATATAAGGCGAAAAATACAACGATTGGTGTGAATCCCACCCGGACCAGCCCAGGAGCTGCGAAACTTGCGGCAATGATCAGGACGGAAATCAAGGCTGCCCAGATCGGGAGCGATGCCCGATTCTTGCCGAGAATTGCGGCTGATGCGGCAGCGCCCTGCGGCATTCCATTGTTCCCGGCCGTCATCGCGGCCTTGGGATACCCCACTTCGGACGCATATCCGGGCAGCGTCGGGGAGGACCGCCTGTTCAGCCTCTGGTGTTCCGTGTGACGGGCACCCCTATCCAAAGCGATCTCCTGTCGGCAGCATGCAAAGCATCTCCATCAAACAGAATTCTCCAGACGGGTCCGTAACGATACGGAAAATGAAACCGTTCATGAGAAACAACTTTCTTCGCGAACATTAACGTAAAACGCGCACCATTGCGAAGAAACGGAGTGGCTATTGCCATCCGGATTATAGAAAGCGGCGCTATGCAACAGCCGCTCCACTCTTTAGCAAGGAGGCCAGGGCACACAGCCGGACCTCCGTCCGGGACAACATCCAGCCCCGGACGATGACGGTCCTGCTCGCCGCGAAATCGGCACGCTGGCGATCCGCTATGGTGGCGCGCAACGCTGCCGCATCCAAGGCTTCCACATGTTCGGCAAAGCCCGGTTCGTCGGTTCCCAGCAGACCGGCGAGTACCATGGGCTCCGCCTCTTCCGGGACAAGCGCAAGATATGCCCGTCCAATCCTGTCCGCACTCTCGTTGCAGCCCAGCAGAACCCGCAGGTTCGCCATTCCAGCCACGGGGTCCGCCGCCGGAACCTCGTCTGCTAGGGCGGCCGCTCCACGGAGTCCGACAGCCTGTACGCCGACGAGGGCTGACAGGGCGGTCAGGACGGTACGCCGGGATAGGTGAAGCTGCATGGTCACACCATCTTCTGCTTGATGTGGTCGGCCAGACGGATCGCCATGGCGACCAGGGTCAGGGTCGGATTGGCGTGTCCGGAAGATGGGAAGACGGAACTGCCGGCCACGTAAAGGTTGCCAATCCCATGAACGCGGCAATCGGCATCGACGACGCCCTTGTCCAGTTCCTTGTGCATTCGGGTTGTTCCCATGGCGTGCTCGGCACTGACGAACTGGTCGAAGACCTCGGACACCTCCTGCCCAACCCCAATGCGGAAGCGACCCACACCGGTGCGCCCCAGCTCCAAGCCGAGCAGATCGAGCGTACGGGCGAAGGTGTGACGGTCAAGGTCGTTCATTCGCCAGTCGAGCTGGACCTTCGGCATGCCCAGCTTGTCGCGGTCTGCTCCAAGGGTGACCCGGCTGTCTGGGTTGGGGGCCGGCTCTCCCCAGTAGCGTACCAGAAACGCATGCCGGGGATCGACCTCGATCGGCGCATTGTCCGGGAAGATCGTGGCCCAGGCGCTGCTGCCGACACCTTTGAGGTCCGTGACGACACGCCCGACATGCTGGAAGAAACCGTCAGGGACCTTGCCTTTGCTCAGTTCCCGCCCGAGCACCTTGAAGGAGGATGCGCCCGGAGACGAGAAGGGATTGGATCGAAAGTCGAACCCGCAGTTCAGGATGGCCTCGCGCTCCTGCACCTCGGGACTGGGGCAGAAGAATGGTGCGGTCTCGCGGCCTTCCGAGTTGATCCGGATAAAATTGCCCAGGGCCTGCTTCGGCTCCGAAAAGAAGATCCAGCCCGCTTCCCAGATCGTCGGGTGGTCGCTGAAGAAACGGCCCACAAGGTCATTCCCATTGCCCAGGCCTCCCGGTATGCGGCTGTTGCTCGCGAGCAGCAGGCGGGCGTTCTCGATCCCGCCGGTGGCGAGAATGTACATGTTCGCCCTGACCGAGAACCTGTTGCCGTGAAGGGTGGCAACGGCGAGGCGCTCGATTTGCGCGCCGTTCTCGGCGGCCACGATCTCCGTGACATTGGCGTTCAGGCAGACGGTCGTGTTCGACGCGCCGATGACTTGGTTGCGATAGACGGTCCCGAAGTGGGTGGGCGCGCTGTACTGAAACGCACCGAGCTGCAGGGTTTCCGCCGACGCCGCCAGTGGATTGTCAAACAACGCCGGTGCGACTTCATAATCGAATTCCCGCATCTGGCAGTAGGTCTCGGCCTTTCGGTAATAGGGGGCGAGATGAGCCTTGTCGATGGGCCAGCCACTGAACGGAATCCACGGCCGCTCCTGAAAATCCATCTCGTCCAGCGGCCTGCACCGTCCTGACCAATGATTGGTACTGCCGCCAAAATAGCGCAGCCGCATCTGGTCGAGCGGAAGGGCATGGCCATCGGCGACGGTCCCCCGGTAGAGTTCCTGGGTGTCACTGTCGAGGTCGAATGAACCACTTTCCAAAAGGCATACCCGAAAGGGAGAGCCTGCCCATTCCATGGCAAGCGTGATGCCGGCGGCACCGGCACCGATGATGCAGATATCGGTGTCTAATTCACTGTCGCGCGGCACAACATTGGCATCTATCAGCATGTCCCGCTTTCGCCTTCTTATAAGGACGGCAACGCAATCCAGGGGGACCTGTTCAAATCGAAAAGGGATGTCCCCACAGAGGAATCTCCAGACGCCAATAATTCAGCGCCAGAACCATGTCAAGGCACTTGCTGTTCATGATGGTGTCCCACCATACGGCACGAAATGGATAAGAAAATGGAATGATCGCCGCAGCTCATGGCACACCTCCGAAATGCTCATACCAGATCCATTTGGATTACTATTTCGTTAGATTTGCAGTTGGCAGGCAAGCCTACTATATTCGCATCTTTTCGGGAGTAGAGTATGCAGGGTAGCCAATTCGAGTTCTCTGCGAATGAAGTACGCGTCTCCGGGGTGGATGCTCTGGTAATTACGTGGAACCGGAAGGATCTGCTTACCGAATGCGTCGGAGCCATTCTTGCCCAGACACATCCGATAGATCGGCTTCTGATCGTCGATAATGGCTCGACAGATGGTACCCGGGATCATCTGGAAGAGTGTGGGTATCTGAACCATCCAAAGGTCGAATATTTCAGGTTCGAGGCCAATGGTGGACCTGCCTTCGGGTTCAATTTCGGATTTCAGCAGGCTTTGAGAGGTGCTCACAACTGGCTTTGGGTGATGGACGACGACGTGATCCCCCGATCCGATGCCCTGGAGCGCTTGCTCACCGCTTTCGACGAAAATTTCAAGGAATCGAGGTCGATTGGTTTCCTGGTCAGCGTGGCGCTCGCTCCGAACGGCGGCGTCATGAATGTGCCCCAGCCGGACCTGCGCCTGTCATCGACGGGCTATGCGGATTGGAACCATCTTCTGGAGAAGGGATTGGCGAAAATCAGGAAAGCGACCTTCGTATCGATCCTGTTTCCAATGACCACGTTGGAAGATTTTGGCCTTCCCCGGAAGGACTTTTTTATCTGGGGTGAGGATATCGATTACACGATGGCAGTCACGGAGCATCGGCCGGGGTACCAAGTTGGCGCCAGCAAGGTCGTGCACTGCAGAGCCAGTTCCAAACCACCTTCGATCCGGTATGAGTCCGACCCAAAGCGCACAAAGCTTCTATTCTATTACTATAGAAACCAATTCTATCTGAAGCGACGGTATGAGAAATTTCCCTATGTGCTTGGTCAGTTCGTGACGTCCGCCGAGGCGATCTTCCTGTCCGTGGTGAAACGGCCCTTCAACTTCAGCCGTGTACGTGCCGTCGTGTCGGGAGTGTTCGCCGGGCTGTTCTTCGATCCTGCCCCCTTCACGGCGCTCCCGCAACCCGCACGCAACGCCGGACACGATCGTCGTGCCGCCCCACCCGACTTGAATCGATCGGACCGCGCGCCGACAGCATGACCGCGACCGTATGAGTCAGCCGTATTTTCCGCTTAAGCGATACATCGCACCAATTTCACCGATCAGGAACCCGAAGCGCAACACAGTCTGGATTGCACATGTTCATCAACGCTGAAGAGTGGGATGACGGAGCGCCTGTCTCCTGCGATCTGTGTATCGTCGGTGCCGGTGCGGCGGGGATCACCCTGGCGCGGCATCTCGCGTCGGCGGATCTGAAGGTCTGCCTGCTGGAAAGCGGCGGCTTCGAGTTCAGCCAATCCACCCAATCGCTTTGTGAAGGGAAAGTCACGGGCCGGGGATATTTCGACCTGGACATGGCGCGCCTGCGCTTCTTCGGCGGATCGACCAACCACTGGTCCGCATGGTGCTGTCCCCTCAACCCGATCGATTTCGAACCGCGGGCAGATCTGCCGGGAAGCGGATGGCCGATCGGCTATGAGGAGCTTGAGCCGTACTATCGGCGCGCTCACGAGATTTGCGAGTTGGGGCCTTACACGTACGATGCCAATGCGTTCGGTGATCGGGTGCCACCCTTCTACCGTGAGCCGCTGGATGAATACCAAGTGACGGCACACATCTGGCAAAGGAGCCCCCCCACCCGGTTCGGGGAAACCTATCGCGCCGGGATTGACGAAGCCACCCATGTGCGATGTTTTCTCAACGCAAACGTCGTCGGGATCGAAACCGCCAACGGCGGTGCTGACGTGTCGGCGCTCCAGGTTCGCACCCTCGGCGGCAAGCGTTTCAAGGTCGATGCGCGAATCTTCGTGCTGGCTTGCGGTGGCATCGAGAACGCGCGCCTGCTGCTCCAACCCACGCGGGAATGCCCCCACGGCGTCGGCAACGATCATGATCAGGTCGGGCGCTATTTCATGCTGCACCCCATCCTGGAAGTCGGCAAGCTCGCCTTGACGGAGGCCGGGGGACAATCGCTGTTCGTACAGGACCGTACCTACGGTGAGCGCGTGCGAGCCGGGCTGGGCTTGTCGCCGACAATGCAGCGGGAACTGGGCCTGTCCAACCATGCCATCCTGCTCGAGCGCGACTTCGCCACCTCGAAACCGTCGCGTGGCTACCGCGCTCTCACCCGTCGGCTCAAGGACCCGTTCGACAACCGGCACTCGCTGACATCGGACATCCTGAGTGTCCTGCGCGATCTTGACGGTATCGCGGGCGAGATCTATGGGAAGGCCGCCGCGCTGGTCAGCGGACGGGGTGCCGCCGATCGCGGGGTAAGCGGGAAGATCTACTCCGTCATGCTGCGCATGGATCACTGGCCCAACCCTGACAGCCGCGTGATGCTGGGCACGACGCGCAATGCGCTCGACCTCCCTGAAACCATCCTCGACTGGCGTTTCAGCGAGGGCGAGAAGGCTGGCGTACGCCGCACGGTTGAGCATATCGGCAGGACGGTCGGCGGTCGCGGGGTCGGGCGGCTGCAGATCGAGAAGTGGCTGCAGGAGGATGACTCACCCTGGCCCGACTGGTTGGACGGCGATTACCACCACATGGGTACGACGCGGATGAGCGCCAGCCCTCGCACGGGGGTTGTCGACGGGGCCTGCAGAGTGCACGGCGTATCCAACCTGTACGTCGCGGGCAGTTCGGTATTTCCGTCAGCCGGCTTTGCCAATCCCACGCTCTCCATCGTCGCCATGACCCTGCGACTGGCCGACCACGTTCACCGGGAACTGGGACCCGCATAAAGGCTAAGGCCAGCCCACGGCGGTGCTGCTGCAACCGCGCCATGCCGTGCGATCAATCCTTTAAGCCAAAAACAATCTTACTCCAAAAGGCGCGAAAGTTCCCAGGGCCGTCTTTCGGGCATGAACGTTGCCATTTAAGACGACATCCCGATGCGCTCAAGGTCGATGCATCGGAAATTATCTATAATTCAATGCAGATGCAATGAATTTTATCATAAAATTGCCTCTTTCAGCTTCATTTATTTTTGTCGCTTATCATATTTTTGTCGCTTATCAGAGGGCTGCGACAAGAGAGAATGTCAATGTCTTTGACTCTTTATCAATTTGCTTTTTTTCACAACATAAGAGGTATCATGTTTTACCACGATAGAGTTCCGGCTTACTTAATCCTGATCATTGTCGCCTTTCAATTGGCGATCCAAATCTCGTTGCTTTCTAATGGTGAAGATTTTATCATCACAAATCTTACCTATGATGACACATATTACTACTTACAAATATGTTGGAACCTTTATGAGCACGGAATTTTTACCTTTGACGGCATCCATACTACCAATGGCGTTCAATTCCTGTGGTTTTGGATATTAGCGGCTGTCACCGCTTTCACCCCGACCAAAACGGACTTGCTGATGGCGACGATGTACATTGTCGTCGCTCTGAACGCCGCTTGTTACTACCCGGTCTGGCGGATCGCGCGTTCTCTTTCACAGCCCGGCATCGCCGTGGCCCTTGCGGTGCCGCTATTCTATCTGAATGTCTCCGACAGGATCTACCTGCTGGCCATGGAGAACTCTCTCCATCTTCTGATCCTGATGCTGTTGGCTGCCAAGTTGTTGACGATCATCCAGCGAGCCAACGCCCAAAAGATGACCGATGGCGATCTTGTGAGCTTCGCCGCCCTGCTCGCCCTGGCGACGTGGGCCCGCCTTGACAGCGCCCTGTTCGTCGCTCCGCTCTATGGATATGTACTATGGCTGTATGTCGGGCGCCATCGAGTCTGGTCTTGGCGACCGATCCTGATATCCGGCTTGGTTGCCGGGGGCATGGCGGCCTTGATGTTCGCAAGTTTCTACCTGATGGGGAGCACACCCCTCCCCGTGTCGGGCCTGATCAAGCAGGAAAAGTTCAATATGGGGCTCGGCCATTTTCTCCCGGCGCTCCTGACCTGGGTACTGGAGCACACCAATCCGGTCATCAAGGAGATTTTCGCCATTGTCAGGGCAATTCGCGCCAGGGAGACGGTATCACAGCCCCAGGCCGGTCTGACGACCTTCCTGACAGGAGCGATCGTAATTCCCTGGATGCTGTTGGAGTGGCGGCACTATCGGTCGGGGCGCCGGGAGGGGGGTGTCGGCTGGCTTCAAACCATCGCGCCCTTGGGGGAACTCTATGTCGTGCTGATGGCAGTGACGCTTCCCCACCTCGTCTATATCTCCAGTTTCCCTCAGTATATGACTTGGTATCGCTCGCCGGAACTGTTGCTGAGTGTCCTGACCATGGGACTTGCTCTCCATCGAATCGGCTGGCTTGCCCGGCAAAGCCGGGCGGAGGAGCTTGTGTCGGCGCACCGGGCCGTGGCCGCCGCCATGGTCGGCACCCTTGCCCTGTCAGGCTGGTCGCTTGGCCATGACAGCCTGTTCGTCATCGAGCCAAAACCCAATTACCGTGAGCGGGTGGCCATTGCCCGCTGGATCGATCAGCACCTCGCCCCGGAAACCGTCGTGGCGGCTTGGAGTGCGGGATTGTTGAGCTATTATTCGAACCGCAGGGTCATAAATCTGGATGGGCTGGCAAACGATACCGCCTTTTTCAGGGAGGTTTTGGTCGATCGCAGCGTGTCGCTGCCCGAATACCTCCAGCGAAACGGCGTTTCGTTGATCATCGATCACACCATTCATGACCCTCGGGTGCTAGACCACTTCGTTCCGGTCGATATTTCGAAAAACTTTGCTCGGACACGGATACTTCAGGCTCCGGGTTTCGACTTGAAACCCGGTCTGGTTCAGGCGCTGCTCCAGACGGAGCATCGCACGTTCTGAACTTTGGCCCCGTTGCGCACGCCGTCACGCTCCAAGATGGAGGGCATCATTGGGGGGTGCGACCCCGACCAAGCCCACAGCATGGGCGGCGTCCAAATTGATATGGAAAATCGGGCCGTTGTCTGTAAAAACGTTTACTTCCCTATCCAGAAGCGAGTGGTCATCGACCTTGACGCTTTTCAGCCAGAGATTCCGGTCCTTGCTGCTGCTTCCTTCATAAAGATCGTTTGTGAATACAATTTCAAGGTTGCTGTTGTTGAGGGATGTCGGCGATGTCCAGGTGTAGTCAGTCCACTTGCCCTGAGAATGCGCTGCGGTCACCGCGGTCGAGAAGACTTGGTGCCCGTCGACCCGGAAGATCATTTCCGGAGCGCCCTTATAGCTGTCGCCAGAAGCATTGACTGTGATCTTGGAACTCACCTCAACGGCCGGCGGCGTATCGGGGCCGTGGGGAACCGTGAAGACTTTCGTCCCGTTCGAGCCCATCTTCGTTTCCTGGTTCAGCAGAAGGGCATCACCGACCCTGACACTCTTCAACATCAGGTTCCGGTCCATGGTGGCGGTTCCGCCGTAGAGATCGTTGACGAAGCCAACCTCCACCCTATGCCCGTCGAGCACATCCTTGGCGGTCCAACTATAGGTCTGCCATTGACCGGTCTTGTGAGCAGCCGTCACGTCCGTCCGGTAAACCTCCTTGCCATCGACCCGGAACACCATGGTCGGGGCGCCATTGTAGGAGTCGCCCGATGCCACGACTGAGATGACATCGCCATTGCCCCCTTTGCCGGCCGGCGTAATTTCAACGATGAGCGGATGATCGGGTACGCCGAGCTTGACATTCTGGACCTTGTCGTAGGTCCCGATCGCCGTCGTGCCGTTGGTCAGAGGGCGATAGACGACAACCTTGTCGGCAATGCTGCCCAGCGAGAGAGTAACGTTCTGATCGTTGTAGGTGATCGCGCGATCGGTCTTCTCATTCCAATTGTCAACTTCGTTCCACAGGGCAAGATAGAATTTTCCGTTACTCTTTTCGAGAAGGAGTTGATCCCCTGTCGATGGCATATCCTTTAATGTGTAGTCAAGCGTCCCGGGATTGGTAGTGCCCCCGCCGGCGTCCTTGAGTAAGGTAATCATGGCCGAAATGCCCTTGGCGGCTGGCTTTGGGGTTCCATTGTTGAAAAACAATCCCCAGTTCTTCTCGGCAACCGTCTTTCCGGGGTCGGGATTGGTATCGAACAGCTCGTACATATAGGTTCGTTCCCAACCGTACTTGTATTGCTCAAGGAGAAATCGCTCCATGTACTTGCCATGGACCTCTGGGTTCACCCCGAGAGCGCCGCTGTTGATCCCTTCCGCTGTATGATATCCGCCCTCGGTCGCTATCGTCTTGTGGTTCGGCGCGACGATATGGGATTCGGCAAGATTCCTGGCCCGCGTCGCTCCGGGCGGTTCCCCCAGACTGAAATAGCTGTGGGTGTTGCCAAAGTCCGAAAATTTCGACAGGTCCCCTAACTTTGCATCAATGTCATCAAATTAGAAGATGTAAAAGTATTTAACTGGAGTTTCTAGTCCTGCCGATTTGAAGGTCGATGAGGGTTTCTGAAGAGGGTGTCTCCGGGGAGCCGGTTCTCATGTAACGGGTGTGAAACCAAACGCCCGTAGACGCCATGGAACCG
>Ga0170475_119158791_pt1 | contig 10040 bp, 10 predicted proteins | sample Soicark_Litter_5_FD_111474 | JGI IMG/M metagenome (GOLD analysis project Ga0170475, IMG submission 111474) | Avena fatua rhizosphere microbial communities from Hopland, California, USA. Combined Assembly of 48 SPs | reverse complement strand
TGCAAGAGGTGGAACGGCTGTGCGACAGCGTGGTGGTCGTCTCGCACGGCCGCACCGTCGCGTCTGGCACGGTGGGCGAGCTGCTCGCACAAACTGGGGAAGAGGATTTTGAAGAAGCCTTCGTGGAGCTCGCGTTCGCAGAAGAATTCAAACAAGCCAGGGCAGCTGGGGCGGCAGCATGAGCATCGCCAACACATCATTTCTTCGCGCCGCATGGACGGTCTATTGCAAGGAAATCACCGATGCGCTGCGCGACCGGCGCACGCTCATCGTCGTGCTGTTGTCGAGCGTGATGCTCGGACCGCTGGTGCTCATCGCGCTGTCGTCCTTCATTGCATCCTTCGAGGCGCGTGCCGAGAAGCGTGAGGTCGTGGTGATGCACATGGAGCGCGCCCCCAGTCTCAAGAACTACTTCGAGCGCCAGACCTACACAGTGAAGACCGCGCCGGCCGACTTCGAGATGCAGTTGCGCAAGTCCAGGCTGGGCGATCCGGTGGTGGTGATCCCCGAAGATTTCGAGGACTCCGTGCTGCGCGGCGAGGCGCCGGTGGTGGAGGTGGTGAGCGACAGCGCCAACAAGCAGGCCGAAGGCGGCAGCCATCGCATCCAGCGATTGCTCAGCGGCTTCAGCCGCGAGCGCGCTACGTTGAACCTCGCGGTGCGCGGCGTGTCGGCGGAGTTGCTCGAACCCATGCAAGTGGAAGAGCGAGACCTTGCGAGCACGCAGACACGTGCGACGCAGATCACCGGCATGCTGCCTTTTTTCGTCCTGATGGCTGTGCTCTACGGCGCGCTCAATGCGGCCTTGGACACGACGGCCGGCGAGCGCGAGCGCGGGTCGCTGGAGCCTTTGCTGATGAACCCGGCAGAGCGGGCCGCGCTGGTGCTGGGCAAGTGGGGGGCGGTCGCATGCCTGAGCATGCTGATTGCGGTGTTGAGTTGCTTCAGCTTTCTGCCTGCACAGTGGCTTCTGCAAAGCGACACGTTGCAAGCAATGTTCCAGTTCGGACTGCGCGAGGCACTGCTCTTTCTCGCCGTGCTGCTGCCCTTCGCCGCTGCACTCTCTGCCGTGCTGATGGCCGTGGCCATCCGCTGCAGGACTTTCAAGGAAGCGCAGGCGAACAGTACCGTCGTGATCCTCGGCGTGTCGCTGCTGCCGCTCTTCACCGTCTTCAACGAAGGGGGAGAAGCGGGCTGGCATCTGATGGTGCCGGCACTCGCCCAGAACACGCTGATGACACGCGTGCTCAAGGGTGAAGGTTTCGGCATGGAGCAGGTGCTCGTGCCCATCGCGGTGTGCGCCGTGCTGACGGCGATGGGTGTTTGGTTCGTGGCGAGGATGCTCAGGGCGGCTGCGGTGCGCTGATTCGAAGGCCGGGATTTCACAGGTTGGTCTGGGCTGCGGCCGGCACCCTCACCCCAGCCCTCCCGGAGGGAGATGGAGCAATACACATGGAGAGGATGCAATACGCCATGGCTTTTGATGAATGGACGGTCGCGGCATGATGTGCGCATGAACGCGACGGCAACCCCCTCCATCACTTGGCGCATCTGCCCCTTCGACCAGCTCACGCTGCGCGAGCTGAGCAACATCCTCATGGCGCGTCAGCTCGTGTTCTCGCTCGAGCAGAACTGCGTCTACCTCGACGCCGACGGTCACGACGAGACTGCGTGGCACATCGCGGCATGGTCGGCCGGGCATCGCGTTCCCCAAGCCTATGCACGCCTGCTCGCACCCGGCGTCAAGTACGACGAGCCATCCATCGGCCGCGTGCTCACGACGTCCGCATCGCGAGGCACCGGTCTCGGCCTCGATCTTGTTCAGAGATCAATCGCGCTGTCGCACGATGTCTTCCCCGGTCACGCGATCCGCATCTCGGCGCAGTCGCGGCTGGAGGCGTTTTATGAAAAGGCCGGCTTCATCGTGCAGGGCGATCAATACATGGAAGACGGGATTGCGCACACAGAGATGCTTCTGCCGCCGTCACGTTGAGTGGGGTTGTGACCCTCATTACGCCGGCACGCGATGCAAGGCGCGCTGTACTTCGGTTTGCCAGGGCAGCGTGTGCACGAGGCCATTGAGATGCCGCGCGGCCAGGTTGCTCGGAAGAATGTCTCCGTTTGAATCCGTGAGCTGGAGATTGGTCACGAGGGCCATCGGGTCTGCCATGGCGACGACGCCCTCCTGCACCTCTACCCAGTCCCAAGCCACACCGGCGGCAGGGTCTGCCGAAGGGTTGCCCCACACGGTTTGTCCACATGGGTGATCGTTGTCACCCGCGTTGAACACACGTGTGCCAAGATGGATGAAATGCAGATTCGGAGCGCACTCGGCCTGCCACAATAGAGGCGGCCACGCACACACGATCCAAGCGGGTGTCATCTGCTTGCGGTCCTGCGTTGGTGGTTGATGGGATGGGGCCCGATGGCAGGGAGTGTGGTGCGTCAAGACGCGCTTGCCATCTGTAAATCCTTTCAGGTGATCTATCTGTTTTGTGGGCGGATCGCGCGACGTTGTTATGGGAGTAGACAAGAACCATGCTGCAAGATGGATTCACGTCAGTGCTGCAGGTGACGAGCCGTGATGAGCTGTTGAGTGAAGTGGTGCGCTTTACAAAACAGCTGGGATTCGAAACCGTCACTGCTACGGCAGTAGTAGATCGCTTCCGGGGCGAGCCTGAATTCGTGTGGGTCGACAACGCACCGCCGGAATACAGCGCATCGGCTGAATATGTGGGTGATGCGCGTCGGGATCCGGTGACTCAGCACTGCAAGCGCCTGAGCGTCCCCATCATCTGGAATCAACAGACTTACACGGCGGCCGGTCAAGGCGACAAGTGGGAGCATCAGGCGAGTTTTGGATATCGAGTCGGGATCGCGCTCGCTTTGCATATGCCCGAAGGTCGTCACTTCTTTCTAGGGGTAGATCGCGATCAGCCTTTGCCAGGGAGTTCGACCGAGGTAACGCGCTTGGTGGCTGATCTGCAATTGTTTGCGGTGCACGCGCAGGATGCGGCACTGCGTGTGCTGCTACCGGCGCAACCGCAATCGGACTTCCCGAATCTCACCCCGCGTGAATTGGAAAGCCTGCGCTGGACGATGGAAGGGAAGACAGCCTGGGAGTTGGGAAACATCCTGGGCATCAGCGAGCGCACTGCAGTTCTTCACATCAATAACGCAACACACAAACTCGACTGCATCAACAAGCACCAAGCTGTCCTCAAGGCGCTACGGCTCGGCATCATTCGTTGAAACAAACCTGTAAGAGTTGACAGTTACGTGCCCAAAGGGTCGCTGCTGGAATGGAGTCACACGCACAGGGTGTGCGTTCCATCCCAGGAGCCTCAAATGTCGCACCAATATACCCAGGTCGTTCCGCAGGCACAGTCGAACAAGCCGGTGGTGCCTGCTGCACCGTCCTTGCCGGTTCCCCTCGATCCGAGTCTCCTGAGCCAGGTCAGTGGTGGAGCCGGAAGCAGTTCATCGCCCCATCCCACTTGGTAAGTGCATCTGGCGAACGTGCCAGTGCTCATGGCGCAGTAATCGCTGCCATGGCCAGGTCGGTGTGAGTCCACTTGTTCTTATGGCTCAAGGTCCACTCACACCGATCAGCAAAGTCAGGCTTGAAGTCTGCGATCGTTTCTGGTCCCATCGTCATGGGAAGGAAATAGGCTATCAATGCGGTCACGACACGCATCGACGGTTCAAAGGAAGCTCCAGCAATTCAAGATGTAGATGCCAGAGTTCAGAATCCGTTGCGCTGTTGCATTTGAGATTTCTGCATTACAAAGCCTCTTGCCCATCCGCTAAAAGAGGCTCGCTATTTTCCGAAGCGCAGCGCGGACATTGGGGCTTTCAAACCTTGTTGATTTCTAGTCAGGCAAGGCCCTTGCCTTGACATAAAGTTGTGACGTAACGCGTGGCCCGCGGTGCCAGCGACCTATAGGTCGTCACGACAACAGCATGTCACTGCATTCAAAACAAGGTTGGCCGACACTCCCGAAATGCGCAACGAGTTCCAGTGAGTGGTGCGTTGCACGGGCTCAAGATTCTCAAAATGCTTTGACCCGGTCTTGCACCATTGCAAGCATGCCGGTGCCCCATCATTTGGACGCAGGACTGCTGCAAATCGATCGGGCATTGCAACCGGTGGGGTGCTCAGGCTCGCACGGCTCTCGTACTGCGTGAACCGCAATAGTCAAGGCCCTGCACCTTGGGCTCAATAGATGACATGACCGGAAATTGGCAAGACCATACGTGAAGACATGAGGAGATCTGAAGGCGGATGAATACAGTGAAATCACAAGCGCGCGCAAAGGCTCCCGCAGCGGACGGGGCCGCAACCAATGAGTTCCTCGGCTCGCACCCGGTGCGCAACGTGAGACGGGAGCGAGGAGGCAAAGGTTGGCATGTACAAGTGACGCGGCGCGGGACGTCTTACGTCAAGTATTTTTCTGACCTGGAACACGGTGGCACGCAAAGGGCGCTGCACGCGGCCATCGCGTACCGCAACGAATTGAGCCAGACGCCGGACGCCGAGCCCGAGCCGCCGAAGGAATTCGACCGGGTGCGCAACGTGAGGAGAGAGAAAAACGGCACCGCCTGGTTGGTGCAGGTGATGCGGAACGGCGTCTCGCACAAGAAGTATTTTGCCGACCGTGAGTACGGCGGGTGCGAGCCTGCATTGCTCGTGGCCATCGAGTATCGCGACTGGCTGATGCGGGTGGTGCGGCGGCAGGCCGCCGGGGTCGAGGAGCTTGGCGGTGAGGGCGACCTGAACTTCTCCCAACCTGGGAAATTGAAGAAGTCCAATACCAGCGGCGTCCTTGGAGTTCACCTGAGCCGAACGCCTAACAAGGACGGCATGCCCCGCTTGCACTGGGTGGCCGAATGGGTGCCGGTGCCGAACGGGCGCCCCGAACGGCGCAGGTTCAGCGTGGCGCGCTACGGGGATGCTGAGGCCAAGGCTTTGGCAATCGAAGCGCGCGACGAGGCGATGAGGTTGCTGGAAGAACAACGCCATGGGCAAAAGCATGGCGAGGCGCCCGGCGCATCGAGTCGAAAGGGTGACAAGGTGATTGTTGAAGTTCACCTTGGAAGGCAAGCGGCCCAACGATTGGCTGCACTTGTCCGCAAGCGCGGGATGTCGCGCAGTGCACTCATCGCAGAGTTCGTAGATGCCGGGTTGGCCGTGTAGCGGCCGGGCTCGACAGATGCCTGGAACAGGGCCCAGTCGGGGAGTTCCGTTGCCAGATTGCGGCGCAGTCAAGCAATGCGGTGTCGCTCGTCGCCAATAAAGGATCGAGGCGGCACGTGCCGCATTGGCTTTTAGGCGTCCTCGAGATAACGCGGGTCGTACGCAATGCTGGGATCCCTGGTGGCAATGGGTGGACGCATTGGAGCAATCGAATCAAGCTGCGGAGCCTCATCCCTCGCCACCTGTAAGACCTGCCAGTTGTCCCGCACCGTGGGCGATGTTGGAATCGGCTGCAAGTCAGGCGAATCCGCCTGTGCCTTGCCAGACACCGGCGCGGGTATGCATTCAGTGTTAACAGGCCCTAAAAGACGCCACATGGCCAACCTCTTCCGCTCTGAAGTTATTGAAGGCCGCCAGCAAGCCTGGCTTGGCAGCATCCAGCTCGTGCGGCCGGTGCCTCTCGTGGTGCTGACCCTCCTTGTCGTGATCATTGCCGTGCTCGTCTGTGGCTTCCTCTTCGAAGTCCGCTACACGCGCAAGGCGCACATCGTTGGCTACCTCGTGCCTGACCATGGCGTTTTGCGCCTGGTGCCGCCGCAGGCTGGCGTGGTAACTGAAAGCCATGTGCTCGAAGGGCGTGGCGTGAAGCGCGGTGACGTGCTCTTCGTGCTGTCCATTGACCGCACGAGCCTGAGCGGCGACACGCAGGTGCAGGTTCAAAACAGCATTGCCACGCGTCGAAACAGCCTGCAGGATGCCTCGCGCCGTGCAACTCAATTGCAGCAGGAGCAGGTCGCCGGGTTGGAACGTCAGCTCGCCGACATGAAGCGCGAGCTAACGCAGATGGATGCGGAATCGCATCTGTACGAGGAGCAGCTCGCGTTGAAGCGGCAAGATCTCGCGCAGTGGGAGTCCCTGCGAGGCGAAAACTTCGTGTCGGCCGCGCATGTGCGCACGAAGAAATCTGAAGTACTAGAGGTGCAGGCCAAGCTGCAGGCGCTGTCCCTCAAGCGCTCGGCGCAGTTGCGCGAGATGGGTGTGATCGAAGCGCACCGACGCGAAGAGCCATTGCGCAGTCTCGCCACCATCGGTGAAATCGAGCGCGAGCTGGCCACGCTGGCGGGCGCCTCGGCTGAGAACGCGGCGAAGCAGACGGTTGTCATTCGTGCGCCGCAAGACGGCGTCGTCACCGCGGTGATGGCCGGAGTCGGCCACAGTGTCACGCCCGCCACAGCGCTCGCGAGCCTGCTGCCCAGCGATGCGAAGCTGCAGGCCAAGCTCTTCGCGCCGTCGAGCGCGGTGGGCTTCGTGCGACCCGATCAGGCCGTTCAGCTTCGTTACCAAGCCTTCCCGTATCAGAAGTTCGGCCATCACGCGGGGGAGGTGGTGCAGGTGTCGCGCACCCCACTGCATGCGGCTGAGTTAGCGAGTCTGCCGCTGCCTGAATCGATGAAGGCGACACCTTCGGCGGAGCCGCTGTACCCCATCACTGTCGCCCTCGATCAGCAGACTGTGCAGGCCTACGGCCAGGCGCAGCCGCTTGTGCCGGGCATGCAGCTCGAGGCCGACGTGCTGCTCGATCGGCGCCGGCTGATCGAGTGGATTTTCGAGCCGCTGCTGAGCGTCACTGGCCGCGTCTGAGCGGCTGAGAGTATTTCGATCATGCCCGCTCATCACGCCAAAAGCCCCCTGCTCGTCGTTGCAAATGCTCGCCATAGCACGAGCTATGGCTGCGCTTTGTGCCTAGATCCGGCGCCTTTTGACGTGCTGCTCGGACACGCTCGAAATACTCTCAGCCTCTGAGCGGCTTGCTCGGCCGCCCCGTCATCTACCCCGGACCTTGCCCATGACCGGCTTCTTTTCATCCTTGAGACTCGGCTTTGGCCGGTCGCGCGTTCCGCTGCTGCTGCAGACCGAGGCTGCCGAGTGCGGTCTCGCAAGTCTCGCGATGGTCGCGGCTTTTTACGGCCTGCATACCGACATGCCCACGCTAAGGCAGCGCTTTTCACTGTCGCTCAAGGGCGCCACGATGATGGACCTGACGCGCATGGCAGGTCAGATGAATCTGAACCCTCGCGCGCTGCGGGCCGAGCTTGAACATCTGCCACAGCTGCAGTTGCCTTGCGTATTGCACTGGGACTTGAATCACTTCGTCGTGCTGGCGGGCATTCGCCTCGGGAAGGCGGTGATCCACGATCCGGCGCGTGGCGTGCGGCACTTGTCAATGGAAGAGGTGTCCAAGCACTTCACCGGCGTGGTGCTCGAACTCACGCCCGCGGCCGAGTTCGAGCCGCGCACTGAGCGGCAGTCTGTGTCGCTCAGGCAGTTGCTCGGACGCGTGACGGGGCTCAAGCGCTCGCTGCTGCAGGTCTTTGCACTTGCACTCGCACTCGAAGTGTTCATGCTGCTGTCGCCTTTCTTCATGCAGTGGGTGGTCGACAGCGTGCTCGTGGGCGCGGACCGCGATCTTCTCGTGACGCTGGGGCTGGGCTTCGGGCTGCTCGTTTTCATCCAAGTGGCGACGGGCGCGATCCGCTCATGGTCGGTCTTGTACCTGTCGGCCACGCTGAACCTTCAATGGCTTTCAAACGTATTTGCGCATCTGATGCGCCTGCCGGTGTCGTGGTTTGAGAAGCGGCATACGGGTGACGTGATGTCACGTTTCGGCGCAATCCAGCAGATTCAGCAGACGCTGACGACGTCTTTCATCGAGGTTGTGCTCGATGGCCTGCTGGTGGTGCTGACGCTTGCGATGATGTGGGTCTACAACGGCACGCTGACGGCCATCGCTGTGGGCAGCGTCGTCGCGTACGCTGCGCTGCGCGGGGCCTTCTTCAAGCCGCTTCGCAGAGCGACCGAAGAGGCCATCATTCACGACGCCAAGAAGGCCAGCCACTTCCTCGAGTCGCTGCGAGGAGTGCAGTCAATCAAGCTTTTCAATCGACAGCAAGACCGGCAAGCGCGCTTCATGAATCTGGTGGTCGACGCGATGAACGCAAACATCGCAACCCGCAAGCTGGACTTGATGTTCGGCGTCTTGCACAAGCTCGTGTTCGGGCTGGAGCGCGTGGCGGTGGTTTGGGTCGGCGCGCTGCTGGTGCTGGATCGCAATTTCTCGGTCGGCATGCTGTTCGCATTCATCGCCTACAAGGAGCAGTTCGCGTTGCGCGTGAGCGGGCTCATTGACAAGGCGGTGGAACTCAAGATGCTCAAATTGCAAGGCGAGCGCCTGGCCGACATCGTGTTGACCGCACCCGAGACGGAGGTGCTGGTGCCGCCCCGCGCGGACGTGAGCGCGCAGCTCGAATTGCGCGGCGTGGGCTTCCGCTATTCCGACGCGGAACCGGCGGTGCTCAAGAGCGTGAACGTGCTGATCGAGCCGGGTGAATCGGTGGCCATCGTCGGGCCGTCGGGCTGCGGCAAGACGACCTTGCTGAAGTTGATCCTGGGCATCCATGAGCCGCAGGTGGGCGAGGTTCGCGTGGGTGGCGTGCCGCTCGCGCATCTGGGCCTGCGGAGCTGGCGCGACATGATCGGAACAGTGATGCAGGACGATCAGCTCTTTGCGGGTTCGATCATCGACAACGTCAGCTTCTTCGATGCAAAACCGGATCTGGCTTGGGTAGAGGAGTGCGCCCGGGTGGCGGCAGTGCACGACGAAGTGTTGGCCATGCCCATGGCCTTCCACACGCTGATCGGCGACATGGGCACGAGCATTTCGGGCGGGCAGAAGCAGCGGTTGCTGCTCGCGCGGGCCTTGTACAAGAGGCCCAAGATCCTGTTGCTCGATGAGGCGACGAGTGCGCTGGATGTCGATCGCGAGCGGCTGGTGAATCTGGCGGTGAAGCAGCTGCACTTGACACGCGTGATCGTGGCGCATCGGCCCGAGACGATTGCGTCGGCGAGCCGCGTGATCGTGCTGAAGGACGGGCGCGTTGCGCAGGACTTGCGCACGGTCGACAGCGCCACCTTGGCCAAGGTGTAGCCGGGGCTACGGTTCCGTTTCGGGCGCCAACACCCCCAACCACCGCAAGGCTTGCTCCCGGCTGTCCCCGCACATGTCCGGTGCCGGCTTCAACGATGAACACACTTCGGGCCGATCCGGATGCCCGAAGATCAAGCTTCGGTCATCGACCGACAACTGCACGCACCGCACCGCCGCTGTTTTGCTGGTCCCATTCATCATCGGCATGCCGGGAATCGGCGACGACATCGACGGTGCGATGCAGCACGCACCGCAGCCGGGCCGGGAATTCATCCGCGGTCCCCTGTCTGTGGCCACCCTTCAATGGTCCACAGGCTGGCCGAGGCGAGCATGCAACCGATGAGCGCGCCGAGCGTGTCGGGCGCGAGGTCGGACAGGCGCGCGTAGTGACCGATGACGGTGGTCTGGCACAGCTCCCAGCCGGCGCCTACGGCGACCGTCAGTAGCAAGGACCGCGTCCACTGTTGACGCCCAGCTCCGAGCACCGCCAGAAATGCGAGCACTGCGCAGGCACAGATGTGCGGCGCCTTGACGATGGAGAACTCGAGCGCGTCCATGCTCAAACTCCACTCAATGTGGAACGGCCGGCGACCATCGGGCGCGAGCGCAGACATGACAAGGCTGAAGAGGGCAGTGGCGACGAACGGCAGCCAGCGCAGCGTGCGCCACTGGGCGTCGTTGAGGGCGGGCAGAGTCGATGGTCGGGAAATTGGTCGCAGCGGCATGGTGAAGTGCGGTACGGAATGTCTTGGGCTTAGGACATGGCCCGAAACAACTTACCGTTTTGGGGGTGCTGGGCGGGCGCGCTGCGGCGTTGCTCCTCACTTGTGTGGCTCGCCACACGGCGCTCGGAGCTCC
>Ga0170475_117828035_pt1 | contig 10043 bp, 7 predicted proteins | sample Soicark_Litter_5_FD_111474 | JGI IMG/M metagenome (GOLD analysis project Ga0170475, IMG submission 111474) | Avena fatua rhizosphere microbial communities from Hopland, California, USA. Combined Assembly of 48 SPs | reverse complement strand
GCGGCCGGTATGCGCAATCGGCGGCGTACATCGAGCGCCTGGCAACGCGCCACGGCTTCAGCGTGTCGCTGCGCGCGGATCAGCCGATCCGCAAGCCGATCGTCGGCCTGCTCTATATCTTGAATCGCCCGGCCTCGGCGCCGCGGCGCGCCTTGACCGCCATCAAGCATTTGCTCGGCGCCGCTCGCCGATAATAGGCATCGCGATGAAAACGAAAACCCGGCCGATTCCGAAGGGCAGGGCGGTCGACGCCAAAGCCCTCGCCCAAGTCAGGGAACTCCTCGGCGACGCTCCCCGCCGCCGCGATCTCCTGATCGAGCACCTGCACAAGCTGAACGACCATTTCGGCCACCTGCCCGCGGCGCACGTCGCCGCCCTCGCGCAGGAGATGAGCCTTGCGCTCACCGAGGTCTACGAAGTGGCCACTTTCTATCATCACTTCGAAGTGGTGAAGGAAGGCGACGCCGCCCCGGCGAAAGTCACCGTTCGCGTCTGCGATTCCATTGCCTGCGAGCTCGCCGGCGCGCAGCAACTGCTCAAGCTCAATCTCGGCCCGAACGTGCGCGTCATCCCGGCGCCGTGCGTCGGGCGCTGCGAAGTGGCGCCGTGCGTCGTCGTGCAGCAAAACCCGATCGGCAACGCGACCGCCGAGACGGTGAAGCGCGCGGTGGAGAAGAAGGAGCACGCCGGCCGCGTCGACCCGTACATCGGCTACGCCGACTATCGGCGCGACGGCGGCTACGACCTGATTGCGGACTGCCTAGCGGGCAAGCGCACGCGCGACGACATCACGAAGATCATGGAGGACTCGGGGCTGCGCGGGCTCGGCGGCGCCGGATTCCCCGCCGGTCGCAAGTGGCGCCTGGTCGCCGCGGAGCCATCGCCGCGCGTCATGGCGGTGAACATCGACGAAGGCGAGCCCGGCACCTTCAAGGACCGCTGGTATCTCGAGCGCGACCCGCACCGGTTCCTCGAAGGCATGCTGATCGCCGCCTGGTGCGCGGGCGTGGGCGAGATCTGGATGTACCTGCGCGACGAATATGCGGGCTGCCGCGCCATCCTCGAGAAGGAGCTCGTTCTGCTGCAGGAGAACCCGCCGTGCGCTTTACCGCCGATCCATCTGCGGCGTGGCGCGGGCGCGTACATCTGTGGCGAGGAGTCGGCGATGATCGAGTCCATCGAGGGCAAGCGCGGCATGCCGCGCCTGCGCCCGCCTTACGTCGCGCAAGTCGGCCTCTTCGGCCGCCCGACGCTCGAGCACAACATGGAGACGGTGTACTGGGTGCGCGAGATCGTCGAGAAGGGCGCGCAGTGGTTCGCTTCCCAAGGCCGCCATGGCCGCAAAGGGCTACGCTCGTTCTCGGTCTCGGGCCGCGTGAAGAAGCCGGGCGTGCATCTCGCCCCGGCGGGCATCACCCTGCGTGAGCTGGTCGACGAGTACTGCGGCGGCATGCTCGACGGCCACGCCCTCTATGCTTACCTGCCTGGCGGCGCTTCCGGGGGGATCCTGCCGGCGTCCAAAGCCGACATCCCGCTCGATTTCGACACCCTGCAGCCGCACGGTTGCTTCATCGGCTCGGCCGCCGTGGTCGTGATGAGCCAGCATGACAAGGCTTCCAGCGCGGCGGTCAACCTGATGAAGTTCTTCCACGACGAGTCGTGCGGCAAGTGCACCCCGTGCCGCGTCGGAACCGGCAAGGCGGTGACGCTGATGCAGGAGAAGCGGTGGAACCAGCCGCTCCTCCAGGAACTCTCACAAGCAATGATGGACGCTTCGATCTGCGGCCTCGGCCAGGCGGCGCCCAATCCCGCGCTGTCGGTAATGAAATACTTCCCGCAGGAGGTCGAGTAATGGAACGCGTGACGAACCAGCAGCTGGCGATGATGCCGATCGAGTTCAAGCTCAACGGCCAGACGGTCGTCGGCCGGCCCGACGAAAAGATCATCGAGACGGCGAAGAAGCACGGCGTCACCATTCCGCACCTGTGCCACGGCGGCAACCAGCGCTCGGACGGCAATTGCCGCGCCTGCGTGGTCGAAATCAAGGGCGAGCGGGCGCTGGCGCCTTCCTGCTGCCGCTTCCCGACGGCGGGCATGGAGGTGACGACCAATTCGCCGCGCGCGCTCGCGTCGCAGAAGATGGTGCTGGAGCTCCTGCTGTCCGACATGCCGGACCAGGACTACACGACCGTCAACAAGGTGCGCACCTGGGCCAAGAAGCTCGGCGTCGGCGCGCCTCGGTTTGCGCGGCGCGAGCAGCCGAAGAGCGACCTCTCGCATCCGGCGATCGCGGTCAACCTCGACGCGTGCATCCAATGCACGCGCTGCGTGCGCGCCTGCCGCGAAGTGCAGGTGAACGACGTGATTGGCTACGCGTATCGCGGCGATCACTCGGTGCCGGTGTTCGACTTTGACGACCCGATGGGCGAGTCGACCTGCGTGGCGTGCGGCGAGTGCGTGCAAGCCTGCCCGACCGGCGCGCTGATGCCTGCGCGCGGCGTGGGCCTTAAGAAGATCGAGAAACGCGTGGACAGCGTCTGCCCGTTCTGCGGCGTCGGCTGCCTCCTCACCTATCACGTCGCCGAGAACAAGATCCAGTTCGTCACGGGGAAGGACGGCCCGTCGAATCACAACCGCCTGTGCGTCAAGGGGCGCTACGGCTTTGACTACGCGCATCACCCGCATCGCCTGACAAAACCGTTGGTAAGAAAAGAAGGCGTGAAGAAGTCGGCCGACTTCGTCGTCGACCCGGGAAATTGGTCGACGGTATTCCGCGAGGCGAGCTGGGAAGAAGCGCTCGACTTGGCCGCCGGCGGGCTGAACCGCATCCGCGACCGGGACCGCTACGCGCTCGCCGGCTTCGGATCCGCTAAAGGCTCGAACGAAGAGGCGTACCTCTTCCAGAAGCTGGTGCGCACCGGCTTCGGCACCAACAACGTCGACCACTGCACCCGCCTTTGCCACGCATCCTCGGTGGCGGCGTTGCTGGAAGGTATCGGCTCCGGTGCGGTGTCGAATCAGGTAAACGATATCGCGAACTCGGAGCTCGTGTTCCTCATCGGCGCCAACCCGACCTCCAATCATCCGGTAGCCGCGACCTGGATGAAGAACGCGGCGAAGCAGGGCGTGAAGCTGGTCTATGCCGATCCGCGGCGCGGCGAGCTCGCGCGCCACGCGTGGCGCATGCTGCAGTTCAAGCCCGACACCGACGTGGCGCTCCTCAACGCGATGATCCACGCCATCATCGACGAGGGCCTCGTGAATCAGGCCTTCGTCGACGACCGCACCAGCGGCTTCGACGCCCTGAAGGAAAACGCGAAGAACTTCTCGCCGGAGAAGATGGCGCCGATCTGCGGCATTCCGGCCGAGACCATCCGCGAAGTGGCGCGCGCGTTCGCCACTTCCAAGGCGTCCATGATCCTCTGGGGCATGGGCATCTCGCAGCACATCCACGGCACCGACAACGCCCGATGCCTCATCGCGCTGTGCCTGATGACCGGCCAGGTCGGTCGTCCGGGAACGGGGCTGCACCCGCTGCGCGGGCAAAACAACGTGCAAGGCGCCTCCGACTCGGGCCTGATCCCGATGATGTACCCGGACTATCAGCGCGTCGCGACGCCGGAAGCGCAGAAGCGTTTCGAGAAGCTGTGGAGCGCATCGCTCGATCCGAAGCCGGGCCTGACGGTGGTGGAGATCATGAACGCCGCATATGACGGCAGGATCCGCGGCATGTACATCATGGGCGAGAACCCGGCGATGTCGGATCCCGACCTCGCGCATGCGCGCGCCGCGATGGCGAAGCTCGAGCACATGGTGGTCCAGGATATCTTCCTCACCGAGACGGCCTATCTCGCCGACGTCGTGCTGCCGGCGACCGCGTGGCCGGAGAAGACCGGCACGGTCACCAACACCGATCGCATGGTGCAGCTGGGCCGCCCGGCGTTGAAGGCGCCGGGCGAGGCGCGCGAGGACCTCTGGATCATCGTCGAGCTGGCGAAGCGCCTCGGCTTGTCGTGGAGCTACGCCGGGCCGAAGGAAGTGTGGAACGAGATGCGCCAGTGCATGGATTCGATCCGCGGCATCACGTGGGAACGCCTGGAGCGCGATTCGTCCGTGACCTATCCGTGCGAGAACGAAGGCGATCCGGGACAGCCGGTGGTGTTCCAGACGCATTTCCCGACGGCCACGGGCAAGGGCAAGTTCGTGCCCGCCGACCTCATTCCCGCCGCCGAGCGACCGGACAAGGACTTCCCCATGGTGCTGATCACCGGCCGGCAACTCGAGCACTGGCACACCGGCGCGATGACGCGGCGCTCGGGTGCGCTCGACGCCATCGAGCCGGAAGCCGTCGTCTCGATCCACCCGCTGGATCTCGACGAGCTCGGCGCCAAGCCTGGCAGCGTCGTCACGGTGGAATCGCGCCGCGGCAAGGTCTCCCTCTATGCGCGCGCCGACGCCGGCACGCCGCGGGGAGCAGTATTCATCCCGTTCGCGTTCTTCGAGGCGGCGGCGAACCTGCTCACCAATCCGGTGCTCGACCCGTTCGGCAAGATCCCTGAATTCAAATATTGCGCGGTGCGGGTGAAGGCGGGCGGCAAACCTCCGGGCGACCCGGGCTACGGCAAAGGGCGTACACTCACCGAGCTCTACGGCTAGCTCTTTCTAGGGGGAGGAGTGGACATGCCGATCATCGCGATCACGCGGGAGATGGGCTCGCTCGGCAAGGACGTGGCAGCGGCGCTCGGCGACGAGCTCGGCCTCCCGGTGATCTATCACGAGGTGATCGACCACCTCGCCGACCGCATGCGCGTGAGGAAGAGCCATGTCATCCGCCTGCTCGATGGCAGCGCGGGCTTGCTCGAGCGCCTGACCGCCGACGAAACGAGCCTCTCCATCTTCACCGCCGACGAGATCTATGCCATCGCGCTCAAGGGCGGAGCGGTGATTCGCGGCTGGGGCGCGACGCACCTTCTGCGCGACGTGCCACATGCCATCTCGGTGCGCGTCTGCGCGCCATTCGAGTTGCGCAAGGCGCGCATGATGAAGCGGCTGGCCACCGACGATGAGGAGCGCGTCGCCGACGAGATCCGCACCAACGACGAGGCGCACAGCGCCATCGTGCGCCGCCACTTCGGCGTGCAGTGGACCGAGCCCGAGCATTACGACATGGTGCTCAACACGAAGCGCCTGTCGGTGGGCGAATGCGTCTCGGAAGTGACGACGCTCACCCGCTCGCCGCAGTTCACGGAGACCGCGGCTTCGCGCCAGAAGCTGGATGACCTTTCGCTCGCCGCCCGCGTGCGCGCGGCGCTGAGGCGCGCCCCGGAGACGCGCGAGGCGCAGGTGCAAGTCGCTTCCGACACCGGGCGCGTCACGCTCTCCGGCGCCTCCAGCACCGACGAGATGCTGGCCTTCGTGGAGGTGGCGTCCGCCGTTCCCGGCGTGCGCGACGTCGCGTACCGCACCAACCCCGGCGTCGAAGTCCGGCCGCGCTTCCACTAGCCCCGGCGTAGCCGCCGGCATGGGCGGCGATTGTGGATAGGCGCTTGACCTCAGTCAAGGCTGCGGGACGGTGGGCTCTCCCACAATCCGCGTTTCCCCGAATTACATAGAGAACGATCATGCCGTCGGATATCGAAATCGCCCAGGCCGCCAAGATGCAGCGCATCGCCGCCGTGGCGCGCGAGAAGCTCGGCATCTCGGAGGAGCACCTCGAGCCCTATGGCCATTACAAGGCCAAGGTGTCCCTCAAGTACCTCGACACGCTGAAGGGCAAGCAGGACGGCAAGCTGATCCTGGTCACGGCGATCAGTCCGACGCCCGCCGGCGAAGGCAAGACCACCACCACCGTCGGCCTGGGCGACGCGCTGAACCACATCGGCAAGAAGGCCATGATCTGCTTGCGCGAGCCTTCGCTCGGACCGGTGTTCGGCGTAAAGGGCGGCGCCGCCGGCGGCGGCTACGCCCAGATCGTGCCGATGGAGGACATCAACCTGCACTTCACCGGCGACTTCGGCGCAATCCAGCTCGCCAACAACCTGCTCGCCGCGCTCATCGATAACCACATCAGCCACGGCAACGAGCTCGGCATCGACATCCGCCGCATCCAGTGGAAGCGCGTGCTCGACATGAATGACCGCGCGCTGCGCGACATCGTCGTCGGCCTCGGCGGCACGGCGAACGGCTATCCGCGCGAGGACGGCTTCGACATTGTGGTGGCCTCGGAGGTGATGGCGATCTTCTGCCTTTCCACCTCGCTCGAGGACCTGAAGAACCGGCTGGGCAACATCGTTGTGGCCTATACGCGCGACCAGAAGCCCGTGCGCGCGAAGGACCTGCAGGGCCATGGCGCGATGACCGTGCTCCTCAAGGATGCGCTGGCGCCGAACCTCGTGCAGACGCTGGAGAACAATCCCGCGTTTGTGCACGGCGGGCCGTTCGCCAACATCGCGCACGGCTGCAATTCGGTGCTCGCCACCCAGTCCGCGCTCAAGCTCGCCGATTACGTCGTCACGGAGGCCGGCTTCGGCGCCGACCTCGGCGCCGAGAAGTTCCTCGACATCAAGTGCCGCAAGACCGGGCTGCGTCCGAGCGCGGCAGTGATCGTGGCGACGATGCGTGCGCTCAAGTACCACGGCGGCGTGGACGTGAAGGAAGTGAGCAAGGAGAACCTCGCGGCGCTGGAAAAAGGTCTGGTGAATCTCGAGCGCCACGTCGAGAACGTGTCCAAGGTTTATGGCATTCCCTGCGTCGTGTCGATCAACAAGTTCACCTACGACACCGACGCCGAGCTGAAGCTGGTGTCGGAACGGATGAGGAAGCTCGGCGTGCAGGTGGTGACGGCGAACCACTGGGCCGAGGGCGGCAAGGGCGCCGCGGACCTCGCGAAAATTGTCGTCAGCCTGTGCGAGCAGGCGTCCAAGCCCTCCTTCGTGTACGACGACAGCGATCCGCTGTGGGAAAAGATCAACAAGATCGCGAAGAAGGTGTATCGCGCCTCCGAGGTGACCGCAGACGCGAAGGTGCGCGCGCAGATCAAGAAGTTCCAGGACGACGGCTACGGCCATTACCCGGTGTGCGTGGCGAAGACCCAATCGTCCTTCTCGACCGATGCTGCGCTGCGTGGCGCGCCATCGAATCATGTAGTGAACATCCGCGAGGTGCGCCTTGCCGCCGGCGCCGAGTTCGTGGTGATGATCTGCGGCGACATCATGACCATGCCCGGCCTGCCGAAAGTGCCGTCCGCGAACAAGATCGACCTCGTGGACGGGAAGGTCGTGGGCTTGTTCTAGAATCCGCCGATGCTCGAAGAATTCGCCACGCAGGCGTTCTGGATCGGCCTGCTGAAGATCATCGGCGTCAACGTCATCCTGTCGGGCGACAACGCCGTCGTGATCGCGCTGGCGGCGCGCTCGCTGCCGGCGAAGCAGCAAAAGCAGGCGGTGCTGTGGGGCGCGGGCGCCGCGGTGGTGCTGCGCATCGTCCTCACCATCTTCGCCGTCGCGCTGCTCACGCTGCCGTGGCTGAAGATCATCGGCAGCCTTCTTCTCTTCTGGATCGGCATCAAGCTTCTCGTCCCGGAGGACGACGAGGACAACATCCAGGCGAGCGACCAGCTCCTCGCGGCGATCAAGACGATCCTGGTGGCCGACCTGGTGATGAGCCTCGACAACGTGATCGCCGTAGCGGCCGCGGCCGGCGGCAGCTACGCGCTCCTGATCCTCGGGCTGGCGATCTCGATTCCGCTCGTCATCTTCGGTGCGACGCTCCTCATCAAGCTGATGGAGCGCTTCCCGGTGATCATCACCATCGGCGCCGGCCTGATCGGCTGGGTGGCGGGCGAGATGCTGGTGGCCGACGCGGGTCTCACCAACTGGTTCACGTCCGTCGGCATGGAATACAAGGACGGCCGGCCTTACGCCGCCGGCTGGAGTGTCGAGCTGATTGCCGGCATCGTCGGCATCGTGATCGTTGTCGCGGTCGGCAAATGGCTCGCCGCGAGACACGAGTCGCCCGCGGCCGAGGCGGATGCCCGTAAGTAAATCGAAAAGGGAGAACGGGCGTCAGGTCCACCGAAAAAGGATCGGCGCGTTGTTCCATTTGATCGGAGGAGGAAACGAATGAAACGTAGACTTTTGTATCTCGCTCTGGCTCTTGCCGCGACGGCGCCCCTCGCCGCTCACGCTTGGGAGCCGACCAAGACCGTGGAGTTCATCGTGCCGGCCGGCACCGGAGGCGGCGCCGATCAGATGGCGCGCGCGATCCAGGGCATCGTCGCCAAGCACAGCCTGATGAAGCAGTCGATGGTGGTGATCAACAAGTCCGGCGGCGCCGGCGCCGAGGGTTTCCTCGACGTGAAAGGCGCGAAGGGCGATCCGCACAAGATCATCATCACGCTTTCGAATCTCTTCACGACGCCGCTCGCCACAGGTGTGCCATTCAGCTGGAAGGACCTCACGCCGGTAAAGATGATGGCGCTGGACGAATTCGTCCTCTGGGTGAACGCCGACGCGCCTTACAAGACCGCCAAGGAGTACGTCGAAGCGGCGAAGAAAGCGGGTAATGGCAAGTTCAAGATGGCGGGGACGGGTTCTCGGCAGGAAGACCAGATCATCACCGTGTCCATCGAGCAAAAGACCGGCACCAAGTTCACGTACATCCCGTTCAAGGGCGGCGGCGACGTCGCCGTGCAGCTGGTCGGCAAGCATGTCGACTCGACGGTCAACAACCCGATCGAGGCGGTCGCCCACTGGCGTGGCGGGAAGCTGAAGCCGCTGTGCGTATTCGACCAGAAGCACATGCCGTACAAGGAGAAGGTGACGAAGGAGATGTCTTGGGGCGACATCCCCACTTGCAAGGAGCAGGGCCTTGACGTCGACTATCTCATGCTGCGCGGCATCTTCATGGCGGGCGGCGTGAGCCAGGACCAGGTGGCCTACTACGTCGACGTTCTGCGTAAGGTGCAGCAGACACCGGAGTGGAAGCAGCTGATGGAGCAGGGGGCCTACAACACCACTTCGCTCGAAGGCAAGGAGTACGCCCAGTGGGTCGCGAAGGAGGAGAGCCGTCATCGCGATCTCATGAAGGCGGCGGGCTTCATTTCTGGACAGAAGTAACCCAAGCCAGAAGAGCGCCGAGCTCGTCGTCGCGGCGCTCTTCTTCTTGCTCGGGGCGATCGTCATCTACGACAGCGTTCGCCTAGGCGCGCGCTGGGCGGAGGACGGGCCGCAGGCCGGCTATTTCCCGTTCTACATCGGCATCCTGCTGTGCCTCTCGGCGGCGCTGAACTTCGGCTTCGCGCTCACCAACAAGCGCGAAGCCGGCCGAATCTTCGTCGAGCGGGACAAGCTGAAGCTGGTACTCGCCGTGCTGGTGCCCTCCGCGATCTACGTCGGCACCATCAGCTGGATCGGCATCTATGTCTCTTCGGCAGTCTTCATCGCCTTCTTCATGCGCTGGCTGGGCAAGTACGCATGGTGGAAGGTCGCGGCGGTGAGCGTTGGCGTGATGGTGGCTTTCTTTCTCATCTTCGAGTCCTGGTTCAAGGTTCCGCTGCCCGAAAGGGCCGCTTGAAAACCTGCTGGGCGTCGGCTGATGGACGAGATCCAGTCTCTGCTGCACGGTTTCGTTGTCGCCCTGAGCTTCAAGAACCTGGCGCTGATGTTCGTCGGCATCGTGCTCGGCGTGATCATCGGCGTGCTGCCGGGCCTTGGCGGCGCGAACGGGGTCGCCATCCTGCTGCCGCTCACGTTCTCGATGGCGCAGTCGCCCGGCGGCACGACGTCGGCGATCATCCTTCTGTCGTGCATCTACTGGGGCGCGCTCTTCGGCGGCGCGATCACCTCCATCCTCTTCAACATTCCGGGCGAGCCATGGTCGGTCGCCACCACCTTCGACGGCTATCCGCTCGCCCAGCAGGGGCGGGCCGGCAGTGCGCTCACGGCGGCCTTCACGTCGTCCTTCTTCGGTGCGTTCATCGGCGTGCTGCTGATCACGTTCCTGTCGCCGATCGTGGCGAGCTTCGCGTTGCAGTTCGGGCCGCT
>Ga0170475_104765516_pt1 | contig 10043 bp, 7 predicted proteins | sample Soicark_Litter_5_FD_111474 | JGI IMG/M metagenome (GOLD analysis project Ga0170475, IMG submission 111474) | Avena fatua rhizosphere microbial communities from Hopland, California, USA. Combined Assembly of 48 SPs | reverse complement strand
TCCTTTACAAGGTTCATGTGGAAGTAGAACAGTACAGTCTCTCGCCAAAAGCATTTAATTTCTGGAGAGCCATTAAAGCACAGAAGCTTGCTATTGGCAGTTTGTTCCAACCGCTCACGGGCAAGATCGATGGGAACTTTCGGCAGTTGAGTGGGCCAGAAGGTCCTGTTGAAGGTTTGTTCTATGCATCGTCTGTAGTGAAGCGTTCTATATTTATTAAGAGGTCCGACATTCCATCCGAAGGACTAATACCTGTTCAGACTCTTCCGTACGAAGACTCGTGCCTAGGTTTCAGCAATTCGACTAATCTTCAACCCGACTTCTGGCAATGAGAACGCGCGCGATATTTTCCATTTTTGTTTTTGGGCTTTCTGCGCTGAATGCTTTTGCGTTCCAGGATCTTTCCAACACGTACACCAGCTACAAGAGTAAATACATGGCCACGAGACTGCATCTCATTTTCGATCAGCCATCGTATGCTCCAGGGGACACCGTGTTCTTCAGCGCATGGCATGTGAATGAAGAGTCCAAGTTTGTTAAAGGAAATCACTCGGCAACTCTTGAGTTGGTTTCGCCGAATGGTACCAGCGTGCAACTGATGAACTTCAAGTTGACGGATGGACGTGGAGTTAATCAAGTAGTGATCCCTTCGACTGCGCAGCCCGGTCCGTATCGATTTTATGCATACACCAATTGGATGCGGAACTTCGGCACCGAGTGGTTCTTCAGGAAAAGTATCACTATCGAAGATCAGTCGGGTTTGAAGCAAGCTGCGGCGCCCGCATTTGCAGCACACCCCGAGGGTGGTTCGTTAGTAGCGGGCATTGTGAATTCTGTTGTGGTAACAGGCAAACCAAACACGCTTGCAGAGATCACCGACGAAGAAGGTACTCATACCATCCCCGTAACCATCGACAATACCGGGGTCGGTAAGGTTTCGTTTACACCGAACAGTCGTGGTCATTATTTCTTACAGAAGCCAGGCGGTGCCAGGACGCCCTTGCAGACTTCCGAAAGTGGCGCAGCCCTGCGATATGATACCGAAGGCAGCAAGATCATTGTGACTACAACAGACGATCTGAAAGATAAAAATCTCATAGCTGTATTTACGTCAGGCGGAAAGATCACGGAGTTCAGAAGATTTACTCCCTCATCAGGAAGCTACGACGTTGCTGTTCCCCAGGACAATTCGGGCGGACTGTTTTACCAGTTCTTTGTTCTCGGTGGCGACGGTACCACGATCGCTCGTCGTGTGCTTTCAAGGCCGGAGCCGAAAATGCTTTTACCGAAGACCGATCTCCTTCCCGAAGCCATGCAGCGCGAAAGAATTTTCCTGGGCACAAAGATTCCGCAGCAAACCGAAGTGAACGTATCGGTATATCGAAAGGATCTTTTCAAAAGCAATCCACTCAAGTATAGTTTCTATCTCTCCGAACTACCCGACGTTTACGAATGGGCCGGCAGAACTCCCGGTTATGAAAATAAACTCAATGATTTCCTCGCTACGCAAGACTGGTCGCGCACCGATTGGAGCAGGATAACCAAAGGCGAAAAAGATCTGAAGTATCCTTTCAACGGCCAGGTAATTCTTCGCGGGTCCGTTATTTCAAGATCCACCGGCAAACCGGCTCCCGATTCAACCAACGTCGTTACTTATTTACAAAAGAACACGATGGGTTACGACACGTACACGAATGATGGGAACTTTGTTCTTCCCTTCGTGTTTGATTTCTGGCAGAACGATTTTTTATTCTTTCATCTCAACAGGAACTCGCGCGATCTCGATTTGGAGTACGAGGTTATCATCGAAAAAGATCTTGTGAAATGGGAGCCACTGCAGCTCGAACAACCTGTGAGAGACGCGAACCCGTACGCGAAATACATCGCGAATAATAACCTCATCACTAAATCTTATTCATTCTTCGTAAAGCCTAAACAGGTGACTGGCGTTCGTCAGAATCCGAATGCCTCGTTCGAAGATGAGATTGGTGTCATCGACTACACAGTGAACGTCCAGGAATACGTTGTGTTCCCCGCAATGGAAGATCTTATTCGAGAGGTGATGCCCTACGTTCAATATCGCAAAGGCGGATCGCGCGAAGGTGTGCGAATGCTTTTCAGGCTCGAAAAAACAGTCCGTGTTTCGAAAGGCAATCCCCTTTACGTGATCGATGGCGTCATGACGAAAAATTCAAACTTCTTCCTGGGATTGAAGCCTAAAGATCTCTTAACGGTTAAGATCGTGAATGACCTCAATCGACTTCAGCAACTCGGCAAGATTGGAGATAACGGCGTGGTCTTCGTTGAATCGCGTTCAGGAAATTTGGCGGACTCGCTGAAAAATTCCAATGATTTCCCGATCGTCGGGTTAAGTCGTCCTGTCGAGGTGAAGTATGTGGACCATGAAGCCGCGAAGACATCATGGCGTGTACCCGATCTGCGCGCGGTAACTTATTGGAAGCCGTCCCTGGCAATAGGTCCGGAAAACGAACTGGATGTTTCGTTTTATGTCAGCGACGACATTGCGCCGCTGACAGTTTTAGTGCAAGGTTTGACGCCGGAAGGTGTTCCGGTTTATATTGAAAAAGAGATCAACGTCACGTTTCGTCGCTAACCGTCGTCCCGCCCTTAACTATGAAATGTTAGTTTCCTCAAAGCTCGGCGGGATCCAGTCTTCGAAGCCTGAGATCGCGTCGCTCACTTTCTCTTAAGTCCCATTTCATTGGCTTGCACGCGATGACGTCCTACTCACTCCTCAACGACCTCACCGGGTTTTTCATCGCAGCCTTAATCGACTGGTAGCTAACCGTTAGCCACGAGATCCCCAACGCCAATGCGCCGGCGAAGAAGAACGTTGTTACCCCGATGTTGGTACGGAAGGCGAAGCCATCGAGCCAGTTGTTCATAATGTACCAACTGATCGGTACGGCAAGCACAAACGCCACCAAAATAAGCTTCGTGAATTCTTTCGTGAGCAAAAGGATAACACTCGATATCGAGGCACCCATCACTTTGCGAATGCCAATCTCTTTTGTGCGAAGGTTGGCGGTGTACGCTGCAAGGCCAAACAATCCAACGCAGGCGATTACGATCGCGAGTGTCGAGAATACTCCGAACAGTGTGCCCGCGCGCTGCTCTGCTTCGTAAGCGGCAACGAGGTTGTCTTCTAAAAACTGGTATCGCAAGGGGAACTCAGCAGGCTCGCCAGGTCTGCGTGTGAGACTGATCATCTCCTTCCATTTGGTTTCTACCTGCTTGATGACCTCGTGATACTCCGTTGTATTCAGGCGTGCATAAATGTATTGTGTGAATGTGTTGGGGCTCTCGTTGCTCTGGATCGTGAGAGGAGTGATCTTATCGCGCAGGGATTGGAAATTGAAATCTTTAATGACACCGATGATCGTAAATACCACCGTCTGATTTCCCTGCTGCGTACGAATTACGTGACTGAGTTTCTGGCCTATCGGATCTTCGCCGAGACCCATGGTCTTCACGGCGGTTTCATTCAAAATGATCGACAGCGAGTCGTTGGTCTCTTTTGAATAACCATGGCCCTTCACGAATTCGAAACCGACGGTTGTTGCGAAGTCGTCGTCGATGACGATGTTTTTAGTGGTCAGGATCTCCGACGAACCTTGCGGCTGGAACTGTGCTCCGAACATATCGCCTTCATCACCAAGCTTCGAAGAAGTCGCGGCTGTCGATTGTACACCGGGGATCTTTTCCAACTCGTCTTTGAAGGTCTGGAACCTGTCGCGGAGCTGGAATGTCCTCTCAACAACGAAAAGTTGTTCTTTGTTATAACCAAGCTCTTTGTTCATCATGAACTTCATCTGGTCTGAAACCACGATGGTTCCAACAATCAATACGATAGAGATAAAGAACTGGAACACCACAAGTCCATTGCGAAGCCAGGCACCCTTTGCATTGCTCGTGAAATTTCCCTTCATCACTACCACGGGATTGAATGCCGACAGCACGAAGGCCGGGTAGCTGCCGGCCAGCAATCCAACAAAGAAGGCAAGCAACAACAGGCCGCCTACAATGAGAGGATTGAAGTTAAGACTGAGATCCTTATGTGCGAGATCGTTGAATGAAGGCAACGCCAATTCGACAATGATCAATGAAAGGGCCGTTGCAACGAGACTGATGATCAGCGACTCGGTGAGGAATTGATATACAAGCTGCGACTTGGCAGAACCCATCGTCTTACGAACACCCACTTCGCGTGCACGCTCGGCCGATCGCGCTGTCGCAAGGTTCATGAAGTTGATACATGCAATGGCTACGATCAATATCGCAATCGCCATCAAAAAATAAACCTGGTTGAGGTTGCCGCCAACAGGCTTGAGCTTATACTCGATGTTGGTTGGATCGAGGTGGATTGAAGTAAGTGGCTGAAGAAAATATCTGTAGCCGTTACCTTCTTTCTTGTAGTCGGCCCACGACTTACCGAGGTCACGTTCGATTTGCGCAGCCGCATACTTGTCGACCATCTGCGGGAACTTTGCTTCGAGCGCTTTCGGATCGGCACCGGGTTTCAATAAAATGTAAGTGTGAACTTCAAAGGATGTAAAGACTTCGCCTTGCTGATCGTCGTCCGACCAAAAATAAAGGAAGTCGTAATCGAAGTGACTGTTCTCCGGAACATCTTCCGACACACCGGTGATAGAAAAATCCTGGCCAAACACCTGCAGTCGTTTGCCGATCGGATCCTCGTTGCCGAAATATCTTTTGGCAGTCTCCTGCGTGATCACGATGTCGGTATTCTTCGAAAACACCTTGCCTGTATCGCCCTTGAGAAGCTTAAAGCTGAATGTCTTGAAGAAGTTATTCTCAACACCGAGTATATTCTGTTCTTCGAACTGCTTGAGTTCGCCTTTGTCGTTGATGTAGTTAACGATCACATTATTGTTCGGCCCCTGGATGCGCGTAACCGCTTCCACTTCCGGAAAATCTTTCGGCATCACGGTTCCGAAGGAGTGAGGCACTATGGCGTAGTTTGTGCTGTGGTTGGGATAGATACGCTCGAGCGTGAACTTATAGATGCGATCGGCCTTGGCGTGAAACTTATCGTACGAGAATTCATCGGTAACGAAGAGAACGATCAGCAAGCAGCTTGCGATACCGATCGAGAGACCGAGGATATTGATGGTCGAATAAGCCTTCTGCTTGACAAGGCTCCTGAAAGCGACCTTCAGATAGTTTTTTATCATGATGGGTGAGTTTGAGAGGAGGGAAACTACAATACCCGTGCAACGCCGAAATCCTTCGAATTGGTGAAATTTCGAAGTACCCGGTGTTCGAACTAACAAAAAAGCGTCCGTTATTGACCACCACCGGGGCGGTGGTGGCTCCTGGAGTGGTGGCTACTGAAGTGGTGGCTACTGGAGCATCCGGAGCAAGGTGGTGAGCCTGCTCTTCAGATTTCGGCGGTCTACGATGAAATCAAGAAACCCATGCTCCAGCACGAATTCGGCGCTCTGGAAACCCTTCGGCAGGTCTTTACCGATCGTTTCACGGATCACGCGCGGACCAGCGAAACCGATCAGCGAACCGGGCTCCGCAATATTGAAATCGCCAAGCATGGCATAAGATGCCGTAACACCACCGGTAGTGGGATCAGTAAGCAGCGATAAGTAAGGGATCTTTGCCTGGTCGAGAAGAGCAATCTTCGCAGAAGTCTTCGCCATCTGCATGAGCGATAGTCCGGCTTCCATCATTCGGGCTCCGCCTGAACGGGAGATCATGAGGAAGGGAATTTTATTTTTGAGACTGTGGTCCATCGCACGTGCGATCTTTTCTCCCACCACAGAACCCATCGACCCGCCGATGAAACTGAAGTCCATACAGGCGATCACGATCTCGATGCCATTCATCTTTCCATAAGCAGAACGAAGGGCATCTTTAAGCTCGGTCTTTACCTGCGATTCTTTAATGCGCCTGGGATACGGTTTGGTATCGTTGAACTTCAGCGGATCGGCCGACTCCATGTTGGCATCGAGCTCCGTGAATTCATTGTTATCGAAAAGGATCTCGAAGTATTCCTTCGAACCGATCTTTACGTGATAATCTTCTTCCGGAACAACATAAGCGTTGTTCTTTAATTCTCTTGTATGGACAATCTTCCCGGCAGGGGATTTGAACCATAAACCATCGGGAACCTCTCTCTTGGCTTCAGTAGGAGTGAGAATTCCTTTATCAGTACGTTTAAACCAGGGCATGCTAAACCAGTTTTTTTAAAAAACTGTAAAACCCTATTTATTATGCGATATCAATACTTCCATCCAGGTAAACTTCCTGGATAGCGTTGAGAATTTCAACGCCCTCTTTCAACGGGCGCTGGAATGCTTTCCTTCCGGAGATCAGACCCATTCCACCGGCGCGCTTGTTGATCACCGCCGTGCGTACTGCATCTGCCATGTCGCTCGCTCCCTGTGAATCTCCACCTGAGTTGATGAGGCCGGCCCTGCCCATATAGCAGTTCGCAACCTGGTAACGGCAAAGATCGATCGGGTGATTGGATGTCAGCTCGGTGTAAATTCTTTCGTCGAGTTTTCCGTAGCTGCTTCCACCTGTATTCAAAGCCTTGTAACCGCCGTTGTTCACGGCAAGTTTTTGTTTAATGATGTCGGCCTGTATCGTAACACCAAGATGGTTTGCCTGGCCGGTAAGGTCGGCCGATACGTGGTAGTCAACACCGTCTTTCTTGAATGCGTTATTTCTTGTATAGCACCACAGGATTGTTGCCATACGTAACTCACGCGCTTCTTCGAAAGCTTTTGAAACTTCCTGGATCTGACGCGTTGAGTTGTCGGAGCCGAAGTAGATCGTTGCACCGACTGCAACAGCGCCAAGGTTCCATGCATCCCTAACCGAACCGAACATGATCTGGTCGGCCTTGTTGGGATAAGTAAGAAGTTCGTTGTGATTGATCTTTACGATGAACGGGATCTTGTGTGCATATTTTCTTGCACACAGTGCGAGACCACCGAATGTTGTGGCTACTGCATTACATCCGCCTTCGATCGAAAGCTTTATGATATTTTCCGGATCAAAATAGATCGGGTTTTTCGCGAAAGAAGCGCCGGCGCTGTGTTCAATACCCTGGTCGATCGGGAGGATCGAAAGAAATCCAGTGTTTGCGAGACGGCCTGTTCCGAAAAGGGCTTGCAGGCTTCTGAGTGTTTGTACACTGCGGTTAGACTGACTAAAGATCTGGTCTACGAAGTCCGGTCCCGGAAGGTGCAGTTGATCTTTAGAGATGGTTTTGCTTTTGTGCGTTAGTAAGGATTCTGCATCTTTTCCGAGCAGATCTTTGACGTTGAATTTTCCCATAATTTCTCTCAGGTAGTGCCTGCCTTGAACGGCTGGCGAGGCGCAAATATAGGGGTAATCGAGTATGCATTGCAAAACAACCGCAACGCTTTCTAATACGTTCTTAATTTTTATTGCGCAACGGCCTTGGCTGCTCCCTTAGCTACTCCCTTCGCTGTAGGAGGTGTTGTAGCCAACTTTTCCTTGATCCTTGCCGACTTGCCCTGGCGTCCTTTCATGTAGTACAGTTTCGCCCTTCTCACTTTACCAGCCTTGATGATCTCGATCTTGTCGATGCTCGGGCTGAGTGCAGGGAAGATACGTTCTACGCCTACGCCATTCGATACTTTTCTAACGGAGAAAGATTCACCGTTGGTGCCTCTTCCGCGGCGATACAATACAACGCCATGGAACTGCTGAACGCGCTCCTTGTTACCTTCGCTGATCTTTACGTGCACGTTGACGGTGTCCCCAGGCTTGAAATCGGGGAGGTTTGTCCTTCTGGAAGCGAGTTCCTGTTCGGCAATTTTCATTAAATCGGCCATGACGCTGTCTCTTTTAAAAATGGACTGCAAAGATAGAGTTTTTTTGAAAAACTACTAGCCCAGAAGACCAGGCCTTTTTTTCCTGGTCCGCTCCACCGCCTGCTCCTCGCGCCACTGCCTGATCCTTGCTTCATGGCCCGACATCAGCACATCCGGCACTTTCCAGCCATTGTATTCCGCCGGGCGGGTGTAAACCGGTGGTGCGATCAGCCCATCCTGGAAAGAATCCGTAAGGGCCGAAGTTTCGTCGGAAAGAACGCCCGGGATAAGCCGTATCACCGCGTCGGCAACCACGGCAGCCGCCAGCTCACCACCCGAAAGCACATAGTCGCCGATACTGATCTCCTTAGTGACCAGGTGTTGGCGAACGCGCTCGTCGACACCTTTATAATGTCCGCAGAGTAAAATGAGGTTGCCGCAAAGACTGAGTTTATTGGCCAGGTTTTGCGAGAGCAGTTCGCCATCGGGACTCATGTAGATCACCTCGTCATACGACCGCTCTTTTTTTAATGCCGAAATGCAGCGATCGATGGGCTCGATCATCATCACCATCCCGGCTCCGCCACCAAAGGCATAGTCGTCGGTAGTCCGGTGCTTGCTCGTTGCATACTCCCGAAGGTCATGTACCTTCACCGTCACCAATCCTTTGTCCTGTGCGCGCTTCAGTATCGAGTCGTTGAAAGGACTTTCCAGCAATCTTGGTAAACACGTGATGATGTCCAGTCTCATAGATCCAAAAATCCTTCAGGTAGCTCTACCGTAATTTTCTTTTTTGTCTTATTGACCGACTTGATGAATGGGCCGGCGGTAGGGATCAAAACTTCTTTTCCGTTGTAGTCGAGTACGAGAAAACGACTAGGGCCGGCTTCCATAACATTTATGATCTTACCCAGGATCTCATCTTCGAATACTTCGAAACCAACAACCTCATCGTTATAAAATTCTCCACGCGAGAGTTTCGGGCGCTCAGATTTCGCTAAGTATAAAGAAGAACCTTTCAACTCCGAAGCCGCATCGATGTTGTCGACATCTTCAAACTTTACGAATGCTTTATCACCCTTGATCGAGATCGACTTAATAAAATAAGGGACGAGGTTCCCGGATTTTTCAAGGAAGATGTTTTCAATAAGCGAAAGGTCTGGACATTCGGGCATCATGTTAATGGTTACTTCCCCAGCCAGTCCATGTGTTTTAGCTACATAGCCGATCTTAAAACAATCATCAATCTTCACAGCCTTATTATTTCAGGTGCGAAATTAGTCCTCCAGACGTGGTTTGCCTAATGGCACTGAGAGACCGAGCCAGGGGATAATGAGGAGCCTGTCTATTCCGCCGGCAACGGGAATAAATCCACCAAAATCGAGGCCGGTTCTTTTGATCAATCTCCGGCCGCCAATTGAAATAAGTCCGAATGCACCGTCGCGACTGTCGCCACCCACGCCGAAGAGATAATTCTCTGTCAGGAGATAACTGTGACGACCAAGTCTCGTCATGGTAGCAAATGTGATCACGGGGCGCTGCGAAAAATTTCCGGCCGTGAAACCATATCCAACACCCAGCGATGCATTCTTGTCGCGGGTACCAAAGGTCATAACGCCATAAGCTACGCCGCCACCGCCATCGCTGCCGGAGGCATCGCCACTAAAATCCAGCAAGTGCATGTATAAAACCCCACCGCCGAAATTGACTTTCGGACCCAATGGAACCGACACCTTTGCATTCACCCAAATCGGAAATGCATCGGCGCCGAAAAGGAACAATGGTATCGTGCCGCCGGCAATGGAAAAATTTTTCGTGATGCCGACGTTGAACTGGTTGAACAAGATCCATACGTTTTGGTAATAGGCTTCGCCTTGTTTCAACCCAAATCCATTGGGCATCCAGAAGTATCGTGTCGATTGAAAATTCTCGGTCCAGTATTCGCCGGTCACGGCGTTCTTCTGCTCCGCTTCTTTGATCATACTCACGTCGACCATGCGGATGGTCAGCGTCCCGAATTTTTCGGTCTTCAGGGTCATCACGCCGGCCTCGATCCCCAGGATCTTACCGAAGAACTCGTTGCCATCGTTGGTCTCAATGTGCCAGTACTTGGTGGTATCGCCGCGTGATGGAACAGTTACCTGGGCTGCGCATTCAAAAGAGGCGGCGCACAGAAGAACAGTGAGCAGTGGAACGATGCGG
>Ga0170475_133206633_pt1 | contig 10044 bp, 8 predicted proteins | sample Soicark_Litter_5_FD_111474 | JGI IMG/M metagenome (GOLD analysis project Ga0170475, IMG submission 111474) | Avena fatua rhizosphere microbial communities from Hopland, California, USA. Combined Assembly of 48 SPs | reverse complement strand
GCAGGCCGTCTATCTCGATGCTCGCCTTATCAGTGGTCTGTGCGTAAGTAGCTACCTTATTCGCCCCAAGAACCTTGCTGAGATAGTACTGCGCCACAAAACTTGTGGGAGGGATATCAACATCAATGTAACGCAGATCAGGAATACCGGCGCTACTCAACACCTCACCCAAAGTGCCAAAACCCCCGCCGATTTCCAGCACTGTTCGGGGCAAGTCACTGCCCAGATGCTTCTTGAGCAAAGCCAATCCCAACAGATAATTGAGCGCAGAGCGGCTGAAGCGGCGTCCATCGAACTCAAAGTGCTCCACGGGCTCACCGACCTTGCTTTCGGAGAAAGTATGCAGAAATGGTCTTCTGGACGGATCGTCTGCCGACAGCAAGACACGGTAGTCGGCCAAAGCCGACATATGGCCGCTCAAAAATTGATGCAATGCCAAATGTGGTTTTTTCCCATGTGGCAGTCCCGCCTTGAGCCAGGCCATCATCGCCGTGGACTGCTCCGCCGTGAAGCCGCCGCCCGGCGATCCGTAGGTCGGTACAAAAAAATCCAACGCGGTTTGCCCGGCGCGAAAGCTCTCGATCCCCTGGGAACACAACTCCGAAACAATGCGTAACGATGCCTCGCTCCAAAAGATGGTGGGTCGGTACAAGTCCGACTGAGCCTGCATATGCGCAATCGCAAGCTGAAGTTCGGCGTAATCTTTCGTATTTGCAGACATTTTTGAATCAGCGGTCGCTTTTGCTCAGTTGGAAGTCAATGCGGCACACAAGGTTTCAACCACAAGGGATTGCTGCGCCGACGTCATGGCTGGAAACAGCGGCAAACTCATGGTCCGGGCATAGTACTGCTCTGCGACCGGGAAGTCGCCCGGCTTGAAACCTAGCCTCGCATAAAAGGGTTGTGTATGGATGGGAATGTAATGCACATTGACACCGATCTGCGCGCTACGCATTTCTTTGAAGACGTCACCACGCTTGCGCCGAGAGCGTACTTCGTCAATTTCAATGGCATACAAGTGCCATGATGAGATACGATCATCCAGTCGAAGGGGAAGGCATACCGGTAAGCCCGCCAACAATGTATCGTAACGGTTGGCAAGCTGGGCGCGGCTTTCGTGCAACAAAGCCTGCCGCTTGAGTTGCGATGCCCCCAACGCCGCCTGCAAGTCTGTCAACCGGTAGTTGAACCCTAGTAGTTGCTGTTCATAGTACCAAGCATCCTCAGAAGGCTGACTCATTTCCGCGCTGTTGCGCGTCATGCCGTGGGATCGCAGCAGGCGTAATTGCCGCGCCAGCTCGGAACTCTGTGTCGTGACCATGCCGCCTTCCGCGGTCGTGATGATTTTCACTGCATGGAAGCTGAAAACAGTAATGTCAGCATATGCACTGCCCACCGGGCGTCCCTTGTAGACGGCACCGGTTGCGTGTGATGCGTCTTCCAGTATCCTGAATCCGAATCTGTCAGCCAGCTCGCGCATCTCCAGCAAATCGCAGGGAAGTCCCGAGAAATCAACCGGAATGACGACGCAGGGCAACTGATCTACTTTTTCTGCCGCTTCAAGTTTGGCGCGCAATGCCTCGACCGACATGTTTCGCGAACTGGCATCAATGTCCACAAAATCGATCGAGGCGCCGCAGTACAGGGCACAGTTGGCCGAAGCCAAAAAACTGTTTGGACTGGTCCAGACCCTTGAGCCTGGGCCCACTCCCAAGGCAAGGCAAGCTATATGCAAGCCTGCCGTTGCATTGACAACGGCGATGGCATGAGCGACTTGGTGCAGGTCGGCAAACTCCTGTTCAAACAAGGGCACCGCAGGGCCTTGCGTCAAAAACTCGGACGACAGCACCGCCACCACGGCATCAATATCCTTCTGACTTATGTTTTGACAGCTGTAGGGAATGGGCAGCATGGACACCTTTCAACCCCCAATCAATCGAGTTCCACACCTGACACCTGTTCCTGTATCAACTCCTGCAGTTGTTCGACAGTCAGAAAATCAGGGTTGCTGCCACTGTTGTAGGCAAAGCCGGGGGTTACCGGAGATGCTAGATTTTTCGAACAATATTCTTCTACGCTGTAATTTCCGCCTGGTGGCAAGATTGCGTAATAAGCCCCCAAATCCACGGTGCTGAAGCTATCGCTGGCGGTAATCATTTCTTCGTGGATTTTCTCGCCAGGGCGAACTCCGATGATCTCCTGCACACATTCCGGTGCAATTGCAGCAGCTACGTCGATAAGGCGATACGACGGTATCTTGGGGACCAGGATTTCGCCACCCCAGGCATTTTGAATGGACCATAACACCATGTCCACGCCTTGCTGGAGGGAAATGTTAAAGCGGGTCATGCGCGGGTCGGTAATTGGCAATTTGCCCGTCTTGCGCTTGGCGAGAAAGAAAGGAATCACCGATCCACGGCTACCCATTACGTTTCCATAGCGCACGACACTGAAGCGGATGTCACGGCTACCGCGAAAATTGTTGGCCGCGATGAACAACTTATCGGAACACAGTTTAGTTGCGCCATAGAGGTTGACCGGTGCCGCCGCTTTGTCAGTAGACAACGCAACAACGCGCTTGATGCCATTGCTCAGGCAGGCCTCAATCAAGTTTTGAGCGCCCAGCACATTGGTCTTGATGCATTCGAAGGGGTTGTATTCGGCGGCCGGCACCTGCTTCAATGCCGCAGCATGCACCACAACGTCGATCCCCTCCAAAGCCCGCATGAGACGGGACTGATCCCGTATGTCACCGATGAAATAGCGCAGCCCCGGGTAGTCCTTAGTCGAAAAAACCTGTGCCATTTCGTACTGCTTCAACTCATCTCGGGAATACACCACCAAGCGCTTGATGGTGGGATGACGAGCGAGGATCGTGGCCACGAAGGCTCTTCCAAAAGAGCCCGTGCCGCCAGTAATCAGGATGGATTTGTCGTTTAACATGAATAAAACTGGTTCACTACGTGGTCATTATCTTCCGCAATTCGCACTTCCGCCCATTGCAGGCCACAGAATTCGCGCTACAGTACCCTGCCATGGACTAACAGTCGGCCATGCAGGGCAAGCCGTCGCATCTGCGACAACCCAAGCGCCTGTCACAAGCAACCTGTGTCGTACTTTAACCGTCTACAGTCAACCCGATGGGGTGGATCCTTCAAAAGTGCGGCTAAACTGTAGCAGTGCGCACCGTGTTGTTTCAAGGGCCGACCCTTTATGCTCGCCCTTGTTCGGATTTTGCGGCAAGAATTCTGCACGAATGCTCTTGGGTGCCTGATTTCAACTCTATTTGATCGAAGGAATTATCTATGCTTGGCTGGTTTAACGCAACGCGTGCCGAGGAGTTTGGCTCAATGCTGGCAAAATTTTTCATTGAGAAAATGCCAGCTGACAAACAAATGAATGATGCAAAGTTTGCGGCCAAAACCGAGTATCTGCTTACAAAAATGGAAGCTCAAATTCAGGCATTCAAGCAAACCGAGAAACTCAACATTTACAAGACTGCAAAACTTGGCAATGCTTTCAAATGGACGCTCAAGGATTCCGGGATTGACGCAAAGCTCAGTGCAAAACTGGTGGAATGGTTAGTAGCAAATCTTTAACGTTTTGAGACTATCTTTCATGTTAATTTTAGATTTCATAAAAAGCATTATCGCAAAGCCAGAAAAAACTGCAAGCTCCTCAGTTCCTTCTGCAAAATTTATCGGAAACTCGGTTTTGAATGTCGGGGGGGGCAATAAAAATATTGCAATCCCGGCACATTATAAAAATTGGCAGCATCAATTATTGGACATTGATCCAGATGGTGATGCTGATATTATTTTGGATGCCAGGGAACTGCAAACCCAAGCTGCATCTCAGTTTGACGCCATCTATTGCTCCCACAACCTGGAGCATTATTTCAAGCACGATGTCGCCAAAGTTTTGGCAGGATTCTTACATGTACTGAAGCCTGATGGATTTGCTGAAATTCATGTCCCCGACATGCGAGGGGTGCTCACTCATTTTGTTCATTCCGGCATGGACATTGACGATGTTTTATACGAATCAGCCAGCGGCCCCATTACTGTCCTTGATGTTATTTATGGATGGGGAAAACAAATTGAAAAAACAGGTGTTGATTTTTATGCCCACAAGACCGGCTTTACAGAGTCCTCTTTGATATTAACCTTGAAACAAGCAGGATTTGCAAATGTTTGGATTGCCCAGTCAACAGACCCATTTGGCATTGGTGCACTGGCGTTCAAACAGCATCCAACTCCCGCTCAAATTGCGCTTTTGGGCCTGCCGCAGGTCTAAGGAGCTTGGTTTTCGCAACCAAAGCACAACCAAGAGGTAGCCACATGCTGGATCAATTGAGAGCCGCACTATTGAAACGGCTGGACCGCGCAACCACACGTCTGGCAGACTTGAATGCACAGTCTGTCAACGTTGGCGAGTTGCGTGAATCTGGCAATCTATTGCTGCAGGATGGCAAATTTTACCAAGCTGAGCAGGCTTATCGGAAAATCCTGTTGGCCCTCCCCAATGATGTAAAGGCACTGGTCAATCTTGGATTTGCCTTGAAAGAGCAACAGCGTCTGATTGAAGCCAGAGCCTTTCTCAGACGTGCCGTTGCCTTGCGGGCGCAAGACGAGCTGCCACACGAGACCATGTATTTGCTGGGTCAGATTGCCGAGGAACAAGGGCAAATGGACGAGGCGGTGCAATGCTTTGCATCCGCTTTTGAATTGAAGCCGGATTTCGACTTTGCCTGCCGTGACCTGTGTCGGACGCTTTTTTTCATAGGCAGAATGGAGGAGGCGCAAACCGCCCTGACCAAAGGCCTGACGGTACACCCCGAGTATGCTGATTATCATTTCTACCAAGGCAATTTGCATGTTGAAAATGAAATGCCCGACCACGCTGAAAAAAGTTACACAGAGGCATTGCGCTTGGGAGCCAAATACGCGGACATATTTTCCGCACTGGGCGCAGTGCAGTACAAATTAGGTCACAAGGCGAGCGCCGAGGAAAATTTCCACCTTGCGATTGCTGCGGATGCGAGTTTTGAAGCCGAGGCGCGCTATCAGGCGGGGTGTTTCGCACTGCGGTTGGGTGATTACGCCGATGCAATAGATAGTTTCGAGCGCGCCATTGCCATGCGCTCCGACATGACCAAAGCCCATTCAAGCCTGCTGTTTTGTTTGAGCTTCTATAGGGCCAGTACCCCAACCTACCGGGAAGCCGCGCAACGCTTTGGCCGTTTGCTGACGAGCCAGACAAACAACATATTCCGTCCACCACGCCCTCCCTACAAAGCAGGCCAGCGCCCACTGCGGGTCGGCTTTGTATCGGGCGAATTCAAGATGCACCCCGTAGGGGTATTTTTGGAAGGGATTTTGCGGGAAATTGATCCACAGCGTACCACATTGGTCGCTTATTCCAACACCGTCAAAATTGACCAAAATACCGCACGTCTGCGGCGCTCCTTCGCTAAATGGCATGAAATCAAGGGACTGCCGGACGATGATGTCGCCAAAATGGTCCGCGAAGACGAAATTGACATCCTGGTGGACTTAGGCGGACATACGGGCGATAGCCGCCTCCCCTTGTTCGCCCGCCAGCCAGCGCCGGTGCAAGTGACTTGGCTGGGCTATTTTGCCAGTACTGGCGTGGTTGAGATTGACTATATCTTGGCTGACCGTATCAGCATCCCTGAAAATCATACAGAGTTTTTCAGCGAAAAGGTCTGCTATCTGCCGGATACCCGGCTTTGCATGATGCCGCCGCTGACGCAACGGCAAATTCAAGTCATGGAGCCACCGGTCAAACGTGCGGGGCACATCACGTTTGGTTGTTACCAAGCCCGAACCAAGATCAACGACCGTGTTGTGGCAGTGTGGTCCAGAGTACTGGCCGCCGTACCTGGTTCCGTTTTACGTCTGCAAATTCAGCACATGCACATGCCGGTATTGCGCGACGCATTTCTCCACCAGATGAGCCAGGCGGGTATCGACCTGACGCGCGTTGTTCTGTCCAATGGGCTGCCTTGGGAGGAATATCTGGATGACTACAACAATGTGGACATCCTGTTGGACACCTTTCCCTATCCGGGGGGTACCACAACCGCAGAAGCATTGTGGATGGGTGTGCCAACCATCACGCTTCTGGGTGACACAATGCTGTCGCGCCAGGGTGCTTCCATGCTGAATTGCGTCGGTCTTGGCGAATGGATTGCCACCAGTGAAGACGATTACGTTGCACGCGCCGTGCGTTTGGCCGGTGACGTGCCGGCTTTGGCTGCATTGCGTGCTTCGCTGCGCGATAGAACCATCCAATCACCGTTGTTTGACAACCGCCGTTTTGCCCACAATCTGCAGAACTGCTTTGAAGAAATGTTCCTCTCATCACGTTGAAGCACTTCATGTTTCGATGGTTCAAAAACCAGCGGGAGGATTCCAAGGTTCTTGCAAGCAAGCGGATGCAGCAATGCCAGCAGCTTTGCCACGACGGGTGCACCAGGCAGACGGAGGGTGATTCACAGGGGGCGCTGGCAAATTTCGAGCAAGTTGTGACGCTTGATCCGAACCATGCCGAGGCCCATTTCCTGCTGGGCGAATGGCATGAACAACACGGCGACTTAGCCAAAGCGGCAACGCACTACCAACGTGCAGTTGCGCTGAAGCCTGGCTTTGAACTAGCATGCCTCCGTGCTTGCCGCATGTTAATTCAATCAGGCCAGATAGCAGCTGGCAGCAGGATGATTGCCACTGGCCTGGCCATGAATCCGGCCGACGCCGAGTTACATGTCCTGGAGGGCAATGTCTATCTCCTGAGCGATGCATTCGAGTCAGCGCTCGAAAGCTATAGGGAAGCACTCAAACTTGGAGCGAACACGTCCTTGCTGCACGGTTTGATAGGTGGACTATCGCTCAAAAGAAACGATCTTGGCACAGCCATGTTTCACTTGCAGCGAGCTATTGAATTGGACCCCAACAATATGGCAGCTCATCATGATGCAGGAGTCGTGCACATTTGCCTGGGCAATGTAGAACAGGCAATCCAGCACCAAGAAACCGTGATCGCCCACGAACCCTGGCAGCTGCAGGCATACAGTTGTCTGCTGTTTGCATTAAGTTCCTCTGTGGAATGCACTCCGCAGCGCTACCTTCAGACCGCCTCTGACTATTCAGTGCAAGTGCGCAAAACCGCGGGAAAACTGCCCGAACGTCCAGATTCCGCATCCAACACCACCAATCAACTCACGCCATTGCGTATTGGCTGGGTTTCGGGCGATCTGCGCCAGCATGTCAATCAGGCATTTCTCAAACATGTATTGATCAGGCTCGCTGATGAACCCATTGAGATGCTGGCCTTTTCCAACAACCCGTACGACGACGCCACAACGCAGGAGTTGCGCCAACTGATGACGCAATGGCACGACATCAGCCAGCTCAGCGACCGCGACGCCGCTGGTTTGATCCATGCCTGCCAAGTGGACATACTGATCGATCTGTCGGGCCATACTGCGCACAATCGCTTGCCGGTATTTGCTTGGCGCCCAGCACCGGTCCAAGTGAGTTGGTTGGGATTCTTCGCCAGCACGGGTCTGTGCGAAATGGACTATTTGATAGCCGACCCTCTGTCCGTCCCTGTGCAATGGCACTCGCATTTCAGTGAAAAAATTGTCTACTTGCCTGATACCCGTCTGTGCATGGCGCCACCGCGATCATCTGACGCATTGCGTGTCGCGCCACTACCCGCCTGCACCAATGGGTACGTCACCTTCGGATGTTTTCAGGTACTGTCCAAGATCAACGACTCGGTGCTGACGGCCTGGCGCCAGATCATGAACCTCGTACCGGATTCACGCCTGCGATTGCAGATTCGATACCTGACATTGCCCGGTGTACGTGAGGCACTCCAAAGCCGGATGGAACAGATTGGCATGGCCATGGATCGGGTGGTGCTGTTGGACGGAGTTCTGGCTAAGGACTATCTATTGGCGCACCACCAAGTCGACATCATCCTTGACACATTCCCCTATCCAGGAGGTACTACAACCGCAGAAGCGTTGTGGATGGGCGTTCCAACGGTTACGCTAAAAGGCAACTCACTGCTGGCCCGACAAGGCGCCAGCATGCTGCACAATGCGGGATTGCAAGACTGGATCGCTGAAGATGCGGCAGACTATGTGAAACGTGCCGTTCAGCATGCCTCGGGGATCGACGCATTGGCAGAGCTACGTCAGCGCCTGCGCCAGCAGGCATTGGCCTCGCCGCTTTTTGACAGCCAACGTTTCACTACCCACTTTCTGGCGGCGCTACATGGCATGCGCAGGCCCCGGTAATCACACTGCCGGATTCCGAAGCATCCGTTCAATGGCTGGCCACTCATTGGGAAAAAGGTTCAGCTTGAAGGGTTTGTCATCGTCCAGGTAGGAAAAATCCAACGCCAGAAACTCTTTATACAAGTTGTCTTGATTATCCAGCAGAAAGGTGGACTGTGGGTCCAGATTTTGAATGACTCCCAAACCGCTGGGATAAGCTCCGATGGTATGAATCACGAGGTCAGGGCGGTATTTTTTGAGCAGCACAATGAGCCGCCAGACATCGCCACACCAGCTATGGGCCAACGGTTCCCGACCGGCAGATCTTTCATCCAGTGGATAGCAATCGTGGAGCAGAATGACGGAATCTTTTCTGGCATGGCGTTCCAGATTCGCAAAGTCACGCATCGCGAATTCAAACTGATGCATACCATCAATAAACGCGAGATCGACAGTGCGTCCACCCAGTTCAGCATGCAAATCACGCCCCGCAAAAAATGCATCACTGGTGGATTTGAACATCTTGAAATGGGGTGGCAGCGCAAATTCAATTTTGGGATCGGGGTCAATGCCCACCACTGCGCTGGCCGACTGTGCCAACGTCAAAGTCTCTCCCTGGAACACGCCAATTTCGACGTACGTCTTGGGTGATAGACAGGAATGGATCTTTTGTAAAACCTCGGAATAATATTCCCCCGGCAATTTCAATTGCATCAGCAAGCTAAAAACGGTCGCAGAATCCGGGGCCAGCTGGCGCGCCGTTTCGCAATGCTGCAACGCCTGCACAGTGTCGCCCAGCATTGTCCAGCACATTGCCATTTGAAAGTGGCAGTCGCCGGGTGCCGCCTGAACCACAGGCGGCTTCATCAGATCATCCAGTGCCTCGCGGGGTTTTCCCATTTTAAGCTTTGCCACTGCTCGCATAAGCAGCGCATCTGGATTTACCGGACTACGCTGCAACAGAACGTCCAAAATAGCTGATGCAGATGCATATTGCGCCCTATCAATGAGTTGGCTAGCTGTTGCAAGTGCGCCATGATCCTGCTGCGCGCTACTTTTAAAAAGGTCTTTGATCAGTGAAACGAGCATGGTGTTTTTCTCAGAATGCTACCGAACGGGTGAGCATAGCTCCTTTAAGCGAGCTTAACCGCTTTTTGCCGGAAGATCTCGCTCCGGCCGATCCTGCACATCTTATCGCCGACTCCATGCGTTTGGATAGCCCCTAGCGCACACAAGATATGGTCGAACGCTTGTTATGACCATTCATAACACTCTCAAATGTTCCTTGGCAATACAAGGTGGCGACTGCTTCTGATTCACCCGCGGCAAATGCCTTGCTGTCGTGAGCCGCCAGGTGAATCGGCATGCGCTTTTGGATTTGAACCGGGACAGAATCAACAATAACAGCGCTCAGCAAAAAGGCTCTGTTACTCGCCATCCATTCTACTGATGAACGGCATCCCACAACACCTGCTCCAGCGCTCGCACCGGCTCCAGATCATTAAATATGCGCTCGCAACCGCAAGCAATCGTTTGGCGCAGCGCCTGTGTCAGGTTTGCGTCGCCCACCAATTGCATGGCCTTGTCAACGAATTCCGTGTGTGAGCTTGCTATCCATTCATCCAGGCCCACGCGCCGCAACAAGCCGCTGGCCAGACGTCCACGCAAGAACTCGCCGTCAAACGCAATGACTGGCAACCCGCACTCCAACGCTTGCAACGCTGTATTGAATCCGG
>Ga0170475_117654012_pt1 | contig 10044 bp, 6 predicted proteins | sample Soicark_Litter_5_FD_111474 | JGI IMG/M metagenome (GOLD analysis project Ga0170475, IMG submission 111474) | Avena fatua rhizosphere microbial communities from Hopland, California, USA. Combined Assembly of 48 SPs | reverse complement strand
GGCCTGCCACACCCGCGCCGCTGGCAGCTGGAGCACCCGCCGGGCCAGGACGAGGTAGCCGAGGTATCGCAGCAGCTCGGCGGCGGCCACCGCTGCGGCGATCACCCACATGCATCGCGAGCTGAACGGCAGCGCGAGCAGGATCAATGCGGCGAGCACGAGAAGGTATCCGACCTGCACGGCGATCGACCGGTTCAGCTCGGCCCGCGCCTCGGCCAAGGACTGCGACAACTGTGAGGCGACGTGGCAGCCCCCGGCGAGCGCGAACCACGGAACCAGCCCGACGGCCGGTTCCCACTGCGATCCGAGCACGGTGGCAACCAGATCCGGCGCCGCGACGGCCATGCCCGCGCAGAGCGGAAACACCAGCAGGGCGCTGAGCGACGTCATGCTGAGGTAGCCACGTCGTAACCGGGTGGCATCCTCCTGAACCCTGCTCAGGGCTGCGAACGCCACGTTGGTCAACGCCGCGGACAGGTAGTTGCCCAGCGGTTGGAACACCAGGTAGTAGGCCCGGCTGTATTGGCCGAGCATGGCCGGGCTGGCGATGCGGGCGATGGTGAAGGTGTCGAGGTTCCCCCCGAGGTAGTCCAGCACGTGGGCGACGTTCAGCCGGGTCCCGTAGCCGCACACCGTCCGGTAGTGCCGCCAGCGCAGCACGGGCCGCAGCGGGTGGCGCAGGATGGCGAACTGCCACACCGCCTGGATCACGGTCGAGGTGACGGTGGCCGCCACCAGGCTCCAGACCCCTGCCCCGAGCAGGGCAAGCCCCACGCCGACTACGAGATAGCCGACCACGTATGCACCGATCGAGATCACCGACAGGGCACGGAAGCGCATCTCACGGCGGAGCAGACCAAGACCAGTCATGGACCAGCCCATGAACACGAACGAGACCCCCAGGCCGCGCAGCACCGGGGCCACCTCCGGAGTGTGGAACAGGCCGCCGACCGCTGGGGCCAGGAGCCACACCAGCCCCATACACATCAGGCCGAGCACGATACCGGCGGTGGATGCCGCACGGACCTCGTCGTCGCTCAGTTCGGTCTTTTGCACCAGGGCGGAGGCCAGCCCCATGCGCACGAAGAACTGCCCGAACAGCACGACGAGGTTCGCCATCGCCATGAGCCCGAACTCGGCCGGCTCGAGCAGGCGCGAGACCGACGCGGTGTAGGCGAGGTTGGCGACCACGAGCGCGACGGTGGACAGACCAGACCAGCTCAAGCCGGACAAGGCCTGAGCAGTCAAGTTGGCGCGGCCCGCGACACCGGGGGTGGCGTTGCTCGCCGCGTCGGCTCCTCGCGCGTCCACCTGTCCGCCTTACCGAACGCTTGAGGCGGTGCAGCGAACGCCAGTCCGCTGCAGGATCGACAGCGTCAGGACCCAACGGTTGTCGGCCGCCATGACAGCGGCTATACGAATGCCTGCCATCCCCTCTCCCTGTGCCGGACCGGTATGCCGCGGGGCGCTCGCGCGGCGGCAATCAATCGGTCCGCGCCGATTGCGGACGGATTCCCGCGCCTCGCGGGCGCGGCCGGCCCCGGCCTGCGCCGTCGCTCCCGGCGTAGGCACGCTGCGCGAATCCGCGGTTGAGCAGGTAGCCGATCACCGGTGTGTCGGTGAAGGCAAGCCGTTCGCGGGCGCGCCGCAGATCGGCCAACGATGTGCCTCGGTTGACCACCAGAAGAATGGCGTCGGCGTGATCGGCGATCGTTACGGCCTCCGACACATCGAGCAGCGCCGGGGTATCGATCAAGACGAGGTCGGCCGGCTGACCTGAGAAGCTGATCAGCTTGCCGAACTCCGTTGAGCGGAAGAACTCGGCCGGGTGATGCCCGTTCCGCTCCGGCCCGACCTGCAGCACCGTTCCGAGGGTTGGCGGCTCGTGCCGTGGCCGCGGCGTCGGCGGCGGCCACCGCCCGACGGTGCCCGCGGGATCCTCCTCGCCGTCAGGACTCACGCCGATCACATCGAACAGCTCGCCGTGGCGACACAGCTGCGACAGCTGTCGCGTGCGCTCGTCGGCGTCGACCAGCAGCACCTGGCGTCCTTCCCGCCTGGCCGCGAGCGCGAGGTTGAGCACGGCCAGGGTCTTCCCGTCACCCGGTCTCGCACTGGCCACGGCGACGACCTTGCCGCCCACCTTGGAGAGGGCATGCTCCAATGCGGCCAGCACGACGTGGTAAGCCTCCGCGGCGACCGGATCCTTCGGTGGCGACGATGGCGCACCTGTTCCCCGCAGCTTCACGTCCAGCCGCGGCGTCTCACCGAGCAGAGGAACCCCGAGAATCGCCCCGGCGTCGCCTTCCGACTCCACGCGGCGGTTCCGCCCGGCTGCCCACCATGCCCAGCCGCCGGCAGCGACCAACCCCGGCACGGCACCGAACACCGCCAGCAGCAGCGGCGCGGGCTGCGACGACGAAAATGGCGGAGCCGCCTCCTGGAACGATTCGACCCCCGATCCGTACACCGCGGCCTGAGCAGCGATCTCTTGCTCATTGTCCTGCAACCCGCCGATCAGATTGGCCACATGCAGCGCCTTCTGCTCGAGGGTGGCCTGATCGGGACCGCTCGTCTGCTCGATCTGCGCTCTGAGCGCGTCGAACTCGGCCTCCCGCTGGGCCCGCACCTGCCGCAACCTGGTGATCGCCACCTTCGCATCCGCGGCGATCCGCTCACCGGCCACCAGCTCATAAGCGGTGCCGATCGCCGTGGCCAGGTTCGCGGATTCCGCCGGGTCACCCGAGGTGGCACGGATGGTGATCGACGTGAGGTCAGCTGAGGGCTCCACCACCACCGAGCGCCTGACGTCGTCGGGTGTCCCGCTGCGCTTGAGGATCTGCAGCGCCCGCTCGTACACCACATCGGAGCCGGCGAGCTCGGCCTGGGTGGCCATGAAGACGGCGTGGTCGCCCGACTGGGATGGGGAAGACCCGCCCAGGGTAAGGACCGCGGGACTCCCAGGATCGCGCAGGAAAAGGCTGGCCTGCGCCTCATACTTGGCCGGAAGTAACAAGGAGACGGAATCCCCCGCGATGGCGGCGAGCGCTGTCACGGCCACGATGACGAGCCGGTACCGCCACAACGAGCCCACCAGACCCGGCCCACCAACCCAGCCGCCGTCCCCGTCCAACCCCGAATATGTCTCGGACACCGCAAACTCACGGTTACCGTCCACCGAACCCCCTCCCCGCCGGAAGGACTCTGCTCATCACGTCGATTATCGTCCTCAGCCCGCTCGCTGGACCGCCGACCCGGTCAATAGCGCCGGCTCGCTCGGCATGGGGACCGACACCTGCTCGAGCGCGAGGCTCTGGCTGCGGAACCAGTCGATGGTCCGCCGCAGTCCTTCGCGGACATCCACCGTGGGTTCCCACGCGAGGGCAGTGCGTGCCAGCGTGATGTCCGGGCGGCGAACGGTGGGATCATCCTGCGGACGGTCCACGAAGATGATCTCCGAGCTCGAGCCGGTGAGTTCGATGATCAGGCGAGCAAGCTCCAGGACGCTCAACTCCCCACAGTTGCCGAGGTTTACCGGCCCCTCCAGGTCGGAATGCAGCAACTTGACGAGGCCCTCGATGAGGTCGTCGACGTAGCATACCGATCGGGTCTGACTCCCGTCACCGGCGACAGTCACCGGTTCGCCGCGCAACGCCTGCCCGATGAAGGTCGGGATGGCGCGCCCGTCCCAGGGCCGCATCCGGGGCCCGAAGGTGTTGAAGATGCGGGCGATGGTGGTGTTCACCCCCCGCGCGTTGCGATACGCCATCGTCGTCGCCTCCGCGAACCGTTTGGCCTCGTCGTAGACGCCGCGTGGGCCGACCGGATTGACGTTGCCCCAGTACGTCTCGGGCTGGGGATGGACCAGCGGGTCGCCGTATGACTCCGACGTCGAAGCCAGCAGGAAGCGGGCCTGCTTTTCCTTGGCCAGCCCTAGGCAGTGAAAGGTGCCGATCGAGCCCACCTTCAGGGTGTGCAGCGGTAGCTGCAGGTAGTCGATGGGCGAAGCCGGAGACGCCAGGTGCAGCACCGCGTCCACATGCCCCGAGACATGGACGTAGTCGGTGACGTCGGCCCGGACGAGCCGGAAGCGACGGTCTTCGAGAAGGTGTTCCACATTGATCGAGTTACCGGTGCAGAAGTCGTCGAGGCAGATGACCTCGTACCCGTCCTGCAAGAGTCGGTGGCACAGGTGCGATCCGAGGAAGCCCGCACCTCCTGTGACAACTGCACGTCGAACCCTCATGATCTGGCTCCTTCTGCTTGTGAGGTCCTCAGGGGTGCCGGCACTCGTTCCAGCCAGATCTCCCGCCAGTACGGGTAGATGCCGCGCGGGCAGCTGCGGTGGTAGTCAGCCGTGCAGGTGACGTCGGCCAGGACGATGCAGGGCGTCTTCATGGTCAGCATCTGACCGGACGACTCGTCGATGATGTGGTCGACCCGACGGAGCACCTGTGCCGTCCGGCCGCAGTACTTGAGCATCTCGCGGTCGAAGGACAGTCCGCGGTTGCTGTTCTCGGCGTTGAGGGTGGCGCTGATTTCTTCGATGGACTTGACCCTCACCCATTCGCCTGGCTGCAGGTCGAGCGTCTCGGTGGGACTCTTGTCCGCCGTGCCCTGAATAAAGGGGTAGCGCTGAGCACCCCGGATCCAGAGTCTCTCGGGCAGCGCGCGACGCGTCAGATCCTGCATGCGGTTGAACATCCCCACCGGGATGCCCCGGACGACCTGCCGCACGGGAGCATTGCCGGTGCGGACGTCCTGCACGTACTGCCGCGGGTCCCAGAACGGGATCCCGACAGGCGCCGCGCGGGTCAGTTCGGTGGCCTGACATGAGTACGCTGGCTGGTCCGACGCGCCCCCGGCGTCCGGCGGACGGCAGGCGCCCATGGCTACCTCGGTGAGCCGTTCCTCGGTGCATCCAGACCGCTCGGCCACGTGGGACGCCGCTGGACCAGCGTCCGGGCCAGGCTGCCGCTGCATCGACCGTTCCAGCCTCCACTGTTCCGGCGTGGCCAAACCCTGGCTCGGCCCAGAGATCTTGGTGAGCCAGTCGGTCTTCCAGAAGATCAGACAACCCGCCTGACAGCCGCCGTGTGCCCGGCCGTCACAGCGGACACCCGCCAGATGCACTGTGTTCGTCATCCGCCGCAGGCCCGTCCAGGTGGCCGTGTCGCACGTCTTGAATGCGATCTTGTCCACCACGAAGCGCCGGCCGCAGAACTGCAGCATCTCCGGCATGAACGGCAGGGAATCGAGCTCACCCCGCTCATCGAGCTCGGCGAGGATCTCCTCCGCCGACTTTACCTCGACGACGTCACCGATCGCCACGGCCGGACGCGTGTTTGGCCGCTGATCCGTCACACTCATCGCGATGCTCCCGGTGTGATCTCGGAACCGCCCGCAACGGACGGCCCGAGCGGGGTCTGGGCCAACCGCGGCGGGTGGGCCAGCACCTTCAGCACGAAGGCCGGGTTGTTCCGCAGGTAGCGGCGCCACAGTCGCCGCGGTTCCCGGCCCAGCCGGTAGGTCCATTCCAGCCCGCTGCGTTGCATCCAGCGCGGCGCTTGGGGAACGGTGCCCGCGACCAGGTCGAAGGCGGCGCCGACCCCGAACAGGGCGTTGGCCCGCAGCCTAGCCACGTGCTCGGCCATCCAGCGCTCCTGCTTGGGTGTGCTCAGGCCGACCCACACGAGCTGCGCACCGGAGTCGTTGATGACCTGGACGATCTCCGCGTCCTCCTGCGGGGTGAGCGGCCGGAACGGCGGCGTCGAGGTCCCTGCGACCTGCAGCCCGGGGAACCGGGTGGTCAGCCGGTCCGCAAGCCGCTCCGCGATCGCCGGGCCGCCACCGTAGAAAAAGGACGACCAGCCGCGTTCGATCGCCCGGGCGAGGACCGCCAGCATCAGGTCCGGGCCGTAGACGCGGCTGACCTCGCGCCGGCCCGCCCACCGGGCCGACCACACCATCGGCATGCCATCCGGGGTGGTCAGGCCAGACCGATTGTGGATCCGGAGCAGTTGCGGGTCTCGCTGGGATTCCATCACGCCGTGGACGCCGGTGACGCACAGGTACCGGTGCTCGCCGCAGTCGACCCAGCCGGACACCTCCTCGACCGCGGAGTCGAGCGTCAGGCAGCTGACTCCCACCCCGAGCACGTCGACCCGCGGCGGACCGTCCGCCGGTAGTGGGCCGTGGTGATCAGGTGTGGTCACGGCTGGTCACCCGTTTCTCGATCCACCGGTAGGTGGGGCCAAGCCCGTCGCGCAGGGACGTCGTCGGCTCCCACCCGAGAACCTTGCGCAGCAACGAGTTGTCGGAGTTGCGTCCCCGCACCCCCTGCGGACCCGGAATCTGTTTCAGGCCGATGTCCCGTTTACCAGCCACTTCGGCGACGAGATATGCCAGCTGTTTGATGGACACCATCTCGTCGGTGCCGAGGTTGAGCGGCTTGGCGTAGTCGGACTGCATGATGAGGTAGATGCCCTCGACGCAGTCGTCGATGTAGCAGAACGACCGCGTCTGCTCGCCGTCGCCCCAGATCTCGATGCTGCCGCCGTCCTCGACCTGCGCGACCTTCCGGCAAATCGCCGCCGGGGCCTTCTCCCGGCCGACGTCGTACGTGCCGAACGGCCCGTAGATGTTGTGGAACCGGACGATGCGTGTCTCCATCGAGTACTCGTCGGCGTAGTATGTGCACAGCAGCTCGGTGAACAGTTTCTCCCACCCGTACGCGTCCTGAGGCTGGGCCGGGTAGGCGTCGCTCTCCTTCAGCGGCACCACGTCGGTCTCGGTCTGCCGGTACTCCGGATAGATACAGGCCGAGGAGCTGTACAGGTAGCGCTGTACGCCGTTGATTCGTGCGGCGTCGAGCGTGTGCAGGTTGATGAGCGAGTTGTTGTGCAGGATCTCCGCGTGGTGCGTGGAGATGAACCCCATCCCCCCCATGTCTGCAGCGAGCGCGTACACCTGGTCCACTCCGCGTGTGGCCTGCAACGCGGAGTCCCACCGGCGCAGGTCGAGCAACTCGAACTCGTCGGCGTCCACCTCGGTGTACTCTGGGTAGTTCAGGTCGACCCCTCGGACCCAGTACCCCTCCTGCTTCAGAAAGGTGACGAGGTGGTGTCCGATGAAACCCCCCGCCCCCGTGACACACACTCGCTTCATTGCAGCCGTCCTTCCGTTGCAGGTGCCTTGCTCACGCGTCAGCGCTCGAAAAAGTCGGTCATCAATAAGCGCCGCGGCCTTTCACCACCGCGAACACGGTCTTCCAGATGATCAGAGCGTCCAGCGCGAGCGACCACTGCTCGACGTAGCGCAGATCGAGACGAATCGACTCCTCCCAGTCCAAGTCGGAGCGACCGTTGATTTGCCACAGACCGGTCAGGCCCGGCTTCACCAACAACCTTCTTCGTGCGTCGCCGTCGTACGGCCGATCGGTGACCGGCAGCGGACGCGGGCCGACAAGCGACATCTGACCGCGCAGCACGTTCACCAACTGGGGCAGCTCGTCAAGCGACGTCCGACGCAGCCAACGCCCCAGCCGGGTGATCCGAGGATCGACGGTCATCTTGAACAGCTCCCCGGTCGCGTGCCGATTCAGCTTGTCCACGCTGGACCGCAGCGCTTCGGCGTTGCGAACCATTGTGCGGAACTTCCACATGGCGAACTCACGCCCCTGCCAACCGGTCCGGGTCTGCCGAAATATTGCCGGCCCGGGGCTGCTGAGCCGAATGGCCAGCGCGATGGCCACCATCAGCGGCGCGAGAACGATCAGCGCGATCAGCGCCGCCACTCGGTCGAGGAGCGCCTTCGCCACCCGGCGACCACCCGCCAGTTGTGGTTCGTCGACGTGCAGCAACGGCAACCCGCAGACCGGCCGGATGGCGATCCGAGGACCGGCGACGTCGATCAGCGCCGGCGCCACGAGCAGGTCGGTGCCTGACTTGGCGAGACTCCAGGACAGCATCCGCAGGGCGGGACCGTCCATCTCCGGACACGGCAGCACGGCCACGGTGTCCGCGGAGGTCGCCCGCAGTGCGAAGTCGACGTCATCGAAGCCACCCAGGACCGGCACGCCCAGCGTCGTCAGGTCGGCGGATCCTCCCCCGTCGGGGACGCATGACCCCACGATCCGCATCCCGTGGTGGGTGTCGTTGCGCATCTGCCGGACCAGTTCGGCCCCCGTTCGCCCGTGGCCCACTAGGAGGACGTCGCTCATGAACAGTCCCTTGCGACGCTTTCGGTGCACCCACTTGCGGAGCAGATAGCGTCCCAGCAGTGTCAGAACCGTCGCCATCGGCAGAGCGACGAGGAAGTAACCGCGCGCTATTCCCGCTTTCGTCGCCCAGGAGGCGGTGGCGACTGTTGCGGTGACCGCGGCCGCGGCCGCGAGGACGCGATGGAACTCCTCGAATCCGACAGAGAGAAAACGTGACTCGTAGCCACGAGCGGCCGCCATCGCCGCCAGCCACAGCAGGGGCAGACCCGTGCTGAGCGCCACGTAATCCCACCGCAAGTCCGGCGCCTCGGGACCCCAACGGACAACGTAGGCAGTCACGCCGGCCACCAGGGAGGCGATGGCATCGATCCCGACCACCGCGCGGACGTAGAGTCGCTCCCATGCCCTCCGCGAGGAGCGGACCACGACTGGCTGGCCCAGTATTGCCTGGCTCGCGCCCGCTCCCGCAACGCTCACGCCTCGGACCCCCTCCCCCGTGACTAGTCATCTTCTTGCTCGCTGCGGAGGAGCGCAGCCCGTGCGAGAAGGCGCAGTCTCGCGCCAAACCAGGTCAGGACCGCAAAGCCAGCAATGTTAGCCGTAATGCCAACCTTGTGCGAAACTTCGTCTGTACTGCACAGAAGCTACCACTCGGAGTCGACCCCAGCAAGGCACATTCAGCGAAATTCGAGCACTCGTTGACTTGGAATCAGATAGCCTGACTAAGGGATCTGCAGCCAACTGTCCGTTGTACTGTTTATGCTGGGGTTTCATAGCGGAATCCCGTCCGCAGCGTCTGGCTCACGAATGTTGCACAAGCGTAACTCTGTCGAACGCTTGCGAGCTTAGCAATGTCACTCTAACTTCAGAGTGGTGACGGAGGTTACGTCGCCCGCATCACATGAAGGTAGTTAACGTTGCGTCGCCATAGCCATGAAGGCAAAGCTCAGCGGACGATCTTGCAATGCATAGTGTGGCCCCTCCTGTTCGACTCGGCCGTCGAGGCAACGCGTAAGGAGCTCTTAGGCAAGCCGTACAGGCCGAGTACGGCTCATCCGGCAACTACACGCGTAGTGTGGCTGGGCTTGCAGACTCGGAGAATAGTGACGTGGGTCAACGTATAGCGGTGTTCGGAACCGGCTACCTAGGTGCCACCCATGCCGCGTGCATGGCGGAGTTAGGGCACGACGTGCTGGGTGTCGACGTCGATGCCGGCAAACTGGCAAAACTTGGGGCCGGCGAGGCTCCCTTCTACGAGCCAGGTCTCGATGAGGTGCTCAAGAGCAACGTCGATGTAGGCCGGCTCCGGTTCACTTCGTCATACGAGGAGGCCGCTGAGTTTGCGAACGTGCATTTTATTGCGGTCGCAACGCCGCAGAAGCACGGCGAGTTCGCGGCAGATCTGAAATATGTCGATGCCGCTATCGAAACGTTGGCCCCGCTGCTGACCGCACCTGCGGTGATATTCGGCAAGTCGACGGTGCCGGTGGGCACGGCCGCGCGGCTGGGCACTCGGGCGCGTGAGTTGGCGCCCGCTGGGGACGCCGTCGAGGTGGCGTGGAATCCTGAGTTTCTGCGGGAGGGGTACGCGGTGCAGGACACTTTGCATCCGGATCGCATCGTGCTCGGTGTCGATAAGAATCGTGCGGGGCATGCCGAGGAAGTCGCACGCGACGTCTACAGCCTCCTCCTCGAGGAGGAGATTCCGTTTCTCGTAACCGATCTGGAGACGTCGGAGTTGGTGAAGGCATCGGCAAACGCTTTCCTGGCGACAAAGATCTCGTTCATTAACGCGATGGCGGAGGTGTGCGAGGTGACAGGTG
>Ga0170475_111302177_pt1 | contig 10045 bp, 2 predicted proteins | sample Soicark_Litter_5_FD_111474 | JGI IMG/M metagenome (GOLD analysis project Ga0170475, IMG submission 111474) | Avena fatua rhizosphere microbial communities from Hopland, California, USA. Combined Assembly of 48 SPs | reverse complement strand
GCAAGCTCTTTACATTTTTGATTTATTATACCAACAGACCGCTAATTATTAAATTTCTTTTTTACCAAAGAAATATTCGATTATCAATATCCTATTTGTTTTATAAACTCAAATGAATTTTATTTATTACATTTACTTATTATCTTATTCATAGGTAATGTCTACATGTAATATCAAAATTTTATTTAAGAAATATCTTATTGTAATGATTGTACAGTACATAAAAAAAAATAAAAATAAAATAAAAATAAAATAAAAAATAAATAAATAAAATAAAAAAATAAAAAAAAATAATATTATATATATATCCTAACTAATTAAAATTGCATTATGATGCGTCATAAGCGAATCCTTTTTTGGCTTTCTTTTTCGGCACAGGTTTAGTATTTTTAGGTGGCGGCGGTCGTTGATTAGCTCGTCTTTTCATCATTTGCTCGATATTTCTCACTGTAAATTGATAAGCAGCAGATGTGTTAGCCACCATTAAGCTTTCTGGGAATAAATCATCAACACGTTCCTCTGAGACTGTAGACGGCCAGAAATTTAATGAACCCTCTTGTAAATAAATATCTAAAGGTTCTGTTTCTTTCTGATTTTCTGAAGTTAAAAATCGTAACATGAATCGTTTCAAAGCTAAAGCAAATGCTTCTGCTGGAATCAATTCTTTTGCTGCAGTTGGCTGTTCAAAATCGACGGATCGAAGTATTTCGGCTTCCATATCTTTTGAAAGTGGAGTTTTATATTTTTCGTGAATATATTTAATTTTACGATCAGCAACTTGCTCTTCAAAAAATTCGTATAAAGCCACCAAGTGTTTAAGTCGTAAATCGTTATTTAAAAATTTAGAGAATCCTGCGTGCTCGATTAATGATGATAATTTAATCCACTGCTTAGCATAATCCTCAATTGATTTCTCTCCATCTCCAACTGCTGTACGTTTGACAAAGCACAGAAGAATTTCTAGTGTTGATAAGATCTCTTCTGCATTATCTACAGTTGATTCTAAAGAATTTGGATTAAATCTTCCAGAAGCGCCTAACAAATTCATTTGCTCTATTGGGATTGGTTTTTGAGGTATTAAATTCTTAATATCACTAAGAATTCTCATACATCCTTGAAATAATTCCATGTGATATGGAAAAGTTTCTAAATATAAATCAGATTCTGGTTGTGTTTCTACGTAGACTTTGCCAAAAACAAGAATATTTGCCAGTTCCGCTTCAATTTTTGTTAAATCGTAGACAATATTTTGTCCTTTAGCAACTGCAAAATTTCTTTGACTATATGCAAGAATTTCGTCATCCCAAGCAAATTTTATTATATTTCCGGATCGAGCATGATCAAGACGCATAGATTGAAGATAATATCCATTAGGTGTATCTGGTTTAGTCGATTCTTCAGTATCAACAAATATTGGTTCATCCAAAAACTTTAGGGATCTACAAGTCCCAGGTGGAATTGCCATGACTTCTTGCAGGAAATTGTTTTGTAAGTCAACTAAATAAAATAAAATTGCACATAAGAAGATTCCCGCATCCTTTTGTTCCATTAAACCTAAAACAATTTGACACTCAGAATCTATCACAGGCTTATCATTTGGAAGTTCATGACATTGATATCGTTTCACATTAGGCATAACTGTATTCCACCCAAGTTTAAAGTCCTCAAATGCACTATTGAAAATTTCACGATTTTCACCATTAGATTCTTTTTCTAGAAAATCTTTAAAGGTCAATTCTCTTGCTTTTTGTCGTGTTAGATAATATCCAAGTTTAGAATTCAAAATTTGAACAAATTTTACAATAGGCAAAAGATGTTTAAGTAATTCTAACTGTTCAGCATGTTTGAAAAATACTGAAAGGAATGGATAATTATTCGTGTTTCCTTCCAAATCACTATTATAATAAGCACGGAAACTATCAAAATTTATCACTCCAATTGTTCTCCATAAACTTGGTAAATTTTCAATTCGATATGGTTTATCCATCGTCAAAGTTTGATCAATTTCACCTCCAATCATATTACTTTTCTGAACTTTAGTTGAAGCCGCGTCCAATTTCGTACGGTAATTAGCTGCTGTTTCGGTTATATTTCTAATTTGTGGTTCGATATAATTTCTATGGAACTCCATTTCCCAATTTTCGCGTTCAGCAGTTGTCTTTATTTGTTGATTCGGTAATGGAGGGTTTTCCGTCATTAAAGAGATCAACGAATGGAACATTAACGCCAAATTCTCATCTGAACAATTAAGAAGATTCTTGAGAACTGTCCAGTCAGTTCGGATATGGTCCATACAATAATTTTCAGCATTTGTAGCCGTTTGATTACTATTTTGAAGGAAATTCAAGGCAGGTTGGGGTGCAGATGCTCCAATGAGTGCATGAACAATTAGATGTAAAATACGATATGAAATAGGTGGCAAAGATCTGACAAAATGATTCAAAGTTTGGTTAACAGGTTCTCCAATATATCCTGCCTCATCATTTGTTGTTACTTGAGTAGATTTTTCGCCGAGTTTTGTGTTTCCTGCTGCCGCTACATGTTCTTTTCCACCAATTGTATTTTTACAATTCGGGCACGTACTTGATTGCATAGGTAAACCACAATTATTGACAACGTATTTCATACCACATTGACATGCATATCTTGTGACTCCTTCACCAGCTACTGCGTTTAATACTAACGATTCTATATCAGGAGTACATGTCAAAATAAATAAGTTCTGGCAATCTTGTAATCTGTGCAAATACATTGCTAATTGAGATGAATTCGGTTCAACTGAAGCGTGAAGTGCGATTATATGTGTAATAACAGATTTTAAAAACAAATCTGTATTGCTAATATCCGAATTATTAATTTGAAGTAAGGGAAATTCGTTTGACAAGATTTTTGTTGCAATAGTTTTAAATAATCCAGGGAGATTACTCATTCCAGCAAGTTCTTTTGTCAAAAAATCAGCTGATTGCGTTTCTGGATGTCGCCATTCTCTTGAGGCCCTTAAAGAATGAAGACGTATAAAGAAAAGTCCCATTAAAGATAATCTTGCTGTTAAAGTATCTTTTTGTTTTATTTTTTGTATAAATAATTGGAAAGGTGCTTTGTGGCTTATACTATATAAAGTCGTGAAGCTTTTTTCTGCCTCATCATATTCTGGCAAATTACAATACGGATTAAAAGGCAAACGATTTTCTTTAACACCCTCCCAATTTAAAGTTCCAAGCCATGGTAAAATTTGTTTCTGAGCTTCACAAAATTTTCTAACATCATCAATTGAAAAATCTCTTTGACGTAAATCTCTTAAAAAGTAAATTTTAAGAGAATGAATTAGAGGATGATTGAAAGCCATGTTATCGTTAATTTGATTAATTAATTCATCACTATCAAATTCGTCATCCATTATGTTACACGTGATTGGGCTATTTTTATCTTCTTGGAGAAAAGCATCCCAGAATCGACGAACAAATTCTTTAAGTAATGCGATTGCAGTTATTTTTTGCAATGGTTGTGTTCCTTGTCTACGTAAAACTTCAAGAGCATTTCCAAAATCTAAATCTTCTAATTCACAATCCATAAAGAACGCTTGTTCAATAACATCACAACATAATGTTGCCATGTTTGTATCCAAGTCTTTGAAACATTGATTAATAGTATTTAATCGAGCAGATTGTCCTAAAGCTTCGTCGGCATTTGTAATTAATGTAAAGAATATATTATCGTTTTCATTATTTTCTTCCAAAAAGATCCTTTCAATTATCGCACCCATTAATGGGAAAGGTTCACTTGAGAATAATTTTTTATAAAGACTTAGTCGAACATCAGATTCAATCGGAATTAACACAAGACACCTCATAATAAATGACCTTTTTGGTATTAAATTCTTTTCAACTTGCTCTAACATATCTAATTTATCAAGTATGGCGTTAACAAATTCCTCAGAAAGAACTTCTTGGTTATTCGAATTTAATCCAAGTTGAACAATTTCTCTGATACTATTTAAAGGAATCGTTTTTGTTGCGACTAAATCATTTACTATACGTAATAATTGCAGACCTGGCGAATTCCTTGCTCGCGTTATCTTATTACTAAGAAACAATATTTTAGTTACATCGTGTTGCCACCTATTCAAATGAGTATTATCAAAGTTTTCACAAATGTTCTGAAGCATCATTTTTACTATTTCTTTGATAATATTTCTCTCTAACCCTTCTTCAACAATAACATCGTCTTGATCTTCAATATTTTGAATAATTTCTGGATCCATTTGAGCTAACTGTAATTGCGCTAATACTTCATTAGAATTTTTCCACCAATAGGTGTGAAGGAGAATTGGTTGAGTCACTTTATCGGCACCAATAAGTAGCTTCAATATGGATGCTAACATTTTTGGATTCACATTCCCGCTATCACTTTCCGCAATAACAGTAACAAAATCCTTAAAATATAGTTCGGGTACTAGCTCAAAAGACTTATATTTTAATCGCGGAACTGATGCAAGAATATTATCTTTGAAAACGTTCAAATGTTTCTCAATTTCATAATCATGAAGTTCATTAGTAATGTCATCAACTTTATCATCATCCTGCTGTAAAACTGCTAATTCTTCTTCGTAATATCTCCTGAAATTATCAATTTGTTTCATAAAATAAAATGAAAAAGGAAATTTAAGATCATATAAGCTTCCCTCCGGCATAATATATCCATCAGGCTTTGGATCTGGTATATCTTCAATTTTGACAATTTTACTATCCATACAAATTTCTTGCCAAAATTCGAGTAATAATTCTTCGTGTTCTGTACAATCGACGTAAAAAAGTGTTTTTGTTGCTGATAATCTTTCTAAGGCACATAAAACCTTAGCTATTGGTTGCCTAACTAATGTTCTAATATAAACTTGTAAAGCCGCAGAAAATGATGTATACGGATATAAATTTTGTTTATTTGATGCAACCTTATATTGCCAATCATTCGTAGAATTTCCTTCGATCCATTCTAAAGTTTTTATTTTCAAGCATTCAATAAGATTTGGACACTCTAGTATTTTTTCACTCAATATCTTTATATGATCAACAGTCTTGTAATTTGATGGATATTTAATGCACAACAAACACCATAACAATTCTTCTTCTAGAATTCTTTCAAATGGATAAGTAGTATTGATAACATCAGATAACGATCCATTCAAAAGACCATATAAAGGAATGTCATTTTTTGATAAATTTTCTATAGTCACTTGTTTCCAACCACACATAAAGTTAAAGGATGCCAAAGTAGATTCCTGATCTCGATGAATATGAAGAATGATGCATGCGTGCTTTATAGGCACAGCGTGTTCCATTTGATCTTTCTTTGCAATGAAGTCACTTCGGAATTGTTCGATGATGAATTTAGCTAGCTTCATACATCCAGCATTGACAGTGGCTACATTGCACTGGAGAATTAACATATTATCGGTTGATTCTAACCAGAAATGTTTTATTCGATTTGAAAGTTGAGCTTCAGTCTTAAAAGTTGATAATTTGTCCACTTGACACCTTAGACGTCCTTGTAAACAAGACTTAACATCGGTATTAATATTGGAAAATGTGTTGACAATCACCAAGTGTCCTTCGGGCTCCGCTAACGGTTCTTCTTGATTATCCAATAATAAATCTTCGAAATAATCATAAAGACTATCATGATGTTGTTGACGGAAATAAATCTCCTTCCATCGATCTACTTCTTCTCGTTCTAACGTGGATTGTTCGGCCCTTAAAATTCCATCAGAAGATGCTATTGCTACTAAACGCTCTTTACATGTTTCCAGAATTTCTTCATCTCTAGCATCAGGATTATTCTTTGTAACATCAATAATTAAACTTTGCAAAGTTTCATCTTTATTAAAGCCAATAAATAGATCTTTCTGTGTGAATTCATTATTACGTGATGGAGATATTTGATTAACTCCCATTAAAGTTGACATTCGCCTTGCCCAATCACCTAAATTCACTACAAGTAATTTCTGCCTGCTACTAAGTACGTCATTAATTGACATTTTTTGTTTTTCAAATCGATTAAGAAGTGGAGGATCAGCTGAAGCCAATTTCTTTTCATCCATGACAAGAATGCATTTAAAGTTTGGCGAAACGTAAAGCATAGGGTTAGCATATGCTCCAAGCGCAACCCTTGTAAAATATTTGGCATTGTCTTGACTTCCCACCACAATATAATTTTGGTTCCATAAATCATAAAGACTTCCATAGATAATTTCCAAATCTGTTAGAATTAACGGTCTGCCTGCTTCGACACACATCATAATTCTATTCAAAACACTATAAGAATAATCACCCAGGTCATCGGGAAATTGTGATCCCAAAATTACAACAGGATCTAAATTCTTTCTCCTCAATTGATAAGTTAATAAATCTACAATCGAATCACTTTTACCAATAATCATCAAATGACGCGTATCACGTTCATCTAAATTTGAATCGATTAATTGCTCAATTGGGATTGGCTCATAGAACCATGGATCATGATGATTAAATGTTTTGAGAACATCTCCAAAATATATGTTGCATAATTTTGCGTTATTTTCCGTTCCTCCAAAATTACGAGCTAATGCCATTTGAATATTCTCCGGTGACATTTCGCCTATCGAAAGACGTTTAACTAGCGAGTAATAATCTCGAAGACCATGGAAATTAGGAAAATCTTGACCATTTTGTTCATAATCTGAATATGCTTTGGCTAAAAGTTCCAAAGCGGCCCTTTGGCCAGTTCTGATAACCTTTGTGCTTAATAAACGTGTAGCGGTATCAACTAAATCATCTAAATCAAATTGTGGTCTTTGAACAAGTAATGCACGACTAGTTTTACTATTATCCAAACGCCAATTTGATATACCAACCACTGAAACAGTGGGTCCTTTTGCTGGATAGCTTGGCTCAAGCAAGGAGTGAAGTACTTTTAACGGATTATAAGGGCTTGTTTCAGCCAATCCGACTTCATCAAGTAAAACAACACTAATAACAGGAAATTGTTCGGAATTTGTTTCTTGATACTTATTAGCTTTTTCAAATACTTTTATTATACCATCAGAAGTTGAAGACGATGAACCCTGATGTGGAATTAAGTAAACACGTGGTAGAGATCTAAAGTATCTATCATTCGAATCAATTCCACGTAAATTTGAACTTATGAGCCGAGTTGCTAAAGATTTTGATGAACCAGGAGCTCCGATTAAGAACAAGGGGATTTTTGTTAAGATGCATACTATCATAACTAAAACATTTTCTAATAAAGCTTCATTCTTTGCTGTATTAGGTGGACACTGCATTCGATTAATATAATCCTCCTGCTCTTCACGAATAACCCTAGCAAACATATCTTCTCCAACATAAGCTTTGTGTCTTTGTAATACTTTTCCCATTATGCTGCGATACTCTTTACGTAACTTTTGTTCATACAATCGAGAGTGATAACAAAGACCAAGCGCTAAAATATAAGATCTAGTTATTGTGGTTGGATTTCCAGGTGGTGGGTATTCCCGCCCTCCTTTTTTTTTAATAGCCGGTCGATTCGAAAGAGAATAATGAAAGAATTTCACCAGTGTTATAGCTCGTTTGACATCACGTAAGCTAACACTATAAGGTTCTTCAACTTCACGAATGAATTCCTGAGAAGCGAACAAGAGCTCGGAAAATACTGGAAGTGCTAGTTTCTTTAATTCTTTTTCAACCATAATTTGAATATACTTGTATTCATCTTTTGGTTTTAAAATACCATAGTCCCATACATAATCCAAAATTTGATCAGGAAGTGGTTTGACTTGATAAACAAGATTACTTTGTTCTTCGTATTTTTTAACTTTATTTGTCAAACCAGCATCGCTTTGGGTTCTTGTACGATGACGGTATGGGTTACAGGCAGAGAATAAACGAATATTTGGATGTATGGGTCGACCATTGAGAGTTCGATGGGATATTAAATCTGCAAGCAAACCTATATGATTACAAGTGTTGATTTCATCAAAGAATAACCAAATCTCGCCATTTTTTTGCCTCCTTCAAAGCATCATTCATAAAAGACATAATAATTTCTTCATTAATTCCAGCGTGAAGATTAAGAACCTTGAATTCAACTTCAACCATATTGGCCAAATATGCAATTAAACTTGTCTTGCCACATCCTGCCTCACCGCAAACTATGACGGGAATATTTGCACGGGCTCTTAAAAGAATTAGAGCCATCTTTATTAAATTATCACCAGATAAAGCATATTCAGGAAGTTTTAGTGGCTCTACTGAATTTCGTGCCAAATATTCTAATTTTATTAAGAGAGCGTTCGCAGACATTGTATTATAATTATCCAGCTCCCATGTTGATTTATCCCCGATTATTTGACTTCTCAATAAGACCTTAACATTATCAGGAACTTTTGTTCTGTCACGATATAAAGCAGATATCGTATCTGGGGCTTGAGAATTGAAAAATAACATAAGATGATTTGAATCGTCCCATTGAACAATTGTTCCAAGGCGAGCATTTTCTTCATCATCATCAGCAGTCATAGAAATAGATTCTAGTTGCGCCGCCTTGGTTTTAATAGATCTAGTTGCAAAATCTTTTGAAACATCCATCAAAGTCCCAACTATTAAAGATCTAATGTTGTTTTCTTTTACCATTAATTTCAGATTCTCCACAGTAAAAAATTGACTTGACGATAATCGAACTAATTGATCTGCAAGAACATTGACAAATATTTCAACGAATCTAAATGAAGAAATACCCGCGGAATTTTGGTTAAAGAAATAGTTCTCTATAAGATTTTGACAACGCTCAACCGATAATGGATTTTTGATCGCATTATTTGTTCGGAAAAGAATTTCCTTTGTATCTATTTCTTTGCGATCATACAAATCCAAGTAATTACAGGCAACCTGAATTGGACTGCTAATTACTTGAGAAATCTTAAGACTTTTTATATCCCAAACTAAATGCTTAGGTATTAGATACCCTGCCATAGGAAGAGAATTAAGTAAACGTTGTCCCGTGGTGGAGGCTATTTCAATAAATATGTATGTAGGCGTTTCTGAAAGTGGAAGGCAAGCTATATCGACATTGGTAGAAACTATGCCCAAAGTTAATAACTCAAATAAAAACATGTTGACATCTTCAGGATAGTTCGATGATACTATATTAATATGCAAACTTTCTACGGGTCGAAGTTTACATTCTTTAAATTGACGTACAAGTCTACCAAAATCCATGTCATCACTTATTAAAAAGCTACGCGGAAATTTCTCTTTGATGAAACTTTCCTCTTTAATATACTCAGTTTTACCTTGTCCGGATAAGTCAGACGAGACACGTGTAACATTTTGACATAATTCTTGATAAATTCCTTTCATAGTTTCAGTGCTTAAACCGTTAGTTGCGTGAACATCTAAAAAGAATTGATCTAAAATATGGTGATGCGTTCCAGCTTCTCTACAGCAAATAAGTGCTAAAAGATAATCTTTCTCTTGATCATGGTGTTCTCGCATTAATCTAATTTGATTAACTAAATTATATTGAAGCTCAAAGTCTAATAATTCTAGATTTGCGATACAGAATAAGTGATTTTCATATCCATTATTTGAAGCGAAAAAACTTCTTTTAATGAAAATTGAGAGCTCTTCCGTTGTAGTTGAAGAAGTGCATATTAAAAGTTGCCATGGTTCGGGATAAGATCCATGATTAGCAAATAATGACATGATAATATTTGAAACTAACGTTTTGTCGGTGCAAGCCGCGACGAATAATTTACCCTTCGTAACGATATCTGACTTTACAGCGATCTTAAGTTCACGAGTTTGTTTTGGAACATCTTTAAAAATTCTTTCCAATTCGTTACCAATTTTACAAAGAATTTTAAAATAATTTTTCGATTCATTTGAAATTCCTTGGACATCTTTGCGTTGTAATTTTGCTTTGCTATTTACAAATCTAATTAATTTTTTTGCATTCTACTTCATTTTCTTCATCTAATTTTCCTGATGTAAAATAATCATAGAACGCTAAAATG
>Ga0170475_116514238_pt1 | contig 10047 bp, 8 predicted proteins | sample Soicark_Litter_5_FD_111474 | JGI IMG/M metagenome (GOLD analysis project Ga0170475, IMG submission 111474) | Avena fatua rhizosphere microbial communities from Hopland, California, USA. Combined Assembly of 48 SPs | reverse complement strand
GTGAATTGCGCCAGGTGGCGAGGAGGAATCGATCAGATCAGACCAAAAAAGTTTGACCTGAAAAAATGTGCAACTGAATATGCGGCCCATGCGACAGAATTTGAACCAAAGGATTGCACGGATTTTTCTCGGGACACTGCTGAGCGTCGGCGGGCTGCAGGCAGATGTGAAACTGCCGGCCCTTTTCAGCGATCACATGGTTTTGCAACAGGGAAAATTGCTGCCGGTCTGGGGCTGGGCAGATGAGGGAGAGAAGGTGACCGTAGAGTTTCGAGGGAAGATCCAAGCGGCTTATACGAAAGATGGAAAATGGAAGGTGCTGCTGCCGAAATCCAGCGCGGGCGGACCCTATAAACTGACGGTGAAAGGAAAAAACGAGATTACAATCAACGACGTCTTGGTCGGAGAAGTTTGGCTTTGCAGCGGCCAATCGAATATGGAATGGCCCATGCGGGCCTCTTTCGAGCCGGAGAAGGATATTGCGAACTCCAGGAACGATAAACTGCGTTTGTTTACGGTGCCAAAGTTGAAAGCGAACGAACCGGTGCAGGATGTGAAAGCCTCCTGGGTCGAGAGCGGGCCCGAGACAGTCTCGAATTTTACGGCGGTGGGTTATTACTTCGGCCGTGATTTGCAGAAGGCGCTCGATGTCCCGGTGGGACTGATTCATACTTCATGGGGCGGTTCGCCGGCGGAAGTCTGGCTGCGCGAAGGGGTGCTGGAGGAGAACAGCCAGTACAAGGCGGAGATTCTCGAGGAATACAAGACCTCAATGGAAAAGGCGAAGGACGATATCGCCAAATGGGAGGCGGACCGGGAAGAGGCGCAGAAAACAGGAAAGCCCTTTAGCAAAGGAAAACCGGGGCCGTTTTGGAAACCCAGCGAATTATATAATGGAATGATCGCGCCGCTCATTCCCTATGCGATCGCGGGGGCGACCTGGTACCAGGGAGAGTCTAATGCGGGACGGGCCCATCAATATCGGATGCTCTTCGCGGACATGATCACCAACTGGCGGATCGATTTCGGACAGGGAGATTTCACTTTTTTGCTCGTGCAACTGGCGCCATGGGACAAGGGAAAGAAGCGCGCATTGAGCGAAATTACCAAAGAACCGTTGGAGAGTGATTGGGCGGAGTTGCGGGAGGCCCAACTCATTTCGACGAAGGTGTTGCCGAATGTAGGGATGGCTGTGATCACCGATCTCGGGGACAAGGACGACATTCATCCGAAAAGGAAAGAGCCGGTTGGCCATCGGCTCGCGCTGGCTGCAGAGGGAATCGCCTATGACAAGCATCTGACCGACTCGGGGCCGACTTACAAGGAACTCGTCATCGAAGGGGACCGAGCCATTGTCTCCTTCGACCACGTCGGCAAGGGCCTGGAGGCAAAGGGCGGCGAATTGAAAGGTTTTGCCATCGCGGGTGCGGATCGGAAATTTGTTTGGGCCAATGCGCAGGTCAAGAAAGACCAGATCATCGTGAGCAGTCCCGAGGTGCTGAATCCGGTGGCGGTGCGGTACAGTTGGGCGGATTTTCCGGTGGTGAACCTGTTCAATAAGGATGGTTTGCCGGCGTCGCCTTTTCGGACGGACAACTTTCCGATGGTCACCGGCCCAAAATTTCCGTTGAAGAAGTAGGGTAATCTTTGGTCTATTGGGGCGGATTGCTACGAATATTAGTGCCTGAAATGAAATACTTAAAACTGAGTTTCTTAATGTTGGGCGCCGGAATGTGCATGACGGCGTCGGCTCAAATTTCCCAAAACCAGCCGGGGCTGGTCAGCTCGGAGTTTATTGCTGATCCGCTTCCGACTCCTTCGGTCCATGCATCCACCATCGTCGAGACGCCGCTTGGCCTGATGGCGGCATGGTTTGGCGGGACCCAGGAAGGGGCCCGCGACGTGGTCATCTGGACCTCCCGGAATGACGCCGGCAAAGGCTGGGGGAAGGCCGTCGAACTGGCCAATGGGGTCCATGACGACGTGCGCATTCAATATCCCTGCTGGAACCCGGTTTTATTCAGGCACAGCAAAGGGACGCTTTATCTCTTTTACAAGGAGGGTTCAAGCCCGTCCACCTGGTGGGGAGTAATGAAATATTCGGAGGACAATGGCCAATCATGGTTTGATGCCAAGAAGCTGCCCACAGCGATGTTAGGGCCTATCAAAGACAAACCAATTGAGATTGAGCAGGGAATGATCCTTTGCGGATCGAGCACCGAGGACAAGGGATGGCGCGTGCACATTGAAATGACGAAAAACCCCCAGAGTTCCCAGAGCTGGTACCGGACCGAGGCGATCAATCGCTCTATCGATTTTGCGGCCATCCAGCCCACATTGCTTTATTGGCCAGACGGCAATTTGCAGATGCTTTGCCGTACGAAACAGGAGAAGATCGCCGATTCATGGTCCAGCGACAAAGGATACACCTGGACCAGGATGAAAGGGACTTCCCTGCCAAACCCAAACAGTGGAATTGACGCGGTCATGATGAACGATGGGCGGGCTTTGCTGGTCTATAATCATACGACTGACGGGCGCGGAGTGCTGAACGTGGCGCTCTCCAAAGACGGACGTGAGTGGCAGGCTGCGCTGGTCCTGGAAAATACGCTGGGAATGGAATATTCCTACCCGGCCGTGATCCAAACCGCGGACGGCCTGGTGCACGTCACCTACACCTATCAGCGGCAGAAGATCAAGCACGTGGTGATTGATCCAAAAAGGCTGTCGCTGAAGCCAATTGTGGACGGGCAATGGCCGTGGTGAGGAGGCGGAAAAGCCGCCACCGACCAGCACGGAAAGTGCTAACAAGCAGTCGTTGACACGACTTTGGACGATAATTATTCTATCGCGAACCATTTAACGATTTGAGCATCGCATGTTACTGAAGATCAGTTTGGGATTAGCTATTTTGGTCGGTCTGGCGACCTTGTATGTCACGCATGTCCAGGTGGGCGGCAAGATTACGCAACTGAACAACGACCTCACCTCAACGCAGGGCCAATTAACTCAAAGCCAGCAAAACGAGCAAAAGTTGACCGCGGACAACAAAACTCTCAAGACACAGCTTGATACCACCACTAAAAGCCTGGCCGATGCCACGAACAATCTCGCGCAATCCAAAGCGCTTGCCCGCGAGCAGACCGACCGCGCAAACAAGGCATCGAAGGAATTGCTGGATGTGACCGCCGCTCGCAATCAGGCACAAGAAGAACTGGCCGCGTGGCGGGCGTTCGAAATGACCCCCGATCAGATTCGGAACAATTTAGGACGTTTGCGCGTAATGGAACGGCAGAATGAGGTGCTCACGACGGACAATACGGTGATGAATCGGAAGGTCAAAGGCCTCGAAAAGGAATTGGCCCGTTATCGTGGCGACGTGGAACCTGATCCCACTTTGCCCGCCGGAACGAAGGGCAGTGTCGTCGCCGTTGATCCAAAATACGATTTCGTGGTCATTAATCTCGGCGGAAATCAGGGAATGGTCGAAAATGCAAAACTCCTCGTGAACCGGGATGGGAAGTTTTTGGGTAAAGTGAAAATCACGAATGTCGAACCAGACCGAAGCATCGCCAATGTTCTGCCGGAATGGAAGACCCCCGGGGATGAGATCATGGAAGGGGACCAGGTGATTTTCTGAGAAAGGTCCGAATGCGTATTTTAAATCTGCTTTTGCTCCTCGCGGTTATCGTCGCAATCTTTTCCGGTACTGGTTGCGCCACCACGGACACGGAAAGTGTTTCCGAGCGGCCTTGGAATGCTCCCAAGAATTGGGAAACCGGCTTACCGAGCGGAATGATGGCTCCGCATTGATTCGGTGCGCCAAATTTTCACGCTTTTGACCAATCGCCCGCGCCTCGGGCGATTTTTTTTCCATTTGGCTTGAAATTCTATCGGCAGTAAATTTCGGAGGTCGGCTTGACGCGGAGGAGCATTGGGGAAAGAATCGATTTCAACTTCATCTATGTATACACGAAGAGCCTGGACGGTGTTGTTTATTTCTGCGGTTTTGATCGCTTTGGTTGGTTCCACGTTCGGGGCGGAGGAAACAACCAAAAAAAAGGACAAATCGGCAAAGAAGGAAAAAACGAAGAAAGAGAAATTCGAGATTCTTTTTGACGGGAAATCCACGGACAAATGGCGCGGCTATAAGCGCCAGGATTTCCCCGCCATGGCGTGGGCAGTGGAAGACGGCGCTTTGAAAACAAATCCCAAGGCCGACCCGGTCGATATCGTGACGAAAGAGAGTTACGACAATTTCGATTTGCAATTTGAATGGAGAGTCACCCCGGGAGCGAACAGCGGCGTCATCTATCTCATGAACGAAGACTTTGACGAAGCATGGAATACGGGCCCGGAGTACCAGATACTCGATGATGAGAAGCATGCGGATGGCAAAAATCCCAAGACATCAGCGGCCGCGCTTTACGCTTTGATCGCGCCCCGGGACAAGGAACTGAAACCGGTCGGGGAATGGAACCAGGGCCGGATTCTGGTGCAGGACAAACACGTGGAACATTATTTGAACGGGAAAAAAGTGGTCGAATATGATCTCGGCAGCCCGGCACTGGAGGCGTTGATCAGCAAGAGCAAATTTGCCAGCATGCCAAAGTTCGCGAAGCTGGAGACGGGCCATATCGCATTGCAGCATCATCACGATGAAGTCGCTTATCGCAATGTGAAGGTGCGGCGGCTTTCAGCCGTCAAAAAGGCAAAGAATTAAAATCATTCCCTCGGGATTTTCTATGAAAAAGATTTTGGCATTGGCGATACTAATTGGATTCGGTTTTTCGCAAGCGGCGGAAAACCAGCTCACACCGGAAGAAAAGAAGGAAGGCTGGAAATTGCTCTTCGATGGCGTGAGCACCAGGGGGTGGCGCAGTTTTGGGAAAAGCACTTTCCCGGAAAAAGGCTGGGTCGTGAAGGACGGCATCCTGCAATTGGAACCCAGAAGCAAAGCGGGGGACATCATCACCGACCAGGAATTCAACGATTTCGATCTCCGCTGGGAGTGGAGAATCCCAAAAGGGGCGAATAACGGAGTGAAGTATTTCATTACGGAAAAGCGGCGCGAAGCCATCGGCATGAATATCAAATGATTGATGATGCTACCGTCAAAGATCCTCGGCAAAAAAACTGCCTCATTTTACGATGTGCTTCCGCCAAAAATCGACGCGACGCGCCCTCCGGGGGAATGGAACGAATCGGAAGTCCTGGTGCGGGGAAATCACGTCGAGCACTGGTTGAATGGGAAGAAGGTCCTTGAGTACGAATTGGGAAGCGTAGAAGTCATGAAAGGGATGGCGAACAGCAAGTTTAAATCCGTGGAAGGGTTCGGCACCAAAATTCGCGGCCATATCCTGCTGACCTATCACAACGATTCAGTCGAATATCGGAACATCAAAATCCGCGAATTGGCTTCGAAATGATGAGGACGCTCGGGCGCTATCGATTTTTAAAGATATTCTTTGATTTCACTTGTCACAGGAGAAGCCCCGATTAACATGCGTGTGAGTTTAGCTTAGATGCTGGAACTGATACAAATTCCGTATAGCCCATTCTGCATCGTTCAAAGGCGAATCCTCGAATACTCCGGGGTCAAATTCAAAACCGTCAATATCCCTAATGGATACCGCTTGCTAATTTGGAAGCTGACAAAGCAGCGCTATTACGAGGTGCCCATCCTCAAAGACGGCAAAGAAGTCATTTTCGAGACGGAGGAAAATTCACAAGTCATCGCAAAATACCTCGATCAAAAGCTGGGGCTGGGATTGTTTCCCCACAAATGGGAGGGTTTGCAGGATATTCTCTGGCGTTATTTCGAAAATGAACTTGAGGCGCTGACGTTCAGATTGAACGATGTTCATTGGAAAGAAGTCGTTCCGGAAAATGACAGTTTGCGCTTCGTTCGGCACAAGGAGAGAAAATTCGGGCGTGGCTGCCTGGAACAATGGGCCGAGCAGCAGGAACCGTTGCTCGCGGAGTTGGAGAAGAAGTTGCTCCCTTGTGAAGAAATGCTCCTGGAGCGCGATTATCTGCTGGAGGATCGCCCTCGGTTTGTCGATTTCGACCTTTTTGGGATGTTAGGGAATTTCCTTTATAGCGGCCATTATAAATTGCCCGCGCGTCATAAAAGGCTGGCGTTGTGGTACGATCGAATGGCTGCGGTAAAAATGAACAAAGCTGCCCGTGAAAAATTACATACTTGATACCAACGTATTACTCCACGACCCAAACTCCCTTCTCAATTTTCAGGATAACGCAGTCATCATACCCATCGAGGTGCTCGAAGAAATAGACCGGTTCAAGCGCGAAAGCAGCGAGCTGGGTCAGAACGCGCGCAGCGTCTCGCGTATGCTGGATGCCTTCCGGGCTCAGGGTAGATTAAGCGAGGGAGTCCGATTGCCGAACGGCGGCACGCTGCAGATCGCTTTTATTGACGGAAGTCTTGGCGACTCAACTTTCATTGGAAATAACAGCGTGGACAGCCGGATCGTGGCGCAGGCCCTGCGAATCCAGAAACAACGCAAGCCGGAACCGACCATCCTTGTCACGAAAGATATTAATCTTCGGCTGAAGGCGGACACGCTCGGGTTGGAAGCGGAGGATTACGAAACGGACCGCGTTTTTCTCAAGGACCTCTACAGCGGGATGTGCGAGAAGATGGTCCCGCCGGAGAAAATGACGGCATTTCGCGCCAATGGCGAACTCGATATTTCAAACGGACGGGTCAATTATCCGAACGAGTACTGCACGCTGACCGATGAGACCAATCCCAAGCGTACGGCCCTCACGAAAATCGACGCGACCGGGACGAAACTCATTCCGATCATCGACTGCCGCGAAGGCGTTTGGGGGATCAAGCCCCGCAACCGAGAGCAACATTTTGCTTTTGATTCTTTATTGGATGACCGAATCAAACTGGTGACTCTGATGGGCAAGGCCGGCACTGGAAAAACTTTGATGGCGATGGCCGCCGGGCTCAAGAAAACAGTCCTGGACCGCGAGTTTCGGAGGCTGGTGGTGGCGAGGCCGACCGTCGCGATGGGACGGGAGCTTGGGTTTTTGCCAGGCACGCTGGAGGAAAAGCTGACCCCCTGGATGCAGCCGATCCACGACGCTTTGGAATTGTTGGGCGATTTGAACATGGGCCATGAGCATCGGCGGAGCAACGATCTGATCCGCTCCGGATTAGTTGTGGTCGAAGCGCTGAGCTACATCCGCGGCCGCAGCATCGCCAATCAATACATGGTGATTGATGAGGCGCAGAATCTTACACCTCTTGAAGTGAAGACCATTCTGACCCGCGTCGGCGAAGGCACGAAGATTATTTTCACCGGCGATCCTTACCAGATTGACAATCCTTACGTCGATTCATCTTCGAACGGCTTTAATTACATCGTCAGCAAGTTTCGCGAGCAGGCGATTGCGGCCCATATCGAATTGCAAAAGGGCGAGCGTTCGGAGTTGGCGGAGTTGGCCGCAAATTTACTGTAGCCCTTAAAGCCCGCGTAAAAACTTCTGCCCTTCTTGACAGGGGGGCAGATTCGCCCCATGGTCCCTGTTTTAGGGGAGCTGACCAGTCCCGCTGAGGCGGGGAAAGGCTGAGAGTTTCGCGGTGGTGCGCGGAAGACCCTTTGAACCTGCTCCAGGTAATGCTGGCGAAGGGAGTCAAACCTTCTTCGAATTTCCTGGAACATCTGAAAGGAAATATGATTGCCTCCAAAGAGAGTTTCGAACCGAAGAGTTCAGATGCTTTTCCTGCGTCCCGAAAAGTTTATGTGCCGGGGCAAATCCATCCGGGTGTCCGAGTTCCTTTCCGCGAAATCGAACTGAATCGGACGAAACTTTTCGATGGCAGTTACGAAAACAATGAGCCGGTGCGGGTTTATGACACAAGCGGGCCCTGGAGCGATCCGGACATCTTCTGTGATGTGAGGCAAGGTCTTCCGGGCGTTCGCCACGCATGGATTTTGAATCGGCAAGACGTGGAGGAATATCATGGGCGCGCGGTCAAACCGCAGGACAATGGCTATTTATCGGGCGTTCACGCGGAGAGTGCTGTTCGCTCTGAGCGAGTGGGGCGCCTGGAATATTTTCCGGGATTGAAGCGAAAGCCGCTGCGGGCGCGCGCGGGCCGGAATGTCACGCAGATGCATTATGCGCGCAAGGGTGTGATCACGCCGGAGATGGAATTCATCGCGCTGCGTGAGAATATGGGGCGGCAGGAGGCATTCGAAACCGCCTTTGAAAAAGCTCGCGCTTCGCATGGCGTTCGCGCCTATGCGCAGGGCGGGGCGACAAATATTTTAAAGCATCAGCATCCCGGCCAAACCTGGGGCGCGCGTGTTCCGCGAGTAATCACACCCGAATTTGTGCGGGATGAGGTGGCGATGGGCCGGGCGATTATTCCGGCGAATATCAATCATCCCGAGACGGAGCCCATGATCATTGGCCGGAATTTCCTGGTGAAGATTAACGCGAATATCGGCAACTCGGCTATTGCTTCGAGCATCGAAGAAGAAGTCGAGAAGATGCGCTGGGCCACCAAGTGGGGCGGGGACACTGTGATGGATCTTTCCACGGGCAAAAATATTCATGAGACGCGTGAATGGATCATTCGAAATTCACCGGTCCCGATTGGAACCGTTCCCATTTACCAGGCGCTCGAAAAGGTCGCCGGCAAAGCGGAAGAACTCACCTGGGAAATTTACCGTGACACTTTGATTGAACAGGCGGAACAAGGCGTTGATTATTTTACGATCCATGCGGGCGTTCTCTTGCGCTATATCCCGCTGACTGCCCGCCGGATGTGCGGCATTGTCAGCCGGGGCGGCAGCATCATGGCAAAATGGTGCCTTGCCCATCATCGGGAAAGTTTTCTTTACACCCACTTCGAAGAGATTTGCGAGATCATGAAGGCATACGACGTCAGCTTCAGCCTTGGGGATGGTCTTAGGCCGGGCGCGGTCGCAGACGCTAATGATGAAGCGCAATTAGCTGAGCTCGAAACACTCGGTGAACTCACCAAAATTGCCTGGAAGCACGATGTCCAAACGATGATCGAGGGTCCGGGCCATGTGCCCATGCATCTCATCAAGGAGAACATGGACCTGCAACTCAAGTATTGCGATGAAGCGCCGTTTTATACACTCGGCCCTTTAACCACCGATGTCGCTCCCGGCTATGATCATATTACCAGCGGCATCGGCGCCGCGATGATTGGCTGGTTCGGTTGCGCGATGCTTTGTTACGTCACGCCAAAGGAACATCTCGGTCTTCCAAACAAGCAGGATGTGAAGGAAGGTGTCATTACATACAGGATTGCGGCGCATGCGGCCGATTTGGCGAAGGGTCATCCCGGCGCGCAGCTTCGCGATAATGCTCTGAGCAAAGCGCGCTTCGAATTCCGGTGGGAAGACCAGTTTAATCTTAGCCTGGATCCGGAACGGGCTCGCGAGTTCCATGACGAAACCCTGCCACAGGAAGGCGCAAAATCAGCTCACTTCTGCAGCATGTGCGGGCCGCATTTTTGCTCAATGAAGATCACGGAGGACGTCCGGAAATTCGCCCGTGAGCAGGGCGTGAGCGAGGGAGAAGCGATTGAGAAAGGAATGGAAGAAAAAAGTCGCGAGTTCCTCTCTCACGGTGCGGAAGTGTACAGCAAGCCGGCTTGATGACCGTTCTTGAGGCAATACAGCGCAGCAGCGATTTTCTGGCAAAAAAAGGGGTGGATTCATCACGTCTGCAAAGCGAGTTGCTCCTCGCCCATGTTCTGAAAACGCAGCGGCTGAAACTTTATTTGGATTTCGAGCGCAAGCTCGCTGACTTCGAGACAGACGCACTTCGGGATTTGGTGAAGCGCCGGGGCAACCGCGAGCCGCTTCAGCATATTTTGGGATCCACTTCCTTCTGCGGCCTGGAAACAAAGGTGAATTACCATGTGCTCGTTCCCCGGCCTGAAACGGAATTGCTCGCCGAAGAAGGGTGGAACTTTTTAAACACTCTGGAGGTCAGCGAGCCCCGTTTTCTCGATTTCGGAACTGG
>Ga0170475_104505132_pt1 | contig 10048 bp, 7 predicted proteins | sample Soicark_Litter_5_FD_111474 | JGI IMG/M metagenome (GOLD analysis project Ga0170475, IMG submission 111474) | Avena fatua rhizosphere microbial communities from Hopland, California, USA. Combined Assembly of 48 SPs | reverse complement strand
TCGGAAATTCATGGCATTCGCCCTCAGTGCGGAAGCAGAGCAGAAGCTCAACGATATCTTGTCGCGCTACCCCAATAAAATGGCGGCGTGCATCCCGGTTTTGCATCTTTGCCAAGAGGCGAACGACAACTGGGTTTCGGACGACGTGATCGAGTTCGTGGCGCAGCGCCTCGAGCTCAGCGCGGCGCACGTCAAAGGCGTCGTGACCTTCTACACGCTGTTCAATCAGAAACGCCCCGGAAAGCATCAAGTCTGGGTGTGCCACACGCTGTCCTGCGCGATGCGCGGCGGTGAGGAGATCCTTCACCACTGTGAGAAGCGGCTCGGCATCCACGCAGGCGGCACCAGCAAGGACGGCAAGATCACGCTGCGCACGGCCGAGTGCCTCGCGGCTTGCGGCACCGCCCCGGTCATTCAAGTCGACAAGAAGTACTACGAGAACCTCTCGATCGCAGAAGTCGACCGCATCATCGACACGCTCGTGAAAGACGGCTGAGGCTCCCGAAGCTCCCGTACCCCCAGATGATCAAGCAGACCACTTACCTCAGTCACTCTTACGGAAGGCCCAACAGTTGGACGCTTTCCGCCTACGAATCCGCCGGCGGCTATCGCGGCGTACGCAAGGCCTTGTCGATGACGCGTGAAGCGGTCATCGAAGAAGCCAAGAAGGCTCACGTGCGCGGCCGCGGCGGCGCCGGTTTCGATTGCGGCACGAAGTGGAGCTTCATGCCCAAGGAGAGCAAGAAGCCGCACTACCTCGTGGTCAACGCCGACGAGGGCGAGCCCGGCACGTTCAAGGATCGCTCCATCATGGAGATGAACCCGCACGCGCTGGTCGAGGGCTGCATCATCGGTTGCTACGCCATCGGTGCGCACGCCTGCTACATCTACGTCCGCGACGAGCTGCACCTCAGCAAAGACCGGCTGTGGTCGGCGATCAAAGAGGCGAGAGCCAAGGGCTACCTAGGCAAGACGCCCTTCGGCAAAGACTACGAAGTCGAAGTGTACGTGCACACTGGTGCCGGCGCGTACATTTGCGGTGAGGAGACCGCGCTGCTCAACTCGCTCGAAGGGCGGCGCGGCGAGCCGCGCTTGAAGCCGCCGTTCCCCGCGCAGTATGGCGCGTTCGGCTGTCCCAGCACGGTGAACAACGTCGAGACGCTGGCGATCATGCCGACCGCGTTCGAGATGGGCTGTGACGAGTTCAGCAAGCTCAGCGCTCTGCACTCCTTCAATGACGGCGGTGCGCGCCTGTTCGGCGTGAGCGGACACGTAAAAAAGCCCGGCATCTACGAGGCTGCGGTTGGCCTCACGCTGCGCGAGCTGATCTACGATCTGGGTGGCGGCGTCACCGACGGCCGCGCGATCTTGGGCGTGATTCCTGGTGGCTCGTCTTGCCCCGTGCACTTGCCGGACGAGGTGCCGACGCTGCCACCCGACGCAAAGTGGGATCCGTACCGCGGCAAGTCGATCTTGGACATTCCACTCGGAGTCGACACCTTCCGCAACGCGGGCAGCATGCTCGGCACCTGTTGCGCCATGGTCATGAGCGACGCGGTCGATCCGGTACTGGCGCTGCACAACGTGATGCGCTTCTACCGGCACGAGTCGTGCGGGCAGTGCACCCCCTGCCGCGAAGGCTGCGGTTGGATCGAGCGCATCTTGAACAAGATCGTCACAGGCAAAGGCTCGATCGCCGAGTTGGACGAGATTCACGAGATCGCGAACAACATCACCGGTAACACGATTTGCGCTTTCGGCGACGGCGCGGCTCAGCCAGCGCTCGCCTTCGTTCGCCGCTATCGCAAGCACTTCGAGGACTACATCGTGAGCGGCGGTAAGTCGCAGACGCGAAGGTTGACGCTATGACCGTGGGTAACGTTTTCTTCGTCGTGGCGAGCGTGGTCGCGCTGGTTGGCGCGCTCATGACGATCGCCTCGCGCAGCCCGATCCGAAGTGCGGTCGGCCTGCTGATCACCATCGTCGGCATCGCGGCGCTGTTCCTGATGCTCAACGCCCAATTCCTGGCAGCAATTCAGCTGATCGTGTACGCGGGCGCGGTGGTCGTGCTGTTCGTGTTCGTGATCATGCTGCTCGGCCCGGACGCAGGTGACGGCGAGGGCACGATCGCTCGTGCGCGCCTGGCCCGCTACGGTGCCGGCGCATTCTTCGGCTTCATCGCGCTGGCCGCGGCGCACCTCGTTTCGCGCTCCGAGCTCGTGGCGCATCGCTTCAAGGTCGCGCCTGCCGCTCACGGCTCCGTGGAAGGGATCGGCTCCTTGCTCTTCAACAGCATGGTGATTCCGTTCGAGCTCGCGACCGCGTTGTTGATCGTCGCGGTCGTCGGTGCGATCGCCGTGGCTCGCGGCAAGCCGCACGTTCGGCGCGAGTCCAAGAGCGCGAGCCCAACGGCGCGCATGTTCCACGGTCCGCTCATGGCGCGCGACGCGCAGCGGCCGTTGCCGACCAAAGCAGAGCGCGCTGCCAAAGCCGCGGGAGGCGCATGATGAACACGCTCGGTTATTTCGTAGAGCAATACGTGATGCTCGCGGCTGCCTTGTTCACCCTGGGCTGCATCGGCTTCTTGGTCCGTCGCAACGTGCTGGTTCAGCTGATGAGCATCGAGCTGATGCTCAATGCCGTGAACCTGATGTTGGTCGCCTTCAACCGCCAGCACATGGCCGATTTGAACGGCCAAGTGTTCGCCTTTTTCATCATCGCGGTTGCCGCGGCCGAAGTCGCCGTGGGTCTCGCGATCGTGCTCGCTTTCTACCGGCTGAAGTCCAGCGTCCAGAGTGACGAAGCGGACCAGCTCCGTCACTGAACCTTTAGGGCTTATCACTCATGCAAGCGATCGAGGCTCTGTTCCCCGCGCACAACTACACGCTGCTGGCGTTCATCGTGCTCTTGCCTCTCTTGGGCGCCGCAGTGAACGGCATCTTCGGCAAGCGGCTCGGTAAAGAAGCCGTCTCTCTCTTGGCGCTGAGCGTCATGGGCATCGCCTTCGCGCTGGCGGTGGTGACGTTCCTGGCGCTCGGGCACGCCCAAGAGGGCGACGAGGCCGCGCGGTTCTTTTGGAAAGGTTGGGAGTGGTTCAGCCTGACCCGGTCCGACGGCAGCACCACCGTGCTGAACGTCGGCTTCTCGGTGGATGCGCTCAACGGCACGATGGCGTTGGTCGTCACCGGTGTGGGCTTTCTGATCCACCTTTATTCCGTCAGCTACATGGCGGAAGATCCCGGGTTTCACCGCTTCCTCACTTACCTGAACCTGTTCATCTTCTCGATGCTGGTGCTGATCCTCGGTGACAGCTTGCCGGTGCTGTTCGTCGGTTGGGAAGGCGTCGGTCTGTGCAGCTACCTGTTGATCGGCTTTTGGTTCGAAGACGACAAGAACGCCGCGGCCGGTAAGAAGGCATTCGTCACCAACCGCATCGGTGACTTCGGCTTGCTCGTGGCAATGGGGCTTTTGCTCTATTACACGGGCGGTCTCGACTGGTCGACGATCGACAACAATGCCCGCAGCCTGCTGACGCCAGTTCAGGTGTGGCCGCTCGGCACTCACGTGCCGGCTGCGAGCCTGCTGCCGCAGAGCGCGGAAGCCTGGCTCAACGCGCCGCGCTACGTCAGTGCGGCGACCTTGGTCGGGCTCGCGCTGTTCCTCGGCTGCGCGGGCAAGAGCGCTCAGCTCCCGCTGTACGTCTGGTTGCCCGACGCGATGGCGGGGCCAACGCCGGTGAGCGCGTTAATCCACGCCGCCACCATGGTCACGGCCGGCGTGTACTTGCTGTGCCGCCTCTCGTTCGTGATGGTGCTGAGCCCTGCAGCGATGGCCACCGTGGCGGTCACTGGCGCCCTGACGGCCATGTTTGCGGCGAGCATTGCTTTCGCGCAGCAAGACATCAAGAAGGTGCTCGCCTATTCCACCGTGAGCCAGCTCGGCTACATGTTCTTGGGCGTGGGCGTGGGCGCGTTCACCGCGGGCTTCTTTCACGTGATAACGCACGCCTTTTTCAAGGCCTGTATGTTCCTCGGCGCCGGCTCGGTGATCCACGCCATGCACGCGCGCATCCACGATACGGATGCCTCGCAGGACATGCGCAACATGGGCGGCCTGCGCAAATACCTGCCGATCACGTTCTGGACGTTCACCGCGGCCTGGGCGGCGATCGTGGGGTTGCCCTTCACGAGCGGCTTTTTCTCGAAGGACGAGATCCTGCTCCGCGCCTACACCTCGTACGTCAAGACGCCAATGGCCACGCTCACGGACGGCGGTGGCGGCAGCATGCAGTCCTTCGTTTGGCCGACTTGGCTCGGGACCGCGCTGTACGCCATCGGCCTGCTCACCGCGTTGATGACCGCGTTTTACATGACGCGCCTCTACATCGGCACCTTCTTCGGTGAGTTCAAAGGCTGGAAGATCGTCAAGAATTGGAAAGAGCCGGAACACGCGCACGGTCACGACGATCACGGTCATGGGCATCACCATGACCCGAGCGTCGCGCTCGAGGGGCCGACACCGCACGAGTCGCCTTGGCAGATGTGGGTGCCGCTCGCGGTGCTCGGCTTCTTGGCTGCGTTCGCCGGTTTCTTGAATGCGGCGCCGCTCCACATCATGCCCTTCGAGCGCTGGCTGGAACCGGTGTTCGAGAAGGCGAGCCAAAGCGTCCAGCTGATCGAAGAAGCGGAGCACTTCGAGTTCCCATTCTTGGGCCTCGCGTTCCTGTCATTCGCTGGCGGCTCGGGCGCCGCCTACTTCATCTACGTGATGCAGAAGGGCAAGCCCGCCCAGAGCTTCGCCGAAGCGATGCCGGGCCTGCACGCCCTAGTGGTCGACAAGTGGCGGATCGACGAGCTCTACGAAGAGTACGTGATCGGCGCGGTGGACTCGCTGGCCGAGTTCTTCGCCTGGGCCGACAAATGGATCGTGGATTTCCTGCTCGCGCGGGTGACCGCGTTCCTCGTCTCCACCACCGGCACCGCACTTCGCTTCGCCCAAACTGGCCGCGTCCAAACCTACGCTGCTGTCATGGTGCTCGGCCTGGGTGCCGTGGGCTGGTTCTTCGTCACGCCCCGCGCCGAAGCCTCGGTCGACGCCAACGACGACTCCGGCGTCTACAGCCTGACCGCGGCCGAGGGCCTCGGTTACAGCTACCGCTGGGACCTGAACAACGACGGCAAGTGGGACGGCGACAAGGGCGACTTTGGTGACAAGACCCAGCAGTCGCTCAACTTGGCCGTGAAAGAGAATCGAACCGTTCGGCTCGAAGTGAAGAACGCGTTCGGACGAACCGCGCTGCGCTCTTTCAACTTCGAGCGCCCCGCGCCCGACCGTTCGGGCTTCACCTCGCAGGCGGACGGAAGCGCCGCTCCGGTGCGCCGAGTGGGCGATGTGCGTGTGATCCCGACGCCCCAGGAAAAGAAATGAATCCGCTGGCTTTAGCTCTGTTTCAGTTTGCGCCGTACTTGCTGGCGTTCGCCATCGGCGCGCTCATTCCGCGTCGCCAAGGCACGCCGGAGCGCGTCGCGATCGGCATCGTCGCGGCGCTGTCGCTGCTGCTCATTCGTGGGCTCTGGCCGTCGGCGGCCGCGGCTCCCGCCGACGAGAACGCCAAGGAATGGCCGTACCTGCTCAGCGTGATCGTGTTTTTGCCCATCGTGGGCGCGATTTTCATGCTGTTTTTGCCCCGTCAATCGCCGGTGATCTTGAAGCGCGTCACGTTCTTGATCCTCGGGGTCGACGGACTGGTTTCGCTCGGGTTGTTGTCGACGCCGATGACCCGTGGCTGGCACTACCAGCACATCGTGGAGTGGGTGCCGGCCTTCGGCATTCGCTATCACGTGGCGGTCGACGGCGTGAGCATGTGGCTGATTCTGCTGTCCACGCTGACCACGCCGATCGCCGCTTACGTGGCTTTTGGTTCGCTCAAGACGCGGATCAAGGACCTGTGCTTCGCGTTCCTGCTGCTGCACGGCGCGATGATGGGCGTGTTCGTCGCGCTCGATATGTTCCTGTTCTTCGTGTTCTGGGAACTGATGGTCGTGCCCATGGTCATCATGATCGGCGTCTGGGGCGGCGCCGAGAAGATCAAGGCCGCATACAAGTTCTTCCTGTACACGATGGTCGGCAGCATGTTGATGCTGGCCGCGATCTTGGTCTTGGTCTGGAACTACACGAAGCTCGCGGGCTACCCGAGCTTCGATTACCTGGCGCTGTCGCGCGTGGCCTTGCCGCACACCGCGGCCTGGCTGTGTTTCTTCGGCTTCTTCTTGGCCTTCGCCATCAAGGTGCCGATGTTCCCGTTCCACACCTGGTTGCCTGACGCCCACGTGCAGGCACCCACCGGCGGCTCGATCATCCTGGCCGCAGTGCTGCTCAAGCTCGGCGCCTACGGTTACATCCGCTTCTGCATGGGCCTACTCGGCGGGGTGGCTTGGATGTGCGCGGCGACTCTGGCCGGCTTCGCCATCGGCGGTGGCATCGTGTACGGCGCGCTCGTTGCCTGGAAGCAAGACGACGTGAAGCGTTTGGTCGCTTACTCATCGGTTGCGCACATGGGCTTCGTGATGCTCGGCTTGTTTGCCGGCACGCAGGCGGGCATGGAGGGCGCGGTTCTGCAAATGCTGAATCACGGCGTTTCCAGCGGCGCGTTGTTCCTCTTGGTCGGCGTCATCTACGATCGCCGGCACACCCGGCTCGTTCGTGACTTCGGCGGGCTCGCCAAAGTCATGCCGATTTACGCTGCAATCTTCGTCACCGTCACCATGTCGAGCGTCGGTGTGCCGGGCACGAACGGCTTCGTCGGCGAGTTCATGGTCATCATGGGCACGTTCGTCTCCCAGACCTTGGGCGGGCAGGCGAAGCTCCAAGCCGGCTTGGCCTCGGCGGGCGTGATTTTGGCTGCCGTGTACATGCTATCGATGGTGCAGCGCGTGTTCTTCGGGCCGCTCTCGAATCCGAAGAACAAGCGCCTGACCGACATGAACGTGCGCGAAACGGTGGCGATGGCGCCGCTGATCGCGCTGATCTTCATCATCGGCTTGTTCCCGAACCTGTTCTTGAGCCGGATCTCTGATGGCGTCAGCGCCGCGCTCGAACGCTACAAAGACGGTCGCGAGGCATACCTGGAGCTCGGATCTTCGAACACTGCCAAGCTGATGGACCGCAAGGGCGGTCCGTTGGAGCAAGGCTACCCTGAAGCTCCAGCCAGAAAGACCGACGCACCTGCTGCTGTCCAAGCCCAAGCGTTGAATGCGGAGGCGCCGTGACTCTCAACCTGCTGCTCGCTGTCTCTCCAATCCTGGCCGTCGCCATCGGCGGTCTGTTGCTCATGCTGGCCGAGGCGTTCGGCAAGCCGGTCGCGTTGACGGGTGCCCAAGCGGGCATGGTGTCGACCGACGCCGGGGCGGGTCGTGCCGACGAGCTGGCGCTCGGTAGCGCGGTCGTGCTGTTTGCCGGCGCGCTGATCAGCGTCGCCATCTGGAAGGTCGGACCCGAGACGATTCCGGGTGTCGAGTCGCTCGCGCCGTACCTGATCATCGACCGCTTCTCGCTCTTCTTCTGCTTCGTGTTGTGCCTCGGAGGGGGCCTCGCTTCGCTGCTCGCCGGTGGCTACTTGCCCGAGCACAATCTGGATCGCGGCGAGTTCTTTCCGCTCTTGGTGTTCAGCACCGTGGGCGCGATGGCACTCGCGGCCTCCGGTGATTTCCTGAGCTTTTTCGTGGCCTTGGAAACCATGTCGCTGGGCGTCTACTGCATGATTGGCCTACGCCGCGGCAACCTGCGCGCGAGTGAAGCTTCGCTCAAGTACTTCTTGCTCGGCAGCTTCGCGGCGGCTCTCACCCTGATGGGTGGTGCGTTGCTGTACGGTGCGACTGGGCACACCGACTTCGTGAGCATCGGCCGAGCGATCGGCACGATTGGCAAGGCGGGTAGCTTCGTCAACGCGCCGACGATTTTGATCGCGCTGGCACTCGTGGTGGCTGGCTTGGCGTTCAAAATCAGCGCGGTGCCGTTCCACATGTGGACGCCGGACGCCTACGAGGGTGCACCCACCCCGAGCACGACGTACATGGCGGTGGCGGTGAAGAGCGCGGCCTTCGCGGTGCTCTTGCGCATCCTGGTGGTCGGTTTTGGTGACCCTCGCTTGATGAGTTGGGGCACCGGTTGGCCGCAGGTCTTGGCCTGGTTGGCGGTCCTGAGCATGGTCGTCGCCAACGTGATCGCCGGTCGTCAAGAATCGGTGAAACGCATGCTGGCGTACTCGTCGATCGCGCACGCCGGCTACGCCTTGGTCGGCGTGGTCGCGGCCATGGGCTCGGCGCAGGGCACCTCCAGTGTGCTCTTCTACATGCTCACGTACACGGTTTCGACCGTGGGCGCCTTCGGTGCGCTGATCCTGTGCGGCCGTCGCGGCGCTGAAGCGGTGAGCTACGAGGACCTCGCCGGTCTCGGCAAGCGTCATCCGGCAGCGGCCTTGGCGTTTTCGTTCTTCCTGCTGTCATTGGCTGGCGTGCCGCCGAGTGCCGGCTTCTTCGGCAAGCTGTACGTGTTCAGCGCGGCGGTCGATTCGCAGCTCAACGTGCTGGCGGTGATCGGCCTCTTGAACAGCGTGATTGGCGCCTACTACTACCTGCGCGTCATGGTCTACATGTACATGCGTGAGCCTGAACCCGGCGCGCCGATCGCCACCCCGATGCGCTCGGGGTTCGTCGTCGCGGCGCTGATTTTGGCCGCCGCCTTGGTGCTGCTGTTCGGCATCCTGCCGGGCTCCTCGCTCGACGTCGCTGCCGCGGCCGGCATTGCGCACACGTGATGGTTCAGCGAGCCTTTCTCGGTGGCGTTGGCCTAGCGCTCGCAGGGGCGCTAGCGCTGAGCGGCTGTAAGGGCAAATCCAACTCGGGCGCGGTCAGCGTGGGCAGCGCGAAGTTGCCCGCCCCGATCGCGTCGTCCCTGCCGATCGATCCCAAGATCGTGAGCGAGGTGGTGAACGCCAAAGGCGAGCCTCCATACACGGGTCCGACCGGCACGATCAGCGGGCTCGTCACCGTCAGCGGCGATCCCGCGCCGGACATCCCGGAGATCCTCGCAAGCATTCCGACCGATTGCGAGAGCGCCAAAGACGTCTACGGCAAATTGTTCCGAGAAGGGGCAGGCCGCGGACTCGCGGATGTGGTGGTCGGAGTCACCGGCTATTCCGGCTATTTACCGGAAGAAACTCCGTCGCAATTCGCGGACGCGAGCGGCTGCGCCTGGAGCTCTCGCACTTACGTACTCACCTACGGTCAGAGCTTGGACGTGCGCAGCCGCGACTCGCGCCCGTATGTGCCTGATTTGTTGGGCGCCAAGCTCAAAGCGCAGTTGGTGGCTTTGCCGCGCGGAGACGCAATTCCTTTGTACCCCGAGCATCCGGGCCGCTATCAGCTCACCGACAGCATGCGCATCTTCATGCTGGCCGAAGTCCTGGTGGTGAAGTTCCCGACGCACGCGGTCACTGGTCTGGACGGGCGTTACGTGATCCCGCACGTCCCCGTCGGCAAGGTGAAGGTTTCCGCGCTCCTGCCGGCGACCATGGTGCAGGATGAAAAAGAGGTCGAGGTTCACGCAGGCGAACTCGTCGAAGTGCCGCTGACGCTCGCCTTCGATCGCAAAGCGTGGGATGCGCGACGCACCGGAACTGCGGCGCCCAGCCCCGCGGCGCCCGCGCCGGCGACGTCCAAGCCCTGAACGGCGGGCAAGGCTTTCAGCGCAATTCAGAAGCTGATCGGCACGCCCGCGCGGCGTGCCAACAGCTCGCGCAGGTAGCCGAGCGCCGTACGGCTGGGCGACAGGCTCGGCGTTTGCAGACGGCTTAGGGTCGAGTCGAAACACGCGTCGTCATGCAGTGCGTCGCAGGCGACCAAGGTGGCGATCCAAGCGTCCGTGTTGGTTGGATCGGCAGCGAGCTCGATTTGAGCTTGCTGACGCGCCCGCTCGGTTCGCCCGGAACGCAGCTCGGCGAACGCGCCGGAGCGCGCGGATGACGGCCCCCGGTCGTCGTCGCGCGCTA
>Ga0170475_121896950_pt1 | contig 10053 bp, 9 predicted proteins | sample Soicark_Litter_5_FD_111474 | JGI IMG/M metagenome (GOLD analysis project Ga0170475, IMG submission 111474) | Avena fatua rhizosphere microbial communities from Hopland, California, USA. Combined Assembly of 48 SPs | reverse complement strand
GGAGAAACGGCAGAGGAAGTCCATGGAGGATCAAAACACGAAAATTGCAAAACGAACCTGAAACCCGTGCCCCTCCGTATACGGAGGTACTCCCTCGCGGGCTATGCATCCGGCGTTCGCTTGACTTTTCGCATCCCCGACTGATAGAAGCACTACTGCGGATACAATTCAGATTTGCGAATGACAAGACGAGACTTCTGGAAAACGTTCGCGGCAATACCTGCCATTCCCGCTGCGGTGGCGCAGCAGGTCGAGAACAGGACGAAGGGTTTGCCGCCGCTCACCATCAAAGACGCGAAGGTCATCACAACCAGCGCGGGCGGCCGATATCGGTGGGTGTTTCTGAAGCTGATCACCAGTGAGCCGGGACTCTACGGGATTGGAACCGCGAACAACGCGTTTCAGACTCAGGCCGTCATCACGGCGCTCGAGAAGAGCCTCATTCCCTGGCTGATCGGCAAGGATGCGAACCGGATCGAAGATCTCTGGCAGTCTGCGCAATACCGGACGTACTGGCGCAACGGTCCCGTCAACAACAATGTCCTCGCGGCAATGGATATGGCGCTGTGGGACATAAAGGGCAAACGGGCGAACATGCCGTTATACGAGTTGTTCGGCGGCAAAACCCGTGACGCCGTTGCGTGTTACGATCACGTCGGCGGAAAAGACAAGGAGTCAGCCGTCGCGGCGGTGCAGAAGTCCATGGACTCTGGCTGGCGTTTCATAAGAGTTCAGTACGGAGAAGGCGGATACGGCGGTGGCGGCTTCTTCGGCCCAGGTCAGGGAGGACGTGCCGAGGGAGGCTACAACGGTCCTGCATTCGACGAAGAACTCTACGTAGACACCATTCCCCCCGTGTTCGAGTACGTACGATCTAAAGTTGGATTCGGACCAAAGCTCCTCCATGACGTGCACTCGCATCTCAGCGGGATCAACGCAGTCGATTTTTGCCGGCGGATGCAGCCGTATCAGATGTTCTTCATTGAAGATGTGCTGTCGCCCGAACAGCTCGACTGGTACCGGCAAATCCGCCAGGTCTGCACGACGCCGCAGGCCGTTGGTGAGGTCTTCTCACATCCGTTCGAGTACATGCCTTTAATCGCGAATAAGCTGATTGACTTCACAAGATGCCGCGTCACCGCGATCGGCGGAATTACTCCGACGCGCAAAATGGTCGCGCTCTGTGAAGCGAACGGCGTTCGCACCGCATTTCAGGAAGGCGGGGAGAATGACCCGGTGAACCAGATCGCGGCGTATCACGTGGACATATCCAGCTCCGCTTTTGGCATCCAGGAGGAGAATCATTTCCCTCCGGTGGTCAGGGAGGTTTTGCCAGGCATGGCCGAAATTCGCAAAGGATATATGTACGGGTCGGACAAGCCGGGCCTTGGTATCGACATCAACGAAGAGCTGGCGGCGAAATATCCGATCAGCGAACCAAAGCTCGGCGGACCGTATGGCACGGACCGTGCGCTGGATGGCTCGGTCGTACGGCCATGAGAATCCTTCCTGCATTGCTGGCATCGGCGCTCCTGGCCGCATCTCAGTCCAGCGACGCGCCGCAATCCAAACGGCCCGCGCTGGATTATGACTTCTTTCGCGACCGCGTTCAGCCGATCTTTCTTAAGAAACGCCCGGGACACGCGCGTTGTGTAACATGCCACGACCATCAGGCTCCCACTCTGCAGCCCCTGCCGCCGGGTGCATCCATGTGGAACGAGGAGCAGTCGAAAAAGAACTATCTGATGTGGAGGGCCTTTGTCGTCCCTGGGAACCCGGCGTCGAGCAGGATGCTGCTCCACCCTCTCGCCGTTAGCGCCGGCGGCGATCACTTCCACGCAGGTGGCAAGCACTGGCTCTCTCAGGACGATCCCGAGTGGAAGATATTGGCCTCGTGGGTAAACGGGGCAACGCTCGCAAGTTCAGGAGGTTCGCATGAATAGAAGTCTGGGTCTGTATGGCCTATTCCTTCTCGCGGTGTCCGCGTCCGCGGCTCCGTCGAGCGGAACGACTTCGCGTCATTCAGACAAACTCGGCCGGGGACAACATTCACCTGATCGATCCTCTGACGAACAAAGTAGTGGGAACCATAGAAGGTATCGAGGTACCGCACGGTGCGGCCATCTCGCCGGATGGCAGCCGAGTTTACGTCACGGACGAAGCTCTCGGCACGCTTGATGTTGTTGACGCCGGTACCAGAAAGGTTATTAAGCAGATACCCCTCAGCGGACGTCCGAATAACGTCGACGTGACGAAGGACGGCAAGACCGTTTACGTCGCCATCCGCGAGAGTCCCGGTGCAGTGGATGTGATCGATACGGGGACGCTGACCGACGTGAAGAAGATCCCGACCCGGGGCGAAATACACAACGTGTATCTCACGCCGGACGGAAAGTATGCAGTTGCTGGTTCCATCAACGCAAAGACCATCAACGTAATCGATATGCGAACCAACACGCTCGACTGGACTCTTCAGCTAAGCAGCGGTATCCGGCCGATGGCCTTCACGACAAATCCCGACCATTCGACGAAAAACATCATTGTTCAGCTCTCGGAGTTTCATGGGTTCGCGGTCGTGGATTTCGCCGCGCGCAAGGAAATCCAGCGGGTTACGTTGCCCGACCCGCCGGGTCAGGAGAAGGAACTCGCGGGCATTCAGGGCTCGCCGTCGCATGGGCTCGCCATCACTCCCGACGGAAAGATTCTGTGGGCCACCAGCAAGTGGTACGGCTATGTCGCGGCTTACTCTCTGCCTGACCTGAAATTGCTAAAGGTAGTACCCGTCGGTTCGCATCCGGAGTGGCTGACCATTCCACCGGACGGGAAGAGCGTGTACGTTTCGCTTGCTGGCGATGACAAGACCGCTGTCGTGGACAACAAGACGCTGACGCTTGTCACTAAAATTCCGGTTGGCGAAGTGCCGAAGCGAAATGTTAGCGGCCTGCTTCGAACGCAGTAGGCCGGCTGGCTGCAATTCACGGCAGGCGAAGTGAGATGCCCGCCTGGGCATTCAGGTCCTCTGTCAGCTTGCGGTCCAGCTGTTTGAGAGGAATCTGTTTCCGCTCGTTCCGCGTGGTGATAAACGTAAGCGCGTCGTTCTCAACCAGATAGGACACCGCTGCCCAGATGGTACCGTCCGTCGAAGCGATGACGTAAATCGGCGATCTGGGAGAACGGGACGCAGCGCCGGGGCTGGTCGGAGGCTGAGGAGTGAGCGGGCTGTAGTCCGGATTCGCATCCTGACCAAGACCGTTTGTACTAGGACCGTTCGTACTAGCACCATTGTTCAGCACGATCACAGGAGGATTAGAGGGTGTTGAATAAGGAGATACGACCGTCACTGATCCATCGCCACTGTATCCGCCATACGGGTACCCGTATGGCGAAGCGTACCCTGAGTATCCGTCCCACCCCCAGGGACTGCCAAAAGCACTGTAGCCGTAATATCCCGGCAGGCCATATCCGAACGAATAAGAATATGGAGAATATCGGTACGTCCTGTAAACAGGTGACTGATATCCCCCGCGGTAACCGCTGACCCCGCCGTGGTAGCCGTTGACGCCGCCGCGATAACCGCTGCCGCCGCGCATTCCTCCGGCCGAAGGAATTCCGACCGGTCCGCGCATGCCAGCACCCGTGTTTCCGCCGCCGCGGCTGAACCCGGCACCGGGGTGGCTGATTCCACCGCCGCCATGACTAAAACCGCCACCACGAGCTCCGCCGCCACGCTGCGCGTTTGCGAGACCGGCGATTAAGAATGCGAGAACCAGGGTCCGCATAAGTTAATGGTAGCGCTAACTCGTCGATAAAAGTTAGCTAAGAATTTGTTCACCAACCGGCATGGTTCAAACACGATATACTTTCGTGCGTGACCCGGTTCGCCTCGTTAGCGGTCGTCACAGCCAGCTTGGCGTGCGCACAGACGCCTGGGGACACAGTCACCCAAATCTTGTCCGAGCATTGCACTAGTTGCCACGGTGCGGCAAAGATGTCCGGGCTAGACCTCCGGACGCGGGAGGCGATGCTGGCAGGCGGTAAACGCGGACGCGCGATCGTACCGGGTAAGCCCGCGGAGAGTCTGCTCTACAAGGCTGTCGTCCGTGAAGGCGAACTGCAGATGCCGCCCGGAAAACAGTCGCTCACTCCGGATCAGGTTCGAGCGATTCGCGAGTGGATCGCCGCAGGTGCAATTGCGCCCGGCGGGGCAGCGGCGAAGACACAGCCCTCATGGTGGTCGTTCAAACGGCCGATCCGACCGCCGGCTCGATCGATTGAAGATTTGGTTCGCGCCGAGGCGCCCGAAGCCGATCGCCGTACTCTGATTCGGCGGGCCACGCTGGATCTCACAGGGCTTCCGCCTGCACCTGAGGATGTGGAAGCTTTTGTCCGGGACACTGACGCGCACGCCTACGAAAAGCTGATCGACCGGCTGCTCGCATCGCCCCGTTACGGCGAGCGGTGGGGAAGAATGTGGCTGGATGTGGTGCGGTATGCCGATACGGGCGGCTACGAGACGGATGTCTTATTCCCGAATGCCTGGCGGTATCGCGATTACGTCATCAAGTCGTTCAACGAGGATAAGCCGTACGACGTGTTCGTCCGGGAACAGCTGGCCGCAGACGAGATCTGGCCGGATAATCTCGAGCTCCAGGGAAGTTACGATTTGCCAAAGTCGAAGCTGGCAAATCTGGAGAGGCGGATAGGAACTTCGCTCTATACCCTCGGTGCTTTGCCGGTTGAGAATACGTTTTTTGGTGACCAGTACCGGGCCGAGTGGCAGATGGAGGCAGTTGACGTAACTGGCGCGGCTTTCCTTGGCCTCTCCCTCGGATGCGCCCGCTGCCACGATCACAAATTCGATCCGATTGCCGCGAAGGACTACTACAGCCTTGCCGCTGTATTTGCCGGAAGCGAAGATCGCGAGGTGCCCATCGTCAGCCAGATGCGCATCTTCGAATACACGCGGTATCAAACCAAGCAGTGGATCATTGACGAGCTGCGGAAGAGATATAACCGTCTCGACCCGAAAGACAAGGATGGCCGGGAGACTCTGCTGCGGCAGATCGGTGAAGCGTATGTGAAGACGCCCGTTATGTACGACAAGGCCAATCTGCTGGTTCACACCGCACCGGTTCCGGACACCTACGTTCTGCATCGCGGCGAGTGGAAGCAGAAAGGGGAGAAGGTCAGACCGGACGTGCCTGCAGTATTCGGTTCCTCTCTCGGCATTAAGGAGCCGGATGATCCGTGGTTCATTCCGCATCGCCGGGCCGCACTCGCTGAGTGGATCGCTTCGAAAGAGAATCCGCTGACCGCGCGTGTAATGGTTAATCGCATCTGGCAGGGACACTTTGGCCAGGGAATCGTAACCACGCCGAACGATTTCGGTCGTCAGGGCGATCCCCCGTCGAATCCCGCCCTGCTGGACTGGCTCGCGACGGAGTTCATGGACCGCGGCTGGAGCGTTAAACGTATGCATCGCGTGATCATGAATTCGGCAGCCTACAAGGCACGAAGACGGCCGCAGCGCATGGACGCCGAAACAATGCGCGACAGCATTCTGTCCGTGGCCGGAACGCTGAACGCAAAAATGTCGGGTCCGCCTGTCGTAACGCCGCTCGCAGACGACGAGCGCGAGGCCATGCGCGACCTGACCATGTGGCCCGTGAACTCCGACTCGTCGGAGTATGACCGAAGGAGCGTGTACCTGTTCATCAAGCGTTCATTCCGGCTGCCGATGCTGGCGACATTCGACGCCCCGGACACCGCCCAGAGCTGTGCACGCAGAGAATCATCGACCGTTGCTCCGCAGGCGCTCACACTGATGAACAGTGAATGGATCAACACGCAGGCTGGCCGTTTTGCGAAGCGCATCTCGGCAAAGCAGGATCCGGTTGGTGAGGCCTGGCAACTGGCACTCGGGCGGTTACCGGATAAAGACGAACGAGCAAAAGCTGAAGAATTTCTTCGGGCAGCTGGGAACGACCTGCAACAGCTCGCACTCCTCGTTTTCAACATGAGTGAGTTCCTGTATGTCAATTGATCTGAACCGACGTGAGCTGTTCCTTTCGGCCCTGGGGTTTCCTGCGCTGGCTGCCTCTGCCGTTACCGATCCTCTGGTGGCCAGGAAGCCTCACTTTCCGCCCACCGCGAAGTCAGTGATTTTTCTGTTCATGCATGGTGGCCCGTCCCATCTGGAGACGTTCGACCCCAAGCCTGACCTCGCCAAACTCGACGGCAAACCAGTTCCGGAGAGCTTCGGCACGGTTCAGTTGCAGTTCTCGAAGTTCAACGATCAGCCGGTGCTCGCGTGCCGGCGCTCGTTCAGCAGGTATGGCCAGTCCGGTATTGAGGTATCTGATCTGTTCCCGCATGTCGGCAGCCGGATCGATGATGTGGCCGTCATCCGATCGATGTATCACGACGGCTTTACGCATACGGCAGCACTCAACTGGCTGAACAACGGATGGCCGCGCCTGGGACGTCCGAGTTTCGGGTCCTGGATCGTGTACGGGCTTGGGAGCGAGTGCGATAACCTCCCCGGGTTCGTTGTCATGCTGGAGGGAGGAATCAAAAGCGGGCCCGAAGTATACAACTCCGGATTTCTTCCCGCGGCGTTTCAGGGGACAACACTCCGCGAAGGCTCGGCTCCGATTCTGAATCTGAAGCCGGCGAAGGGCACGTCCGGGACCCAGCAGAGGACCATGCTGGACACTCTGCGCTGGTTTAACGAGCGGCATCTGGAACGTAATCCCGGCGATTCATCGCTGGAAGCCCGGATCTCGTCATACGAACTCGCTTTTCGGATGCAGATGGCTGCTCCCGAACTGTCCGATCTCTCGAAAGAGACAGAGGCCACGCGAAAGCTGTACGGAATGGATGAGGAGCGAACGGCTCCGTTCGGCGCAAAGTGCCTTATGGCCAGAAGACTGGTGGAGCGCGGCGTGCGCTTCGTGCAGTTGTGGTCCGGAGAGACAGGTGGCGGCGGAGACTGGGATGGACATAAGGAGTGCGACAAGAACCATGTCCAAATGGCATCGAAGATTGATAAACCCGTCGCCGGATTGCTCGCCGACCTGAAGGGACGCGGTCTGCTGGATTCGACACTGGTGATCTGGGGCGGTGAGTTCGGAAGAACCCCGACCTCGGACGGAAATCTGAACGGCGGCGGAGGTCCCGGAGGCCGCGACCATAATCCATACGGCTTTTCCATCTGGATGGCCGGCGGTGGCGTGCGTGGTGGAAAGGTGATCGGAGCGACGGACGAGATCGGATTGCGTGCCGTGCAGGATCCGGTTCACGTGCACGACCTGCATGCGTCGGTTCTGTACCTCCTTGGTCTGGATCACACAAAGCTTACCTACCCGTTCCAGGGTCGTAACTTCCGCCTCACTGACGTGCACGGTACGACGGACCTGGCCCGGAAGCTTCGGGTCTGAAACCGTAACTGTACATAGCGGATTTTCGCCATTACATGAGCGAACGATGAAGGTGTGTCTCTACGCAGCCCTGCTGGTCTCTCTGGCTGGGTCCTGTTTTCTCCGGGCGCAAGAGGACGCGCCCGCGCCGCCGCGAGGAGGCCAGCGCAGCCCTGGGCGAGGCGCGCGCGGTGCCGCAGGTACACGTGAATTCCTGGGACTCGGACCGGCCCCGGACGCGGCTGCGGCTGCGAAAGGTGCTCCTGTGTACAAACAGAACTGCGCTGGATGTCATGGTGAGAAGGCTCGTGGGGGACCGGCACCGAACCTCGTAAGGTCCGTTGTCGTGCTGCACGACGAAAAGGATGAGGAGCTTGGACCTGTTATCAGGAACGGGCGTCCTCAGTCCGGCATGCCGGCGTTTCCTCAACTCTCGCCGGAAGACATCCACAATGTCGGGCAGTTCCTGAAGCTGCAGGTAGAGCTGGCGGCCAATCGTGGCACCTATGGGCAGACGTATTCGACGGTTCGGACCCAGACATCCGGCGACCCGCAGAAGGGAGAGAAGTTCTTTTCCGCGAACTGCGCCGGCTGTCATTCAGTGACCGGCGATCTGGCGAAAATCGGCACGAAGTTCCCGCAGGCGGCGATGATGCAGGCGCGTTTTCTCTGGCCGGCACTTCCCGGCCCGCAGAAAGCGACCGTGATTACTTCGTCCGGAGAAAAGGTCAGCGGAATTTTGCGGCGTATGGATGATTTCGGAGTCTCGCTAACTGACGCGAAAGGCGAGTATCACTATTGGCCTTTGGATAACGTCAAAGTGGAACGTGAGGACAAACTCGCCGGACACCGCGCGCTGCTGCCCAGGTTTTCGGATGCAGATATCCATGATGTGACGGCTTACCTCATCACGATCAAATGAGAGTCGAACGAAGTGTTTTTATCGTTGCGGCACTATGCTGCAGCGCCTTGTGTGATGGTCTGGATCCAGCTGCGCTGAAGCTCTTCAACCAGCCGCCGGATGTCTGGCCGACTTACAACGGCGACTACTCCGGGCGACGGTACAGCGAGCTTACTCAGATCAAAGAAAACAATATCGATCAGTTGAAGATCGACTGGATGTATCGCATCACCGGCATCGGCCCGCAGCGCGGGGTTGGGAATCCGACCATCAAGTCGACTCCGCTGATGGTAAACGGAATCCTTTATTTCACGATTCCGGACCACGTCTTCGCGGTGAACGCGCGCACTGGCGAACAGATCTGGCAATACGACTTCGAAGACAAGGGCGGCCATCTTGTGGGTCAACGCGGTGTGGGAATGTATGGCGAGTGGCTGTACTTCCTGACGCCGGATGGCTGGTTTGTTTCACTGAACGCCAAAGACGGCAAGGAGCGGTGGCGTAAGAAGGTCGCCGATGAAAAGCTGCAGTACTTCACGACGATGGCCACGATGATCGTGAAGAATCACGTCCTGGTCGGGGTCGGGGGCGATGCGATGGACGTGCGTGGATACCTGGAAGCGCGCGACCCGGAGACCGGTGAAGTGCAATGGCGCTGGTACAGCACTCCCGAAAAGATGGGCGACCCCGGATCTGAGACGTGGCCCAACAAATCCGCCATGGATCACGGGGGCGGCATGACATGGCTGTCCGGAACCTATGATCCATAGCTGAATCTGCTCTACTGGGGCACGGGAAACGCGAATCCCGTGTTTGCCGGACAGAGCCGAAACGGCGCCAATCTCTATACCGCGTCCATCGTTGCACTGAACCCGGATGACGGCAAGCTTGCGTGGTACTTCCAGGCATCTCCTCACGATACGCACGACTGGGACAACGTCGAGACACCCGTTTTGCTCGATGCGACCATCGATGGCAGACCTCGTAAGCTGCTGGCGCAGGGCGCTCGCTGCGGCTGGTTCTTTCTGCTGGACCGTGTAAACGGCAAAAACCTTGTATCGAAGCCCTTCTCAGGGTCGGGCAACTGGGCCAAAGGTGTAGATGCGAAAGGTCAGCCTGTTCCGGATCCCGCGAAAGAACCAAAGGTAGACGGATCCATGTTGGACATGCCGGCTATGGGTGCTACGAACTGGCCGCCGCCAAGCTATAGTCCGAAGACTGAGTTGTTTTACCTGAACGGTACCGAGGGCTACGGCATTGCTTATCTTTACGACACCTCGGATGCGCCGGAAGGCTACGCGGGTGGTGGAGGCGGCATCTTCGACCCGCATTCATCGCTGTTCGCGATAGATATACGAACGGGCGCGATCCGGTGGAAGCACTCCCACGCCGGCGGGGGCTTCGGTGCTGCCGCAGGCGGTATGTCCGGAGGTATTCTGACCACCGCTGGAGCACTCCTGTTCACAGGCGATTCAGGAAACCTGGTGGCCTTCGATCCGGCAAACGGAAAACCGCTTTGGCATCAAAAAGGCCTGTCCGTCAGCAATGGTCCTTCGACCTGGATGCTGGATGGCAAGCAATATTTGATCGTGGGTGCCGGAGATACCCTCTACGCTTTCACTCTGGCTGGGAAAACGGCAACGCGCTGAATACCGGCAGAATCCTTCTCTCGTAGATTTCTGCGCTACACCCTGGCCTGTACCCGTGATGTTCCCTCGGTCCGCTATTCTGAGG
>Ga0170475_124390326_pt1 | contig 10054 bp, 5 predicted proteins | sample Soicark_Litter_5_FD_111474 | JGI IMG/M metagenome (GOLD analysis project Ga0170475, IMG submission 111474) | Avena fatua rhizosphere microbial communities from Hopland, California, USA. Combined Assembly of 48 SPs | reverse complement strand
GTTGTCGATCGGTGTCCCGTCGACAACGAAGAGTGGCTGGTTGTTGCCCGTGAATGACCGCCATCCGCGAACAACGATCGGGCTGGAACCACCAAGCGTCGAGCCGGGTGTCACGATGACTCCCGCGACCCTTCCGGCGAGTGCACTTACCAGATCGACCGGCCCGACCGCTTCGCTGAAGGCGGAGCTGTCGACGAGGCCACGGCTATCCCAGCCGGCGAGTAGCGGATCTCTTGCCGGCATCACCACGACTGGCGTCGAGGGCCCGGCCGGTGCAGGCCCCGGCTGAGGACCAGCAGACGGCATGGCCCCGATTGGGGTCAGCGTAAAATCACGAATCATGTTGCCGCCAGTCAGCGTGATCTCGATAGAGCTCGTGACGTAGCGGGCGCGCCGGGCGGTGAGCGTCGCCTTTTGTCCGCGGACTCGGGACGAGGGCACGATGAAGTTGTATCGACCATCGGCGTCCGTCATACTCTCGACATTGAGCGACGGGATACCAACGATGGCGCCCTGAAGCGGCATGTTCCCCGCCGACACGTGTCCCGTCATGAGGACCGCCTCTTGAGCGGCAGCGACAGTGGGACCGAGGATCAGCAGTACGGAACACAGATTGGCCAGCACAGCTCCCCGCGGCGACGCCTGCGGATTGCTGAGGGAGAACAGCATCACGTGCGCTCCGCGGTTACGGGTTTACTCCGAGGACGATGTACCGCGGAGAGAGTCTGAAGGCTGCCTTGGCGTCACCGAGCTCGCCGAAGCGGTTGAGCCCCCAGCACACAACTGAATTGTCGACGAGTCGGCCGCAGGTGTGAACATCGCCGGCACTGATCGATTTGAACTTGAAGCCACCGGACACTTTGGTGGGGGCCGCGCGCGTAACAGTCGTGCTGTCGCCGACCTGACCTCCGTTGTTCGCCCCCCAGCAGTACGCGGTTCCATCGGCGGTCAGCGCACAGGCGTGAGCCCCCCCCACTGAGAGCGACGTGAATGTTGGCGTGGAGGCGTAGGTCTGCGGCGTCGTCGCGACCTGGTTGACGCCGGGCACACTCCCCCAGCAATACGCTTTGCCGGCCGTCGTGAGCCCACACGTCCAGAGCTCGCCTGCTCCGATCGATTGGAACGTGAGCGCGCCATTGACGACTGTCGGCGCGACACGACTGGTCGCGGTGCCGTCACCAAGTTGGCCACTCTGATTCCAGCCCCAGCAGAACGCCGTGTGGTCGGCCGTGAGCGCGCACGTATGCGCGATCCCGGCGGTAATAGTGGCGAACTTGAATCCGCCGTACACGGCGGTCGGCACGTAGCGCTTTAGCGTATCGGCCACGGCGATGCCAAGTTGACCGCGGCTGTTGATGCCCCAGCAATATGCGGTTTGATCGGTTGCGATGCCGCACGTGTGCTCGATGCCGGTTGCGACCTCCATCCATTGCAGGTCGCCGGATACCTTCGCCGGCTTCCGCGAGCCTGGGTCCTTCCCTGTCGTGTCGGTGAAGGTATTGAATCCCCAGCAATACAAAGATTGAATAGTGCTCAAGCCGCAGACGTGCGAAAGTCCGACCGATAGCGACCGATAGGCCACTTCGCTGCTTGTCTCGGTCGGTGTCGTTCGGCTCAGCGTATCGCCGTCGCCAATGAACCCATACAATCCCCAACAGCTCGCGCGCCCCTGGGGGGATAAAGCGCAGGTCGCAGTTCCTCCCGCGCTCAGCTGATCGGCAAAGTAGTGGATGGGCGTACCGGTGCCGGTCGCATGCAGTGCGATTGTCGCGCTTTCGACGTTTGCGATCAACGTTTGATCGCCGGGCACGTCTCCCAAAGTCCACACTCCCGGCGTCGCGACACCATCCGCACCGGTCGAAACGACTGGAAAGGCGACTTGACCGCCCGCGGTCGCGGTGAACGTAATGGGAACGCCTTGTCGTGGCTTGCCGACCGCATCGAGCAGGCGGATCGAAGGCGTGACCGGCAGTGCGGAGAGGATCGTAGCGCTTTGCTGGTTGCCGGCGATAATGTCCAACGCCTTGTAGCTCGTAACCGAGAACGTCGCCTGGTTCGGGTTAACCCAGGGAATTGGAACGAGGTCATCATCGACGACGGTAGCAGTGACCGTGTTGACCCCGTTCGCTGGACCCAGCGTCCACTCTGTGGCTGCGAGTCCGTTCGCGTCGGTCGTGACTTTTGCCGTCGAGATCTTTCCACCGCCTGCGGTGACGTTGAAAAGAATCGTCGAACCAGGAGCCGGCGTTCCGGTCTTTGTGACAGCCGCTACGCGGATGGAGTCCGCTACTATGGCGGATGGTGTTGCGGCAGTCGGTGCGGTCCAAGCGAAGGTCGTAACTTTCGCAGCCCCTTGCCAGACAACGCGCACTGCGACCGCGGTCGAAGTAATGCCGAGGGCGGAAGCCGTGAGCGTGGCCTCTCCTTCGTCTATCGCGGTGAGTCTACCGTTGAGATCGACCACGGCGACATTGTTGTTACTGGTTCGCCAAACGAACGGCACGGCAACGAGTTTCCCTCTGGAATCGCGCGCCGTCGCGGTGAAGACCTTGTGACTTCCACGCTCCAGTTGGACCGACGGCGTGTCGATACTAATCGAGGCTACTTCGACGCGCGTATCCGGGTCTAAACCGTTGTCGGAGGCGCAGCTAGCCGCCGCAACCAACGCCGCGGCGATCGCGAGAAGGCTGGCGGCACGACGAACGCCGCTCGACTGCAGTGTCTCGAATACGGGTTGTCGAGGAACAGACCACATCATGTCTTTTTTGAGCGGTATGGGGTATCGACACGCGCTTTCGCAGTGCTGACGCAAGAGATGGATCGCCCAACGTGCTCGTGCGTCACTGCCGCGTTCATCTGACACTTTTTGCCGTTGTGCTTCGAACGATAGGCGTGGGGCAATCAACCAGCAACCGCGTCGGCAGCGGTTAACGTGCACATGCATTTATCGTTGTAACCGATTGTCGAACCTTGCGGTACGTGACGTTTTGTTACACTTCAATTGATTCGTACTGCCGATAGATTGACTCCATTCGCGCCCGGTGAACCGAACGCCAGGTCACGGGTACCAGCTTCGCGCCATTTTGTCGGATTGCTCGCACGCGAGTGAACGTTGAAGTCCAACGGGGTTTTGAAATGACGTCACGAGTACAGCTCCTGAAGACCCTGATTCTTGTCGGCGTCGCGGCCCTGTGCATTCCGCACGGCGCGGCCTTGGCACAAGTTCGCGTTACGCCGCCCGACAGTGAGCCAAAGACCGAGTTCGAGGGCCGCGCTCAGCTGGAGGCGCAGGCGCGAGAGGCCGAGGCGCAGCATCGAACTGGCGAGGCATGGCTGCTTCGGAATCGGCTCGAAAAGGGCGACTTTCAAGAGGGCGACCGCATCGTCGTCATCCTCGAGTCGACGGCCGCGATTCAAAAATCGGAGACGCTCACCGTTCGTTCCGGAAAGATTTTACAGCTCAGGAACATGAAGGAGTTGTCCCTCGAGGGAGTACTGCGTTCCGAGCTGACGGACCGGCTACAGCGGCATTTGGCGATGTACTTGAAAGACCCGCGCGCGCATACGGTCCCGCTTTTTCGTGTCTTCGTTTTCGGAAGCGTGGGCCGCCCGGGTTTCTATGACACCTCCGCGGATATCCCAGTGCCCGACCTTCTCATGCGTGCGGGCGGGCCAGGGGGCGACGCTGACCTCGACAAGGTAGAGATTCGCCGCAGCGGCGCCGTCATCTGGGATTCAAAGTCGATGAGAACGGCGATCAACGACGGAATGTCACTCGACCGCCTGCATCTCCGGGCCGGCGATGAGGTTCACGTCGGTGCCCGTCGAAACGTTTCGTGGGTGAACGCGGCATCCGTAGCGCTGAGCGTCGTTGGTCTCGCAGTCACACTGCTTCGCTGGCGGTAGACTCTATATCCCAGGATCGGTTACTCATTCGATCCTCTTTCCCGTCTCCTTCCGGAAGTCATGTCCCAAGAACTCGCTCCGATGGATGGAACGCTGTCTCCGGCTCAGGCTATGCCTCGCTGGGATGAGCCCATGGCCGGACCGCCCGCGCCGGCGAAGAATCCGCTCGAACGCCCGCTCGCGGCGATCCGCCGATACAAGTTCTTGATGATCGGCATCGTCCTCGTCGCTGCGGCAGGCGGAATTATTGCAACGCGGTTCGTCATCCCCCAGTACGGGGTGCAGACGACGATCATGATCGAGTCCGCGATGCCCCCCGCGGGACCCGCCGGACCGATCCAAGCGCGCGGATTGCTCAACGATCAGGCATGGATCGAGCTGCTGCGGAGCTACCGGGTGACAGACGCGGTCGTGCGAGACCTCAACCTCTATTTGAGTTCCGAGAATCCGAAGGACGCCGGCGTCCTGGGGGGGTTCACGCTCGCCCAGAGTTTTCTCCCCGGCGTTTATGAGCTCCAGATCGATCGAAGCGCCAAGCGTTGGATGCTGAGCCAACAAAAGGCCGGATTCCATGAAACGGGTGGAACTGCGGACTCGGTAGGACGCGCGATCGGATTCCGCTGGCGGCTTGCGGATTCACTCTTCTCCGGGACCGGAGTCCGAAAGGTCAAACTCACTGTGCGGACTCCGAGAGAGGCGTCCGTCGACCTTTTCCGCCGCATGTACCCACGGCTCGCAGACAACTTCCTGCAACTCAGCCTGACAGACGTTGACGCGGAACGGGCCGCGCGCACGCTGAACACCTGGGCCAACGAGTTCGTGACATTCGCGGCGGCATTGAAGCGCCGTAACTCAACCGAGTTCGCGAACATCCTGGGAGGCCAGCTCGCTTACTCGGAGACCCGACTCCACGAGGCCGAGGCAGCGCTCGAGAACTTCCGTATTCACACGATCACGCTTCCGTCCGAATCGGGGCCCGTTGCGCCGGGCATCGATGCAACGCGCGACCCAGCCATGCGTGCGTTCTTCGACAAGAAGATCGAGTTCGACCAGCTTCGGCACGATACGGAGGACCTCGAAAAAGCACTCGCAACGGCTGGCGACGGGACCGCGCCGTATGAGGCCGCGTTGTTCGTTCCCAGTGTCACGCAAAGCGCCGCGGGTGCGGCGCTCCGAAAGGCCTTCGACGATCTGTACGACAAACAGGCGAAGCTCACGGTCGCCCGCCAGTTCTACACCGACAGCTATCCGGAAGTCGCGGATCTCATCACTGCCGTCAACAACCTCAAGACGCAAACCATTCCCCAGCTGACGAAACAGCTCCTCGCACAACTCAAACAACGTCAGACGGAGTTCGACACGCGCATTACGGGAGCGTCCAAGGAGCTGCAGGAGATCCCGAGCCGCACCATCGAGGAGATGCGGTTGCGCCGGCAGGTAAACGTGTCGGAGGCGCTGTACACAGGGCTCAAGACTCGCAAGGCAGAAGCAGATCTCGCGGCTGCAAGCGTACACCCCGACCTCACCATTCTCGATTCCGCTATCGCGCCGCTTAGCCCGACGAAAAACACGGCGCCGTCGTTGATTCTGCTTTCAATTGTCGGCGGCATCGGAGCGGCGATCGGGTTGGCAATCCTGCTCGATCTGATCGACCGTCGGATTCGGTACCCTGACCAAGCGACGAACGAGCTGGGGCTGATGATCGCCGGCACCGTCCCGCAATTCCCCAAGGGCGGCGTCGATCAGAACTCTCCTGAGCAGTTGTCGCAGCTCGTCGAGTCGTTCCGTTCGCTGCGCATGCATGTCACGCAGTCAGGAAGTACCCCGCTCGCGGTTGCCGTGTCGAGCCCGTCGCCCGGCGACGGGAAATCTCTCATCTCCGCGAACCTCGCAATGTCGTTCGCGGAGGCGGGCTACAAAACCGTGCTCATCGACGGCGACACGAGGCGCGGCGCGCTTCACGACATGTTCGGGATTCCACGCACACCAGGGCTGACAGAGCATCTCGCCGGACAAGCGCACCTCAATGACATCCTGCACCTCACGCCGCATCAGAACCTCTCGTTCATCCCCTGTGGCAAGCGAGACCCCCGCAGCCCGGAGTTCTTGACGTCGGCAGCACTCACCGAACTCGTTACACGTCTCCGCGCCTCGTACGACGTGCTCGTGTTCGATACGCCGCCGTTCGCGGCGGGCATCGACGCCTACGCGCTCTCGGCCGCCGCCGGAAAGCTCTTGGTCGTTCTCCGCGTCGGCCAGACCGAGCGTCGAATGGCCGCGGCGAAGCTCGTCGTGGCCGACCGACTTCCGATCGACATTTTGGGTGCAGTCCTCAATGGCGTTGCCCTGAATGGCGAGTACCAGTACTATGGCTACGCAGCGGGCTACGCCGCCGTCGCGGATGGCGAACCGGTGGAGCAGATCGGTTCGGGCAGCTAGCACCCAACCTTGCGCACGAGCATGGAGCGGCGCGCTGGTGGTTTTGGCGCGCCGCTTTTGCTTTGTCTACCGGCTTGGCCACAACGAGTACTCGAGCGCATCGAAAACCGTGATCTGGCCCACAAGTGGTGTCTTGTTGCGACGGCGCATAAGTCTGTGGAGTGTTCGCAACAGATCAAGCCGTGTACGACGGAGCGCCACGATTCTGGGCTGCGAATAAAGCGTTGTTTCACAAGCGCTTACCCGAAATTACCCAGTCTGGGATTCTGAGCACGAGGGCTGCATTGGTCACAGGCTCGAAGTGATCTGTTGGCAGCCCGATCGACGACCGATCGAAAGCTGAACGGTGCTCCTGCCGCTCAAGTTCACCCGGAGACGTCCCCGTTATGCAGGCAGCGGTCTCGCAGACTGTCGAATACGGTAGTGGCAGTGCGGCTCGGACAAAGCGGAAACCAGGAAGCAGTGCGCGTCACGGCGCTGCTCCGGTGGAGCTAGTCCGGGACATCAAAGCCACACCGCTGGCAGATGTGCAGGTCGTATTGGAACCGGTAGACGTAGTGCCGCGAGAACGGTCCGAGATTCTTGGGCGTGTAGTCAACATTGTGCTTGCCGCGGTCGCCTTGATCGTTCTCCTTCCGGTCGTTGCCCTGATCGCGCTGGCCATCAAGCTGACGTCTCGGGGTCCGGTGCTGTACTCGCAGACTCGTGTCGGGCTCGATCGGCGATTTCGTCGTCTCGAGACTGACGAGCGACGCACTTACGACCACGGTGGAAAGTTGTTCGAGATGTACAAGTTCCGCACGATGCGCACGGACGCCGAGATCGACGGACGAGCGGTGTGGGCACAGAAGCAGGACCCACGGGTGACGCTCGTCGGCAGTGTCCTTCGGCGCATGCGCCTCGACGAACTCCCGCAGCTCTACAACGTGCTTCGCGGCGACATGAACATCGTTGGCCCCCGTCCGGAGCGCCCGACGATCTTCGCGACCCTTCGCGCCGACATTCCCGAGTACCATATGCGGCAGCGTGTGAAGCCCGGAATCACGGGATGGGCGCAGATCAACCAGGCCTACGACTCATGCGTCGATGACGTACGCAGGAAAGTTCACTACGATCTCGAATACATCCGGCGACAGGGACTGGTTGAAGACCTCCGCATCATGTCACTGACTCTGCCCGTCATGTTGTTCCGCCGAGGCGGCTGGTAGCGCTCATCGGTGGCAAGCAAAGGGGGCCGAAGCGCTCACGCTCGGCCCCCTTTCTTTGTAAATCGGGGCCAACAGGAGTTACGCCCTGTACTTGGCAACGATCGCAGAGAATGTCCCGGCTCATGAGCGTCGTTTCATCGTCACACCACAAAACTTCCGGCGACTGACCGCGAATCGCTTCTGACGTCAGCCACTGAAGCGACCCCCACAGCCACGACCGGCCGTAGAGCGACATCGCCGGGGATGCGTCATCGTGCAGCAAACCGTCGTCTCGACGTTCGGGTTCGCGCATCGCCCGCTGGCACTCTTCGCGATCGCCCTGCCACTGACGGTCACGTGTGCGTTCGCCAGTTGGCACCTTGTAGAAAAACGCTGGATGGTTTCGCGAGCGAGGGTTGCCCTCAATTAGGCGACTGCGTCACGTCGCGTTGGCTCCCAAATCTTGTCATCGCCAGTCTTCGCGAGGCGAAACAGCGCATGAATGACCGCGAGGTTGGCGGCGACGCCGAACGCCACGACTGAAACCACACGAGGCATCGAGCGTGAGCGGGGCCAGAATACGCCGACCAGCGCGACTGCGCCGACAGCGGTCAGCAGGAACAGGGCAGCCCTGGCCCACGGCTCGCTTTGGGCGAGGATCACCAAGCCGACAACGGCGGAGGGGACAGCGAGCGGGACCAACCACCGGCAGACCTTGTGGCTGAACAGCTTCCAAGCAAACATCCCGTGCCGCATAGGGTCAAGCAGTTCGCGGACTCGAAAAAGCGTTTCCATTCCGCGCGCGATCGTTCGCACTTTGCGCGTGTATTCCCTCCTCAACGACGGGGTTCGCGGTACCAACGCGACCGCGTCTTCGACGGAAACGGCGCGGAATCCGTGCGCCTGCGCCGTCAACGCGGCCGAGAAATCACGGCTGAGGTCCGGAGGGATTGGTAGCTGGTGAAGATCGGCTCGGATCGCGTAGCAGCACCCAGACGCACCGACGATGCCTCCGGCATGCGTTTCGAGTTGTCGAATACGCATCTCGTACTGCACGTAGCCAGCCTCGGTGATGTTGGCAGCGATGTCACCGACGGCCACGCTGATATCGCGACCCGAGGCAACGCCAACCGATCCATCGGATAGAGTCGCGACCAACCGCTCCACCGCATTGGGATGTAGCCGGATTGACGCGTCGGAATTCACGATAACCTCCCCCCGCAAGTGCCGGCAGGCGGCATTCTCCATCGCCGTTTTCCCACTCCGCTTGGGCATGCGCAAGAGCTCGACGCCGCGGTCAGCGTATTCACCCACAATGGCATCCGTGCGATCGGTGGAGGCGTCGGACAGAATGAGGATCTGCGTTTTGCTCCGGGGATAGCTCTGAGCGAGAAGCGCTTCGATCGCGCCGCGAATCTGAGTCTCCTCGTTGTAGGCGGGAACGACGATGCTGATCTGCGGACGGAAGGTCGAAGGCGTCTGGGGACTACCTCTCCACCGCCGGGCAATCGCCCAGAGGAAAACGGGGTAGATCGCATAGCTGTAGAATGCCAGAAAAAGCGGTGCTATCACGAGGCACAGGGCAAACCCATTCATGGCGCGCGTCATCAGGATCTAGAGATTCTCAGCATCCCCTTCAACTCTCGGAAAGAACATCCGCCCTAGTCGTTTGTAGTAGATGAGCTGGAACGGGTTGTAGAAGAGCGAGAGAGCTGCCTCCCTCCTCGCCAGCCACCGCTTTCCTGTAGACCAAAAGTTATAACCGGCGGTGTAGTGGAGATGCGCCAGCGCGATTCGGTGGAACCACGTCCGACGCGGCGCATAGCGAGTCAGAGACGCACGGAGGACGCGCAAGCTCGAGTTTCGCGTTTCGTGAGCGTCTTTTCCCCGACTGCCGGGTCTATCCAGCAGATAGACGTCGAACTCCGGCACGCATGCCACCTCGAACTCGGAAGCGATACGAATCCAGTACTCCCAATCTTCGGCGTGGCTCAGCGATTCATTGAACTCGCCCGCGGCCTCGAGCGCGCTGCGGGTCACCAATGCCGACGAGGCGCTCCCGGAAATACAATTACCGCAGAGAATACGGTCGAGGATGCGCCCCTCGACAACCGAGTCGAACCGTTCCGTTTCGCGCCCGGTCGAATCGACGCGAGTCGCAAGAGAGTATACCAGTCCCACGCTGGGCCGACTGCGGACGAGCTCAATCTGTTTCTCGAGCTTCGTCGGGGCCCACCAATCATCGCAGTCCAAAAACGCGACGAATTCTCCTCGAGCACGCCGGATTCCCTCGTTGCGCGCTGCATTCGGCCCCCGGTTCGCTTGCCGCACGTATCGGAGGCGCCCGTTGTCATGCGCATGAACGACGCTTGCCGTCGAGTCGATGGACCCGTCGTCGACCACGATCAGTTCGAGGTGCTGCCACGTCTGGCCAAGGACGCTTGCGACAGCGTGCCCGACATAGTCTTCACAGTTATGCGCGATGACGACGACCGAAATCAGCGGCCGATCATGCGCGAACG
>Ga0170475_104996290_pt1 | contig 10055 bp, 6 predicted proteins | sample Soicark_Litter_5_FD_111474 | JGI IMG/M metagenome (GOLD analysis project Ga0170475, IMG submission 111474) | Avena fatua rhizosphere microbial communities from Hopland, California, USA. Combined Assembly of 48 SPs | reverse complement strand
GATCCGCTGCAGCGCCGGCAGCACCGCTTCGATCAACGGGGTGAGACGATCGAGCGACCCCGGCGTGAACCGCTCGGTCGCATCGGCCCAGCCCCTTCCCGCGAGATCGGCTTCGTCCGTTGGCGTCACCAGACCGACGGCGCCGTCCCGGGTCGCGACCGCGATGCTGGTTCCCACCACCGGCCAGTAGCCGCTCAGGAGCAGCACGTTGGAAGGGAGCGCGCACAGCACGGCGTCGAGGTCCGCATCACGGAGCGCGCGCATGTTCCGCTCGATCCGCTCGGCATCTCTCACAGTCACCGGTCTTGACTCGCGAGTGTCCAGGCGGCTGCGCCGGCCACCCCCGCAACGACGGCCGCGCGACGGCGCGCGCGGCGCTCGGCGGTGCGCCGGCGCCGAACCAGGGCCGACTCCGGCGGGGCTTCCCTCGGCGCACCCTCCCCCCGAGCGAACGCGAGCTCCAGGACCTCCGCCAGGTGGAGCGCGGTCCGTCGGGTGCCCTGGGCGATCTGCTCGCGGCAGCTGAATCCGTCGGCGATCACCAGCGTCGCATCGCCGGCGGCTCGCACGGCCGGCAGCAGCGCCCGCTCCCCACACGCCCGCGCCACCTCGGCATGCGCGCCGGCCTCGAACCCGAACGCGCCCGCCATGCCGCAGCAGCCTGGCTCAGGGGTGTCCAGCTCCAGCCCGATGCGGCGGAGCAGAGCTTCTTCGCCGGAGAAGTCGAGCACCGACTTGTGATGGCAGTGCCCCTGGAGCAACGCTCGGCCCGAGAGCGTAGGCAGCGCGAACTCCGGCGCGCGCCGCGTCAACAGCTCGTCCAGCGTGCAGGTCTGTCCGGCGAGCCGTCGAGCGTCCTCATCATTAGGCAGGAGGTTGAGCATCTCGTCGCGGAACACCGACGCGCAGCTCGGCTCCAGCACCACCATGGGGAGTCCGGCGCGGATGGGACGGCGCAAGGCGCGGAGGATCTGCCGCAGCCGACGCCGCGCCATGCCGAGAAAGCCGTAGTCGTAGAGCGGGCGGCCGCAGCAGAGCTCGGCTCGGGGCACGTAGACCCGAAAGCCGGCCCGCTCGAGCACCGCGACCGCCGCCTGCGCGGTCTCGGGGTGAAAGAAGTCGTTGAAGGTGTCGGCCCACAGCAGCACCGGCCGCGCGCGAGGCCCGCGCTCGCGCCGGCCAAACCAGCGCTTGAACCGCTCCGGTGCGAAGGTTGGAGCCTGACGGTCTGCCGTCATCCCGACGGCCCATCCCGCCATGTTGGCCAACCCGGGTGTATGGGTCAGCAGGTTCGCCACTGCCGGAAGCCTCGAGGCGAGGCGCGCCCACTGGTGAATCCAGCCGAAGGCGTACGCCTGACGCGGCCGCAGCCGACCGGCGTAATAGTGGGCCAGGAACTCCGCCTTGTAGGTGGCCATGTCCACCCCAACGGGGCAGTCGTGTTTGCACCCTTTGCACGCCAGACAAAGATCGAGCGCCTCCCGCACCGCGTTACTGCGCCACCCATCGGTGAGGACATGGCCGTTCAGCATCTCCCAGAGCAGCCGGGCACGGCCGCGGGTGGAATGGCGCTCCTCCCGCGTGGCCCGGTAGCTCGGACACATGACGCCGCCCGATTCGCGCCGGCACTCGCCGACCCCCACGCAGCGCAACGCCGCACGGGCGAAGGTGCCCCGGTCCGCCGGGTAGCGGAAATAGGTGGCCGGCTCGGGCGGGTCGTAGTCGGTGCCCAGGCGCAGGTGGGAGGTGATGGGCGCCGGATCCACCACCTTGCCTGGATTCATCCGGCCTGTGGGGTCCCAGATCGCCTTGAATTCGCCGAAGGCCTGCACCAGCTCCGGGCCGTACATCCGGGGCAGCAGCTCGGCCTTGGACTGGCCGTCGCCGTGCTCCCCCGAGAGCGAGCCACCGAACCGCACCACCAGGTCGGCCGCCTCGTCCAGGAAGGTGCGGAAGCGCCGGATCCCCTCGGCGGTATACAGGTCGAAGGGAATCCGGCAATGGACGCATCCCTGGCCGAAGTGACCGTAGAGTGCGGTCTCGTACTCGTAGCGCCGGAGCAGCGCGTTGAACTCGCGCAGGTAATCGCCGATGCGCTCGGGAGGCACGGAGGAGTCCTCCCAGCCCTCCCAGGTGTCGGGACGGCCGGGCACCCACGCTGTTGAGCCCAGGCCACCCTCGCGCACCCGCCAGATGCGGGCCTCCTCGTGGGGATCATCGTAGAGTTTCATCGCGGGCGCGTCCGAGCCGCCGGCGAGCCGGTCCATGAGAGCCCGGGCCTGGGCGTCGCTGTCCTCCTTCGACTCGCCGCCGAACTCCACCAGCAGCCACCCGCCGCCGGGCGGCAGCAGCGCGAGGTCCGCATCTTCGTCGCCCTTGGCGCGGACCCAGTCGAAGAGGCAGCGGTCCATGCCTTCCAGCGCGGTCGGATGGTGGGGCAGGATCTCGCCTACGCGGTCGGCGGCGGTGTAGACGTCCCGGAAGCCGAGCAGCAGGAGCGAGCGCGCGCGCGGCGCCGGGACCAGCCGGAGCGTCGCCTCCAGGATGGTGACGCAGGTGCTCTCGGTACCGATCAGCGCCCGAGCCACGTTGAAGCCGCGCTCCGGCAGGAGCTCGTCCAGACTATAGCCCGACACCCGGCGAGGAAGCTGCGGCATCTTTGCCCGGATCAGGTCGGCGTATCGATCGCGCAGAGCCCGAAGGCCGCGGTAGATCTCGCCGCGGCGTCCGCCGGCCCGGATGATCGCGTCGAGCTCGGGCTCGGTGGTGGGCCCGACCTCGAGGCCGAGGCCGTCGTAGGTCAGCACCGTCAGACGCTCAGTGTTGTCCGAGGTCCTGAGACCGATGCCGTGCTTGGCGCACAGAAGCGAATGCGCACCGCACGAGTTGTTGCCCAGCATGCCGCCGAGCGTGCAATGGGTATGGGTCGCCGGGTCGGGCCCGAACGTAAGGCCGTGCGCCTCGGCGGCGTGACGGAGATCGTCCAGCACGCACCCTGGCTCGACCCGGGCCTGCCGTCGCTCGGGATCGATCTCGAGCACCCGGTGCATGTACTTGGAGAAGTCCATCACGACGGCCACGTTGCAGCACTGTCCCGCCAGGCTGGTGCCGCCACCGCGGGAGAGCACCGGGGCACCGAACTCGCGCGCGGCGGCCACGATGTGCACCACGTCGTCGAGATCATGCGGCAGCACGACGCCGATCGGCACCTGCCGGTAGTTGGAGCCGTCGGTGGCATAGAGGGCGCGGCTGCCGTCGTCGAAGCGGACCTCGCCTCGGATCTGGTCCGCGAGCGCCCGGGCCAGGCCGGCCCGGTCCACCTCGCCGGAAGCTCGAGCTAACGCTGCCACGAGGCCTCCCCGGCGCCATCGCCAGCGGCGGAGAGCTGCGCCGTCTCGTCGTCCACAATCGGGAGCACGTGACCCCCGTAGCGCAGCACCGCGATCGTGGCCTGCGGTCCCTGCCGCTCCAGCGCCATCGCCAACGCCTCGCTCGGGCTCCGCGCGGAGCGGAACCCCAGCCGCGCCGCTTCCTCGGCGGTAACCCCGGGCGAGACCATGATGCAATCGGCGCGGTCCACGATCTGGGCCACGTCCGCGAGGATCGCAAGGCCCACCAGGTCTTTCACGCCGCCCTGCTGGACCAGCCGCACCAGCTCGCCGTGAGGCCGGTACCCGATCTCCAGCACGTTGGCGTGGTTGCTCGCGACTCCTTCCGGGTTCGGGGCCACCAGGATGAGCGAGCCCCCGGTCTTGACCGCGACGTCACCGGCGTAGGCGCCTTTGGCCGATTGCCAGAAGTCGCGATCCGCCGAATGGGAGTCGATCAACACGATGTCGGCCCGGGTGGGCAGATGCACGCCGTAGACCTCGCGTGCCCGTCGGCACCCCGCGCGGTGGGCGGCCACCACGTCCCCCGCGAAGCACCCGGCCACGCGGCGTTCCACGTCGTACACCACGTTCACGATGTACCGCAGGCCGGCCAGCTTCGCCGCCTCCTCCATGCGGAGACGCATCGGATTCTCCGGCACGCCCATGACCGTCACCGACATGTGCATGGAGGCTTCCCACTGGTTCCGCTCCATCATCTCCGAGCCGCTCACGCCGGGAAACGCGATCTTGGCCCCGCCGGAGAACCCTTTGACCCGGTGGGGAACGATGGAGCCGACGCCGAGCACGAAGTCGAACTCTCGGAGGAGACGGTTGGCGGTCACCGGCGTGCCGTCCCGGGTAGTTCCGTAGTGGTGGAGGGTGGTGCGGTCCAGGTAGTGGTGCTCGTGTACCCGGTAACGGCCGTAGCAGCGGCCCAGCTTGGCCCGGACCTCCTGGTCGGTCATCGGCCGGTGGGTGCCGGGAGCCTGCAGCAGCTCGATCCGCGCGTCCGGCACCCCGGCGCTGTGGAGCTCGTCGATCACGGCCGGCAGCACTTTGGCCGTGGGGGTCGCCCGGGTGGCATCATCGATGAGGATGAGGACCCGATCCCCCGAGGTCACGGTCTCACGCAGCGGCGCCGCCTCGATCGGATGAGCGAGTCCCTCGCGCAGCGTGGCGTCCTCATCGACGCCGGACACGGTCTCGGGCGCGAAGACGCCCATCAGATTCGCGTCCGGGACCTCGACCGGAGCGATGGCTTCGTAGCCGGGATACGGAAAGTCGATGCGCACCTTCTACTCCTCTCGCCTGTCCTCCCGGGTTGTGAGTCGCGCGGCCTCACGACCGGTGCGGCAGATAGCTCTCCACCAGGTCGCGGAACGACCGCCGGATGACGTCCCCGGCGTCGGGGTCGCCCTTCAGCATCGAGCGCATGAACTGCCTGGCCTGCTGGACGGTGATGTGGGGCGGAAGCGGCGGCACGCTCGGATCGGTCACCGCTTCCAGCACGAACGGACGGTCGGCCGAGAGCGCCTGGTCCCACGCCGCGCCGACCGCCTCCGGCTGCTCGACCCGCACGCCGTCGAGGCCCAGGCTCCTGGCGTAGGCGGCGTAGGGGAAGTCCGGCACGTCCTGCGACGCCTCGTATTTCGGGTCGCCCTCGAACACCCGCTGCTCCCAGGTCACCTGATTGAGATCGCGATTGTTGAGCACCAGGACGATCAGCCGGGGGTCGCTCCACCGCATCCAGTACTTCGCCACGGTGATCAGCTCGTTGATCCCGTTCATCTGCATGGCCCCGTCGCCCACGCAGGCGATGACCGGCCGGCCGGGATGCGCGAACTTCGCGGCGATGGCGTAGGGCACCCCTGACCCCATGGTGGCCAGGTTGCCCGAGAGCGAGGCCATCATGCCGCGCCGGAGCTTGAGGTCACGGGCGAACCAGTCGGCCGACGACCCCGAATCGGCGGCGATGATGCAGTTGTCGGGCAGCCGGGGAGATAGCTCCCAGAACACCCACTGGGGATTGATCGGGTCGGCCGGATTGCGCGCCCGGGCCTCGAGCACGGTCCACCAGCGGGCCACCGCCTCCTCGATCCGCTTGCGCCAGCGCCGGTCGTCCTTCTGCTCCAGCAGCGGCAGCAGGGCGCGCAGGGTCTCGCGGCTGTCGCCCACCAGGCTCACTTCCATGGGATAGCGGATGCTCAGCATGCGGCCGTCGATATCGATCTGGACGCCGCGCGCCTGGCCCTCCTTGGGCAGGAACTCGGAGTAGGGGAAGCTCGAGCCGACCATCAGCAGGGTGTCGCAGTCGCTCATCATCTCCCAGCTGGGCATCGTGCCGATGAGGCCGATGGAGCCGGTGACGAACGGCAGGTCGTCGGGAACGACGGCCCGGCCCAGGAGCGCCTTGGCGACGCCGGCGCCGAGCCGCTCGGCGGTGGCGATCACCTCGTCGCTCGCCGCCAGTGCGCCCTGGCCCACCAGCATCGCCACCCGCTCGCCGGCGTTCAGCACCTCGGCCGCCCGCTGGAGGTCGGCGTCGCGGGGGACCACCGTGGCCCGGGAATACCCCACGCCCGAGTGCACCGTCCCATGAGCGCGCGGAGGCTCGGTGACCGCCTCCTCATCCTGCAGGTCGGCCGGGAAGATCAGGCAGGTGACGCTGCGCTGGTCGAGCGCGATCCGGACCGCCCGGTCCACCAGGTGGCGTACCTGGGCCGGCACGCTGGCCTGCTGGACGTACTCGCCGGCCACATCCTTGAACAGCGACGCGAGGTCTACCTCCTGCTGGTAGGCGCCGCCCATGGCGGGACGGGCCGACTGGCCCACGATGGCCAGCACCGGCTGGTGGTCCATCCGCGCGTCGTACAATCCGTTGAGCAGGTGGATGGCGCCGGGGCCGGAGGTGGCGAGGCAGACCCCGAGCTCCCCGGTGAACTTGGCGTGGGCACAGGCCATGAACGCGGCCATCTCCTCGTGGCGGACCTGAATGAACTCCGGGTCGCCGTCGGCCCGGTTGAGGGCCCCCATGATTCCGTTGATACCGTCGCCCGGATACCCGTAGATCCGATGAATGCCCCAGGCCTTGAGTCGCTCGAGGAGGAAATCGCCTACCGTGGGTGCCATGTCGGTCTCCCGATGGTGTTCAACATCCGAGATACATCGCCGGCCGGGGGCGTACCGGGGTCCAGATCACCGAATCGCCCCGCAACCCTCCGGGTGGGGTCACGGTCCCAGGACCGGGGTGAGCTGGCTGGCCACCTGCTGCCAATGGCCGTCGCGGTTGATCCAGATGGCGATCGCCCGGTTTTGCCCCTGTTCGCCGTGGCCGCTGTAGCGCCCCCCGATCGTGAGCAGGGTGGTGTGCACCGCCACGACGTCCTTGTTGCTGCCATAGGTGCGAATCCGCTCCTCCCGGGGCACCGGCGCGAGGCTGTCGAAGGCGGTACGCCCGGAGCGCACGTTGGCCAGCCGCTCCTCCCGGGTGACCCGCTGGCCGCGTGGATTGACGAAGCTGTACTCCGGCGCCCAGAAGCGTTCCAGCGCCGGCACGTCCAGGCGTCGCAGTGCCGCGTCGTATTGGCGGATCGCGCTGCGCACCTGCTCGACCAGCGGCTGCTGGGCCTCTGCCCGAACAGGAACACCGAGCAGGAGGAAGGCCGGCAGCAGGAAGGCGACGCGGGACGTGGGCATGACCACCTCCGAAACCGGGTGAGGATGCTTCACCGGACGATGATGCCCATCTTTGCCCGATCGCCGCGTTGCCGCCGTGAGGGGTGACCGATAAGATTGGCGAACGCGATGCTCCTCAAGCACCTGCAGTATCTGACCGCCCTCGCGCGCGAGCGGCACTTCGCCCGGGCGGCCGCGTCGTGTGGCGTGACCCAGCCGACGCTGTCGGCCGGAATCAAGCAGCTGGAGGAGCAGCTGGGTCTGCTGGTGGTGCAGCGAGGCCAGCGGTTCGAAGGGCTGACCGCCGCGGGTGAGCGAGTGCTGGTCTGGGCCCAGCGAATCACCGCGGACGCGGAGAGCCTGGAGCAGGAGGCCAGCCGGTTGCGGCAGGTGCTCCAGGGACGGCTGCGGATCGGGGTCGTCCCCACGGCACTCCCCGCGATCCCCATCCTGGCCTCGCCGCTGGCGCACAAATATCCCGGAGTCAGCCTTACCGTCATCGCCGACCCGTCGGTGGATATCCAGGCAGGACTGGACGAGTTCCGGTTCGAGGCCGGGATCACCTACCTCGACAACGAGCCGCTTTCGCGGGTGCGCGCGATTCCGCTCTACCGGGAGCAGTACCTCCTGATCACTCCGGCCGGCGGGCCCCTGGCAAACCGGCGCAGAGTCAGTTGGCAGGAAGCGGCATCACTCCCCCTGTGCCTCCTCACTCCCGACATGCAGAACCGCCGGATCGTGAACGGCCACTTCGCCGATGCCGGGGCCACGATAGCGCCAGCGTTGGAGACCAACTCGGTGTTCACCCTCTGCGCGCTGGTGCGATCGGGCTACTGGTCCAGCGTCCTTCCGCACGGTTTCCTGCCGCTCCTGTCCGGGGTCGAGGGGGTGGCGATCGTCCCGCTGGACGGCCCGGCGGCTGCCCACACGGTCGGCGTGGTGGTCGCGGACCGGGATCCGCTGCAGCCAACCGCAACGGCGCTGCTGGATGTGTTGGAGGGGCTCGACTGGTCGTCCGTGGAGGGTTCGCGGGAAGACAGGGTTTGATAGACCGTGTCTATCAGGCTATATAAAATGCAGATTGGCGATAACTTCCGCACCGGATCAGCTTCCACCTGACGCACAAGCAGAGCAGGGACGCATCCCCTCGGCTCCCGTCTACGATTCGGCGGTGGCATACGATTTTCGTTCCAGGAGAGTCCGTCTTATGGCTATGAAGTACACCCGTCTGACCGAGCCGCTGGTACGCGACCGGGGCGAGCTGCGCCCGGCCTCCTGGGAGGAGGCGCTGGATCGCGCCGCTGAGGGATTCCGGCGCACCAAGGCCCAGTACGGTGCCGACGCCATCGGCACCTTCAGCTGCTCGAAGGCCAGCAACGAGGTGAACTACCTCGCGCAGAAGCTGGTGCGGGTCGGTTTCGGGACTCACAACATCGACAGCTGCAACCGAACGTGACACGCTCCTAGCGTCGTCGGTCTGGCGACGGTGTTCGGTGCCGGTGGGGGCACGAGCTCCTACCGAGAGGTGGAAGAGACGGACGTCATCTTCCTCTGGGGGGCGAACGCCCGGGAAAATCACCCGATTTTCTTCCACCACGTCCTCAAGGCAATCCACCGGGGCGCCCGCATGTTCGCCATGGACCCTCGGCGAACCGCCTCCGCGCAGTGGGCGGACCAGTGGCTCGGGCTCAATGTGGGGAGCGACATCGCGCTGGCCAACGCCATGGCGCGGGAGATCATCCACGTGGGTCTGGCGAACCAGGCCTTCATTCATCGGGCGACCACCGGCTTCGACGAATACGCCGCGTGCGTCGAGCGCTACACCCTCGAGGTCGGGGAGCGTGAGACCGGGGTTCCGGCCGAGGTCATTCGCGACGCGGCACACGCCTATGCCCGGGCCGATCGCGCGGTGATCTGCTGGACCCTGGGCATCACCGAGCATCACAACGCGGTGGACAACGTCCTCGCGCTCATCAACCTGGCGCTCCTGACCGGGCATGTGGGCAAGTACGGGTCGGGGGTGAATCCCCTTCGGGGCCAGAACAACGTGCAGGGTGGCGGCGACATGGGGGCCATCCCGAACCGCCTCGTCGGGTTCCAGGACTGGACCAAGGATACCGACGTCCGGGCCCGGTTCGAGCAGGAGTGGGGGGTAAAGCTGAAGCCGCAGTATGGCTTGAACGTCACCGAAATGTTCCACGCCGCGGAGCACGGCGAGCTGCGCGCCATCTATGCGATCGGCGAGAATCCGGCCCAGGCGGAGGCCGATCAGCACCGGACCGAGCGCCTGCTGACCGGCCTGGATCACCTGGTGGTCCAGGACATCTTCCTGACCGCGACGGCACGGCTGGCTCACGTGGTGCTTCCCGCGTCGTCCAGCTGGTGCGAGGCGGAGGGGACGGTCACCAACAGCGAGCGGCGGGTGCAGCGGGTGCGCAAGGCGCTGGAGGCGCCGGGGAATGCCCGGGACGACGTCTGGATCATCGCCGAGCTGGCCCGCCGGGTGGGACAGGACTGGGGCCATCCGAGCGCCGAGGACGTGTGGAACGAGGTCAGACGCATGGCGCCCATCTTCGCCGGGATGAGCTACGAACGGCTCGAGCGCGAAGGCGGGCTGCACTGGCCCTGCTTCCACGAGAATCATCCGGGAGAGCTGTTCCTCCACAGCCGCCTGTGGAACGACCCCATCATCGGGCCGTCGGCGCCGTTCTCGGTCGTCGAGCACGATCCGCCGGTCGAGCGGCCGAACGCGGAGTACCCCTTCACCCTCACGACCGGCCGCCGGCTGGACTCGTACAACACGGGGGTGCAGACCGGCGGCTTCACCTCGCCTTTGAGGCGTGGCGAGACCCTCGACATCTCGCCGGAGGACGCCGACCGCCTTGGCATCCTGGACGGCGATCCGGTGCGGGTCACCTCCCGGCGCGGCAGCGTCGTGGCGCCGGCCCGGCTCGATCGCTCGCTCCGGTCCGGCCTTGTCTTCATGACCTTCCACTTCCAGGACGAGGT
>Ga0170475_103333027_pt1 | contig 10055 bp, 8 predicted proteins | sample Soicark_Litter_5_FD_111474 | JGI IMG/M metagenome (GOLD analysis project Ga0170475, IMG submission 111474) | Avena fatua rhizosphere microbial communities from Hopland, California, USA. Combined Assembly of 48 SPs | reverse complement strand
TTGGCCGACGCCGCGGCGCTGCGCAGCGTCAGCGCCGGCTGGCACACGCATGTCGACGTCCTCGATGACCGTCTGCATGGCCGGGTGCCCGAACCCTTCTGGACGCGCCATGCCGCCGTCAGCGCGCTCTATGAACGCAACGGTCAGTGAAGAGCTCGGTTGCCTTGCGCCGGCTTGTCACGAAGCACGTGTGATGAACGGTGCCTGAACGCGCAGCCTCGCAGCGGTTTTCCCTTCAGCCTTCCGCCGATCTGCCGATACCTCGATGCAGGACAAATTTTCCCTTTGAAATGCCCCAACCAATGGGGCAGCGCCTTCAATCTCTTCCGAGAGCCCGATCCCATGAAGACTCTAAAGCAGTTGTTTCAGTTTTCTCTGTGTGCAGTGGGGCTGGCGGCCGCCCTGCACTGTTTTGCCCTCTACCAGACCGGGGCGGCCAGTGACCGGTTCTCGGCGGTGCACGAGACGCGCTACATGTCGTATCTCCTGGCCGATGAACTGCGCCAGAGCTCGGACGACCTGACGCGTCTGGCCAGGACCTACGTGGTGTCGGGCGACCCGATGTGGGAGCAGCAGTACTTCGAGGTCCTGGACATCCGCAATGGCAAGAAGCCTCGTCCAGCGTTGTACGAGAAGATCTACTGGGACTTTCGCGCAGCAGGCATCGAGCCCAACCGAGGGGCGGGTACCGTCTCCGCTTTGGCGGACATGATGAAGCGCGCGGGCTTTACCGACGCCGAGTTCGCCAAGCTCAAGGAAGCGCAGGCCAATTCGGACGACCTGGTCAACACCGAAACCGTGGCGATGAACCTGGTGAAGGGCCAGTATGCAGATGGTTCAGGGGGCTTCACCAAGAAGGGGGAGCCTGATCGTGCGGCGGCCCAGGCCATGATGCACGACAAGAACTATCACCTCTTCAAAGCCAAGATCATGAAGCCGGTGGACGAGTTCTTCATGATGGTGGACAAGCGCACCCAGGCGTCAGTCAATGAAGCCACCGAGGCGCGGCGCTTCTGGTACACCGCCCTGGTGTGCGGGGCCGTGCTGCTGGTTGCCACGGGCATGGGCAGCCTGTGGATGGCACGCCGCTGGATCCAGGGCCGATTGGGAGCCGAACCGCAGGTCGTGGTCGAGGTGGTGCAGCAGATTGCCGCCGGCGAGCTGGCGCAGGGGCTTGCCCGTTCGAGGTTTGCCGCGAACAGCGTGATGTCCGCGCTGGCGGACATGATTGGCAGCCTGTCGAACTCTGTGTCGCAGGTCCGCAGCAACGCCGAAGGCGTGACCGTTGCGAGCAACCGGATCGAGCAGGGCAGCAACGAGCTGATCGAACGCACAGACCGCCAGGGCCGCATGCTCGAAGAGACTGCCGCATCGATGGAGCAACTGGGCGCCGCTGTCCGCCAGAACGCAGACAACGCGCAACAGGCCAACCAGCTGGCCCAGGGTGCCAATGCCGTGGCCGTCAAAGGGGGCGAGGTGGTCGGAGAGGTGGTGAACACCATGAAGGGCATCAACGACAGTTCCAAGCGCATTGCCGACATCATCGGCGTGATCGATGGCATCGCTTTCCAGACCAACATCCTTGCACTCAATGCCGCGGTCGAAGCGGCTCGTGCCGGCGAACAGGGGCGTGGCTTTGCTGTCGTCGCTTCGGAAGTGCGCAGCTTGGCGCAGCGCAGCGCCGAGGCGGCCAAGGAAATCAAGTCCCTCATCTCCGCCAGCGTGGAGCGTGTGGCGCAGGGCTCGCTGCTGGTTGATCGCGCGGGCGAAACCATGCAGGAAATCGTGGTCTCGATCACCCGGGTGACCGACATCATGTCCGAGATCACCCGCGCGAGCGCCGAACAAAGCACTGGCGTGAACCAGGTCGGCGAAGCCGTGACGCAGATGGACCAGGCGACGCAGCAAAGCGCCGCGCTAGTGAAAGGCAGCGCATTGGAAGCGGGTGGATTGAAACTTGAGGCGGAGCACCTGGTGGCGGCGGTGGCGGTGTTCAAGCTGGCCAACTGAGAAAGGCTGGCGCGAAGGAGCGCCATGCAACGGTGGTCGCCGGGACCATGAAAAAGCCGCAGCAAGCTGCGGCTTTTTCACTGGGCAGCGCCCGCTGCCCAACCTTGGCGTAGGCCGCGATGCTGCTGCGGATCTCTTCCTTCGCGGCTTCAGGGCCCTTTCCAGCCCTTGACCTTGACCCACTTGATCACGTTGGCTGTTCGGGCGCTTTGGCCAGGGGTCATTTTGTCCAGGCTCATGGAGCCGGTTTCGCCTTTTTATAGGCTTCGAATTGCTGTTTGAATTTGGAAAACACCTTATCGTAAATTTCCGGCGGATCATCATCGAGCACGGGCTCATCGTGCCCGTAACGACCTTCGCGTTTGCCGAATAATTTTTTGAGATCGTCGGTGATCCAGCCCCAATCTATGTGATGAAAATATGCATGGGAGAAATTCCGCAATCCGGGAATGTCCAACAAATGCGTATCCCACATGCCACGGCCAAACGCGGCCTGTGCCAGTTGGGAAGGTCTTGCTTGCCTTTGCGCCATGGCATCGAGCAACGCTTCATGGCCCACGAACATCGTGCGGTCCAGCCAGCCATGCTCGAGCGCCCATTGAGCAAACAGCCCGGCGCCCTGGTGGACTTCCTGAGCGCTGACTGAGCTCGCCAGGGCGCGGCCCTCAACGATGTTGGCGTACCCGCGCGTGCCTTCATCGGTTGTCCACAACACAAGTTCGATGTCTCGCAACTCATCGATGAGCAGCGTGAGCGATTTCTCTGTTTGGCCGTCTTCGCCGGTGACCTGTTCGACATTTTCCGGAAAGCGGCGCTCGAGTTCCTGCCACATGGCACTCCCTTGCAGCCCAAAAAACAGCGGCTCGGCACAGTTCTCCGTGACGTGGACTTGTGACAGATACGGGCAGACAGCCTTCTTCCCAATCGCAACCGGTGGATACTTCTGATTGAGCACATTGCGACTGAAGGACAGTTGAAAAGCCCCCTTTTTGTCGTACATGCCGACGGTATCGTCGTACTTGGCATTGCCTATCGATTGGGGCGGCGCCTTGCCAAACAGTTGCTGCGTCAATCCCGCGATGTCGGCATCGTCCGCGGTACGCCCCAGCGCGTTGCACAGGGCTTGCCAAGTGGGCCCCATGTCTTTTGCAAGTGCCAAATAGGACGTTGAAAAAATGGGGGCGGTGTTTTGTTTCTGCCCTGGCACGAGGCGCAGCGGCGCGTCGCCGTCTGCATAGGCTGAGAAGTCAAAGGGCCCGCTGATGGCAGGCGCCTTGATCTTGTTCTTCGTCAACCAGGACTTGAACGCCTTGAACGCTTTCTGCTGGCAGTCTTCGATCTCATCGTCTTCCAAGACGCACAATTCGCTGACATCCATGCCTTCGCCTTCTGCCCAGTACAGCAAAAACTCTTCGAAGGACTCCGCCAGCGTCTTCAGTTCGCCTTCCGAGCCGACATACACCACGGCAGGAGGCTCTACCGCTTCGCACAGGGCGATGACCGAACCATCCGGCAAGCGCATGAAGCCCCACGTCGTTGCGCCCCAGCGCTCCATGCCATCCCATCCGGATGAACGGGCGAGATTCGCAGGGGTCAACTCGAAATAGCCGAGGTCCCCATAATCGAATCGCGTGAGCCATTCGAAAAAACTGGCCATGGAGGCCGGCACAGGGCGGCCAATTTCATCCCCCCATTTTGCTGCATTGAATTCCATTCCAAGACCCTTTATTTTCTTGCATCCAAACGAGAGCGAAAACACTCAAGGCACACAGGCAAAAACATCAACATCGACCGATGATCGATATCCCCCCGGTGCACCGTTTAATATGAATCGTTGATTTCCCATGGCACAAAGCGCCCGATGCCAGATTCCGACCCGCCTGCGCCCATCACGCGACAGTGATTCCAAGCATCCGATTCATCAAACCCTTCGAGCTGATCGAGCAGCAAATTGGCCGGCGGAAACAAAGCAAACTTCTCATCGAAGGCCGCCACACTCAAGAAGCACTGCCTCGCCTCTTCCGAGTAATCATTGCCTATGCCATCGAGCAAGCGATGAAAATCATCATAGAACTCCGCTGGATCGCCACCAAACGCGATCTCATCCATCTCGATCGTGACAAATTCATAATCCACGCTTTCGAGGGCCCGTTTCAGCAGTTCAACATATTCATCGAGCCCTCCCGCGCCTTGAAAAAGGATATTAAAGTAAGCAGCCGACTCCTGAAGCTGGGCAATTGCTGTCGTGCGCTCGACGATGGGCGCGTCGACTCGGAGCGTTTCCCCGTCAATCTCAACCTGTTTGCTGACCATGTCTCGGGCACGAAACATCGCCATCCATAACAACGGAACGCCATGAACATCGTTTGCAATTGTCTGCACATCAGAGTCATACATGGATGACGTGAAGTGCGGCGAACTCGGATGTATTGTTCTTTCGTTCGTGGCGCAAAGATAGGATCGATTTGGCATATGGATTTTCCTGGTGTCGCAGCAGCAGCGTGGACGGTTCGGCCGCAGACTTCGCGCTTCGCGCAAAAAAGCCGCAGCAAGCTGCGGCTTTTCACTGCGCAACGCCCGCTCAGGCCTGCTCGGCCTTGGCGTAGGCGGCGATGCTGCTGCGGATCTCTTCCTTCGCGGCTTCAGGGCCTTCCCAGCCCTTGACCTTGACCCACTTGCCGGGCTCGAGGTCCTTGTAGTGCTCGAAGAAGTGCTGGATGGTCTTCAGGCGCAGCTCGTTCAGGTCTTCCGGCTTTTGCCAGTGCTTGTAGATCGGCAAGATCTTGTCGATGGGCACGGCGAGCAGCTTGGCGTCGCCGCCGGCCTCGTCGTCCATCTTCAGCACGCCGATGGGGCGGCATGGCACCACGACGCCAGGAAAGAGCGGGAACGGCGTGATCACGAGCACATCCACCGGGTCGCCATCGTCCGACAGGGTCTGCGGGATGTAGCCATAGTTGCACGGGTAATGCATGGCGGTGCTCATGAAGCGGTCCACGAACAGGGCCCCGGTCTCCTTGTCGACCTCGTACTTGACGGGGTCTGCGTTCATCGGGATCTCGATGATCACGTTGAACTGTTCAGGCGCGTTGGCGCCAGGGGTCACTTTGTCCAGGCTCATGGTATGTGGTTCGTCAGGTGATAAGGCGGGGAAACCCGGATTTTATCCACCTGGCGAGCCGTTCCTGGACAGTGCCCTTACCGCTGGAAACCACCATGAGGACTTCCGGGCGTTGTTCCCTTAGCATGCGCCGCAACGCGTCCCAACTGATAGCCGGGGCGAAGGCATTGGTCGGTTCCGTTTCAGTAGTCAACGTTCAGACGAAGAAGGAGTCCCGGATATGTCCCAACCCCTGGCGCCGAACCTGCTGGCGTACTTTGCGCTGGCCTGCGGAGTGATCGCGGTGCTCTATGGCTTCATCCAGCGAAGCTGGATCCTCAAGCAAGACCCTGGCAACCCGCGCATGCAAGAGATTGCTGCGGCCATCCAGCAGGGGGCGTCGGCGTATCTCGCTCGCCAGTACAAGACCATCGCGATCGCCGGCATCGTGCTGGCGATCCTCATCGGGCTGTTTCTCGACCTCGTCACCGCCGGTGGCTTCGTGCTGGGCGCGCTGCTGTCGGGGGCCTGCGGGTTCATTGGCATGAACGTCTCGGTGCGTGCCAATGTGCGCACCGCGCAGGCGGCCACGCAGGGCATCGCCCCGGCGCTGAGCGTGGCATTCAAGGGGGGCGCGATCACCGGCATGCTGGTCGTCGGGCTGGGGCTGCTGGGGGTGACGCTGTTTTTCATGTTCCTGACGAGGGGCGGCCCCGTGGCGCCCGAGATGCTGGCCGGCACGCTCAAGCCGCTGCTGGGCTTTGCCTTCGGCGCGTCGCTGATTTCCATCTTCGCCCGGTTGGGGGGCGGCATCTTCACGAAGGGTGCCGACGTGGGCGCCGACCTCGTCGGGAAGGTCGAGGCCGGCATTCCCGAGGACGATCCGCGCAACCCGGCGGTGATTGCCGACAACGTGGGCGACAACGTCGGCGACTGCGCCGGCATGGCCGCCGACTTGTTCGAGACGTATGCGGTAACGCTGATCGCCACGATGGCGCTGGGCGCGCTGGTGGTGCCCAATGCGGTGCTGCATGCGGTGCTGTATCCCCTCACGCTCGGTGCCTTCTCGATCATCGCATCCATCATCGGGTGCAGCGTCGTCAAGGCCAGCCCTGGCATGAAGAACGTGATGCCGGCGCTTTACAGGGGTTTGACGGTTGCCGGCGTCATCGCGCTGATCGGCTTCTGGTTCATCACGAAGGCTGTGATGCCCGATGCCGCGCTCGGTACGTCATCCCAGCTTCGCCTCTTCGGCGCATGCGCCGTGGGCCTCGTGCTGACGGCCGCGATGGTGTGGATCACCGAGTTCTACACAGGCACGAACTACAAGCCGGTGCAGCACATCGCGCAGGCATCGACCACTGGCCACGGCACCAACATCATCGCGGGGCTTGGCGTGTCGATGCGCTCCACCGCATGGCCGGTGCTGTTCGTCTGCATTGCCATCCTCGTGTCGTACCAGTTGGCCGGGCTCTACGGCATCGCGGTGGCCGCCACGGCGATGCTCAGCATGGCCGGCATCGTCGTCGCGCTGGATGCGTACGGCCCCATCACGGACAACGCAGGGGGCATCGCCGAGATGGCGGAGCTGCCCAAGTCCGTGCGCGACGTAACCGACCCTCTCGATGCCGTGGGGAACACCACGAAAGCGGTCACCAAGGGCTACGCGATCGGGTCCGCGGGCCTTGCCGCGCTGGTTCTGTTCGCAGACTACACGCACGCCCTCGCCTCGCGCGGCCTGGTCGTGCAGTTCGACCTGTCGGAGCCGATGGTGATCGTGGGGCTGTTCATCGGCGGGCTGGTGCCGTACCTGTTCGGTGCCATGGCAATGGAGGCCGTGGGTCGTGCCGCCGGGGCCGTCGTGGAGGAAGTGCGCCGGCAGTTCCGTGACATCAAGGGCATCATGGACGGCAGCGGCAAGCCGGAGTACGGCCGCGCGGTCGACATGCTCACGGCCGCAGCCATCAAGGAAATGATCGTGCCGAGCCTGTTGCCGGTCTCCGTGCCGATTGCCGTGGGCTTGCTGCTGGGCCCCGCTGCGCTCGGTGGCCTGTTGATGGGCACGATCGTCACCGGCCTGTTCGTCGCCATCTCGATGTGCACCGGCGGCGGCGCGTGGGACAACGCGAAGAAATACATCGAGGATGGTCACCACGGCGGCAAAGGTTCGGAAGCACACAAGGCTGCCGTCACCGGGGACACCGTGGGCGATCCCTACAAGGACACGGCGGGCCCGGCCGTGAACCCGCTCATCAAGATCATCAACATCGTGGCGCTGTTGATCGTGCCGCTGCTGCCCGGGGCCATGTGACGCCGCACGGCGCGAACGGGGGCCTTCGGGCCTCCGTTCTTCTTGTGCAAAAAACGAATAAGAAAAGCATGAATCAGTTGTTCCTTCGCCGAATACCGCCCCGGATACTGATCCTCTGTTCGAAAATCAACAGTGAGGACACGACCATGGCAAGCTTGAAACTCGGCGATACCGCCCCTGACTTCACTCAGCAATCCAGCGAAGGCGAGATCCATTTCCACGAGTGGCTCGGCAAAAGCTGGGGTGTTCTGTTCTCCCCCCCCGCCGACTTCACGCCGGTGTGCACCACCGAGCTCGGCCTGACGGCCAAGCTCAAGGATGAATTCGCCAAGCGCAACGTCAAGGTGATCGCGCTGTCCGTGGACCCGGTCGATTCCCATTCGAAGTGGATCGACGACATCAACAGGACGCAGCACACCGTCGTGGGATTCCCGATCATCGCGGACGCGGACCGCAAGGTCTCCGAGCTGTACGACCTGATCCACCCGAATGCCAGCACCACGGCGACCGTGCGCTCGTTGTTCGTGATCGAGCCGGACAAGAAAATCCGCCTGACCATCACGTACCCTGCCAGCACCGGCCGAAACTTCGACGAAATCCTGCGTGTGCTCGACTCGCTGCAATTGACCGATTCGCACAGCGTGGCCACACCGGGCAACTGGAAGGATGGCGACGACGTCGTCATCGTGCCGTCGATCCAGGACCCCGAGGTCATCAAGCAGAAGTTCCCGAAGGGGTATACCGCCGTCACACCGTACCTCCGCGTGACGCCACAGCCGAACAAATAAAAAGAAGGCGCGCGCCTTCGCTTTCTCGCACCCGGGCCGGCTTCGGCCCGTTTTTTTGTGTCAGCTTCCTTCCATGAATTTTCAACAGTTGCGCTCGGTGCGCGAAGCGGTTCGCTGCGGCTTCAACCTCACCGAGGTGGCCAAGGTGCTTCACACCTCCCAACCCGGTGTCAGCCGCCAGATCCGCGAACTCGAGGTGGAACTCGGGGTGGATCTCTTCGTGCGCGCCGGCAAGCGGCTCACGTCGCTCACCGAAGTGGGTGCCGTGATCGTGCCCATCGTCGAGAACATGCTGAACGACGCGGACAACCTGCGCCGTGCCGGCGAAGAATTCACGCAGCAGGCCAACGGCCGGCTGTCGATCGCCGCCACCCATTCACAGGCCCGCTACGCGCTGCCAGGCGCCGTGCGTGACTTCCGCCAGCGCTACCCGCACGTCACGCTGAACTTGCACCAAGGATCGCCCAAGCAAGTGGCGGAGATGCTGATCTCCGGCGAAGCGGACATCGGCATCGCCACCGAGGCGCTGACCCGGTACGACAACCTCGTTGCCCTGCCCTGCTACCGCTGGACCCACAGCGTGATCGTGCCGCCGGACCATCCGCTGCTCGATGGCCAGCCGCTCACGCTGGAGCGCCTGGCCCAGTTTCCGATCATCACCTACGGTGCCGGCTACACGGGCCGGATCCACATCGACGAAGCCTTCCAGCAGGCCGGCCTCGAATTGGACCTCGTGTTGACCGCCATGGATGCCGACGTGATCAAGACCTACGTCGAACTGGGCCTGGGCGTCGGCATCGTGGCGTCCATCGCATTCGACGAGGAGCGCGACCGCAACCTGCGCGCCATCGACGCAGGCCGGCTGATCGCGATCAACCTGACCAAGCTCGCGGTGCGCCGAGGCAGCTTCCTGCGCAGCTACGTGTACGACTTCATCGCCACCTTCGCGCCCACGCTGACGCGCGAGGTCGTGCAAAAGGCGATGTCCACCGGTCCTGGGGAGCGCATCGACGACTTGTGACGGGGCCGGGCGGTCGTCAGCGGCGCCGAGATGATCCACACGTCTGTGAGCCCGGGGAACTCAAGCGGGAAGAAGCCGATTGGCCGTTGCTGCTGGCCATGCAGACCTGATATTCCTTGGGCGGGCGCTGTTCATTCCACGGTTCGATCGGCGCATCGAGTCCGCGTCACCGGGGACACGGGTGATCCGCCTGGCTCAGGAGAGCATTGCCACGTTGACCGGTCTGTTCGGATTTACCTCCGTACCGAGCCATGATGACGTGTGCCGCCAACTTGTCCAGCAGTGCACTGATCCACAGGCAGATGTGCTCGAGTACCTCAGCGCGACGTCGCGAACCTTGCGATGGGCAACAAGGATAACCACGCGCGGAACATTGCCGTGCAGCGCGATGCCCATGGTCGCATCGCGCTGACGCCAGCGCCTCCCCTATTGGTCGCTGGCATGCACCTGCCGACGGCGCTCGATGTAGTTGACGGTTGCCGCCGTGCTGTCGTCCGGGCAAGACGCGTTGCTGCTGCAAGCCACCGCGTCGATGGTGTAAATGCGTACGACCCGTGGCGTCCCAGCCGCCGATTCGCCCTCATTGAAGGCGCGGGAGTTGCAGCTCACCGTCACGCGAAATCCTGTGCTGCCGGTGAGGTCCAAGGTCTGGCTCGCACCGGTGCAAGCCGTCCAGGTCCCCTTGAACGCCTGGTACAAGCCCCATTCGGCACCTGCACGGGCGGCCTGCGAAGCACGCGCTGACAGCAGGCTCTGTGCACTGCTGACCTGGGCCACGCTGCCGAAGCGAACCACCGCTGCCGCCAGTGCTGCCAGCGCCACCAG
>Ga0170475_116073927_pt1 | contig 10059 bp, 10 predicted proteins | sample Soicark_Litter_5_FD_111474 | JGI IMG/M metagenome (GOLD analysis project Ga0170475, IMG submission 111474) | Avena fatua rhizosphere microbial communities from Hopland, California, USA. Combined Assembly of 48 SPs | reverse complement strand
GTCCATCCTCCCGGAAGCATTGTTATAAATGTATTTTGATCATAGCTGTGCGTGGATGAGCATGGCGCACGCTGAAACGGGCGATATCGCTTCGTCGCGTAAACGTTCTCGACATCGTGGGCTTAACCAAATGCCGCGCAACGACTTCGACCGATGCAGCAGGCAGCGCCAGACCCTGATTTATGTTTCCGATATTCAAGCGTGCTGCACCGATGCATGAGGCGTTCTATTCTGTTCAATATGGTGAGACCGACAAGCAACCACTTTGATCAATGAAGGAGTATTCATGCAAGCAACTATTTGTTGTGGCCTCGGCGATGCGCACGCCGATGGCGAGCTCGCAGCTCGCACGGGAGAGGAGACGACATCATGAAAGCCGTACCTGATTCGTCCGGATTCAGTCTGGCGTCAGCAATATTTAACCTGCTCGACCCGATACCGTTCGGCTTTTTTTGTGGCGACTCTAATTTTTGACGTCATTTACGCCAACTCCGCCAACGTGCTGTGGCTGAAATGCGCTTCCTGGCTCGTCAGCATCGGCTTGGTGTTTGCCATCGTGCCGCAATTGATCAACCTGTATGGCGTCTGGTTTAACAAGCGCCGGATCCGCACGCGCGGCGAAGCGATCAACTTCTGGCTCAACGTGATAGGTATCGTCGCCGCGCTCGTGAATGCGTTCGTGCACAGCCGGGACGCTTACGCGACGATTCCCGATGCACTGTGGCTCTCCGCCGTGACGGTGATCGCGATGGGCCTTGGAAGAATCATCCTGGCCGGGAGAAACGTGACTTACAAGGAACTCAACAATGGACAAGCGTGAATGGGGATGGCGGCTCAAGGCGGGGATGGCGGCAGGATGTGTACTGCTGCTGGGGGCATGTAGCGAAAAAGCCAAGGTGGATTTGTCGCAGCAGCTAGGTGGCAACCCGGAATTGCCCAAGGCGCAGAATTTCCTGGTCCCGCCGATGCAGGTGCCCGATGGCGTCGGCTGGAAGGGTGCTGCAAAACCGCAAGTCGCTCCCGGTCTACAGATCGAAAAAATCGCGTCGGGACTCCTTCACCCGCGTCAGTTGTTGGTCCTGCCCAACCAGGACGTGCTGGTGGTCGAAGCGAATGGTCCGGGAGAAGAAGCAGTCACGACGCCGAAACAGGTCATCGCAGGGATCATCAAAGGACGTTCCGGTAAGGGCGGGAAAGGGGGCAACCGTATCACGCTGCTGCGCAAGAAGCCAGGTTCCAGCGTTGAATGGGAACAGCATGTGTATATCGAACACTTGCACTCGCCGTTCGGTATCCAGCTTGTCGGCGATACCCTGTATGTGGCCAATACCGGCAACATCATGAAATACCACTACACGCCCGGCGAAACCCGGATGTCCGATCCGGGAACCGAGTTGGGCGACCTGCCCAGCACAGTCAACCACCACTGGACCAAAGCACTGTTGGCCAGCCCTGACGGCAAGAAGTTGTACGTCGGCAGCGGTTCGAATAGCAATATCACCGAAAACGGCCTGGAGGTCGAGTACCGACGCGCGGCCGTGCTCGAAGTCGATACGGCGACCGGTGCGAGCCGGGTATTCGCGTCCGGCATACGCAATCCGACTGGCCTGCAGTGGGAGCCGCAGTCCGGCAAGCTTTGGGCCATTGCCAACGAGCGCGATGAGATCGGAGCCGATCTCGTTCCTGATTATTTGACGTCGGTGAAAGAGAAGGGGTTTTACGGCTGGCCATACAGCTATTACGGCCAGCACGTCGACGATCGCGTCCAGCCACAGCGGCCCGATCTGGTCAAGACCGCCGTCAAGCCGGACTACGCTCTCGGATCCCACGTTGCAGCGCTGGGCCTGCTGTTCTATACCGGAGACGCCTTGCCCAGGTACAAGCGTGGCGCCTTCGTCGCCGAGCACGGCAGCTGGGATAGCTCTCCGCTGAGCGGCTACCAGGTCGTCTATGTGCCCTTTGAAAACGGCATGCCCAAGGGGGCTGCCCAACCAGTTGTGACCGGCTTCCATTCGGTCGACGAAAAAGAGTTGTACGGCGCGCCGGTCGGCATGGCCCAGGATGCGGCTGGGGCGCTACTGATCGCTGACGACGTTGGCAACGTCGTTTGGCGGGTCACGAGTACCAGTCATTGATTATCTAATGGGGTAGAGGTGTGACTTTCGTAAATTGATGAGAAGTAGAACAATCGAAGCCCGTGACGCTGGCGTTTCAGCCGATACGGGCTTTTCGATTCGCCGAGTCTTGACGAAAACTATCACCGACGCATGGCATGGCCGCCACGGTATCAGGTAGCGGCGATATTATTAAGAAGTAAAACGCTTGTTCGACAACTAGTTACAATTTTTCTTATCCGCAAGGCTGATTGCGTACTAGAATGAAGTCAGTTTACACATCCTGGCTGACGATCCAGTCCAAGTACTGGTATATTCATGAATATCGCAGCCTCCCGCCCCCGTGCGCTCATCGTCGATGCCAACGATGACCTGCGCGAACTCTTTACCTTGTTTCTCGAACACTGCGGCTACGAAGTACGGTCGACGCACACTGGCGCGCTTGGGTTAATTAGTGCGACCGCAAATGCTCCGAATGTCGTGTTTTCGTCCCTTCGCGTGGGCGATGTCGACGGCTATGCCCTTGCACGTGAACTGCGGAAGCTGCCGCAGACGGCCAGCAGCGTCCTAATCGCAATGTCGGGTTTTGCAAATGAAGGCAGGGCAGTGCATGAGGCCGGCTTCGATCATTACTTGCGTAAGCCGATATCTTTGGATGAGATTACTGCGATATTGAAGCCTTTAGGCAACGCGGTGGACTAACTTCGCACTCGCGGGCTCGCATGGTGCGAAGCGCGGTGCAAGACTAACCCTCTGATTCGTAAAGGCCAAAAGGGCTTGCAAAACTGTTGTAGGTCGGAAAACTGCTATCCCAGCCAGCATGGTTCTTTAAGCTTCCTGGCCCCATCGGTTGTTGATCGCTTTGAAATTATCCAGATCGACCAGTAGTAGAGCGACAGGTCTGATGCCGCGGCGCACGCGCCACTTCACGTGCAGCGATCTCAAAATAGGATACGGCCAGGTCCCTAATGCAGACATATGGTTGTCTGGCATGCACCTGCGGGGACGGTGGATCGGCCCCGCTTCCGTCCATGAGAGATCAGAAGTATTGGGCAACGCTCAGCTGGGTTCAAAATGGGCTGCTCGGGTCGAGTGTGGGATTCCATACGCTGGCTTATGGCATGTTGTCGAGTCTTGCTGTGTTTGTCTGGTAAAGTGCCGGGCACAGCCATTCGCGTCTCGATCCTTTATTGCGAGCTACCGTATGCCAGCAGCCTCACTTCCTCCAGACGAACTGGAGCGCCAAGAACTGCTCAAGTCACTCGACATTCTTGATACCGCTCCGGAACCAGTTTTCGACCGGATCACACGCCTGACAGCGCGCCTGCTGGACGTACCCATTGTCGTGTTTTCACTGGTTGACAAGGACCGTCAATGGTTCAAGTCCCGCGTCGGACTGGAAGTGCAGCACACCTCCCGAGAGGTCGCATTCTGTGCGCATGCCATTCTGCAAAGTGCGCCGTTAGTTGTCACCGATGCGACCGCCGATCCGCGGTTCGAGGACAACGTCCTTGTATTTGGCGACCCCAACATCAGGTTCTATGCAGGTGTGCCGATTCGCAGCGCTGGCGGTCACGCGCTGGGGACTCTATGTGCAATCGATTCCAAGCCACGTCAGTTGTCTGCAGGTGATCTAGAGACGTTGCGCGACCTTGCGGACATCGTCACGAAAGAGATCCAGTACCGCGAGGCGCTGGCGGTCGCGCGTGACAATATCGAGCGATCCAGCGATGTAATCGCATACAGCGAAGCGCGGTTTCAGTCGGGGTTCGACCTTGCCAGTATCGGCATGGCGATGGTAGCGCCGGATGGGGGATGGCTGAGCGTCAACGAGGCATTGTGCAGAATCGTCGGCTACACGCGAGAGGAACTGTTCCGGACAACGTTCCGCGACATTACCCATCCACCGGACCTGGACTCGGACCTCGCTTTGCTGCGGCAACTGGAAGCCGGCACGGTCGACCAATACCAGCTGGAAAAGCGGTACGTCAAGAAGGATGGCCGCCCCGTCTGGATCAACTTGAACGTCACGAAGAAGACCGGACCGGATGGCGAACTGCTGTACTACGTCGCGGCCATCAAGGATATCTAGGCGCAGAAGGAGGCCGAAGCGGACCTGCGGGCGCTCCACGTCGAGCTGGAAACGCGTGTCGCGACCCGCACCAGAGAATTGAACGACGCGGTTGCAATGCTGCAGAGTGCCATGAGCCGCCAGGAGCAAGCAGAACGATTCCTGAAGGACCGGGAGGCCGAGCTGCGCAGCGTGATCGAGAACGCAAACGATGCCTATATTGGCCTGGACCGGGACGGCATCGTTCGTGAGTGGAACCGACAGGCCGAGACGACGTTCGGGTGGAGCGCCGGCGAAGCGATCGGACGGCCGCTCGACGCTTTGATCATTCCGGCTGAGATGGGAGAGTTGCATCGTCGGGGGATGGCGCGTTATTTGGCTACCGGTTCGGCGACTGTGCTGGGTAAGCGGCTCGAACTCCCGGCTGTTCGAAAGGATGGCTCCGGACTCACGGTGGAAGTGCGGATCACGGCGCTGGAAGTGAACGGCACAACGATCTTCAGCGCGTTCTTGCACGACATAACGGAACGCAAAACGCTCGAGGCCCAGCGGGAATACGACACGCTGCACGATGCGCTGACGGGGCTCTTGAACCGACGCGCGCTGACCGAAAGCCTTCCCATCGCGCAGGCGCGCTCGAGACGTACCGGCAAGATGCTGGGTGTGCTGTTTATCGATCTGGACGGATTCAAGGCGGTCAACGACACTCACGGCCATGAAGCGGGCGACAAGCTACTCTGTGAGATTGCCAGGCGGCTGCAGAGTACGGTACGCAAGACCGACAGCGTATTTCGGCTAGCCGGCGACGAATTCACTGTTTTACTGGAAGATATGACGGCCACCTATCCGGACGCGCGTGCTGTGGCGAAGAAGATCATCGAGCAGCTCTCTGTCCCTGTCGACCTGTGCGGGCGGGCCGCCACCGTTGGTGCCAGTATCGGTATCGCTATTTTCACTCCTTCGAGCAACGTGTCCGCGGCGGACCTCATCAAGGAAGCCGACTATTGGATGTATGAGGCGAAAAAGGCCGGGCGAGGGCGGGTTATGCCAGATAAAACCGTACAGGAAAGCAGAACAACGTAAGCTGTTCCGCGCCGGAAGAATTTCTGTGGACTGTCTGGTTTGTGGTATTCGCGTGTCAAGCTTCAGCGTTGGTATCATAAAGATTTATGCTTAGATGCAAATCTAATATTGCTTTGATCAGGTGGTCTCACCGGTGCGAAGTCCGCCATGTAAGTATCCCAAGCTGATCTGGCGAGCTGGGTATGGTACGTTGTCAGCGCGTTGTACGAGCCAAGCATCGGATTGGTTGGCCCTGCAGTCTGCTCGTACCGGTCCTATCACGGTCATCGTCGAGCTCTAGTGAAAAGCCACGGACGTTGACTTGAATTATGTCGAGTGATCTCTAACGGTTACTCTAAACTCGACAATATTTTAAGTAATGTCGAGTTTGTTAGGCAGTATCAGGACATATGGGTTTGGCGCATTACAGGTATCACGAAACGTCATTGGACAGGCATTGTGCATTGCAGCATTATGAGTCTGTCTCCTCTATCTTCCTCCAAGAAAATAGATTCAGCCCGCTTCCCAGCGGGCATTTTTTTACCTGTTCCGCTCTGGCTCCAAAGTTCGTGGCGTTCAGCATCTTCGGTTCCGATCTTACGCAGATTGCGCTGAACCTAAGTCACCAAAGCGAGTGCAGCCTCTGGCCGGGCGAACTCGGTTGTTCGCGCCTTATCAATTCTTCTGTTGGTGATCTCTAAGGCAATTATTGGCGAAGCCATCCGGTTCGTATGGCCAATTGTTGTCCTCTGGCAGATTCAAGTCCAAGTCTACGAGCGGCGGCATCGTGCCTAAGCTCTGTCCCTGAAGGGCAGCTTTGCGTCAGAACCTGTGACGGGTCACGAAAAACCGCCAGTTCAGATCAACGAAGCCGAGTACCCGCAGCACTATCTGTATTTGTTTAGTCGAATACCTATGATGTTTCCATGTTGCTTGAGCCAGAGTACCGAAAGGACTCGGCTAGTTCATTTGTGGACCTCGTTACCTGGCCACGCTCTTTACGTTCCATAAACTTTTTTTGCACTCGCAACGTTGTGTCCCGAACCCTGCCGGCCGGTAACGCTGCCTCTACAGCTATAAGCATACGGAACTACCAATTTCAGAGTGTAAGATTCTCTGAAGAATAAACCTAACATGCCGCAAGTAGAATTAGCTTACTTACTAGCTAAATGGCGGGGACTCGTACATGGTGACATTGCGCCAGCGCCTGACAGCGGCCCTAACGCTGCTTGTTCTATTGACGTGCGCACTAGTGGCTGGCTGGTCACTTCATGTCGCCAAGCGCGAGATGGTTGCGACCATCGGCACCCAGCAGTTCGATCTGTTGTCGGCCTCGGCTGCTTATCTGGATGCGGATGTCGTGCACATGCAGGCCCTGCTCCGTACAGTCATTGATGGCCTGGCCGGTGGCGCGCCAGGTGCGTGCGGGCGGGCTCAGCCCAGCATCGAGCGTCATACCGTGTTGCGCAACGAGTTTTTTAACGTCACGGTGTTCGACGCGACCGGCCTTTTGATTGGTGACATGCGCAATCCAGCGCGGATCGGGACAAAAGCGCTAGGAAGCCGGCCATATTTTCAAGATACGATGCGCAGCCGAAAAGGGCTGATTTCCGAGCCGTTCGTCAGCGCACTATCGAACAGGCCGGTCATCCTGATCACCGAGCCGGTATTCGATTCGCAAGGCAACATCGCCTGCATCCTCGGCGGCAGCGTCGATCTGTCCCAATCCGCGTTTTTCGGCCAGATCTCACGGTTGCGGCCCGGACGCACGGGCTACCTGTTCGCCCTGACTCGCGATGGGCTGATATTGCACCACCCTGATCCCAGTCGTCTGCTGAAGAATGTCCTGACCGAGCAGGGGACGGCGGTGTCATCGACCGTCGCAGCCATGCACGGATGGGAGGGCTGGAAGCTGGGCCGTTCAAAGAACGGGACGCTCGCCATCATTACTTATAAGCGAATGCGGAATCCGGAGTGGATACTAGGATCCGTGTATCCGTTCGACGAAGCGTTCAGCGGCGTGAACGCGGCGCAGCGCGCGGCCATTATCGGCGCAGCTCTCGTCGCCTTGTGTGCGGGTCTCGTCGGCTGGTTCGTCACAGACTCGCTTTTGCGCCCGCTCCAGCGATTGCGGTGGAACGTTGTAGCGGTCGAGGAAGGACGCGAATCCATCGAGGTGTTCAACCTGGATAGCCGCGATGAAGTTGGGGCGCTCGGACGAGCGCTGTATTCGCTTTCGACCAAGCGCAAGGAGGCGGAAACCAAGTTGGCCCACCTCGCCATGACTGATGCGTTGACAGGTCTCGGGAACCGTCGGCGCCTGCAGGCGGAAATCCACGAAATCGCCGCCACGGCAGAGAAGCTGCGAACTCCCGTGACGTTGGCCTTTCTGGATGTCGATCATTTCAAGTCGATCAACAACAGGCTCGGCCACGACGTTGGCGATCTCGTTCTCATGGAATTCAGCTTGCGACTGCGCGCTGCGGTGAAATCGACGGACCATGTCTTCCGTCTTGCGGGCGACGAGTTCGTCATCGTCCTCGAACATCGTGAAGCCGGAGTTGACCTGGACGCCGTCGCCCACAAGATTCTCGATCTGACACGGGCACCGTTCTTCGTTACCGACGGCGCTTTGCTGGTAACAACGAGTATTGGAATGGCAACGTGCGACTGGAGTGATGTCGAACTTGGAGCACTGCTGCGCTGCGCCGACGAGGCGCTTTATGCAACCAAGCAGCGCGGCCGGGACGGCTTCACGTTGCGTACATGCCGGTAGTCGGTCTGCTGCTGCGATCCTCGGTACGACGTCCAAACGACACTGATGTCGTTACCACGCAACCTAGCTATGAAGCAGATTGAGAATAGTCTCTATCCTGTAGGGTTTGGTCGCAAACAGATAAGGCTGTTCATGATCCTTCAGCAGATCAGGAAGCATATGACCCGACATCAGAACAATCTTGACAGTCGGATGCCTCACTCTGATCTCCTCTGCGAGCTGAAGTCCGGACATGCCAGGCATCATGACGTCCGATAGAACAGCATCGATTTCCTTGTCGCTTTGAAGAGCATGCAGTGCCTCACGTGCTGAGTGGACTACGATAACTTGCAGGCCATGTGCACTCAACAGCGTTGCCGCGAATTCTGCTCCGTCAGCTTCATCATCGACAAGCAGCAGTTTCCGCAAGAGCTTATCGGGGAGCTCTGTTTGTTGTTTCCCAGAATTCGCTGACTGGAGGTTGTGCGACCTGTCATCGGCGCTGTTTAGCGTGTCGAACATTATAAGCCTCGTTATTGATAGTTCTATCTTCGTTTCTTCTCAAGTTAAAAAATCGGCAATTACATTTATCTCAAATACAAGATAAGGTTCATGCACGCTTTCGTCTCTCGCCCTGCATGGGTGAGGCTAATGTCGGCAATACAATATCGTTATCGCTGGATTCAAGGACCGTTTTTATGTCCTGAGCCGTAAGAGGTCTCTGCAGAACCGCGTCTATCCCATCGGCATTGCCATTCAAGACCGAACCGGACTCACCATCCATTACCAATATCAGTATAGCGTCTGGTGAGTGACGCTTGAATTCGCCACTAAGTGCACGTCTATCATCGGGATTCACGACTGTCCAGGTAACGATTAAATCGAATTGAATCATTTGGACAGCGTGTAATGCCTTTCTCAAATTAAATGTAGGCGTTACAAGGTATCCAAGCGATGCAAGAAGGATGGAAGTGCTATTACAGGTTAGTGCGCTATTTTCAACAACCAATGCATACTTCATATAACTGCCCCCTGGTTGTTTTTTGTATAAGGTGGTACGTGTTCTAAATTTTATACTGTTTACCAAAAGTTATGTCAATAAAATTACACATGGTAGGGGCAGGCGGAGCACACATTGCAGCATTTCTTCGAGTTCTGCCTGCTATGGAGCCATGCCTTGAAGACCATCGCCGGCCTCATTGCTATTGAACGATGCACCGGCCTTGATGGCAGTTCCATGTTCCACATCAGCGGCCGGATCAACTGCACGGTGTGGGCTACCGGCAGCACGGTTGCTTACGTGCCCCAACCACATTGCTCCTCATGTAACCGTCCTGAAGAACAAGGATTCACCCAGGAAGCCGGGCGCAACCTGATCCGCGCGCTTCAGGTACTGCTACCGGCGACTGGTTCGATGTAACGCGCTTCGAGAACTTACCGAAGCATTGCTATCCGAGCTCGTCCGTTGGGCGAGCAAACATCTGTTGAAGTAAAGGTGTGACTCTTCATGAAGTAAACGTACGACTTGATGACGAAATCCGGTGCAATCCGGAAATGTCCGCCAATCGGCTCACGAAAAATCAAGGACTTATGGGGCGGCCAACCACGGAAAATCCGTTCGTCGTGCCAGAACCCGTCCTATTATGACTAATCGACTTAATACCGGCTAAGTCGATTAACTGGTTTTGACACCGCTTTTCATACCGGTTAAGCTACCGCTGACCTAACTCAGCCATAGCCATGCCAGCCGCTCCCGCCAACCCGTCGTACCCAGCCGCCGTGGTCAGTCGCGGGCATGCGCATACCACCGGCCTCGCATTTCGCGGACGCGTCACGAAAAATCCATGAGCCGGCCACCATTTTCCCTTTCCGACGACCAGGCCCGGGAACTCGTGCAGCGCGTGGCGCCGCTGCTCGACCGCTATCCCGTCGATCCACGCGATCACCGGCCGTTCGTGCGCGCCTTCATCCGTGCCGTGCACGACGTCACCAATAAACTGTATGGGCCGGACATCTACCGGCGCCTGCTGCGTGCCCACGCCCCGGGGCGGAACCCG
>Ga0170475_101988992_pt1 | contig 10059 bp, 5 predicted proteins | sample Soicark_Litter_5_FD_111474 | JGI IMG/M metagenome (GOLD analysis project Ga0170475, IMG submission 111474) | Avena fatua rhizosphere microbial communities from Hopland, California, USA. Combined Assembly of 48 SPs | reverse complement strand
GGGTTGTATCTACCGGTAGTTATTAGGCTTTTTAGTCTCGAGACCCCAGCCCGTCCGAACCCCCGCTCGCCCGGGGTTCGGTGCCCCCTCCCTTCGAGGAGCGGGCGTGCCTCTCCCCCCATCCAACGAGGATACATGTTCCGAAAGCGCCTGGTCGCGGTCAGCATCCTGGCTTCAGCCGTTTTGTCGAGCTCGCTCGGCATCACCACCATTGCCCGCGCCGAAGAGGTCCTGGACCTGGATGCTCCGACGCCACCCAAGAAGGGCGGGGCAAAGGCTCCCAAACCTGCCGGTGGTGAAACGGCGAAGAAGAAGGGCGGCGTCGACATCGACCTCGATGAAGACGCACCCAAGGGCAAGGCGCAGCCGGCGGTCGTCGCGGGCAACCCGACCGAAGCTGCAGCACAAGCCAAGGCGCTGTTCGACAAAGAGCGCTGGAGCGAAGCGGCGCAGGCGCTGCACCGCGTGCGCGCCGGCGAGACGGGCGACGATCCGGGCAACAAGCAGCTCGCCGAGTACTTCCTGGCGATCGCGCTCTATCGCCTGAAGTTCTACCAGGCAAGCTACCAAATCTTCAGCGGCGTCGCCGACAACCCCAACCATCTCAAGTTCAAAGAGACGCTCTTGTGGCTCGCAAAGCTGGCCACGCAGCTGCCCGAGCCGGCCGACATCATCGAGCGCGTCGGTAAGTACAACGATGACGACTTGGCGCGCTTCGACAACGCGCAGCAGCGCGACCTGTACTGGCAGCTGAACTTCATGCTCGGCCGTTACAAGTACCGTAACCGCCAGTTCGAAGAGTCGATTCGACTGTTCCAGAAGGTCGATCGTCGCAGTGAGTACTACGTGAAGGCGCAGTTCTTCACCGGTGTCAGCTACGTGCAGCTGCGCAAAGCCGTGCCGGCCGTCAAGGCCTTCCAGCGCATCGAAAAGGCGCTCGACGAGGGCGTCGAGGGCGTCGACGACGAAGATCGCATGCGCGATCTGGCGTACCTGTCGATGGCCCGCACTTACTACTCGTCATCAATCACGCTCGACGCGGAGACCAACGCGCCGACCGTCAACAGCACCAAGCTGAGCGCGGCGGTGAAGTACTGGAACCAGGTCGATCAGACCAGTGAGTATTGGCTCGACGCGCTGTTCGAGGAGTCATGGGCCTACTTCATGGCCGGCGATTACCCGCGCTCGCTCGGCAACATTCACACGCTCGGCGCGCCTTACTTCCCCAACTCGTTTTATCCCGAGTCGGAAGTTCTGAAGGCGATCATTTACTTCACGAACTGCAACTACGACGCGGCCACCACGGTCGTGGCCAAGTTCAACCTGAAGTACACGCCGATTCGCGACGAGCTCGAGCGCGTGCTCAAGAACTACAAGGGCGAGAACCGCGAAGACGCCTTCTTCAAGTTCCTGCTCGACGTGCGCGAGGGCAAGGGCGACATCCCGCCGACGGTTCGCCCGATCATCGAGATCGCGCTGTCCGATCGCCAGCTGCTGCGCAACATCGACTACGTGAAGCTGCTCGAGGAAGAAGAGAAGCGCTTCAAGAAGTCACCGGCGGATTTCCAGAGCTCCGGCCTCGGTATGGAGGTTTCGGACGCGCTGAAATTGGCTCGCGACCTGGCGGTGCGCCAGGCCGGTGAGCTCGCGCTGGGCCGCTACCAACGCTACGTCGACGAGCTCAACGAACACCTGCGCAACGGTGAAAAGATCCTGATCGACATCACCGCCGCGCAGCGCAACTTGCTCGACGAGAAGCTGCAAACCAATCAGGTGAGCAAGGCAGAAGCGAAGATTTTCGGCGTGGTCAAACCCGACGAAGAACACGTGATTTGGCCGTTCAACGGCGAGTATTGGCGTGACGAGCTCGGTTTCTACCGTCAGGTGGTCGAGTCGGCCTGCGGAAGGTAATGCAAATGAGCGTGAAAAGAGCCTATTCCGTCGTTGTTGCTGCTTTCGGTTTGTGGCTGACCAGCGGCCACGCCCAGGCGGTACCCGAAGCCAAACCTACCGATCTGAGCTTGGAGTGCGTCTCCAAAGAAGCTCAGACCACGCTGATGACCTGCCCCGGAGGTCCAGCCAAGTTCGACGCGAAGCAGAAGCGCGCCGTCGCCTTCAAGAGCGCTCCGCCGCCGATCGAGGTCAAGAAGCGCGAGGACGACGTCAAACCCGTCAACCCCGACGAGCTGAAGAAATACGCCGAGCGCGACACGCGCAAGAACCGCCTGCAAGCGCGCGCCCGCGCGCTGCTCATCACGGAGATCACCGGCCTCGAGCGGCTCTACAAGACCACGCCGAAGAAGTCGGCGGATCGTCCGCAGCTGACGCGGCGCCTGGCTGAAGCCTACGTCGAGCTCGAGAGCGCGGCGCAGCGCCACAAGATCGCCGCCGACATTCAGGCGCAAGACGCGATCAAGAAAAACCCCGGCGGCGCCGGCAAGTTCAAGGCCGACGCGGTTCAGGCCGAGAAGATCGTGAAGGCCGCTCGCAAAAACGCGATCGACTACTACACGAAGATGAAGGACGAGTACCCGGACTACTCGAAGCTCGACGAGGTGCTCTATTACCTCGCGTACGAGCACGAGCAGGGCGGCAACCTCAAAGACGCGCGCGCGATCTACTTCGAGCTGATCCAGAAGGCGCCCAAGTCACCGTTCATCCCCTACGCTTACCTGGCGTTCGGCGAGCTGTTCTTCCAAGAAGCGCAGGGCGATCCATCCAAGTGGGATCTAGCCGCGGCTGCCTACAAGGAAGTGATCAAGTACCCGCCGCCGAACAACAAGCAGTTCGGCTACGCGCGCTACAAGCTCGGCTACGTTCACTGGAACAAGGGTGATTACCCGAACGCCCTGAACGAGTTCAAAAAGGTCATCGACTACGGTGACCAGTTCACCGACGTGCCGAACGCCACGCAGCTGGCCAAGGCTGCACGCCGCGACATGATTCCGGTGTACGCCGTCGCCGGCGCGCCGGACAAGGCGTTCAACTTCTTCAAGCCGGTCAGCGGCGACAAGGGTGGCGAGCAGGTCAAGACGGTCGGCATGCTCAACGAGCTCGGCCTGGCCTACCTCGACACGGGCCATTACAAAGAGGGCATCGTCCTTTATCGCGACCTCTTGAGCCGCGATCCGGGCGCGAAGGGCTGCTTCTATCAGGGGCAGATCACCACCGCCACGCAGGCGCTGATGTCGGGCGACAAGGAAGCCGTGCGCAAAGAGATGGACCAGCAGGTCCGTGTCTTCAACGAGTACAACAAGAGCGCCAACAACAACGAGAAGGACAAGGCTGCCTGCGCCAACAAGACGGCCGAGCTCCTGGCCGAAACGGCGATGAGCTGGCATCTCGAGGCCGTCGGCACCGGCGGCGTGCGCGGTACCGGCGACAAGAAGACGATGGACCTTGCGGCATACCTCTACAAGAAGGTCGCCGACAACTTCACCTCGGCGGATTTCGCCAAGTTCCAGTTTCCGCGCATCGTGAAGGACGACTGGCCCACGATGTACAAGATCAAGTACGCCATGGCGGACTTGCTCTACTTCCAGCAGCGCTGGGACGAGTGCGGGCCGGCGTTCGACGCCGTGGTCGCGGAAGATCCGAAGGGCGGTCAAGCGGCCGAGGCCGCCTACGCCTCGGTGCTCTGCTACCAGAAGATGTACGACCAGATGTACAAGGGCGACTCGGATCGCAAGTCCAAGGGGCTTGGTCCGACCGGCGCCGACGAGAAGGATCAGCAGGCCAAGAAGGGCGAGTGGGAGAAGTTCAAGCCCAAAGCCTTCACCAGCGTGCAGCAGGGCATGGTCACGGCCTTCAACCGCTACGTTTGCTACATCACGCCGCCCAAGGGCGACAAAGAGGCCGAAGAGCAATACGTAGAGGTCAAGTACGCCCGCGCCCGCACCTACTTCGAGTCGCAGCACTGGGAGGAAGCGGCCCTGGCGTTCCGCGACGTGGCCATCAACCACGCCGACAAAGACGCCGGCATCTTCGCCGCTCAGCTCTACCTCGAGTCGGTGAACGTGCTCGGCAGCCGCGCGGAACCCCCGCGTCCCAGCTGCTTCGACGATATGGCCAAAGACGTGCCCGTTTTCCTCGAGCTTTACTGCAAGGGCAGCAAGTACGAGGACAACAAGGAGCAGTGCGAGACCCTGACTCGCATCCAGTTCGACATCATGCGCCTCAAGGCGCAGAAGCTGGTCGAAAAGGGCGACGGCCTGTCCGAGAAGGGCAACTACAAAGAGAGCCTCGACACCTACAAGAAGGGTGCGGAAGCGTACCTGGAATTGTGGCGCACGTACTGCGAGCAGCCGCTCAGCAAGGGCGAGAAGCCCAAGCAGTGCGAGAAGGCCGACGAAATCGTCTACAACATGGCGAAGGCCTACCAGGCCGCTCGTCTACTCGCGAAGGCGATTCAAGTCCGTCTGACCATCTTGCTCAACAAGAGCTATGGCCTGCAGGACTCGCCGCTAGCCAAGAAGGCGCTTTACGAGGTCGGCGGCAACTACCAGGCCATCGCCGTCTACGACAAGGCGTCGGACTTCTTCGAGCGCTACTGCGACGCGACGGCCTTCAAAGGCGAATTTGCCGATCAGGCCTTGGGTGACGCCGTAGTGCTGCGCCTGGGCATCGGCCAAGACGACCAGGCCATCAAGGACGCCAACAACTTCAACAAGTACTACGGCAACAAGAAGCCGACGCAGACCGCGCAGATTGCCTTCGCCATCGCCGCTCACTACGGCGAGAAGAAGGACTGGAACAACGTCGAGAAGCGGCTGGGCGGGTCGATGAAGCTCATCGATACCAAGGCCACCACCGACGTCCGTGCCCAGGCTCACGCGCTGCTCGGTCGCGCCTACGTCAAGCAAGAGAAGACGCCCGGCGCCACTAAAGAGTTCGCGTCCGTACGCGACCTCTGGAAGGACCCGAAAGCCGCGGTCGCGTCGATCGAAGGCATCGCGGACGAGGACGCCAACGCCAAGCAACGTCGCTTGGGCCGTGCGCTCGAAGCCGTGGGTGAGGCCCTGTTCTTCTTTGCCGAACATAAGAAGGCCAAGGTCGATAAGATCCCGTTCCCCGAATACAAGGGTCCGGGAACCAAGGAGCTCGTCCTCAAGCACATCCAGACCAAGGTCAAGGACTGGATCGGCAAGAAGCGCCCGCTCATCGACGAAGCCTCGGCCGAGTACGTGAAGATCGTGAACCTACAGCCGGTGCCGCCGCCGCGCTGGGTCATCGCCGCCGGCTCGCGCGTCGGCGACATGTGGGGCAAGTTCGTCAAGGAATTCCGCGCTGCTCCGATTCCGGATCAGATGAAGAAGGACTACGAAATTCGCACCGCCTACTACGGCGCGCTCGACGAGGCTTCCGAGCCTCAGAAGCAGCAGGCCAAGAGCGCGTACGCGACGTGCCTCGGTTACTCGGTGAAGTACCAGTACTTCGACGAGTTCAGCCGCACCTGCGAGGTCTGGCTGGCTGAAAACTACAAGAGTGAGTTCCACGTCGTCGACGAGTTCCGCGGCTCTCCGAACCGCGTGAACAGCGTGCTGCGCGAGCAGGGCAGCCCGCTGCGCATCGGCGGCGAGCCGATGGTCGTGCAGAGCGCCGAGCCGGTCGACAAGAAGAAGAAGACCGAAGACTCGGACGACAAGGACAAGAAGAAAGACGACAAGAAGAAGGAAGGCGGAGCGTGATGATCAAGCGCTTTATGGGTCTGGCGCTCGTGTCGCTCGCTGCTTGCGGTGGGCCCACCATGGTCAACGGCAAGGCGGTGCTGGCGCCCGAAAAAGACAGCGGTCGCAAGGCCGCTGCCGGCGTCAGCGTCAGCAAAGAGGCTGCGTCGACGTTCGACGGCGCGCTCGACCAATTCGTCGATCACGACAAGAAGCAAGACTGGGCCGAGGGTGTTTGCGGAAGCGTTGCGGACGCCTTCACCAAGGCCGCCAGCACGCAGAAGTCGGACGCCAAGGCCGAATTCCCCGAGGCCCTGTACAACGCGGGCCTGGCTTACCAGCGCTGCGGCAAAGACGCCGACGCGCGCGAGAAGTTCGAGGACACGCTCAAGGCCGACGGCGGCTTCCATCGCGCCAAGGCCCAGCTGGCCCTGTACGACTACGCCAAGTCGGGTGACATCGACTCCGCCATCACCAAGCTTGACCAGATCATCCGCGACGCGAAGTTCCAAAACGTCGAGGGCCTGGTGGCGCTGGCGGCGCTGCAGATGGAGCGCGGCAGCGACCAGTCCGACGGCGATGGCAAGAACGATCTCGAGCGCGCGCAGCGCAACCTGCAACGCGCGCTGGCCATCGACGACAGCTACATGCCCGCCTTCAACCAGCTCGCGGTGTATTACCTCGAGCAGGCCAAGGCCAAGGCAGGCGCTTCGGCCAAGAAGGGCCGACGCGGTCGGCGCGGCATGGAAGTCTCGGGCGTCAAGGGCGTCGACGTCGACGAACAACAGCTAGATCTGGCGGCGCTGGTGGCCTCGCAGGCCCAGCGCAAGAACCCGAACTACGCGCCGATTCACAATACGACCGGGCTCATCCAAGTTCAGCTCAAGAACTTCAACGGCGCGGTCAAAGAGTTCGGCAAGGCGCGTGCGCTCGACTCCAAGTTCTTCGAAGCGCACATGAACTACGCCGCGGTCAGCCTCTCGTTCCGTGGCTACGAGGAAGCAGAGAAGGCGTACCGCGACGCGCTCAAGCTCCGCCCGAAGGAGTTCGAGGCACACCTCGGTCTGGCCCTGGCGCTGCGCGGCCAAATCAACGACAGCAACTGGGAGAAGATGGTCGCTGCCGCCCAGGCCGAGCTCGACGAGGCCAAGAAGATCGACGGCGGTCGCGCCGAGACCTACTACAACGAGGCCATTCTCACGCACGAGTTCAAAGCCAAGCGTGCAGCTGGTCCGTCTGCCATCCCGGCGCTCGAAAAGGCAGCGCAGCAGTACCGCGACTTCGTGGCCAAGGCCGGTGACGGCGGCGAGTTTGCCGACGCCGTGAAACGCTCGAAAGAGCGCAGCACGGACATCGACGACACCATCAAGTTCATCAAAGAAGGCGCCATCGCCGAGAAGGACGCGGCTGAGGCCGAAAAGGCTGCCAAGGAGCAAGAAGCGGCAGCAGCCAAAGACGCCGCCGACAAGGCCGCCGCCGACAAGGCCGCTTCCGCCCCGCCGCCCGGTGGCGACAAAGCCGCGCCGGCTGGTGGCGACAAAGGTGCTCCCCCGGCACCGCCGCCCCCCGCTGGAAAGGCGCCGCCCGCTCCGGCTGGGAAAAAGTGAACGGTCGAAAACAAAATTGGGAACTCGCGCCTGGAGCCGGTGTCGACATACCGGCTCCGCGCGAATCCTCGTCCCAGCGCGGCGCTGGTGATTGAGCAATTGACGTCCCCAGGTCCTCGCCGCTACAATGTGACTGTAACTATTTGTGGAAAGTTTTGAGGAGGCTGTAATGGTGTCCAAGCGCGTTCGAATCGTATCGGTGGCAGTGGGTCTCGCGGCATTCATGGCTTCGGGCGCTGCATTCGCGCAGGCACCAGCCGCTGGTGGCGACGATAAAAAGGGCGACGGCTACGGCTACGAGTTCGATGACGATCCGCTCAGCGCCGGTGGCTTCGGGCCGAACGACGCGACGATTCGCGTTCGTCCCCGTGCGGCGCGCACCACGCTCATTCGCCCCCGCATTCAGTTCGTGGACGAGATGCTCAAGTCCGTCGAGAACCTCTGAGCGCAGCTACTGCTCCTCATATCAAACCGACTTTTTTCTGCAGCGGGGCTTTTGCCCGCTCACCACTACCGAGACTGAGAAAGCAAGATGGCAAAGGCTGTTCTAACGTTTGCGCTCTACCAGGCTGATCAACTGACCCGGCGCGAGACGGTGACGCAAGACATCGTCAAAGTCGGCAAAGATCCGAAGAGCCACTTGCGCGTGGACGACGAGCTCGCGTCGCGCATGCACGCGGTCATCGAGGTAGCGGGCCCCGAAGACATCACGCTCATCGACCTGGGTAACGAGCCCGGCACCATGGTGAACGGCGCTCGGGTCAACAAGTGCAAGCTGCACGTCGGCGACCAGATCCAGGTCGGCGACACCAAGATCATCTTGGAGAGCGCTGAAGCCGCTGGTGCCGAAGCCGCTCCGCCTGCTGCGCCCGCGTTTGCCGCCGCACAGAATCCGTTCGCTTCGGCCTCGGCGTCCAGCCCCTTTGCCGCTGCGAGCAATCCGTTCGCCACTTCGAGCAATCCGTTTGCGGCAGGCGCCGCCGCCGCACGTCAGCAACAGCAGCTGCACGTGCCGGACGACGCAGCTCCCGGAACCTACACCTACACGATGGTGAAGAGCGGCCCCGACGTGAGCCCGGACGAGGTCGAGATCTCGCACCTGGCGTCGGTCGAAGTGATGGTGCTGTGGGGTACGAACGTACTGCACGTCTCGCATCTCACGCCGCCTCGCAACTTCTACGTTGGTGAAGAGCAGGGCAAGAACTTCGCCTGCGACTTCTTCATCCCCAGCGAGCGGCTCGGCACCACGCGCCTGCCCGTTGTCGTCGGCGATCGCGCCTCCGTGGCGCTGGTCATTCCGCCCAACGCGCGAGGCTCGGTAGAGATCCCCGGCCAGCCGAAGATGACGCTGGACGAAGCGCGCGCCCGTGCGCAACCGAGCGCGGAGCTCTCGGGTGGCCATCAGCTCTCGCTGCCCGGGGGTTCGAAGGCGCGCGTCGAGCTTGGCGATTTCGTGTTCCAGGTGGCTGCCGTCAACGCCGGCAAGCCGATCAAGCACGGCGTCGGCACCAACTTCGAGTGGGCCGTGGCCATGTACTTCGGTCTCTCGTTCCTAACCGTGGGCGGCTTGCTTGCGGCGATGGCGTTCTTCGTCCCGCCCATGGGCTTGACGGACGACGAAGAGCTCGACAAAGACGCGCTTTACCTCATGCAGCAGTACCTGAAGGCTGCCGCCGAGCGTGAGCAAGAAGAGAAAGAGACCGAGGTCGTCCAAGACAACTCGGACAACAAGGAGGGCGGCACCGGTACTCGCGCCAAGGGCGAGGAAGGGTCGATGGGTAATCCCACGACCAAGGCCACCAACAAGCGCTACGCCGTACAGGGTCCCAAGGACAACCAGGACATGCACCTGGCTCGCCAGGCAGCTCTGCGCGAAGCCACCGAGTTCGGCATGATCGGCCTGCTCAACACGGGCGCGGCCGGCGACCCGAACGCGCCCACGGCTCCGTGGGGCCGTGACACTTCGCTCGGCTCGGACGAAATCAGCGCGCGCGGCAACATGTGGGGTGACGAGATCGGCGACGCCTTCGGCGCTGGCGGCCTCGGCCTGTCTGGTATCGGCGAGGGCGGCGGTGGCCGCGGCGAAGGTATCGGCCTCGGCAACATCGGCACCCTCGGTCATGGCGCGGGTGTCGGCACCGGCCAGGGCTTCGGCGCTGGCCACGGTCGCCTCGGCGGCTCCCATCAAACCAAGGCGCCTAAGGTGCGCATGGGTGCGACCACGGTCAGCGGTCGTCTACCGCCGGAAGTCATTCAGCGCATCGTGCGCCAGAACTTCGGCCGCTTCCGCATGTGTTACGAGCAGGGTCTCGGTCGTAACCCGAACCTCGAAGGTCGTGTGTCCGCTCGTTTCGTGATCGGACGCGACGGTGCGGTCTCGAACGTGTCGAACGGCGGGTCGGATTTGCCCGACAGCGGTGTCGTGAGCTGCGTGCTCTCGGCCTTCTACGGCTTGAGCTTCCCGCAGCCCGAAGGCGGCATCGTCACCGTCGTGTACCCGATCATGCTCGCTCCGGGCTGATCGGACACATTGCAGAGCGTTTCGGCGCGTGTCGGTACACCGCACGCGCCGTTTCGCTTTTGTCGGCGGCGAACGCGAGAACGAAACAACAGCCTCGCCGCCTCCCTGTTTGCTCGCTGCTCGCTCGGACCGGATGCTCGGGGAGTGTGGGTCAAGGTCCCGAAAATCGCGGGCGTTTTCGCTTACGATGCGGCTTTACTCCATGGGGGCCGTCCGCCTATGCTCGGTGCTCTTTCAAGGTCCGGAAATCGCCCCGGATCGAGGC
>Ga0170475_129266363_pt1 | contig 10060 bp, 8 predicted proteins | sample Soicark_Litter_5_FD_111474 | JGI IMG/M metagenome (GOLD analysis project Ga0170475, IMG submission 111474) | Avena fatua rhizosphere microbial communities from Hopland, California, USA. Combined Assembly of 48 SPs | reverse complement strand
CTGGTGAGGTGGCCGACCGTCACTGAGTCGCAGCTTCAAGCATGTCACGGACGCGGGTCACGAGCTCATCAAGCGCAAAAGGCTTGTCGATTATTGCCATACCGTCCGGCAATGCGGTCCGGAGCGTCATGTTCGCGTAGCCTGTAATGAACAGCACGGGCAGAGTGGGCCGTTCCGCACGAGCGGTCTCGGCTACCTGTCGCCCGTTCATGCCTGGCAATCCCACATCCGTGACTAAAATATCGACATGCCCACCACCGTGCAGAAGTCGCAGGGCGGCCGCCCCGTCCGAAGCTTCCAGCACGCGATAGCCGGCATCCCGCAGCCATTCCGCCGCTATGGAACGCAAGCTTTCCTCATCCTCTACAAGGAGCACCACAGCGCTCGCGGTGTCGCTAACCTGCGCATCATCTGGCGTGCTGTAACGGGGCAGGATGAGACGAATGGTTGTGCCTTGTCCCGGCGCGCTGTCAATGCGCATGAGGCCGCCCGACTGCCGGACAAATCCATATACTTGCGACAAGCCGAGCCCGGTTCCCTGTCCTATGGGTTTGGTCGTGTAAAACGGCTCGAAGACGCGCGTCATCACGTCCTCGGTCATACCTGTGCCGGTATCGGTGACAGAGACCGCAACATAGACACCGGGGGCAAGGTCTGCCTCGCCAATCAGATCGGCGGCCGAAATCTCAATTTCTGCGGTCAGGATGGTCAGCCATCCGCCGTCGGGCATTGCGTCCCGTGCGTTAAGGCACAGGTTCAGCAAGGCATTCTCCAGTTGACTGGCATCACACAGCACGGGCCAGCTGCCACCACCTAGGCGCACCTCGACCTGAACGGTTGCTCCCACGGTGCGCTGGATCATCTCAGTCATGCCGGTGACCAGTTCATCCAGATTGACCGGCGCAGAAGCAAGCGTTTGCTGGCGCGAGAAAGCGAGCAAACGATGGGTGAGGGCGGCCGCACGTCGCACCGTATCGCGGGCACTATCGATATGTCGCGAAGCTTCTGCCAGGCGCCCTTGTTCCGACCGGCGCCGCATCAATTCCAGACTACCGCCGATGCCTTGAAGCATGTTGTTGAAGTCATGCGCGATGCCGCTCGCAAGCTGACCCACCGCATCCATTTTCTGCACTTGGCGCAGGCTCGCCTCGGCCGCGATCAGCTCGCCCGTACGCTCGGCAACCCGTCGCTCAAGATCTGCATTCAGCTCGTGCAATGACAGCTCGGCTTGCTTTGCCGGTGTAATGTCCTCGCCGATGCCGGCGATATACTGCACACGGCCTTGCTCATTGAGCAGCGGGAAATCGGTATCCCTGATCCAACGTATCGCGCCATCGCGTGGGCGGCGAATGCGAAATTCATGGCCGATCCGCTTGCCCTGGCGCACACGCCTGAAGTTGTCCAGCACGGTCTTTCGGTCCTCGGGCAGGATCAGCTTGGCCCAGTGTCGAAGGCTGTTGCCATCAAACACGCGCTCAAAGTTGTCGCCGTAGATCGCCTCAAAAGCGGGGCTGACATATTCGAAACGCAGCGTGTCCGCGCTTCTGATCCAGAGCACCCCCGACGAAGCGTCGGCGAATTGACGGAACCGTGCCTCGCTTTCGCGTAGCGCGTGCTCGGTTGCTTTCTGCGCAGTGATGTCGAGTACGAACTCGACGGCGCCGCCGTTCATCTTGCGCATGGCGAAGAGGCCCCAGAAGCGGGAGCCGTCCTTGCGGAAATACTGCTTCTCGTAAGGCGTGATCTCGCCGCGCGTCTCGAGCTCCGCAACGGCAGCGTGCGATGCGGAATGGAACTCGGGCGGCGTCAGTTCCTGCCAGCTCTTGCCCAGCGCCTCCGGGCGGGTAAAGCTCGTCATCCGCAGAAAGGCTTCGTTCACATCCATCAGCCTGAAGTCGTCATCCCAGGAGATCACGCCGACAGTCTTCATCGAGAGCGCCGTCCGCAGCCGCGCCTCGCTCTCGCGCAACGCTGCCTCGGCGCCGGCGCGCTCAAGGAGATCCGCGGTCATGCGCGCCAGCACGTCAAAGCGCCGCAGGTCATCATCGCCGGGGTCGTGCGGTTCACGCCAGCAGGTCGAGATCATGCCGAGAGGGCGACCGTCCCTGGCATGCAGCGGCGTGGATTGCATGCCGCGTAGGCCGCACCGGCAATATTCTTGAAGGTCCCTTGTGTCGGCTAGCTCTTCGACCGTTTCGACATCTGGGATGACGACCCGGTGATTGGCGCGGAGCGCTTTGCCGCATACGGTCTTGCTGCCAGCATTGATCGACGACCAGTATTCGGCGGACTCGGCGGCATAACCACGGTATGCGACCAGCTTCAGCGTGTCGGACACGTCATCGTAAGTCTGGATGCTCGCGGACTCGGACTGCATCAGCCCCATCATTGCGTCCATCAGCTCATCATAGATGGACTCAGGCTCCTGCGCAGGGATCAGCGCCGTGCTGAACCGCTGCAGCAGGCGTGTCGCATCCAGCTCTTCGGCCAGCCGCATCTCGCTCTCGCGCAGCGCCTGCTCGGTACGCGCATGCTCAGCCGTCTGCCGCTTCTCGCCCTCGCGCAGCACTGCTTCAGCTGCCGCTAAGCGCCGTTGAAGCTCGTCAATGATCACACGGTCGTCCATATCCTACTAACGCATGGGGCCGAGTATTCTAATGTCGCTCTTGACCACAGTTGGGCAAAACCCACCAGAGCACCATCACGTTCTCTGCAGCACGAGGTCGATCTGGCTTTTGTTCCTGATCCAGAAAATTTGCTACGGGCGTTAATCTTCCAACACGAAGAGAACGTCGTGCTTCGCTGCACGTAAAAGTGAACCAAACGCGGCCCGCCGAGCGGCGACCCCGCGCGCATTCGGTGGTTAATTTGGCAAAAATTGACAACAGCGGGGTGGCTAAGATGGCAGGTCCTAGTCTCAATGTTTCGCTGACGGCGCACCTCCAGGAAATGGTTGGCGCTCTCCTCAGCACAGGGCGATACCAGACCGCAAGCGAAGTGGTCCGGGCAGGCCTGCGCCTGCTGGAAAAATTCGAGGAAGCAGCCGGAACCAGCGTTGATGGCCAAACGACCGGCGCCTGCCCAGTTTGCGGAATGACCCCAGTCGCCGGCCACAGTGTCGCTTCGCGGCAGCGGGACGGGCAGAAAGCCACGGGCAAAACGAAAGCGCGAGCCAGATGAATGAAGCGAGCGGAAGATCCGGAGCTCCCTGTCGGGACGTGATTGTAATGGGCGCGTCAGCAGGCGGACTTGAGGCTCTTCAGCAGGTCCTTGCAGCGCTGCCCTCGGATTTGCCAGCAGCCATTTTTGTGGTGTTCCATATCGGCGCTACCAGCTATCTCTCAGAGATCCTCAATCGCGTATCAGCATTGCCGGTGCGGCAGGCAGTGAGTGGTGCGACCATCGAGTTCGGCCAGGTTTATGTGGCTGTGCCCGGGGTGCATTTGCTGGTGCACGATCACCACCTCCTTCTCCGCCGAGGCCCCCGCGAGAATCTGGCGCGCCCTGCAATCGACCCATTGTTCCGATCTGCCGCAGCCACCTTTGGGGCTCGCGTGATAGGCGTTGTTCTATCCGGAGTGCTCAACGATGGTGCTGCGGGCATGCGAGCTATCAAGCAATGCGGGGGCACGGCGGTCGTGCAGCACCCGAGCGATGCTCCATATCCCGAGATGCCGCAGAGTGCCTTGCGCTCATGCGCCATCGACTACGTCGCTCCAGCAGCAGACATCGGACCACTACTCGCTCGGGTGGCTCGTGAACCGGCGGGCCTGACACTGCCAATTCCGTTTTCAATCCGGCTTGAGACGGCGATTGCCGCACAGGAGCTCACGGGCATGGACGTGGACGACAAGTTGGGCACGCCGTCTCGCTTCACATGTCCCGAGTGCCATGGCGCCTTATGGGAAATCGACGACGGCGCGTTACTCCGCTATCGCTGTCATGTCGGGCATGCGTTCACGGCGGAAAGCATGCTGGCTGCCCAGGCCACGCAAACCGAGGAGCTACTCTGGAGCCTGATGCGCGCGCATCAGGAGCGTGCAGCTCTCACCCGTCGAATCTCCGAAACGGAGCGTGCACAGAACAGATCTGATTGGGCACGCCAGCTGCAAGAGCGAGCAATTAGCTACGATGAGGACGCGAAGCTCATCCAGAAACTGCTGCAGGAACACCACGATGCGGAGCTAGGTGTTCCTGACGAGGAAGATCAACGATGATGGACGAAGACGACATGCAAGGCAGCGCATCACCTGGACCTCCCTTTGAGCGTCCCAACGACCTCTGCCCAATAGTGGGCATCGGTGCCTCTGCCGGAGGTATCCAGGCTCTGAGGCGGCTGTTTCCTCACGTGCGGCCAAATTGTGGAATGGCTTTCGTGATCGTCCTGCATTTGGATCCGGAGCATGCCAGCGAACTCACCGGGATCATTGCCCGCGGCTCTGTGTTGCCAGTGACCGAAATCGTCAACAATACACCAGTCCAACCGAACCACGTCTACGTCATCCCGCCCAATGCGTCACTCACCATTGAAGGGAACCACCTGTTCCTGGCGGAACCTACTGCGTCGCGCGGCTTCCGAAAGACGGTTGATGAGTTTTTCATTTCTCTCGCCAGCGACCGGGCAGAGCGTGCCGCGTGCGTGGTGCTACCAGGAACGGGGAGCGATGGCACGCTCGGGCTTCGAGCCATCAAGGAGCATGGCGGTCTAACGCTAGCACAGGAAGGCGCGGAGTACGACGGCGTGATGCGCTCTGCGGTCGCAACTGGGTTGGTGGATTTTGTTCTGCCAGTGGAGGAACTGCCCGCCAAGCTGGAGGAATACTTTCTTTACCTGACTGAAGACGGACAAGGGCGACGCAGTGACTTCCAGCGGGAGACAGTCGATCAACTTGGCCAGGTGATCAATGTGCTTCGTAACCAAACTGGCCACGACTTCAGCGGCTATAAAAACACGACGCTCGTCCGCCGTGTGCAGCGGCGCATGCACGTTCTTCAGGTATCGCAAATATCTGAATTCGCCGAGCGCCTACGGAAAGATCCACGTGAAGCGAATATGCTGTTTCAGGACTTGCTAATTGGCGTGACAAACTTTTTCCGGGATCCCGACGCGTTCTCCATGCTGGAGAGGCAAGTCATCCCGGAGCTATTTAGCAACAAGGGCGCAGATGACACGGTAAGGGTGTGGGTTCCGGGCTGTGCCACTGGCGAGGAAGCCTACTCCATAGCGATTTTGCTGCGGGAGAACGCAGCAAAGTCACAGGGAGCGCCAAAGCTGCAGATATTCGCGACAGATATCGACGAAGTGGCGCTCGACACTGCGCGCACGGGCCGTTATCCTGCTGCGGTAGCAAAAGACATTCCAGCGCATCGGCTGGAACGGTATCTTCTACGCGAAGATGGCACTTACCGGATCGCCAGCGACATCCGAGAGATATGTCTGTTCTCTGCGCATAATTTGCTGGCCGATCCACCGTTCTCGAAGCTGGACCTCATTTCCTCTCGCAATCTGCTGATCTATCTGAACGCGCAGCTGCAAAACCAGATCATCCCTCTGTTCCACTATGCCCTCAATCACAACGGATACTTATTCCTTGGAACGTCTGAAAACGTCACCGCACATCCCCGCTTGTTCGCATCCTTCGACAAAACCCAGCGGATTTTTCGGCGTCGGGCTCATCTTGAGCGACAGGTCCCGCAATTCCCGCTGACAGCGCCGGGAGCGGCCCAATCGACTACAGCGCATAGGGCACGGCGGGGGATCGCTACTGAGCAAAGTGTGAGGGCCGTCGCAGAGAGGCAGATCCTCAACCTTTTCTCGCCGGCTTTTGTCGTGGCGAATGCGGAAGGCGAAGTAATTCAGGCCTCCGGGCGTACCGGCAAGTATCTCGAATTGCCCTCCGGAACCCCAGACACAAACCTATTCAACATGGCACGCCCAGGACTCCGGCTGGACCTGCGCGCGGCCCTGCAGAAAGCCGTCTCCACAGGACAGCCCGCGGCGCGGCCCAATATCATGTTGGGCGTTAATGGCGGACGCCAGGAGATCGATATCCGGGTTCAGCCGCTGCGCTTCGATACCCCACCCCACACGCTCTATTTAGTTGTCTTTCAGGACCGAGGGGAGCTGGATTCCACGCCGGCCACTGAGGAAATCTCAACTGCCGATGCCGAGAGCACAACAGTTCATCAGCTGGAGACCGAACTGCGGGCCACGAAGGAGCGACTGCAAACAGCTACGGAGGAGCTCGAGTCCTCGAATGAAGAGCTTAAGTCCGGAAATGAAGAGTTGCAGTCGTCCAATGAGGAGCTTCAGTCCACTAACGAAGAGCTGCAAACCTCGAAGGAGGAGCTCCAGTCCATTAATGAGGAGCTGCAAACTGTAAACTCAGAACTAAACGCCCGCGTGGAGGAGCTGGGTCACGCCAACAACGACATGAGCAATCTACTCGAGAGCACACAGATTGCCACCATCTTCCTCGACAGGACCTTTGCCGTAAAAAGCTTTACTCCCGCCGCAAAAGAGGTCTTTCGATTGGTCGAGAGCGACTCAGGCCGTCCAATCATGCACGTACGGGCGCGCTTCGACTATCCGTCCCTACAGGACGATGCGGAGCATGTGCTTAGGACGCTCGCCAGGATCGAGAGACACGTAACTAGCAACGACAGTGGTGCACGTTACATCATGCGGATGTTGCCCTACCGCACAACGGATAATGTTATAAACGGCGTCGTGCTGACCTTTACCGATGTTACGCAAATCTCGGCAGCCGAAGCACAGATTGCAAAACTGACTGCGGACCTGAGGGCACGCATCAGCGAACTTGAGACGCTGCTGGAGCTCGTGCCTGTCGGCTTAATGATCGCCGATGATTGCCGGCGCGCTCATCAATACCTACGGTGCACGCCTTCTTGGCCAGACGGAGAACCCCAACGGCCTCACAGTGCCCACAATGTTACGACTCTTTGAGGGGGACACGGAGCTCACGAGAGACGCCCAACCGATCGAACGAGCGAAAAGAACCGGCCAACCCGTGTCGGGGTGGCAGGGTCGACTGGAGAACGGGATTGGGCAGAGCGTCCATGTGATGATTTCAGCGACGCCTCTCTTTCGTGACGGCCCTGCGGTGCGGGGTGCAATCGCAGCCATCGTTGACATCACCCCGCACAAGCAAGCGGAGGAACATCAGCAGCTATTGCTGGACGAGCTACAACATCGGGTGAAAAACATCCTTGCAACCGTCAGTTCGTTGGCGACGCGGATGTCGCGCTCGTCTCAGACCGTTCAGGACTTTCACGCTGCCTTCATTTCCAGAATAGGCGCTATGGGTCGTGTCCATGACCTTCTAGTCAGCACTGCCTGGAATGGCGCCAGCCTGCGTTCCCTCGTCGCTGCAGCAGTCGAACCTTTCAAGGAGACAAGCGGCGGGAACGTGAGAGTAAGTGGGCCGGAACTGACGCTGGCATCCGATCCTGCGGCAACCATAGGTATGATTCTCAACGAGTTGGCGACGAATGCTACGAAATACGGAGCCTTATCGGTCGCAGAGGGACAGGTCGACGTGGCGTGGGGGATAATACAAGGGACCGCCGGCGAGACCGTTCAGCTTACGTGGATCGAGAGGAACGGCCTTCCGGTCCGGTCGAATAATTCGCCTGGTTTCGGAACGGGGTTGATTACGCGCAGCGTCGAGTATGAGCTTCATGGCTCGGCCTCCCTGACATTTGCTGAGGAGGGCCTTCGTTGCACGATTGAGTTTCCTTTGCTTCGGCACCAGCAGATCCGAAATTGAGGAGGAGTGATATGACTGTCCCGCCTCCACATGACCTGACTGGAATTCGTATTCTGGTGGTTGAGGATACCTTGCTTATTGCCGACCTCATCGTGGAGCAGTTGGAGGAGGTCGGATGCGATGTGATCGGTCCTGCTTCCCACGTCGAACGCGCCCTAGCGCTGGTTGAGGCGGAAAGGCTGGACGGAGCACTTCTCGATATCAATTTGCGTGGCGAGCTGTGCTTCCCGATTGCAGACGCGCTGGCCGAGCGAGGTGTTCCCCTCGCGTTCCTCACCGGATACGGCGAATCCGTAGTGCCGCCAGCTTATAGGGCGCGGCCTCGCTTATCGAAGCCATTCCTGCTCAGCGACCTGATCGATTTAGTAGAATGTTATTTTGCGAAAGGAGCTGCGGAGTAGGTGCCGCCCGGTCGGCCGCCGTGAAGAACTCGCAAGGCCGAAGATCGCAGCCTCCAGGTTTCATCGAGGAGACGGCGACTAACTTGAATAGCACTGTTGCTTTGCGCCAAAAGTTCCGTCATGTCGACGGTGGGACGGCCTCCGGCGCCGTCGATCGCAAAGCTATTCTGGAGCAGTTGGGCGGGAATCGGATGCTCTGATTGGATGCACTCTGTGCGGCAATCGCAAGCGTAGTCTGCTAAGCGTGGCGGGTCGACCAACTTAATTCGGCCGCGTCGTTGAAGGATAACGTTCTCTCTCTGGAGCCTTTCTAGCGTCACGCTGACGCCTGCACGCCTTACGCCAAGCAAGGACGCCAAGAAATTATGGGTTGCGGGAACAGTCTCGCCGAAATGTCCATGCAATCCGAGGAGCCATCGCGAACAGCGTTCCAGGAGAGAGTGTCGTACATTGCAGGTGATCAACAGCTCTGCTCGAACAAGCCGTTCTTGCAGTTGGGCCATGTACATCTCTCGCAGAGCCGGTTCCCGGTGAAACTCGCGCTCAACCAAGGTGGCCGAAATTCTGAATAACGTCACCGAACCTACTGCGCGATAGCTGAAATCGGCACCTGCGCCTGCTTCGAACAAGACACCTGGGCCGATAAGTGCGACGCATGTCGGAGGCTTCCGGCCACATAATGCATAAGCAGCGACGACACCGGTTTCCACAAGATACGCATGTGGTCCATCCTGTGGGTTGGAAGATAGCGGCAACCCCTCGGTAACCGACCTCCTTAAATCAGTTGCCAATCGCATTGAAACTTTGTCGCCGAAGTCAGCTGACGGTCTCAGCCATTCTGACGGGGCATCCGCGTGGTTCATGCTGACCATCTCCCCATTGCCGGCAGTCTATCGCGGCCGGCTTCCTCCCAGAGTGGGACTCAGTGAGCCTAATCGCAGTCGGCCAGGAACGCCATCATGGTTCCCCTTCCCTGAATCTTGCGTATGATAACGTCGCCTGGTGCCTCACCATCCACTGCCATGAGAGCCATGGCCGGCGCTTCGCCGTAAAAAATTAGACCTTCGCACGCCAGTTGTTGATGATCTTGACGGTGAATGCTTCGAGGCCTTCTTGACCCGATTCAATGGATACCTGATTGCTTGTGCCACCGAAAGAAAATATCGGGTGACACATCGAGAAACTGGTGATCCAGACAGTACCGGTCCTGGCGGCCACCCGGAAAGCTCGATCGAGATCCTTCCCCCATACCATTCCGCCGCTCCAGCTCCGGATAGGCGTCCTAGATCGGTGAGTGTGAACCGCTCGGTGCCCGAGGGATGTCTGCGAGGCAGAGGCGAGACTTACTCTTTATGCCGCTCTAGAACCGAGAAGTGGGCGTTGCCGAGGCCTGTGCCGATTGTAAGAATTCCCCAATGGTGCACCTTCACCATGAACGGCACCTCGCTGAGTCCCTGAACAACCGCATCATTATGCATTACGAGGGAGGTCTCATGTCCTGCGATTGAAGGAATCATCTTGCGTAAACGTTCGGGCAAGTTGAACTTTTTGGCCTCCCAATTGCCGGGAAGATTTTGCCCGCCCCGTTCGATGGAGCCATCGTCGCAGATAAGGCCCGGGCAGCCGATGCCTACGAACGGCGCAGGGGCGAGCCCTTCCTTATCGGCACCTTGAATCAGGTGCTTGAGCATTTGAGCGATGCGCTGAACGGTCTGTTCGCGACTCGGCTCTGTATCGTCGGGGTATGACCGAAGCCCTGCGTGCCCTGCGTCCAGGTGGTCTGCTCTGGGTCAAGGGTCAGGATGCGATGGAGCACGGCCGCCAGTGCTGGTCGGATGTCGAACTGCACGCCATTGCCATGACGCTTGG
>Ga0170475_121539183_pt1 | contig 10060 bp, 7 predicted proteins | sample Soicark_Litter_5_FD_111474 | JGI IMG/M metagenome (GOLD analysis project Ga0170475, IMG submission 111474) | Avena fatua rhizosphere microbial communities from Hopland, California, USA. Combined Assembly of 48 SPs | reverse complement strand
CGTCGTACCGGGAGACCTGCGCCAAACATGGCGTCAGCGCGACGAGGCACAGGAAGGCCGTCGTCACCAGTTGGGTGGCCGTCCCCTTTCTCGTCACGCTGCTACTGCTGCTCATACTGCAAACACCTTCCGCGATTTCTGTGTAGCTCTGTTAGTGCGATTCCTGCGTGCGAGTTCCGGTGCCGTTTCCCTCGCCCTGATGGGTATACAAGGTCTCGGCCTTCTGGGTTGCGGCCAGGTCCTGTTCGTAGCCGGTGCGCGCGAAACCGCTGGTTAGCGGGGCCGTAACCGTGGGTTTCTGGTCTTCTGCGAGCAGCGGCGCCTCCTGGGCTGCCGGCGCAACCGGAAGTCCCTTCTGCGCGATGATCTGCATGGCCCTGTCGATGGGAATTCTTATCTTGCCTTGCGATCTGTCCACCCAGCTGTAGTTATCGAGAAGCAGGTCTTCACGCGCGTGAAGGTCGGCGACATCGAGGTTGCCATCATCGGTCTGAACGCGCGGAGTCGGGAACCTCTTGGTCATCTCCGCGACCTTGTTCTGGAGATCGGGACTGGTGGGCAGATTGCCGAGGGTGCGAATCTGCGCATCCGCATCCGTGGTCCACTTTGTATTCGGACCGTCTTCCCTGTTGAGTTCTGCGTTAATCAGCTTGCCGATCCCGTACGTCACCACTCCGCAGACCGCGACGAAGATGGCCAGCGATGTCAGGAACACTACGATGCCCGTGACCTTAACATCAGACTGCTCGTAGCCGGCAGAGGCGTCGATGTCCTTGGGGCCGTGAGGCGCCAGCATCTTCTGGTCATCGGGTTCGTTGTGATCAAGCGTGGACATGTTCGGGCTCCAGAATCTCTGCGACGTGCGGATCGTTGGTCTGAACCAGCGGACGTGCCTTCAGGTTATGGCTGTAGTAGGCGACCCACAGAGACGCCATCGCAACTGGAACAGCGATGTACTCCAGGATCCCCCAGCTGAAGTGCAGATTGCGGGCGGCATCTTTGAAGTTCGGCTCGATGAGCCAGAAGAGGTCGAATGCCTTGGCGAAAATCATCCACTGGCAGACGCGGATCATGCGCTTCTTGTTGCGCTTGATATCGCGCGAGAGCAGCAGCGAGAACGGAACCACCCAGTGAAAGATGAAGTCGAGCGTGATGATGATGCCCCAGTGACCACGGATGCGATCGAGATACCAGTTGATCTCTTCGGGCAGGTTGCCGGACCAGATGATGAGGAACTGGCTGAAGGCGAGATAGATGTTGAGCATGACGAAGGCGAAGGTGAACTTGCCGAGGTCATGCTGCTCGGTGGTGCGAAGAATGGTGCGGAAGGGCTCAGCCTTGGAGAGGCTGATTGAGGTCATGATGGAAAGGGCGAGAATCGAATATCCTTCGCCGACGAGGAAGAGCAGGCCATAGACGGAGGAGAACCAGGTGACGTCCATGGACATGACCCAGTAAATGACGGCGGCGGTCATGGTGAGCGAATAGACGACAATACCGGGGCCGCTGATGTTTTCGAGTTTCTTGATCCAGTAAGGGGTGCTGTCGAGCGACTCGTGATCGCGACGCAGGCCGAGTTTATTGAGGCGCCAGGTGTAGAGGCCCCAGATCGCGAAGCAGATCAGCATCACGACGATATAGGTCGTCGGATTTAGCATGGGACGCTTGAAGTTGAGGCAGTGAGCCTGGGCTTCGTTTACGCGGCCGTTCTTCATCGCTTCAGCCGTGGCCGAGACAGTAGTGAACATGGCCCACTGGTAGAGGTGCTTGATGAAGAAGACGGAGACAACCCAGTAGGCAAAGATCAGGGGCAGCGCGCGTGTTGCCGCTTCGAGTGGACGGCGAAGAAGAAGGCCCCATTTGCCGCCGGAGCAGTACTGGACCATGAGCAGAGCAAGACCGCCGACGGACCAGCCCATGGTGAATGTGAGCCCAAGCATCCAGGCGCGCATGAAGTGTTCCCAGCCGAGGCGATCCTGGGCTTGACCGAGGAAAGCGAGAATCACGGCGACGACCGCAGCAACCGCGGCAATGATGATTGCGCGCGCTCGCCAGCCGCCGACAAACGCGGGAGCGCTCAGATCAGCCGGAAGCGCTTTGGCGTGTGATGAACCGTGTGTGTCGTGAGCCATTGAACTCAATCCTTACTTCGCGGCCGCAGGAGCCGTCTTGGTTGCTGGAACTACGATCTTGGGCGTATTCGCGTTTGCCGGAGCAAGGCCCGGATTGCCTTCTGATGTCACAGCTGGTAGGGCTTGCACTGCAGTCGATGCGGGCAACGACCAGGGCTGAGCGTAATCCGGATGGCCCGCTTCTGTTGCGAGGTCCTTCAAGTCGCGAACCTGAGCCCCCGAGGGCACATCCGCCGTTGTTGCTCCCTGGCTCAACTGAAGCGCACGGATATAGGCCGCCACCGCCCACCGATCTTCCGGCGTCAACTGCTCGGAGTAGTCCGGCATGGCGCCATAACCGTGCGTCATTACGTAGAAGTAGTGCGAAATTGGCTGCGAGCGGCGGACCTGGTCATTGAGGTTCGCCGCGGGCTTGTAGCCGCGCTGCACAATCTCACCAAGACCGTTGCCAAGCGCGAGTGGCAAGGTGTGCAGTACACGTTGAAGCGTTCCTGGCCTCGCTCGAGCACTTCCATGCTTGCCGGGAAGGGCAATTGATCTTTCTCTTCGCGATAGCCGTTCGCGCCCTGCACAACACCCGTGTAGAAGTAGCTGTCCGCCTGAAGCTGTCCGCGAGCAACCGTATTCACGATCTGCGGACGCGCACCGCGGTGATCCGCATAGAAGTCAGACCCGCGCTGCGGAATCATCTTGGGCTGGTTATGCATGTCTTGACGGCAACCCGCGAGAAGCACAATCGCCGACAAACCTGTGAACGTGAGTGCCTTCGCACCTACCCCGCTCAGAATGCGAGAAGATTGCGGCGTACTGCCCTGTTCCCTGATCCCTGATCCCTGCTCCCTCTTCTGCATTAGTAGTCCACCTCCACTACGGAAACCGGACTGAAGGCTTCGAGGTAGCGCTTCGATTCGACGAGATCGAATTTGGGATCGAGGGCTTCGAGACAGAGGAAAAACTTATCGGTCGTCGCTCCATCACGGAAGTTTGGCGCATTAAACAGCGGGTGATAAAGCTGCGGCAGACCGTTGAGCGCAAGCATTCCGAATCCAGCAGAGAGACCAGCCCAGAGAATCGTCCACTCATATGCAGGAACGACGAAAGCGGGCCAGGAATAGAGCGGCCTTCCAGCGATGTTCAGCGGATACGCGAGCACCGAGATCCATGTCTCCATCGAGAACATTGCAGCGAGGCCAATCAGTCCGCCGATCAGAGTCACGAGCGGTACGCGATTGCGATGGAACCCGATAGCTTCAGCCGCCTCTTCCACCGGGTAGGGCGTATAGCAGTCCAACCGGCGCCAGCCGTCTTCGCGCGCCTGGCGGGCTGCGCGAACCAGATCGCTTGGGGTATCGAATTCGGCCAGCAGGCCGTATGTCCCTTCACGTGAAGGCATTCTTAATCAGCTCCGGCTGCCGCTTTCGGCTTGATCTTGGCCGAGGGCAGAATCATGCGGATTTCGTTCATTGGAATCATGGGAAGGAAACGAACAAAGAGGAGGAACAGCGTCGTGAACAGGCCGAGCGTTCCGATGAACGTCATGTAATCCCACTTGGTTGCGCGATAGGTGCCCCAGGAGGAGGGCAGGAAGTCACGATAGAGACTGGTTACGACGATAACGAAGCGCTCAAACCACATGCCGGTGTTCACGATGATGGACAGGATGAACATGTAGGTCAGGTTCGTGCGCAGCTTGCGTAACCACAGCGTCGTGAGCGGAAAGGCGAGGTTGGTGAAGATCAGCGTCCAATAAGCCCAGCCCATCGGACCGAAAGCGCGATTCCAGAACATGAAGGCTTCCCAGTGCGACGCCGAGTACCACGCCATAAAGGCTTCCATGCCGTACCCATAAGCGACGATGAAGCCCGTGGCCAGCATGACCTTGCCCATATTGTCGATGTGGCGCTCGGTAACCAGCGACTCGAGGTGATAGAACTTGCGCAGCGGAATGGCTAGCGTAAGCACCATCGCGAATCCCGAGTAGATTGCACCGGCGACGAAGTAGGGCGGGAAGATCGTGGTGTGCCAGCCCGGAAGCACCGCGACCGCGAAGTCAAAGCTGATGACTGTGTGCACTGAGAGCACGAGGGGCGTGGCCAGACCCGCGAGAAGGAGAGACGCCGTCTCGTATCGCATCCAGTGCCGGATAGAACCACGCCAGCCGCACGAGAAGATGCCGTAGAAGTATTGCGCAACCTTGTTCTGCGAACGATCGCGGAAGGTCCCGAAGTCGGGAATCATTCCGATGTACCAGAACACAACTGAGATCGTGGCGTAAGTCGAGACCGCGAAGACGTCCCACAGGAGCGGAGACCGGAACTGCGGCCATACGTTCATCGTCAGCGGAATTGGAAACAGCCAGTACCCGAGCCATGGGCGGCCGACATGGATCAGCGGAAACATTCCAGCGCAGACCACGGCGAAGATCGTCATGGCTTCCGCGAAACGGCTGATGGAGTTACGCCACGTCTGCTTGAAGAGCAGAAGAATGGCGGAGATCAACGTTCCGGCGTGGCCGATGCCGATCCACCAGACGAAGTTGATGATCGCGAAGCCCCACGCCACGGGCTGGGTAATGGCCCAGATGCCGACGCCCTTTAGGAAGAGCCATGTAACCGCAACAAGAAGCGCTGTGGCGCCCGCGCCAGCGATACCAAAAATAGCCAGCCAGCCCAGCGGCGTGTGCGGGGTGAGCACAATGCGCGATATCTTTTCCGTTACCGACTTAAAGGTCTCGCCCTGTCCGACAACTCGAAACTCTCCAGTTGCGGGATCTATGCCAGGGTCGCCTTTTCTGATTTCACTGGTCGCCATCGTGACTTCAACCCTTTTCCGGCGCGTGTTCCACCGGGCGCTGTTCAAGTTCGGGATTCAGATTCAGAACTTCCGCGAGGTAACGAGTACGAGGACGCGTGTTCTGGTCGGCGAGTACCTGATACATACGCTTATCCTGGTTTAGCTTTGCCACCTTGCTGTTCTTGTCGTTGAGATTGCCGAAGGTGATGACCGAAGCCGGGCACGCCTGCTGGCAGGCGGTGACGATCTCCCCATCGCGAATCTCGCGGTTTTCCTTATCGGCTTCGATCTTTGCTGCATTGATGCGCTGCACGCAGTAGCTGCACTTCTCCATGACGCCGCGGGAGCGAACCGATACATCGGGATTGCGCATCAGCATGAGGCTGTCGGTTTCGTAATCGGAGTAGAGCAGGAAGTTGAAGCGGCGCACCTTGTACGGGCAGTTGTTGGAGCAATACCGGGTGCCAACGCAACGGTTGTAGACCATCGTGTTGAGACCTTCGGGAGTGTGTACTGTTGCGCCAACAGGGCAGACCTGTTCGCAGGGAGCGTTCTCGCAATGCTGGCAGGTCATGGGCTGGAAGTGAGCCCGCGGTGCAGCGAGATCGCCCTCAAAGTAAGCGTCAATACGCAGCCACTGCATGTTGCGGCCGATGCGCACCTGCTGCTTGCCGACAACCGGAATATTGTTCTCGGCGTAGCAGGCAATGATGCATGCATTGCAACCGGTGCAGCTGTTCATGTCGATCGACATGCCCCACTTGTTCCCGTTGTATTGCCAATTGGGGAACATCGACGTGCCGGAATCGGGAGTCTCGCGACCTTCACCTTCGTGCGCGAAGTTCGGATTCGACCTGAACTCTTCAAGCGAGGCATAGCGGATGATGCCGCGTGGACCAAGAGCTTCCACGCCTTCGAGTGACCAGTTTTCGTTGCTGTGCTCGGTGAGGTTTTTCGCTCGGTGATCCTGGTAGTGGCTCTTCGTAATCGCGATTCCCCACTTGCCGTCGACCTTCTTGACCGAACCAGTGGCGACGAAAGGATTCGAGGAAGTACGCACCAGGTAAGCGTTGAATCCTGCAGCACCCGCAACGCGACCAACCTCGCGGCCATAGCCGAGATAAACTGTGACTGAATTGTCAGGATGCCCCGGAGCCGCGATGACCGGAGCCTTCACAGTGCCGCCCCCGGCGCTGATCTCCACAATGTCGTCTTCTTCGGCGTTCAGCTTCTCGCGCGTGAACCCGGAGAAGATTGCGGCGTTGTCCCAACTGAGGCTCGTGACAGGTTTCGGCAGTTCCTGCAGCCAGCCTACGTTGGCCCAACGCCCGTCATAGACGTTAGGGTCGGGACGAAAGATGATTTCCAGCTGATCTTTGGAATTTGGCGCCGGAACATTCGACGATAGTGGAAGCTTAAAAGACCCCCCGGCGTTCGCGTACGTCGTGTTCTCAATCCAGCCCGAGTGAAGAGCCTTGCGCCAGCCAGTCTCGAAGTCGCCCTTGATGTTGTCTTTCTGCGTGGCACGGACGGCTTCGTAACCGCTGAGTTGCGGGTTGTCGAGCAGCGTCTGAAGAACCTGGTGCGCCGACACGCCACCCCACAGAGGCTCAATCATCGGCTGCACGATGGAAACGGTGCCGTCGTAAGCGCGGGCGTCAGACCACGACTCGAGGTAATGCGCGGTGGGAATGTGCCATTGCGACAGGTGACCAGTCTCGTCGTAATGAGACCCAATGTGCGCTACAACCTTTGCCTTGCCGAGCAAGTTGTCATTAAAGGCGAGATCAGCCGGTGCCGAGTAGACCGGATTGGCATTGAGAATCACGAGCCAATCCACTTTCCCGGCATTGAGGTCAGCAACTAGTCCTTTGAGATCGCCAATCTGGTCGCTCGGGATCGGAATGGCCGGCTCAGACGAGACCGTAACAGTCTTGCCTACGTTGCCGAGAGCCTGATTGATTGCAAGAGCGAGCGCAGCAACTGACTCGTCCTGGTACAGCCCCGGGATAACGGCGCTTTTACCACCATTCGCCTTCAGATCCTTGACCAGGGCGACGAGAAACTTCTGTTGCTCATCCGTCCACGCGTACTGCGGTGCGCTTGCCCCCGAAGCTCCAACCTGCGCAGCGAGTGCTGCAGCGAATGCGGGGACTTCACTGGCACGGAGACCGATGCGATGCTCCGCTTTCATGCCGGTTGTCGTTGGCGTGCTTTCCACCGCATAGAGCCGATTCATCCCATTCGCGGGATCCTTGCGGCGCTTCGCGTAATCGAAAACAAGCTTGTGGAAGCCGGGGTACGAGGCGCCGGAAAGAAAATCGGCATCAAGCGAAACGATAACGTCTGCGGCGCTGAGATCGTACTGAACGTTGTAACCCTTCGCCAGGAAGGTGCCGGCAATCGCCGGATCGTACTGGATCAGCATCGCCTTTGGGTATGCGGACTGAACTGCTTTCCACTGCCGCGCCAGGGTCGGCGAGGTCACCGTGGAACTCAGGAGGTAGATCCCTGTGCCGTCCTTCGTGCTTGCGACCTTATCGCGAAATGCTTCAGCGAAGTCGACCCATTCACGGTTCTCACCTTCGTAGGTGGCATGCTGCGAACGGTCAGGATCATAAAGATCAAGAATCGAAGCCTGCGAAAAAATGTCAGACGACCCGTGGTTGTAAGGGTGATCTGGATTGCCATCCACCTTGATCGGACGGAACTCGTCGCTCTTTACCAGCAACGGCACCGCGCCCGTCGGCAATGGATTCGCCGTCGCGAAGTACATCGGCTTGCCGAGTACCAGGTCTTCAGGAGCTTTGACGTAGGGATAGATCGGCTCATCGGGCTGCTTGGTGCAACCAGCAAGGCCGGCCAGGGCCATAGAAGCTCCCATCACCTTGAGGAAGCCACGCCGCGATACAGGGTCGACCCACTCCGGTGCCGAGGCGGCAAATTCGCGTCCGACTGCAGCTTGAAATTCGGGCGTGTTCTGCAGCTCATCGATCGATCGCCAGAGCTTTTTTCCGGTCGTTCCCTTTAGTTTCTCGCGCACCTGCTCGAGTGTCAGAGGCGCTTCGTTCTCAGCAAGGGCAGCCTTGCTCTTTTCCATCTCCACGGTGTTCCCCGTTGTGTTCGTTCCGTTCAAAGACTCGCGACTCATCGGTGACAAACCTCGCAGCTGCTAAGTTCGTTCGGAGTGCGAATGTGGTACTGCTTCAGCAGGAAGTGACCCAGTTGATCCTGGCTGGTAAATTTCTCGAAATGCAATGATGCCGGTATCGTGCCGGTTGGCGCATCTGTCGCGGTTTTGCCCGCCGCTGCGTTCGGCATCTGCAGAGCTGCCATCTGGATTCCCGCTCCTGTGGGATCCTTCGTAGTGCAGTTGACGCTCCGGGCTGTCGGTACGCCGGCCTTCGCCTCTCCCACCGCGCACCACACCGGACGCTCTTCCGCCGGCGCTTCCCAGGCCATGTTGTAGATCTGGCCGGTAGGGCGAAGATTCTTTGCTGGATTGCGATGGCAATCCAGGCACCACTCCATCTGTAGCGTGTTCTGCGCGTACATCAGCGGCATCTGGTCTACACGGCCGTGGCAGCTTGCGCAGCCGAGGCCTTTGTTCACGTGAATCTCGTGGCTGAAATAAACGTAGTCGGGAAGGTCGTGAACCTTGATCCACGGCAGAGACTGTCCGCTGGCCCAGCTGTCGCGCACAGGCTGAAGCAGCGCGGCGTTGGTCCAGATTTGCGCGTGGCAGTTGATACAGGTCTTGGTAGGAGGAATGCCGGCGTAGCTCGATTTCTCAACGCTCGTGTGACAGTACTGACATTGAAGTCCGAGTCCCGTGACGTGATGTTTGTGACTGAAGGGAACGGGCTGTTCGGGACGTTGACCCTGGCGAGTTACCCATGGGGAGCGCTGCAATTGGTCCAGTGTTACTCCGAGAGCGATCACTATAAGACCGGTCAGCACCAGGCTCGCTCGAGCCAAAGCATTGGAGCTGCGGTCAAATATCTGCGCCATGAATGCTTTCCTGCTTGTTGTTCGTTAATCAGTCGATTGTGCGCGCTGTGCTGGCGATCACACAGGATATGGTCAGGTTTCGATTTCGGATAAAAACCACCTGAAAGGTGGACGACCCCGAAAGTTCAATATAGCAGCCGAAGGCCTATCTGCAACGATCCCAACAGTTGAGGGATGAAAAAATGTTTATGCTGCTTAATTTTTTGTAATCCACTGAAACCTAAACTGGTTCCCTCGACATCCCTCGTGCGGGAAAACACTCGTCAACGCGCTCGAGCTGTCTCAGAAACTGGGATGAATTCCGAGCTGTTTTTGCACCGTCATTGCTGCGAACGAACGGTCGTTTCAATATCGCCACGACTTCGCATCCGCCCCTGCCGGCGCTGTTGCCACCATGTGATCGACCAACACGGGAAGGATGCGCTGCAGCCACTCGGCGTTGTTTTGTTGCATCGTGTACTCGCTCGGCCCACCCGTATAGCAATGGGGCATGCCCGAACCATACTGGAATGTCGCATCGGAGTGCGGATTGCGCGTAGCCTGGAGTTGCTTGTCGAGCATGTGAACGGCGTTGTTCAGGAAGAACGTATCCGCATCGCCAACCGTGATGTGAAGCTTGCCCTCGAGCTTGGGACCAAGTGTTGGCCAGTCGCGCTTCATGATGGCGGCGAGATCGTAATGATCGTGCCAATATGCAACCACCTTCTTGTCGATCGCGCCAGTTTGCGGATCGATGACCTGCGCGGGATAGCCGTCCTCTCCTTCTGGAGAGTAGACCGCTTGCCAGATGTCCCACTGCTCCGTTGAACGCCCGTGCGTCCCTAGAACCAGTTCATACGCATATTCGCCCCCGGTAAGCGCGATGATGGAGCCATCAGTCTTGCGATCCCCGGGAATCGGCACCTCGCCGAAACTCCCTCTCCGCACGAATGCATTGCTGTCGCTGTAAAGATCGACATTTTGATACGCATGGAAGTCGACCGGATCCGGACACGCAACAAAGGCGCCGTTGTAAAAATCAGGATAGAAAACCTGCGTGGCCAGCGCCTCCCAGCCACCGGTAGAGCCGCCGTACGTGAACCTCGCCCACCCTGCACCGATGCCGCGGAAGCGCTTTTCGATCT
>Ga0170475_121133666_pt1 | contig 10060 bp, 10 predicted proteins | sample Soicark_Litter_5_FD_111474 | JGI IMG/M metagenome (GOLD analysis project Ga0170475, IMG submission 111474) | Avena fatua rhizosphere microbial communities from Hopland, California, USA. Combined Assembly of 48 SPs | reverse complement strand
GCCGTAGGTCTCGATGTACACCCGTTTCATATTGGGAAAGTATAGCATTATGGCCGGACGGAGATTCCCAGCGTCAGGATGAACCCGTGCTCGGAGTGCAGGCCCTCCGATCTCCAGACGGGTTCGACCGCCAGGTCGACTCCGCCGCGCTGCTGGGCAAACCGCATTCCACTCCCAACGGAAACGCCGTACTCGTGCGCCTCGGTCCCCGGCTCCAGTGGAAAGGGCAGCCGGCCGTAGCGTCCGCCAAAACGGAGAGGCCGCCGATACGGACGCTGTACGTCAGGAGTAAACTCGCCCCCGAGGGCCACCTCGAACGTGTTGTTCGCTCCTACTCCACCTTGGGCCATCAGATCGCTGTTGGCACCGGACCAGGTGCGAAGAATGGTTTGCGTGGCCAACCCGAGTTTCGGTACTGGCTGCCATCGAATTCCCAGTCCGAAGGTATAGGGCAGGTCTATCGTAGCGACTCGGGCAGAGTCCCGATCCACGTTGACGTGCCCGTCGGAGCGAACCAGGGCCGCTATGGCAAACCGAGGTCCCATCTGCCGAATTGCGCCACCGCTGATTCCAAATCCAGCGAAAGAGATCTCTGCCTTCTGAACACTCGACAAATAGGTGGAATCTGCGAACGAGCGGCGGGACTCTACCCGATTAGAACCAGTGATTGCATGAACGCCCAGGCCCAGCAGCCAGCGGTCATGGATCCGGTAGGCTCCCGCCGCACGCAGATCGCTGAGACCACCGCGGGAAGTGAATGTATCCGTCACTCCGACCGGACCGCCCCGGAGATCAAGCGTACTGGAGCTGACGATGCTGAAATCCCGATCGGTGTAGCCGGAGTAGCTGAACCCCAGTGCAGTTCCGGTCCGCCGCACCGGACCCACCACCATCAGCAGAGGAAACCGGGTGTCACGCGTCGATGCGGTGCCAGCGGGGTTCTCGACGGTGCGGTAGGCTCCGCTAGCCGTGAAGATGCTGGTCAGGGCGGTTACGCCTGCCAGCGTTGCCGGATTCAAGCTGGATTCGGAATCGAAAAGTCCGAACGCCCCTCCTGAAGCGATCACCCGGGCGTTCAGTCCCCGCCCCGGGAATCCAAGGCCTCGCACTCCAAACTGGGATGACTGGGCGCCCGCCAATCCGGGCACGATGGCCAACAATCCGAGGAGCCAGGCGGCGCGCATCAGGGATTCTCGAAGGGAAATGAGCGCAGATAACTGACCCTCAGTCGCGGCCTCACGGCGGGGTCAGCCGCCCGACTGGAGTAGAACACAGGACGTGAGAAGCTCGCCGCCTCAAGCTCGGGAGAAAGGGACAGCAGCAGGCCGGCAGGCCGGGACTCCCCGATCCATACCTGCTGGAGCAGCCGCACCATTTCCAGCTCTTCGGTAGCTGACGATCCTACGGGAACCGTATCAATAGCTACGCCGAATCTGGACTCGACCGGGGACTTGGCGCCGAGGTCGCTGAGAATTCCGCGAGCCACCAGTCGAACCGGATCTGTGGCCAACCCGGTGAGCGGGGCAACCGGAGTCAATTCCAGCGTGGCCCGAATTACCGTCGCCGAATCCCGAATGCGGGAAGGCAAGTCGAACCGGATCAGGGAGCGCGTCGATGGATTGCCCCCCACGGTGAGCACTGTGGAGTCGAGTACTTCAGGAACAGCCGGTAACGACGTATTGAAGGTTGCCGTGAGCGGAAAGGTTCTTAGCCTGGCGGCGCCGGTGTCGGGGACGGCTAGGGTCGCATAGGTCAGGAACACGCCTCCGTTGCCCGCCGCGGAAGCACCGAGCCGGACACCGGTAAAGCTCGGGGCATCGAGCCGGACCCCAAGTGAAAGGACGCCGCTATCGGCCGGGGTCAGAGCGATTCGCGCGAGATCGCTCCCCTGCACCACCGCGCGGAGCACACCGGTCCTGAGGGTATCCGGAATGGGTACGGTCAGGACCAGATTCTCGGGGACGAACGCGGGGTCGACCTGAGCGTAGCTGGTGCTGGAATCGATGAGCGGTGGAAGCCGGTAGAGCAGGAGCTGGAGTCCGGGAGCCATGCTGTCCCGGGCCAGCACCGTAAAGCCGAAGGCCACGGAGTCTACCGTGTAGCTGCGCAAGGTATCCCGCACAGCCACCGAGTCGCTCCGGGGGGGAAAGCGCATAATCGCGCGTTCCTCGAAGCCCTCGAGGCCGTTGGAAACCAGAAGGGCCGGCGCAGCCTGCGGTTGAACGTACCCTACAAAGCTGCTGTCAGATCCCGGGATGGGGCTGAGTACCTCATCCACTACCTGAGGTGAGCCGCCGGGGCAAAGGGCGGGACAATCCCCCGGAGACGTCAGTTTCTCCTGACAGCCGCCCAGCAGAAGAGCCCCTCCCAAAACCAGATACCATGGTTTCACCGGAGCTGCTCTGGGCCGAAGGCAGCGGGAAGCAGATCCGACAGACGCCAGGTGACGGTTCGCTGGGCACCCACGCCCTGGATCGGGAGATCCAGCCCGAACTCCGCCAGAACCTGGCGGCAGGCTCCGCACGGAGCTGCCGGTGGATCCACGTCGGAAACAACCACTGCGCGGCGAAAATGCCGGGCACCGGCGCTGACAGCTGCGCAGATGGCCGCCCGCTCAGCGCAAATGGTGAGGCCGTAAGAAGCGTTCTCGACATTGCACCCCAGGAAGACGGTACCGTCGTCTGCCTCGAGCGCGGCTCCGACCCGGAAACACGAGTATGGTGCATACGCTCGAGCCTGAGCGGAGCGCGCAGCGGCAATCAGCGAATCAGTCACGCCAAACCTCGGACAGAAACGAGGTGCCGGACGCGAGCGCCGGCACTTGAAAGAATTCGGCAACGGTTTGCCCGATGTCGGCGAAAGTGGAGCGGCGGCCGAGATCCACCGGACGTACTCTGGGACCCAGCACGAGCAGTGGGACTACCTCGCGCGAGTGATCGGTCGAAGCGGTCGTGGGGTCGTTCCCGTGATCGGCGGTAAAGATAATGAGGTCCTGGTCCCGGATTTTCTGCAGCAGGCGAGGCAGCGCGGCATCGAGCTCTCGCAGCCCGCCGTAAAACCCCGGAACATCGTTGCGATGCCCCCAGGTCTGATCGAACTCAATGACGTTGGCCAGCAGGAGACCTCCGCTGAGCGTCTCCAAAGCATCCTGAATGAGGTCGTACGCCTCGCGGTTCGTTGCGGCGTGAACGCTGGAGATGCTCCCCCCGGCGAACAGGTCGTCCACTTTCCCAACACCTGCTCGGGCTACCCCGGCTTCAGCTAGCCGGTCGAGCAGCGTTGGACCCGGCGGTGTCAGGCTGAAGTCTCTGCGATGGGGCGTGCGGACCCAGCTGCCTGGCTCGCCGACGAAAGGGCGGGCAATGACCCGGGAGACCGCGTGCTCGCCTCGAAGCAGGCTGCGCGCCTGCTCGCAGGCCTGATAGAGCTCAATCAGAGGAATTGTGGACTCGTGGGCCGCGACTTGAAAGACGCTGTCGGCGGAAGTGTAGACAATCCAGCGGCCGCTACGGCAGTGCTCCTCCCCATACCGGTCCAGGATCGCAGTGCCCGAGCTGGGCAGGTTCCCCAACACACCCCGACCGGTGACGCGTTCGAACTCCTGAATCAGCTCCGTAGGGAACCCCTGAGGGTAGGTTGGAAACGGGCGCTCCAGAATGACGCCGCAGATTTCCCAGTGGCCCGTGATGCTGTCTTTCCCCGGACTGGCCGGCTCGCAGACGCCGAATGCCGCAGATGGATTCGCGACCTTTGCCAAGCCGTGCACCATGGCACAGCGGCCCAGGCCCAGCCGCTCCAGCTCGGGCAGGCTCAGTCCGCCCACAACTCGCGCCACATTCCCCAGAGTGTTGCTGCCGGCGTCTCCGTAAGCAGCCGTATCGTGAGCTGGACCGATGCCGAGGCCGTCGAGAACGATGATGGCCGCCCGCCGCATCAGGAGTTGGGACCGGTTTGAACGAAGCGGAAACGCAGCGCAGTGACTGCCTGATCCAGCAGCTGTTTTTCATCCTGTTCCAGGTTCCCCTCGGTCTTCTGGGAGAGCATGCCCAGAGTGTCAATCAGGGTCTGCGCCACGATGCGCGGATCTGCCATGCCTTCCGCTCCGGGAGGCAGCTGTCCCGAAAGAGCGGCTTCGGCCTGCTGGGCCAGCCCGAGGACGAGCGAGGCGAAATGGGGGTTCATGGAGAGTTCCGGTATAGTCGGTTAACCCGGGAGCCAATCCTGGTCAGCAGTTCATAGGAAATGGTGCCCGCCATATCGGCTTGGCGATCCAGTGAGACAAGGCCGCCATAAACGGTTCCCACATCGCCCACCACAACCGGCTCGTCTACCAGCACCATGCACATGTCCATGGTGACCCGCGCGACGAGCGGCACGAGTCTGCCGTTTAGCTCAATTTCGCGCAAACCCGCCTGAGAATTCCGGGCCGAGCGAGGAAAGCCATCGGCATAGCCTACGGCAAGCGTCGCGATGTTACACCGGCGCTCGCTCCGAAAGCTCCCGCCATAGCCCACGGTATCTCCCGGGTCCACCGAGCGAACCGCCACCACGCGAGCGCGGAGTGCAGCAACCGGCTGCGGGGTTGCTGTGCCGGCGGCTCCGCCATACAGGAAAATCCCGGGGCGAACCAGATCCGCGGCGTAGCGACTGCCCTGCATGGCTGCGGCACTGTTGGCGGCGTGAACCAGCGAAGCTCGCCGAGGCAGCACTTCCATCGTTTCCTGAAACCGTCGCCATTGAAGAGCCGTGGTACCCTCATCAGACTCGGAATCGAGAAAGTGGGTAAACACTCCTTCCCAGGCTCGAGCAGTTTTGAGGGTGCTCCGGATGCGCTCTAACGCCGGGGCGTCATTCCAGCGAACTCCGGCGCGGCTCATTCCGGTATCAATTTCGAGGTGAAACGGCCGGTCACCTTGGGCCAGCCAGGCGTCGAGGGTAAGGGGATCTCCCACAGCGGGACGTAAATCGTGCTGGAGGTATCGGGGAATCCACTGGGGTAGGAGAGGGGTGGCCACGAGGACGGGCCGAGTGATGCCAGCAGAGCGAAGGCTCTCACCTTCCTCGACTGAGGCCACTCCGAAGCCCCAGGGATCGACCGCCTCCAGGGCTCGGGCCACTTCCACCGCGCCCAAACCATAGCCGTTAGCTTTGACCATCGGCAGCAAACGACTACCACTGACTGCGGCAACTTTGCGGGCGTTCGCCACCAGCGCGGCCAGGTCAACATCCACCCAGGCACGCGCGGTCTCGGGAGAAAAGGTGGTGGTCAAGGCGGCGGGTATCATATTCGGCGCGGGGGTTACATGCAAGACAAATCGGCGCTAGGACGCGCGATGGCTATGGTGAGAGATCTCCGCCTGCGCTGTCCCTGGGACCGGGCCCAGACCCGCGAAACCCTTCGGCCTTACCTGGTCGAGGAGGCGCTGGAGCTGGACCACGCACTGGGTGAGAGTGACCCCCAGGCGATCCAGGGTGAATTGAGCGATCTCCTGCTACACCTCGCCTTTCAGCTGGTGCTGGCCGAGGAATCAGGCGAGTTCAGCACGGAAGCGGTGGCCGGCAGTCTCGAGCGAAAAATGCGGCGGCGCCATCCGCACCTGTTCGATCTCGGTGAACCGGAGCCGTGGGAGGCGATCAAACGGCGGGAGCGCCAAGGCCGAGTGCTGGAGGGCATCGTTCCGACCCTTCCCTCACTTCTCATGGCTTCTCGCCTGCAGGAGCGGGCAGCATCGGTGGGATTCGACTGGCCCGACCTCAGTGGGCCGGTTACAAAGATCAAGGAGGAGTTGGCGGAGGTGGAGGCGGAGCTGCAAGCCGCCCCCCTCGCAGAGGCCAGGCGCGACCGCGACCCCAACACCCCGGATCGGGTGCCCACCGATGCCCTGATCGATGAAATTGGTGATCTGCTGTTTGCGGTGGTCAATCTCGCCCGTAAAGCCGCGGTACAGCCGATGCTCGCACTGGATCGAGCTAACCGGAAATTCCGCAGCCGGTTCGACGAAGTGGAGCGTCTGGCGGCGGAGAGGGGGATCGATGTATCCACCGCAGGACTCGAGGTCCTCGACGGCTTGTGGGATGAGGTAAAGGCTAGGGATACAATCGGTGTATCTGGCGCGGAAAAGCAATAGCCTCGCGAATGTGAGGAATCCCACAGATCCACGCCACAGTTCGCTCGATCCCCAGACCGAACCCCGAGTGGACAAAGGTGCCGTACTTTCTGAGATCGAGATACCAGCGATAGGCCTCGGGATCGAGACCCTGATTCTGAATCCGGCTCAGCAGCTTATCGTAGTTATCCTCCCGCTGCGACCCGCCGATGATTTCGCCATACCCTTCCGGAGCGAGGCAGTCGTTGTTCAGTACTGTCCGCGGATCGTCGGGGTTTTCCTTCATGTAGAAGGCCTTCACCTGCTTGGGATAGTTGTACACGAACACCGGACGGTCATACTCCCGGGCAAGCAAGGTCTCATCGTCCCCCCCAAGGTCGCTGCCCCAGGTCATGTCGGAGCCAAGAGCGTTGAGCCGGGCCACGGCGTCGGTATAGGATACCCGGGGAAAGGGCGGCTGGACACGCTTCAAGGGAACGACATCCCGCTCCAGCTCTTTCAGCTCCTCCTGACGGCGCTCCAGCGCGCGGCCGACCAGGTAGCTGACGAATTCCTCCTGCAGCCGCATGTTGGCGTCGGAGTCGTTGAAGGCGACTTCCGGCTCGACCATCCAGAACTCGGTAAGATGCCGGCGCGTCTTGGACTTCTCGGCACGGAAGGTGGGCCCGAAGCAGTAGACCTTTCCCAGGGCCGCCGCGGCTGCTTCCACATACAGCTGACCGGTCTGGGCCAGATAGGCCTTTCCCAGATCGAAGTAGTCGGTAGCAAAGAGGTTTCCCGCCTCCTCACCGATGGCGCCGGTCAAAATCGGGGTATCTACCAGGACGAAGTCGCGTTGGTAGAAGAAGTCGCGGATGGCCTGCTCCACCTCATTGCGCACCCGGGCAATGGCGGCCTGGCGGCGGCTCCGAAGCCACAGGTGTCTATGCTCGAAGAGGAAAGTCGTCCCATGCTCTTTGGGGCTGATAGGAAAATCAGGACTGCTTCCGAGCAGCTCGATCGACTGGACCGCAAGCTCGTAGCCACCTGGCGAACGCGGCTCGGATCGCACCGTCCCCGTCAACGCCACGCTGGCTTCATGGGTCAGCGCCGAAAAGGCGGCCCAGGTGGCTTCCGTAACCTCTTTTTTCGAAAGCACGCCTTGCACGTATCCCGAACCGTCGCGGAGAACCACGAACGCGATCCTTCCGCTGGAGCGCGTCGTCACAACCCAGCCTCTCACGGTGACCGTGTCGTCCACGTGCGCGTGAAGCCCGCTGATATTCGCTACCGCCATGCTGTGTCCGCTGGGAATGTGTGCCGCCTTCGAGGAGCGTTGAGTCTAGCCGTGCTGCTGGGGAGCGTCAACGCAGCGTGCATAAACTTCCGTCCGCCGCCGGCCCCGCTGGCGGCGAGTGTCGCGGGCGATGCCCCTACACCGGTCTGGTCGGCGAAAGCCGGCCGGCGGTTTACCGAGCCGGTTGAGGTCAGGAACAACACGCTCTACGGCGGCAGCATCGATCGGAAGGTTTATGCAGTGAATCTCGCGAGCGGCGACGTGCGCTGGTCTGCGCGCCTGCCGGGCATGATTGTGGGCGGCGTCCTGGTTTCGGGCGACACCGTCTACGCCGCCAGCTCGCGGCCTCAGGGACGAGTCTCCGCCCTGCGCATATCTACCGGGAAGCAGATCTGGCGAGTCTCGACCCCACCTATTGGCGCCCCGCTCGCGCTCATCGATGGGACTCTGATCGCCCTCACCCAGCACGGTGAGGCACTGGGACTCGATGCAGCGCAGGGGAAAATTCACTGGCAGCGGAGAGTCGGGGTGGCCCGTACCGCGGCGGTCCCGGCGGGTAACACAGGAGCACTGGTGGCAACCACCGATTCGCTCTTTCTGCTGGAGACCAGCGATGGAAGGATTACCCATCGCGCCAAAACACCGGGAACCATCGTTTCCCCGGTCCTCCGGCAAGGAGACGCCCTGATTGCGGGCACCACCGACTCACAGGTGGTCTCGATCAACCCGCGTGACCTTCAACGGCAGTGGGCGCTGCGCGTCGATGCGCCGGTGCTCGGGTCTCCCGCTGCCTTGGGCGACACCCTGTACCTGGCCACTCGGGCGGGAACTGTCTATCGGATAGACCCCGGGCCGGAGCCGAAATTGAAGACACTGGCCCGACTGGAGTGGCCGGTTACAGCTCCGGTGACAATCACCGGGCGGCAAATTCTACTGGGGGGAGCGGATGGTGTCATACGTGCCCTCCGGGTCGACGGAAGCGAGGTCTGGCGGGTGCGGATATGGCGTCCAGTCGAGCTGGGTCCCATTCCGCTGACGGACGGCCTCCTTGCCTTGGGCGGTAACGGCGACTTGCACCGGTTCCGGCGATGACCCGCCCCTGGTTCCTGCTGTTGGGGGTGATGTTCTTCGGCCACCAGGCTCAGGCGCAGGAAGCGGGGCCGTTGGTGAAGTACGGCAAGTGGGTGCTGGTGGCCGGCTCGGCGGCCATGAATTATCTGGCTCTGCAAGCACATAACGACGCGGACGACTCCTTCAATGAGCTGGAATCCCGCTGCTTCGATGAGCCCACCCGCTGCGACCTCGGGCCAACCGGCACGTACACCGATCCCGAAATCGAAGGCTTCTATCAGACCTCCCTCCATTACGACCGGGTTGCGCGGGGATGGCTGATCGGTGGCCAGACTGCGCTTGCCGGTGCGGCAGCGCTGTTCATCTGGGAGCTTACCCTACCAAAGGGCCCGCCAGAAAACATTCCCTTCGAGCCCGAGGTGCGCAGCCTGTATCGGGCGACTGGGCTTGGTGTGCGGGTAAAATTCTAGCAGTTCCAGTGCTTAGCCCACCCGGAACAATTCGACTGCCCGAGGATACCTCGACACAGCTCGTTCCCTGAGGCGCTGGTTCTCCCGCCGCTGCAACCCAGCGTCGCCAGCAATCACGTCAGTGGCCAGCTCGCGGGCGTGGGTCAGCAGATCCGCGTCGTCGGGGAGTCTCGCGTGCCGCAGCTCGAAGCCCCCATGCTGGCGGGCCCCGATCAGATCGCCCATTCCCCGCTCTGCCAAGTCCAGCTCCGCGATCTTGAAGCCGTCCAGCGTGGAGGCAAACCCCTGCAAGCGCTCGGGCGAGGGACCATCAACCAGCAGGATGCAATAGCTCTCCTCGGCTCCCCGGCCAATCCGCCCCCGCAGCTGATGGAGCTGGGCCAGGCCGAACCGATCGGGATGCTCGATGACCATCATCGTGGCATTGGGCACGTCGATTCCGACCTCGATGACCGTGGTTGCCACCAGAACGTGCACCTCGCCACTGCGAAAGCGGCGCATCACCCCGTCACGGTCTTCAGCCTTCATCCTGCCATGAACCAGGTCGACTTGCAGGTCGGGCCAGCGGGCAGCCAGGGTTTGGACCATGGTGGATGCGGCGCGGAGATCGGCCCGCTCCGATTCCTCGATCACCGGCAACACCACGTACGCCTGCCGCCCTTTCAGGCACTCGGCCCGGACAAAATCAAAGACCCGCTCGCGTTGATTCCGGTGACGCAGGGCGGTTCGAACCAACCCTCGCCCAGGCGGCCGTTCCCACAGGGTGGATACGTCGAGATCACCATAGAGAGTCAGGGCGAGCGAGCGCGGGATTGGCGTCGCGGTGAGCAGCAGTACATCCGGGGCAACACCCTTGCCAATGAGCGCGGCCCGCTGCTCCACGCCGAACCTATGCTGCTCATCGATGACCACGAGGCCGAGCCGCTTGAACCTGACCCCTTCCTGCAGCAGGGCATGGGTGCCCACGGCGAGCCGAGCCTGTCCAGTGGCCAACCGTTTGCGCACCGCAGCCTTCTCCGCCGGCGTCTGACGGCCCAGCAGGAGCTCGGGCCGGAGCTGCAGAGGGTTGAGCAGCTTCTCCAGGGTAGCGCCGTGCTGCTCCACCAGCAGCTCGGTGGGTGCCATCAGTGCAGCCT
>Ga0170475_110365411_pt1 | contig 10061 bp, 4 predicted proteins | sample Soicark_Litter_5_FD_111474 | JGI IMG/M metagenome (GOLD analysis project Ga0170475, IMG submission 111474) | Avena fatua rhizosphere microbial communities from Hopland, California, USA. Combined Assembly of 48 SPs | reverse complement strand
TTTAAGTTAATTTAACATATGTTGAAGAGAATTTACCTTTTAGTCATCGGCCTAGTAATCTGTGGGTTTACGGCCTTTGCGCAGAATAACAATGGTTCCATTAAAGTGTTGTTGAAAGACAAAGGCAATAATGAACCTATCCCTTTTGCCAACGTGGTGGCCTATCAGAACGGTGTTCAGGTTGGTGTTGGAACCACTAACATGGATGGCGAATGCGTTATTAAGCCTTTAGCGCCGGGTAAATATGATGTAAAAGGTGTATACGTGGGCTACCAAGCCTCGGAAACCAAAGGTGTGGTTGTGGGTGAGGGTAAAACCGCCTACGTTACTATTGGTTTATCGAACGGCGATGGGGTAAACCTGGCTGAGATCGAAGTGGTAACCTACCAGGTACCATTAATTGATCCGGACACTAAATCGGGTGGAACTGTTACCCGTGAAGAGTATCAGAACATGGCCACCAAAGATGTTAACTCGGTAGCGGCCACAACAGCGGGGGTATTTCAGTCAGATGAAGGAAAAGGATTAAATGTACGTGGTGCCCGCGAAGGCGCAACTACATATTTTGTTGATGGTATTAAAGTTATTGGTGGTTTGACCGGACTTCCTCAGCAATCAATCGAACAGGTTAACATTATCACAGGCGGTTTGCCTGCCATGTATGGCGATGCGACTTCAGGCGTTGTATCCATTACCACACGGGGGCCTCAGGCAAAATACGCCGGAGGAATAGAATTGATCTCTTCACAGCTAACCGATCCTTACGGTTACAATTCATTAGGCTTTAGCCTCAGTGGTCCTATCATTAATAAAAAAGATTCTAATGGTGTAAAAACCCCGATTCTTGGGTTTTTTATATCAGGTCAGGGTAATTATATCAAAGATCCAAATCCTTCGGCTGTGCAATTGTATAAATTGAAAGACGAAAAACTAAAAGAAATTCAGGATGTTCCATTGGCTCCGTCAAAATCGGGTTTCGGTTATACGCGCGCGCTTGAGTATGTAAATAAAGACGATTTTGAAAAGATCAAATCGAACCAGAATATAGCGAGCCGCCAAATTAGTTTAAATGGTAAGCTCGATTTTAAATTTGGTCAGAATACTTCCTTAAGCATTGGTGGCGCTTACGATTATACCAATAAGCATGCGTATTTCAGGGCCTCCAGCTTGTATAACGCGGAAAACATCCCTCAAAACATCTCCACAACATGGAGAACTTATATGAGGATCACGCAGAAATTCGGAAACAAAGTAAATGCTGCGGATAAAGATAAAACACAATCGGTTATCAACAACGCTTCCTTTAACTTCCTGGCCAGCTATGAACAAACCGGTGGAAAAACACAAGATGATACTCATAAGGATAATTATTTCAATTATGGATACATCGGGAAGTTTACAAGAACGTTTGTAGGGGCGGAAAATATTTCGAATTACGTATTTAATCCTAACCTGGCAGTTGGAAATAATACCATACAAGCTTATGAATACATAGGAAGAAGAGAAGTACAAACAAAATTCGAGGCATCTGATATGAACTACACTTCGGCCCGATATACTTCCTATTTGTACGAGCAACTTGGTAGCATTCCCAATCTCGATTTCGTACCTGCTTTCCAAGGGTTAAGAAATGGTGATTATCCTCAGGATATTTATTCTTTATGGAATGCTAGCGGTACGCAGTATGGTCAGTATAGCAAAAATCAAAATTCTCAGGCTCGTATTGCGGCCAGCTTTAACGCCGACGTTAAAAATCATGCTTTAACTCTGGGTCTTGAATACGATCAGCGCGATTATCGCGGTTACGTTTTAGGTTTCGCTCAGCTTTTTGCACCTCCTATCCAGGGTTTGTGGACCAGGATGCGTCTTTTAGCCAACAACCATACTCAGGAACTTGATAAATCCAGTCTTCATCTTGTTCCTGAATTATCGGGTACTTATCCCGCTTACGCTTACGATTATAAATACGACGCTTCAAAGCAATCGGAGTTCTCTATCAAGTTGCTTGAAAAGCTGAACATGCCTGTTAATAATACTTCATTCATTAACATCGATGAAATGGATCCTTCCACATTCAATATCAAAATGTTCAGCGCGGAAGATCTTTTAGGACAAAGTGCCGGTAGCGCACTCGTTGATTATTATGGATACGATCACCAGGGAAACCGTACCACCACAAATACTAACCTGAGCGATTTTCTTAATAAAGTTGATGATTATGGAAAACACCTATTCCCCGTTGGTTCTTTTAAACCAATTTACATGGCAGGGTATATTCAGGATAACTTCCAGTTTAAAGATATTCGTTTCAACGTAGGTGTGAGGGTTGATCGTTACGACGCCAACCAAAAAACATTGAAAGACATGTATACCTTGTTTGAGGCTAAAACAGTTGGCGAAACCAGCAGCGAATTTACACATCCTGGTAACATGGGATCTGATTACGTTGTGTATACAACCGGTTATGCCGGAGGTAATGTGATTGGTTACCGTAATGGCGACAAATGGTTCGATGCAAAAGGAAGTGAAGTTTCCGATCCGAACAGCATCGCAGGTTCGGCCGGTAAATTAACTCCTTATCTGAAACACCCGGAAGATTATACAAACGGAACGCGTTTTTCTCTGAACGCGTTTGAGAACTATAAAGCGCAGGTTAATTTTATGCCGCGTATCGCGTTCTCATTCCCGATTTCGGATGTGGCTAATTTCTTCGCTCACTACGATGTGTTAACAAGACGCCCTACGCCTAATCAAAACCGCCTTGATCCAAAAGATTATTACTTTATGGAATCTTCAAGTAGTACTCCTCTGGTTGCGAATCCGAATTTGAAGCCCGAAAAAACCGTTGACTACGAATTAGGATTCAGCCAGATCTTAAATGAGCGTAAGAACGCCGCCATAACTATTACGGCCTTTTATAAAGAAATGCGCAATATGTTAACACAAAAACAGGTGGTTGGCGCTTTCCCAAGAAGCTATATTACTTATGTTAACCAGGATTTCGGTACCTCAAAAGGTTTATCATTGTCGTTTGACCTAAGAAGAACAGGTGGTTATAGCATTAAAGCTAACTACACTTTACAATTCGCTGAAGGTTCAGGTTCAAACGCTAACTCTGGCGCAAACCTAGCCAGTTCAGGTCAGCCAAATCTTCGTGTTACCCAGTCTTTAGATTATGATCAGCGTCACGCGTTTGTATTAACCTACGATTACCGTTTCGGGGCTGATAAAGATTACAAGGGACCGTCTCTTAAACGCAGTGGGGGCAACGATCGTCAGTTATTAAGAAACGTCGGGTTTAACTTACAGGGCATCATTGGTTCCGGTACTCCATACACGCGTTGGTCGAACCCTGTTGCTATCGGAAGTAATCAACGTTCGAACATTTTAGGTTCATTAAATGGCTCATACAAACCATGGACCTTCCGTCTTAACTTACGCATCGATAAAAACATCCAGTTAACCTGGGGTAAAAAAGATTCAGACCAGCGCAAACACGCCAACCTGAACATCTATTTACAAGTGCTCAATTTATTGAACAGGAAAAATGTTCAGGGCGTTTACGCATTTACGGGTAATCCTGATGATGATGGATACCTTACTTCACCTTTAGCGCTATCAACCATTCAGAACCTGAATAGCCCTGTTGGATTTACCGATCAATATTCTATTTCAATGAGTAACCCCGCGAACTATAGCCTCCCGCGCCAAATAAGGATCGGGTTAATGTTAGACTTTTAATTAAAGAATTATGAAAAACAGCAAAAACATTATTATGAAGCAATTTGCAATCCTTATTGCCATAATGACCTTTATTTCGGCTAATGCCCGCGAAAGGCAGGGGGCCGAGGTTTCGGGGGGAAATGAAAGCCACAAACTATTGCAAACCACGAAAGTGATGGATGCCTGTAAGGGCGCCAAGGGTTCGCAGGAATTATGGGTAAACAACGTTCGAACCATTATTTTCACTGCTGGTGACATGTGGTGGGATCTTTTTGGTGATGGTAATGCTTACTATATTGTTCCAGGGGTAGCTGATAAAAAAACAGGTATATCTTCAAACTTCGGTGGTTCGATATGGATCGGTGGTTTTGATGCAGGAGGACAATTAAAGGTTGCAGCTATGACGTATCGCCAAACAGGTTATGATTTTTGGCCGGGCCCATTAAATCCGGCAACAGCTTCAACCGATGTTAGTATTTGTAATGATTACGACAGAATTTTCAGAATGACGCGTAAAGAAGTGGAAGACCAGGTTTATAATGGTAATATTACTGATAATATCAGAAATTGGCCGGGTAATGGAATTAAAAACGATTATCCTCTTTTAGCTCCATTTAAAGATATCGACGGCGATAATTTTTACGACCCAACCCTTGGAGATTATCCGTATTATGATATATACAATAAAGCGGACAAAGATGCCTTGGGAGTTTGTGCGGCAAAAATATTTGGTGACGAAACTTTATGGTGGGTGTTCAATGATAAAGGAGATATCCATACTGAAACCAGTGGGCAGTCTATCGGTCTTGAGATTAGGGGTCAAGCTTTTGCTTTCAAAACCAATGATGAGATCAATAATATGACGTTCTATAACTACGAAGTAATTAACCGTTCAACTTTTTCATTGAACAAAACATACTTCACAGTTTGGAACGATCCGGATCTTGGCTGTTATTTGGATGATTACGTTGGCTGCGATATTCAACGCGGTTTAGGTTTCATTTACAATGCAACTGGCGTAGATAAATTATCTTGTTCAGGTACTAATGCTTATGGTGATTTTCCTCCGGCTTTAGGTTGCGACTTCTTTAAAGGTCCTTTAGCCGATTATAACCCCGTTACCGGTCTTGGTGATGGAGTTGATAACGATTTTGATGGTTTAACCGATGAGATAGGTGAAACTATTGGAATGGCAAAATTTATGTACTACAATAACAACATCGGATCTTTTCCTCCACAAACTACTAATCCCGGTTTAGCCTCTCATTATTATAATTACATGACAGGTTTCTGGAAAGATGGATCGGCTTTTACCCAGGGTGGTAACGCATATGGTGGAGCTACTCCTACTAACTATGTTTACCCTGGCGATCTTTATCCTACACCAGTTGGCTGGAATGAATTTACCGCCGGTAACCTTCCTGGCGACCGTCGTTTCTTGCAATCTGCAGGTCCTTTTACATTAAAACCAGGAGCTATTAATAATGTAACATTTGGTATTCCATGGGCGCAAACCCCTATCAAAAACGGTAACTTGTTTTCAACAGCTTTATTAAAAATTGCCGATGACAAAGCTCAGGCTTTATTTGACAACTGTTTCAAAATTCTTGATGGTCCTGAAGCTCCGGATTTAACCGTTCAGGAAATGGAGAACAAGCTCATGATTTATCTTACTAATAAATCTACCAGCAATAACTTTTTGAATAATTATTCTGAAAAAGATGTTACCATTTTGCCTATTGTTGGTCAAACTTTAACCTGTTTGGCAAATCCTGATCCTTATTACCGTTTCGAAGGATATAAAGTGTATCAGTTAAAAGATGCTTCTGTTTCACAAACGGATATCGAAGACGAAACTAAAGCTAAGCTTGTTTTCCAAAGCGACGTTAAAAATGGTATTACACGTTTGGTCAACTATAATTACGATGCTACCATTGGTTCCGATGTTCCAAAAGTTAAAGTGGAAGGATCTGACGGCGGTATCACAACAACTTTCGAATTTACTGAAGATCAGTTTGCGACAGGTAACAATAAAAAGATTGTGAATAATAAAACTTATTATTTCATGGCGTTTGCCTATGCTTATAACAACTACGCTACATACAAACCAGATACAGATCCTAGTAGTTGTAGTACCCCAAGCTTTTATGGACAAAAACGTCCTTATCTTGAAGGTCGTAAAATTAAAAAAGCTGCTGGTATTCCACACAACACCGATTTTGAAAAAGATGGAACTGTTTATCAGTCTAATTATGGATACGGTCCTAAGATCAAACGGATCGAAGGCCAGGGTAATGGTGGAAATTCACTTGATCTGACCGATGAGACCACAAGTAAGATCGTAGCTAATGGATTTGAGAAAAATCCGGTTTATGAAAACGGTCGCGGTCCTATCAAAGTAAAAGTGGTTGATCCGCTTAACATTCCAAATTCTACTTTCACTGTTAAATTCATGAAGGTGCCGCTCATTTTATCTAGCGGAACCCTTACGCCTTTAACTTACTCTATCAATTTAACGCCAACAGCTACTCCTATACCATGGACAACAAATTCAACCCTTACTCCATCGTATAATTATACACGACAAGTTGCTACCGCTTCCGCTTTAAGAGCTGACTCGGTTACATGGTTGTTGACTAACGTAAATACCAGCGAAACATATTTCCCTCATAAATCAATTAAAATAGGAGAGGAGTATTATTTTGACAAAATCGGTATGTCGGTAACAATTGAGCAGGTATATGATCCGGGCGCTACTTCTATTTCTACTGCTGTGGCTGTATATCAGGCTGGTGATTTTATTGAAGCAAGTATGACATTTGCTGATCCTCAAAAACAATGGCTCACCGGTTTAGCCGATACTGATGGTGATGAAGCTGCTAATTGGATACGGTCTGGTAGCAAAGTAACAACTCCTACAGCTTCGGTATTCGATGATTATACGCAAGATTTAGATAAAGTTTTTGCCAAAGTATTGAATGGTACATGGGCTCCTTATAATTTATGTTCCGCAACCAAAAGCAGCGGTTCTACAATTTCGGTACCAGCTGGCCCAGCATATCTTGGTTCATACTTTGCAGGTCCCGATGCTGATAAACCTCAGGACGCTGATCCTCGTTTAGTGTCAAGTGTTGATGTTGTGTTCACGCCTGATCAAAGTAAGTGGACCCGTTGCGTGGTTCTTGAAATGCAGGACGACTCCCTCTTATCAGAAAATGTGACCCGTCACTTTGGTTTACGTGATCATGCATCTATCGATAAAAATGGTGTTGCAGCTACTACAACCGTTGGAAGTACAAATCCAAGCGATCCTAACTACATTTCCGGCAAAAGTATGAGCTGGTTCCCTGGTTATGCTATTAATGTTGAAACCGGCGAGCGTCTTAATATGGCGTTTGGTGAAGACAGCTATAACTACAGTGATAATGGTAATGATATGAAGTGGAATCCAACGTATCGCAAAAATACCGGAACCTATGATAATTCATTTGGTGGACGCCATTATATCTATGTTTTCGGCCATAATAAAGATGCGTTGTACAGTGGAACTTTAACGATCAACTCCAATCCATCTATTGCCAGCTTAAGTTTAACAACTCTGGGCGCTGGTAGGTATGATGCCGGTAAAGCCATCTACACTCAAATGGAAATGTTTAGCCGCCTAAACAGTAATGCGGTTAATCCTGTAAAGGCTTATTCAGCTCCAATGCAAAACGTAATGCGTGATGCAATGTGGGTAAACATTCCATTACTTACAAGTCCGGAATATTCTTTCACTGATCCTAAAAACATGCCTTGCGAAGTTAAAGTACGTCTTCGTGTAAAAAAACCTTTTCGCTATGGTTACTCAACAGAGTGGTCTGACCGATATCCGGAAGCGGCTAATTACATCGGTGGCGCAAACCCGCATTACCTGGTAAATACTCCTACGGCCAATTTGCCAAAAGATACTTCTGCCACACCGCTTAATAATAATATGCCGATGTACGAATTCTCTACCGCGGATATTTATACGATGATCGGTGATGCTCAAACAGTGAAAAACGCTATGGATCGTATTCGCATTGTTCCAAATCCTTATTATGGTTATTCAAGTTATGAAACAAAAAATCTCGATAACAGGATTCGTATCTGTAATTTACCAAGTAACTGTACCATTAATATCTTTACCATGAATGGTACACTTGTTCGCACATTTAAACGTGATGTAAGCGGCCAGGAAGATGCGGTACTCGAAAACGGAGGTAACATTCAATCAAAACGTGCACCATCGTTAGATTGGGATTTAAAAAATCAAAGTGGAATTCCGGTAGCGAGTGGTTTGTACATCTTTCATATAAATGCGCCGGGTGTTGGTGAGAAAATATTGAAATGGTTCGGGGTAATGCGTCCTCTCGATATACAGAACTATTAATTTTTAATTGCAAAAAGATTATGATTACAATTCTAGATAAAAAAGTAAAGTTGACGGTGTTAGCCAGTGCGATCGCCGCAACAACTTTCGCAGGAAATCCTGAGCGCGCCGGGCAGGCAGGAGCGTCACAGCTTCTTATAAATCCATATGCGCGTAATACCGGATGGGCGGGTTCAAACCAGTCCCGCGTCAAAGGTATCGAAGCGCAATTCCTTAACGTTGCCGGAACTGCCTTTACCCGCAAAACCGAAGTGAACTTTGCACGAACCAATTGGTTAGTTGGATCAGGCATTTCTATGAATGCTTTTGGATTGACGCAACACGTTGGTGAAACGGGTGCCATTGGTTTTGGAGTTGTAGCTTTAAACGCAGGTAAGATCGATGTAACTACCGAAGATCAGCCGGAAGGTGGATTAGGTACTTTCAATCCAACTTTCTATAACATTAACCTTTCTTACGCGAAAGGTTTCTCTGACAACATCTATGGTGGTATTAACGTTAAAGTGATCTCTGAACAGATCTCTAACGTTTCAGCGCGCGGTGTTGCAATTGATGCGGGTATCCAATATCAAACAGGTAAATACGATCAGGTACACTTTGGAATTTCATTAAAAAATGTAGGTCCAAAAATGCAGTACAAAGGCGACGGTCTAACTTTTCAGGGAACTTCACACGGAAGCGCAGCGAATTACCAGTTAACGGTTAGTAACCGTTCGGCCGCTTTTGAATTACCTGCCTTGATTAACATCGGTGGCGCTTATGATTTTTATCTTACAAAAGATACCGCTGGCTTACTTAAAACTCATCGCATCACTCTCGCGGCAAACTTTACTTCTAACTCTTTTACCTACGATAATTATTTGTTTGGTTTAGAGTACAGCTGGAAAGATATTCTGTTTTTACGCGGTGGACTTTACACTGAAAAATACATTTTCAAAAAAGGAAACACCGATCTAAACGCCCAGCGTATGACAGCCTTCACGGGTCCAACTTGTGGAGCTACTGTTGAAATACCTTTTGGTGAGAAAAAATCAACTTTCGGGATCGATTATTCTTACCGTTTTACGAATCCGTTTGGCGGCGTTCACAGCTTCGGAGTTAGAATAAACTTATAGTTTTTTAGTATATTTGTTTAATGAATGAAAGGGTCCCGATTCAGATCGGGACTCTTGTTTTTTTTAATAGTTATGGCAAGCAAAGGGTATTATACGGAAGAAGGGCTACAAAGGCTAAAGGATGAGTTGCATACCCTCGAGGCGGTGGAACGTAAAAAGTGCACACAAGCTGTTGCAGAAGCCCGGGAAAAAGGCGACCTGAGCGAAAATGCCGAATATGATGCCGCTCGTGAAGCCCAAGCCCTTCTGGAAGTAAAGATCGCTAAACTTAAGGACGTTATTATTAATGCAAGGCTGGTTGATAATACCCAGCTCGATCTGAGCAAAGTAAGCATCCTCACCACCGTTAAAATAAAAAACCTTAAAAATAACGCCACGATGCAATATACCCTGGTGGCCGAAAATGAAGCCGATCTTAAATCAGGAAAGATCTCTGTCGATTCGCCGATAGGTAAAGGCTTGCTTGGCAAAAAAGTGGGCGATAAGGTGGATATTTCAGTTCCTGCCGGCGTTATTCCTTTCCAGGTCGTGGAGATCAGTATTTCTTAATTAAACTTTCGATGCCAGGTATTTTTACCAAAATAATTAATGGTGAGATACCATGTTACAAAGTGGCCGAAAACGAAAACTACTTTGCCTTTCTCGATATTTTCCCGTTGAAAAAAGGCCATGTTCTTGTAGTACCGAAAAAGGAAATCGATTATATTTTTGATCTCGATAACAAAACCTATCAGGGCCTGATGGATTTTAGTAAACAAATAGCCATTGCCATTGTTACCCTGGAACACATCATTAAATCCATCATTATT
>Ga0170475_109525419_pt1 | contig 10061 bp, 14 predicted proteins | sample Soicark_Litter_5_FD_111474 | JGI IMG/M metagenome (GOLD analysis project Ga0170475, IMG submission 111474) | Avena fatua rhizosphere microbial communities from Hopland, California, USA. Combined Assembly of 48 SPs | reverse complement strand
TTTTTTTTAAAACTTTGCACAGAAATTTTTGATGTAGTACCTTCTGTAATTGCATTAGAACTCCACAAAAAAAAAACACCTAAAGTTAAAAAAAATGGTGCAATCCAAAATAAATGAATATTACTATAAGTTTGATTAGTTAAAATAATAGAAAAAAATCCTTTTTGAATTTTTTTACCAAAGATTTCTCCGTGAAATTCATTTAAAAGATATTGAACAAAAGTATCAAAAGGTGAAAATAGCATTTTAGAGCCATGTAAATTAAATACTAATGTTAATAGAAATAGTAGTAATGCAATTGAAATAACTAAGGGAGATGAACTAGTTGGTAAGATATGATACTTGTGTCCACGCAACGCAGCCATATAACGATTTGTTATATCGTAGGCCCAACTTGTATAGTTAATTAAAATTGTATTATTTATCATTTTATTTTTTTAACTAATTTTAATTCTAAATTTTTTAGAAGTAAAAGTTCAAGTTGGTTTTGAACATTATTTATTTTTAATTTTAATAAATATTCTCTTAGAAATTCAAAATTTTTATTTGATTCTAATTCAGATTCTGTTATTAATAAAAGAAATTTTTTTAAATCATTTAGCAATACAGTATTTAAAAAACTTTTTAAAAAAATAATCAAGCTAATACTTATTATTAAAAAATAAATTAACATTAGTTTTTCTGCATTAAAAATTAAAAAATTTTTAAGAAAAATAAATAAAAAAACAAAACCTATAAAAAAAACTAATAAAAGTGATTGATTATTAGAAGTATTTTTTATAGTTGAGGAAATTTTTTTTAATAAAATTTTTTTTACAATTTTTTTACTTTTTTTTAAAAAACGTGCTATAATATCTTTTTCTAATAAAAGTAAGTCATTAAAAATATCAGTTGCATCATGTTCAACAAAACGACGGTTTAAAAAACATGCATTTAATGTAAATAATCTATTTAAGTATAAGTATTTTATTCTAGGAAAAAAGTATAATAAATTAAAATAGTACAAACCACAAAAACACAAGGAAGCTACTAAATATTGATGAGGGAAGGTAAAGAAGTCAAGTTGTGGCATATGTGGCAACTAATTTTTCAAAAATTAATCTTCAAATGGGAAAATAAGAAGATCATAGTATTCACCAATAATTATGGGAAGTGAATAGTACCCAAACTCATCTAAAAAGTTTTTGTAGTAAAGGAAACTAAATAATATTAGAAAACAAGTAAAATTAAAAATCCATGCGATAAAATAAGAAGTTCAAATTTCAATAAAAAATGGATTATATTCCGAATGACGAAATTTGAATGCTTCAACATTGAATCCTATTATATTTCTTAACATTCGCAAGTAAGCCACTGAACCAATTATATTCATTATACCAATTAGTATAGTTAGTAAAATGCCAAAATGATTAGTTACGTGTGTTAGCAATGAAAATTTCATAAAAAAAGAGAGAAATGGTGTAAATCCTGCTGCAGAAGCTAAAACTAACAAGGCTAAGCAATAGAAATTAGAATGGAGAAAATTTAAACTAGTCAATTCAGATATATTTTTTATGAATCATCCTGTGTACTGATTTCATAAGGAAGTTATTAAAACTATAAACGCAAAACTTATAAGATAATAACTTACAAGATAAAACATAACAAAGGTTAAGGTTACAGATGATACGCAAGACATAATTATTAACATGTTACCGGTATGAATTAATGAACTCCAGGCATATATTTCTTTTAATTTTTCTGTTAGTAGTATTCCAAACGAACCAACAAAAATTGTTAATAAACCGATGCCAAATAATAAATATGACCAATATAGGTATAATTCTAAAAAATTAAAATATAATAAAAAAAATAGCAAAGGTATATAAATTAGCTTAGGTACTAAAGAGATAGCAAGAAGTGCGCTTGTAGAGGAAGCATTATATACTTCAATTGTCCATGTGTAAAATGGCCCTGCCCCCAATTTAAATAAAAAGTATATTAATATGAAGGTTATTGCTAATAATAATTCTAAGTCAAGCAACCAAAAGTTATCCAAGGATATATATGAAAAAATTTCTAGAGAACAGCCTTCAGGTACAATGTCATCAGTAGGTATAAAATCAAATAGAGAAGTTGTAGTATTTAAGGCAGCTATATAAAAAACAGTTCCTAAAATATAGCATGTTGAAGTCCAAAGACTAAATAATACATAGCGGACTAAACCGTGTAGTTGAGCATTAGTTCTCTTTTGAAGAAAAAGTAATCCATAAATACAGAAGGATATTATTTCAAAATATAAAAACATGGCAAATAAATCATTTTGTAAAAAAACCATTCCAGAGCCAAAACCTAAAAAAAATAGAATAGGTACCAATTCTGGTTTTATTATTAAAATATTTTTTGTGTAGTATTCTAAATAAAAAAAAAACTGTTATAACTAATGTTAGAAAGATAAAAACTAAAGAAAGTAATTTTGCATAGCCTATGTTAAACGGAGCTATAAGAGTACCTGCAAGGCCAACTTTTAAAATAAAACCCATTTGATAATTATAGATATAAAAGTAAGTTAAAAATAGTTGATAAAATAATATTAACAATAAAAATAATTTTGCTAAAGACCATATTTGCATATTTAAACCATTTGGTTTTATAAAAAATAATAATGTTAAGCCAATGAATAATAGTAAAAATGTTGGAAATGCCCAAAATGTTATTGGTGTGACAGAGAGAAAAAAAAATTTTACTAAAAATATGTGTAATAGTAATAGTAATTTAAAAAAAAAGTTAAGTTCGATATTAGAATCTATAAACCAATATCCAGGTTGAGTTTCTGTTAAAAGAGTATACCAAACACCATCACCCAGGTAAAGCGATACGGGTATAAGATATTTATTTACAATTTCTGGTTCCATAAGTTTCTTTAGATCTATAGTTTCAATAAGGGGAAGCAATTCATAAATTGCTAGTTCCGTGCAATAATTTAAATAAAATTTAAGTAAATCAAAAGAGTACAACATAGTTTTTAGTTTAAAATTAGGTATGTTAGAATCCGAATGACCAAACTAAGCAATACCAAGGGTAAAAATACTTTCCAGCATAAATTCATTAATTGATCATAGCGATATCAAGGTAATGCAGCTCATAGCCATAAGAAGAAAAAATAAATTAAGATTGTTTTAAAAAATAAAACAAAGCTTTCTACATAAAAATTATCATGAAAAATGGCTGGTAAAAAAGCTGTTGACCATCCACCAAAAAATAATAAAGAAGTTAGCAGGCTCATATATAATATATTACCGTATTCAGCAATAAAAAAAAAGGCAAAAGGTAATCCTGAGTACTCGGTGTTATAACCTGATACAAGTTCTGATTCAGCTTCAGCAAAATCAAAAGGTGCTCTATTTGTTTCAGCGACTATTAGTATTAAAAATAAAATTGTCTCCAACGGCAGGTATAAAAAAAGTGGACCATAAGTTTCCTGAAACTCAACTATATCAATTATTTGTGTGGTCGATGTAGCTGTCATAACTATCAAAACGATTAATCCTAGCACTAGTTCATATGAAATCATTTGAGCACCAGCTCTTACACCACCAAGGAAGGCGTATTTAGAATTACTTGACCAACCGGCTAATAAAATAGAAATTGATCCAAGAACAGAAACACAGAAAAGAACTAATAGTTCGTAATTAAATTGAAGTATATTGCCGTGCTTGCTGGTTGGAATGATAAACCATAGTAATAGCATGAAAAAAATAGACCAAATAGAAGAAAGTACAAAAATACGATTTTCAGACTGTACTGGTATAATTATTTCTTTTAATATTAATTTTACACCATCAATAAGTGGTTGGGTAGAACCTTTTATACCAACCTTGTTTGGGCCTCAACGTCACTGGGCAGCCGAAAGTACTTTTCATTCTAGCAAAGTTGAGTAGGCTATTATTAGTAATACTGGCAAAATCATTAATACACCAAAAATTAATTTCCAAAAAATTTCTGCAAATACTAATTGAATTTCTTTTAACAAATAAAATTCTGTCATGTTACTTAAGAACAATGTTGGATTATACCAATCTACCATGGGAATATTTAAATTTTTTAATAGAGTTATTTTTGCTTGGTGTGATTCATAAAAAACTATAAAGGAAATAATAAAATTATAAGAAGCAATAAAAAAAGCGATTAAGCTTACATATAAGCATAAATGTTGTTGAAAAGTAAAAGTTTTCCATTCATTAAATAGGTTAAAAAAAAATATTTTTAACACCCGAAAGCGACGATAACCCATTACCAGTGCTCTATGCAATCGTGGAAATCATGAGCCATACATGCGTCTTTCGTCATACATGATACTTGAGTAGGCCTCATTGTCCATAAGAAGACGTTTGTCAAATTCTAATCAAACCGCCTCTTGAAATCTAAAATCTAATTCTTTATATAATTGTAATATTAGTTTAAAAATCATATTGTTAAAATGTAGTAATTTTATTTTCCGTAGCTTTTATAGCTGAAGGAAAAATGACGTGTAATATTTTATTTTCAGGGGATTTAAGATTCCAATCAAGATTTGAATATTTAAAATTTTTAGGAGTGTTACTTAAATTGTGCTGTAGTAAATTCAATTTATAGGCTGAATACCAATTTAACCAAGGGTCATTATTTATAGGTGTTAGGATAGGATGAATAGCTAATTTTGAATATAGATCTAGATTCTTTTGTTTTACATCAAAAAAATTTGCCCTTCAAACATATAAATATAACGGGTCGTGGACTGCATTGTCACGGGCACCATTTGATTTGAAAAGCATTTTTATATAAATAAATTTTTTTATAAAGTACAAATAAAGAGTTTTAAAAATAAAAGATTTTGAGTTAAAAGCAAGAATCTTTTCAATTTTTTTAGTTTTACTAAAAGCAGGTTCATAGAAAAATCTGTCAATTTTTGGAGATGATCTAGAAATACTAATAACAATAATAATAGCTATCAACAGAAGAAAAACTAGAGCTAGTAATTCATTGTAAGAAACTTTAAAGGCGGCTGCAGCTACTTTATCCAGATCGGAATTATAGAATGACAGGGGTAAACTATAGCAATCTGTAATACCATACGTAAATAATAACGTATTCACATATCTTTTTGCTAAAAAAAAAAAAATAGTTTTTCTCTCTAAATCTTCTAGTAGGGAGTAATTGGCAGCAAAAGTAAAAGTATTTATGTTTGCACAAATATAAAATAAAAATAAAAATAAAAAAATAAAAAAAAAAATTGTTTTGAGTTTATTTGTTAAAGAAGCGGACGAAATATATTCAAAAAAGAATAGTCATTGTATAAGATCAACATTAACCAGCATAATAATATACAAGGCCAATACAGGTATTGCAGCCCCATATATTAATAAAACACATAGCCCGATGTAAAGGGAACCCCAGAGTATAATCATTATACCACTTAAAACAGCAAAAAATAAAAAATGTAACAGAGCATATATAAGGTTTAATGAATTGCAAAGTTTTGTTAAATTCCATAACATAGCAATAACAAGAAATAAATTTGTTAAAAAAAAAATTATAATTTTTTTTTTAAAAAAAAAAAGTGCTATTTCAACAAAAAATAATTGAGGTAAGCAAATCTCTAAAAAAAATAATCTGCTCAAAGGCAGTGCTGGGGGAGGGTTTTGGATTTTTTTTTGACAAATTACCTTTAAAAAAATATTCTTTATCCAAACCAAAACTTTCGTATAATAGAGAATCAACATTAAAAAAATTAAATAGATAATTAATTTTTTGCACTTCAAATAATAATCGATTTAATTCATCCTGGGTTACGCTATTATTGATAATAAGTGTAAGTAATTGATTAATATACATAGTATCTAAAAAAGAGCTTATTACGTAATAATTTGCATTACCAGTCAGTATAGATCCAGAAAAAAGTTTCAACCCCCAAGCGCATTCTAGAAGGAGATATTCACAATATTCTTCTAGTTGTTCCAGCAAAGAAGTTGGTAATAACGATAAATTTTCTGCTATCGAAGGACTATTAAAAAATATAAAAATATTTGTGTTAAATTCGTTGAAATATTGTATTAAGGCAAAAAGACTAAAAAAATATAAGACAAACCTGAAGGAAAGTAGTGGCATGTTTATATTTCACCATGCAAAGTTACAAAATAAAGATAAGTATAAAAAATTAAAGTTTATCATGTTTAGTTATCTATCTATTTCACCAAAAACTATGTCTTGGGTACCTATTATGGTTACTAAATCGGCCAAAAGATGACCAGTAACCATTTCGTTTAAACCGGATAAATGAAGAAATCCGGGGGATTTCACGTGGCATCTATAAGGTAAATTGCTATTATCAGATCATAAAAAAACTCCAAATTCACCCTTAGGTGCTTCGATAGAAATGTATGTATCATCTGTTGGAATGGAGAATCCTTCAGTATATAATTTAAAATGATGAATTAAGGATTCCATATCATTTTTCATTTTTGCTCTTGACGGGCTTATTATTTTGTTATCATTAGATTTTGTATCACCCATAGGAATGTAATTTAAACAAGTTTCTATAGCTATTATACTTTGACGCATTTCTTCGATCCTAAGCAAATATCTATCGTAGCAATCACCATTTTCTCCATATGGAATGTAGATAGGTGTGATAGAATATGCTTCATAATCTTCAATCAGTCGCAGGTCCCAAGGAATACCAGAACCCCTTAACATAGGACCACTAAAACCCATACTTAGGGCTTGATGTTGGTCTACAACACCAATATTTATAAGTCTTTTTCTCCAAATTCAATTAGAGGAAAGTAATTCTTCTAATTCATCTAATCAATCAGAAAAATCTCTCGTAAATGAATATATGTCACCTATTAAACCTATTGGTAAATCCATTGTTACACCACCCGGTCTAAAATAATTAGCATGCATTCAAGCTCCGGAAACTCATTCATAAAATTCAAAAATTTTTTCTCATTCTTCAAATCCCCAGAAAAATGGAGTAATAGCTCCTACGTCAAGGGCATGTGTCGTAACTGCCAAGAGATGATTTAGAATTCTTGTTAACTCTGAAAATAAAACTCTTATGTATTGAGCACGGCGCGGGATTGATAATTTTAGTAGGTGTTCAATTGCTAAGCAATATGCGTGCTCTTGAACCATCATTGACACGTAGTCTAAGCGATCAAAGTAGGGTACGCTTTGAATGTAAGGTTTGTATTCTATTAATTTTTCGGTGCCTCTATGTAGAAGACCTATGTGGGGGTCAACTTTAACAATATATTCACCATCTAAAAAAATAATTAAGCGAAGAACTCCATGAGCGGCGGGATGTTGGGGACCAAAATTTAATTGGAGTAATCTTGTAGAAGTTAATTTTGTACTTCTATTTGTCATATCTTTAAAAAAAGAGTTGGAGATTGGCAGCTTATTCATCGTTAGTTTTGTTTAATTTTAGAAACAATTTTAAATTTTTTTGAAATAACATAAAAGAATTTTTTAAAGATTTATTAATTTGTAAAAAAAAGTTAGACATAGTATTTAGCTATACTGTGTAGTGGGCGTGTAATTAAAGTGGTTTTTCTAAAGAATGTAAAAATCTGTAAAAAGAGATATTAAAAATAAAAAAATCATCTAAATCTCATCAGGTTTTAATTAAATTTATGTTGTAACGATATGCGTCTCAAGTGTTAAATTTAAATTTTAATTTTAATTTATTCTCAAAGTACTCTCTTTCAGACTCAAAATAAAAGGTTTCTATTTTTCAAGGGCGACCTACAGGTCTTTTTATAGGTTTAGAAAATTTTTTTTTTGGAAAAAATTCATCAAAAATAGGCCAAAAATAAATGGTATCATTAAATAATATTTCTTTTCTCCAGTATTTTTTTTCTCGTTTTCGCATTAGAGCTATACGCTTACGTTGAAGTTTTGTTAAGCGTCTTATTTTGTATTTTCAAATTCATTTTTTTTTTTTTTAAAAAATGATTTAGCATACCTTAGTTTAAAAAAATATTTTTTATTTAAAATAATTTCAAGTTGTTTTAAATTTTTATTTTTAATGATTTTATTTTGTAAAAAATAATTTAATTTTTCTAAACTATTTACATTGAAATTTATTTTAGTCGGGAAACAATTAGCGTAGTTAAACCATTGTAACAAATTATCTTTAAACGGGTTTTTTACAAAATGAACTAAGGTGTAATTTGATTTTTTTAGTAAATTATTTTGAATATTTAGATAAATAAAAGGTATGTAATTAAGTAAAATTATTTGTTTTATGCCCGCATATACAGTCAGAGCAAAAGTTATCCAAGGTAATTTTAGATCAATAAGTTGCTTTGGTGGATGAAGAAAATAGGAGCTTATGCCTAATTTTCACGGCTCTGTAAGTACATGGGGTTTTTCTTTACCTAGAGGTATAGAAGGTAGGTTTCAAAATAATTCAGAACAAGCAAAATATTTTGTTATTGGCGAAATTGTATATTTATCACAATGCTTGGATTCAATATGTGTTAGTATGGGAAACCATAATAAATTATATAAAAAAAAAAAAGTTTTACCTCCGATTCGATATATCAAATAATAAATGATCAAACAATATGCATTAAAACTAATCAAAATCTAAGTACAAAAGTTAATTCCAAGTAAAACTGTAGTTCCACCAAGGGGGAATATTTTGTTCGAGACCAGCATTCTTTTTTACACAGCCAATTAGCAGTTAAATTATCATAAGTAAAAATAATGCTGTAGGACGCAAAGTTATTTAAGGTTAAAACCTTAACAACTTGTTTTATTTTACTAATAAAATCAAAAAGATTTTGCGTTTGATTATAGATCAAGTTGGGCTCTGGTGGATGGAGTTCAAATAATTCTACGATATCAAGCTCAGATTCTAGTTTATTAAGATCAAATACATGTGGCTTGGGTAATTCTTCTTCTTCCACCTCTTCCTCCCCTTCTTCTAAAATTTTTTTTTTTTTAGGTGGTGGTGTTTTTATAGGTAATTCTGGTGGATTACCAAATAATGGATTTTCACGATTGAAATCAAATTTTAAAAATAATTGATTTATAGTTATATTAAATAAATTTTGATTAAATATTATTCAGATAAAAATTGCATTTATATGAGTAAGCCAGTTAAAAAGGTCATACAATTTTAACATTTCATGAACAAAAAATTTCGAGGGTTCCCACCGACCCACGTTCATGTATGCGAAGGCACCAACTAATCTTCAGGATTGTTGCCATGATTTAAATGTTAAAAAAAGCGTATTTTTTCTTCCTAGTGGTGTGTTTCTGCAGTTGAATCTTTTAGATAAACTGAAATTAAAACAGTAAAAACATATGCCTGCATAAAAGCAATTATAAGTTCTAGCCCAAAAATTAGGAAGATAAGAACAGTTGCAATTATGAAACCAAAAAAATTATTTGTCAAGATAATTGAATTAAAAGCACAGAGAATAAAAAGTAAAGTATAACCAGACATTAGATTTGCAAAAAGTCGAATTGCCAAACTAAAAGCACGCGCAATATAAGATATTATTTCAATAACTACCAAAAATGGTATCATAAGTATTGGAGCCGAAGGTACAAATATATTTAAAAATTTTGTTTTTAAAAAATAAAAACCTAGTTGTGTGAAAAAGATTACTAAGGCAGAAGACAAGAAAAAATTTTGCCCTAACTGTGCGGTAGAAACAAAACTATAAGGAATCATACCTAAAACATTGTTTATTAATATAAAAAAAATACAGTTACAATTAAAATAAAATATTTGTTAAAATAATGTGAATCTTTAACCTGTTGATTTAATATTGAGCAAAGAAAGTTATAAATATATATGAAAATATTATTATTTAAAGCTAAATTAATATTTAAATAATTTAGAAACATAAATGCCAAACTTATTATTATTACAAAATTGTTGATGTTTTCTATTAAGAAAAGAGTTACGGAAGAATCTAGTAAAAGTGTTAGTCCAATTATTTTCAGTCGTATAAAAAATGTAAATTGTTCTAGTATTGAAAATTGTTCTAGCGGACTAAAAATTAAATTCATTTGTACCTTCG